>WNGI01001643.1_pt1 | contig 25258 bp, 23 predicted proteins | sample 5400621 | NCBI WGS metagenome assembly WNGI01 (sample SAMN13153374, study PRJNA577476) | soil metagenome | isolation source: 20 cm soil or saprolite under Garry oak tree replicate 1 | place: USA:California | collected 2016-06-15 | reverse complement strand
TTTTCCACGGCTGCATCGAACACGCGCGCCGAAGCGCGCCAAATATCGCGGCCGGTGCCGTCACCTTCAATATACGGAATGATCGGATTGTCCGGAACCTGAAGCTTTCTGTTGGCCCCCATGGTGATCTTTGCGCCAGCCGTCGGGACTTTTACCACTTTGTAATCTGCCATGTTCTCCTCACCTGCAAAAATAGCCTAAGGGCCTTTTGCAAATCTCAACGCACCTTAGGCTATTTACTTAAAAATGAATTTTTAACTGATCGAAACTAACTGATTAGCTAGGGCGAGTCAAGGTACCTAACTACTCGTTTTTCTTCTGCTCTAGCCACTTTTCCAGATAGCGTCCGGCGACGTCTCTGCCGCCCAGGCCAAAGGCCAAGGCCAAAGACAAACAAACCGCTCCGAACACCAAAATAAATGCCCAGATGACGATTTCGGAGGCGATATCGAGGATTTCAAAAATGCCGGCGACGACGAAGATCGTCGTGCCGATGTAAGCCGCGCGCCCGATCGACGCCGCCGCATCAAGGCCAGCGTTGGCGCAAGAAGTTCGGGTCACCGTTTCCAAGAAATTCGCGAAGTAAAGTCCAAGGATGAGCGTGACCAGAGCTGCTACGATCTTGGGAATGTAGAGATAGATCGTGTGCAACGTATCGGTCGCTCCGCTCAAGTTGAGCGTCTCTAAAGTGGTCACGATCGCAATCAGAAACAGAAACCAAAACGCCAGCAGTCCGATGATATCCGACGTGGACTGCTTAATGCCGCCCTTCTCCAATATCTGCTTGATGCCCGCGCGTTCCGCCAAGTTGTCGAATTGGCAGAGCTTAAGCAAACGCACAATGACTCGCTTGATGACATTGCACAGCACCCAGCCGAGCAGAAGGATTGCGATGGAAAAAAACAAATTCGGCAGAAAAACCGCGATTTTGGTGACAAAAGCATCCCAAAATCCTGTAACGGTGACGATGGGGTTCATTCATTCCTCCTTAAGGACGACTCCGCTTCGCAATTACTAAATAGGGGAGTTACGCCAATAATGTCAAACAAAGGCGATAAAAATCCCGATTCCGACCGCACTTGAAACCATAGGTCTCACTCAATATAGTCGGTCGACTGACTTTGGGACGTTACACGAAATCTTCTCCTGCCAGCGAGACCTGACCTTGCGCCTGTCCATTGACAAACTTTCCAAAGCCTACGGTTTTTTGTGGGCACTCAGAGATATCCATCTCGAGCTTCAGTCTGGGCAGCTCGTCGCCCTTCTCGGTCCGAACGGCGCCGGCAAGACAACCTTGTTAAAACTGTTCGCGGGGTTGATATTGCCCACTGCGGGCTCGATCCAACTTGACGGCGCCACGTTCGCACCAGGCGCGCTCGATTTGCGCAGGAAAGTTGGCTTGCTGTCGCCTGCGGACCACTTGTACGAAAATCTTACGGTAAGCGAAAATTTGCGCTTTTTCGCTTCGCTCTATCGCCGCCGCCATAGTCCCGCGGCGCTCGTCCAAACGCTCGAATCCGTCAATCTCGGCCCTCGCCGCGATGACTATGTGGCGAACCTCTCCAGCGGCATGAAGTGCCGTCTCTCCATCGCTAAGTGGCAGCTTTTGCAGCCGGAGCTCTTGTTGCTCGACGAGCCGTACGGCGTGCTCGACGGCAGCGGCGTCGATTTGCTTGAAGGATTTTTGCGTGCGCATTGCGCCGGGGGCGGTGTCGTCATCATGGCCTCGCATCACGTGTCGCGCGTGCTGCAGCTTTGCAGCCATGCGCTGATTTTGCACCAAGGGCGATTGACGTTCAACGAAGCTAAGCAGCAGCCATGGCCGAGTTTCGATAGGGCGTTCAGCGAGTTTCTACCGCACGGAGGATCATGAGCCTGCTGTCGGAAACGTTTTTGCTCCTGCGCAAAGACTTGCTCCTGGAGCTGCGCCGGCGCGACAGCCTGCTGACGATGTTTTTTTTCGGCACGCTGTTGTTATTCGTCTTTCACTTTTCTTTCGATCTCCCGCCGGATAAGGTAGCCGAGATGACGCCGGCGTTGCTCTGGCTGGCGTTCCTTTTTACCGGCACTTTGGGTCTCGCCCAACTTTTCAACGCCGAGCGTGAAAATCACTGTCTCGACGCGTTGCTCCTCTCCCCTCTCGATCGCGGTGCGCTTTTCCTCGCCAAGACTTCTTTCAACTTGATCTTAATGGTACTGGTCGAGATCGTCGTCATCCCGCTTTTTTGGATCCTCTTCAACCTGAATTCGTGGAATTTGCTACCGCAATTGTTTCTCGTTACTTTTCTGGGTACCGTTGGTTTTTGTGTCCTGGGAACGATTATGGCGGCGATCACGCTCAAAGCGCGGGCGCGCGAGCTGCTCTTGCCGCTGATTTTGTTTCCGCTGATGATTCCGATCATTTTAGCGACCATTCGCTGCATGGAGAATGTTTTACGAACCGGCGAGCTCGGCGATGCGCTGCCTTGGCTGCGCCTGCTTTTAGGTTTCGATGTGATATTTCTGACCCTCGGCGTGCTTATCTTCGATTGGGTGATTGAAAGTTAAAATGGCTCAAGCAGCGAAACCGATAAGAAAAAGCCGTGGAGTTCTCGGCGCTCTGGCGCTCACCGCCATCGCAATCGGTTTGTACTGGGGGCTGGTGATCGCGCCGCCCGACGCTTATCAGGGCGAAGTCCAGCGCATCATGTATCTGCATCTGCCGAGTATTCTAACGGCTTATCTTTCCTATTTTCTCGTCTTCGTCGGCAGCGGCATGTATTTATGGAAGCGCGAAAAGCGCGATGATATCCTCGCCCACTCAGCGGCGGAGATTGGCGTGCTCTTCACTGCGCTGACGATCATCGAAGGCTCGATCTGGGGGCGCCCGACCTGGGGCGTGTGGTGGACTTGGGACGCTCGCCTGACGCTCACGGCGATCTTGTTATTGATCTATACGGGTTATCTGATGTTGCGTTCGCTCATTGAAGACGAGAGCCGCGCCGCGTCGGCCGCCGCCGTGCTGGGTATCATCGGTTTTCTCGATATTCCGCTGATTCATATGTCGGTCTATTGGTGGCGCACATTGCACCAACCGCCATCGATCTTGCAACCCAACAAACCTCCCTGGGAAAACGTCCATCCGTCGATGCTGACGGCGCTGGCTATCAGTTTCGCCGGCTTCCTGTTACTTTACTTCTATCTGTTATCGCTGCGCTACCGGCTTGGGGAAATGCGCGAGAAGATTAAAGCGCGGCGCTTGGAGCGAGGCGTCTAATGCGACCGTGGGGCTTTGTTTCACTGGCGTATGGAATTGTTTGGGGGGTTGTCGTGGTGTACTTTCTCTCGTTGAAGCGCCGCTACAAAAGCGCGCAAGCTGAACTCGATGCGCTCGGGTCGGCAGAGGCGACGGAACGCAATGGCAAAAAGTAAACGTTTTTTAATCGGTGGTATCATCATTCTCGCCGCAATTTCCTACCTGGTCGTTGGCGGAATGAAGGAAGCCATCGTTTATTTCGTCACTCCGTCCGAGCTCAAGGCCAAAGAGAACCTATCGGCTGACAAATTTTTGCGCATGGGCGGTATGGTCGTCAAAGGCTCACTTAAAAAAGATTTGCAAACCCTCACCTACCATTTCGAGCTCACCGACGGCACGACAACTTTTCCGGTGTTCTTCAAAGGTCTGCCACCCGATCTGTTTACCGAAGGCAAGGGCGCAGTAGTCGAAGGGCGCATCGGCAAGGACGGCGTGTTTCAAGCGACGACGATCATGGCCAAGCATGCCGAAGAGTACAGTCCACACGCCGACGGTAAAGACGCGGCGAAAAGTTTTATTCCGGCCAAGGATACCAGCACCAAGTGACAGCCAATCTGGGGCATAGCTCGATCCTGCTAGCCTTCATCGTAGCGCTTGCGGGGATTGCGAGTCCCGTCATTGCGGCGCGCTCCGGCGACCAACGATATTTGTCGGTGGCGCGCTACGCGATTCTTGCGCAATTCGTTTTAGTCACGCTGGCCGCCACCGCATTGATCTACGGCCTGGTCACCACCGACTTTTCCATCAAATACGTCGCCTTCAACACCACCCGCGCCACGCCAGTCTATTATCGTGTAACTGGTCTGTGGGGCGCGTTGGAAGGTTCGCTGCTACTCTGGGAATGGATTCTGATCATTTTTTCGGGCGTGGTCGCGTGGCTCTATCGAGATCGCCACAAAGACACGATGCCGTGGGTGATCATGATTTTTTGTATCGTGTCGGCGTTTTTTCTCGGTGTCGTTGGCTTTCTGTCGAATCCCTTCGAAATAATATCACCGGTGCCCCTCGACGGCCGCGGCTTGAACCCGCTGCTCGAAGACGCCAACATGATGACCCACCCACCGCTCCTTTACACGGGCTTTGTCGGTCTTACCGTGCCGTATGCGTTTGCTATGGCGGCGCTCATCGTCGGCAAGCTCGACGAAGCGTGGATCGTCAGCACGCGGCGCTGGACGATTATCGCCTGGTTTTTCCTGACTGCGGGAAATCTGGTCGGCGCCTGGTGGTCCTATCATGTCCTCGGTTGGGGCGGTTATTGGGCGTGGGATCCAGTGGAAAATGCCGCGTTCATGCCTTGGCTGCCGGCCACCGCTTTTCTGCACTCGATCCAAGTTCAGGAACGCCGGCGCATGCTGAAGGTTTGGAACCTGTCGCTGATCATCGTCGCTTTCAGCCTCACCATCTTCGGCACCTTTCTCACCCGCTCGGGCATCCTGTCGTCGATCCACGCGTTCTCATCGGGACCGGTGGGCGGTTTTTTTCTTGGCTTTCTCACCGTGATCCTGCTCGCGTCTTTCGGCCTGGTCGCCTATCGCGCCGATCTGCTCAAGGAGCAACCGGAGCTCGACTCGATGGTCAGCCGCGAGTCGGCTTTTTTGCTGAATAACATCGTGCTCGTCTCGGCGCTCTTTACGATTTTTCTCGGAACGATTTTTCCTTTGCTCTCCGAGGCCGTAGCCGGCGTGCAGGTTAGCGTCGGCGCGCCTTATTTTAACTCCGTCACCGTGCCGCTGTTTCTTTTTCTAGTTTTTCTCATGGCCGTCGGACCGATGATCGCCTGGCGACGCGCCTCGTGGGACAACCTGAAGCGCAATTTTTTCTGGCCCGCTACCGCTTCGCTGGTGTTGGGATTGATTTTGTTTATCTGGAAGGTCCGCGACTTTTTACCCTTGCTAGGATTTACACTGCTGGCGTTTGTCGTATTTTCGATTCTTTACGACACCGCGCTGGCGCTGCGCGCGCGCCAGCGCATCGCCGGCGAAGGGATCCTCCGGGGCCTGGTGACTCTGGCGCGGCGCAATCAGCGGCGCTACGGCGGATTCGTCGTTCATCTGGGCATCGTGCTGATCATGATGGGCATCGCCGGGTCGATGACCTATAGCCTGGAGAAAGAAGCGACGATGGCCGTGAAGCAGGAACTGCAGCTCGGCAACTATCGTGTTCAGTTCGAAGGTTTAAAAGGCTCGCAGCAACCGACCCATTTTCGCGTCGAAGGCGCCTTCCGGGTTTTTCACAACGGCAACGATCAAGGCATTTTGACCCCAGCGCTTAAGTTTTTTCCGACCCAGCAGTCGCCCGTGGGCCGCGCCGTGCATCAGAGCAGCCTGGACGAAGATATCTATTTGATTCTTTCCGGCTTCAGCGAAGTCGATCGCAACCAAGCCACGTTAAAAGTCCTCGTCCGGCCACTGGTCATCTGGATGTGGATTGGCGGCTTTGTCATCGCGCTCGGAACATTGATTTGCATTTGGCCAATGAAAACAACAGCTTTTTCAGAGACATGAAATTCCGGAATTTGGAATCTGAAATTTGCAGTCTGCCATTTGAATTCCGCCATTCCGAGCGAAGTGAGCACTGATGCCCTGGCGACGTTTAGCAATCACGCTGGCTATTATCGCACCGATCCTGGCGCTGCTCGCTTATGGATTTACCCGCGATTCGCGTTACATCGTCTCGCCCCTAATCGCCAAACCGGCGACGCCATTTACGATCACTTTATACGACGGGCATAAGTTGACGCTAGATGATCTGCGCGGCAAAGCTGTATTTGTAAATTTCTGGGCGTCGTGGTGTCTGCCCTGCCGCGAAGAAGCCCGAGATCTCGAGACTGCGTGGCAAAAGGTCAAAGACAAGAATATGGTTTTTCTCGGTGTCGCGCTGCAGGACACGGATAAAAATTCATTGGAATTTTTAAAAGAATTCAACGTCACCTACCCCAACGGCAAAGATGAGTCCGGCAAGATCGCCGTCGACTACGGGACCTGGGGCATACCGGAAAGCTTTTTCATCGATCCCCAGGGACGAATCACCTACAAACACGTCGGCGGCATCCGCGCGGCGCTGGTCATTAGCAAACTCGAAGAAGCCGCCAAGGGCGTCGTTAGCGCTCAGGAAGGCAAAGGCGACTACTCGGCGATTCGATGAAGAAGATGAGCCTCCGCAGCGTATTTGTTTTTTTTCTCCTAATATTCGTATTCGCAGGTTCCCTTCACGCCGCGCCCGCCCCCGATCTAGACGATCAGACCCGCGCCATCGCGACAGAGCTCCGCTGCGTCGTCTGTCAAAATCTGTCGGTCGCGGACTCGCCCTCCGAAATGGCGCAGCAGATGCGCGCCATCGTTCGCGAGCAGGTGCAGGCCGGCAAATCACCTGATCAGATCAAAGACTTCTTTGTGTCGAAATACGGCGAGTGGGTACTGCTCAAACCAAAGACCACCGGTTTCAGCGCACTGCTGTGGATATTGCCGTATGTCGTTCTCATCCTCGGCGTCATCGCTGCGCTTTGGTTTGTGCGCCGCTGGGTGGCAAAAAAGAAATCGGCTCAAGATACGTCGACCCAATCGCCGGTTTCGCAGCAAGTCCGCACAGAACTCATGCGCCACGACATCGAGCAGCCGGATCTCGAAGATTCGAGCACTAGAGCGCTGCTGCTGCGCGAACGCGCCCGGCTGCGGAACGAGCTAACTGATCTCGATTTCGATTTTCAATCAGGGAAGCTTTCCGAGTCGGATTACGCGGGTCTAAAGCAGGAGATCGAATCGAAGGCCGCGGCTATAATTCAACGACTTGACTCGCTTCCGCCGAAGGCCGTATCCAAGCCAGCAGCTGCCGGCAGATCCAGCGCCCGCAAGGCCAAGGCCATCGCCGGCCAATCTCAATTCCGCCGCTGGCAGATCATCGCCGGCGGCACTTTTCTCATGCTCTTCGGTTTGGCTCTCGGCGTGATGCTGACTAAATCAATTCGTCCGCGCGGCTCGGAAAACGACACGATGACCGGCGATTTTCTGACCGGAACGACACCGGCATCAAGCGAAGTACGCGCGGCGCTCAACGAAGGAAAACAAGCCTTCGACAAACAAGATTATCCCAAGGCCATCGACGCTTTTAAAAAAGTTCTCGCCACCGATCCGAACAATCCGGAAGCACACAGCTACATGGGTTTCATACTCATCCAAGCCGGCCACGGCGACGGTGCGCTAATGGCGTTCGATAAGGCGCTGTCACAAGCGCCGAATTTTCCCATGGCACTTTGGGGCAAAGGCACGGTCTTGTACCAAGACAAAAAAGATTATGCCGGAGCTCGTGATATTTTTGAGCGGCTATTGAATCTCGTTCCACCGGGTGAAGAACGAAACGAGATCGTCAAAGTTCTCGCGGAAATTCCAGCAGACAATGCCGAGAAATCAAGATCACCGGGACAGCCAAAACCCACCGCCGCTGCCGGCTCCTCATCCGCTCAGATCAGCGGCAAGATCACCATCGACCCGAAACTCAAAGCCACCATCGACCCCAACGCGGCGCTATTCATCATCGCCCGCCCCGCCGCTGGCGCCGGCGGTCCGCCGCTCGCCGTCAAAAAAATCGATCGTCCGACTTTTCCGCTCGATTACACGCTGAGCCAAGAGAACGTGATGATGCAAGGCATGCCGTTCACCGGAAAAATCAACCTGACCGTCCGCCTCGACAAAGACGCAAATCCCGTCACCCGTACCCCCGGCGACCTGACCGGCGATTATAAGAAAAATCCCGTGGAGGTTGGGGCGAAGAATGTGGATGTCGTGATCGATCAGTTGATTCAGTGAGGGCGATCCAATGGACTTCGTCGTGAGAGGGAATCTATTTCCGACGTGAGTTGATGAGTGCAGCGACAAACCCACCACTTTTTTATTAGTTCAGATTCTTTCCCGCCGTCAATGAATAGACCGTGACAAGGAAAAACAAGATCGGACAAGAGCAGGCGTAACGTTACCGTTTAGGAAGCCGCGACGGTCTTTCTGAATCCTCTCGCCATCACCTATTACGATCCCAACCATTCCGGTGAGAAAACACCGGAAAGTTCGATCGACTGACTAAGGATCGAGGTGAGGGCCACCGCTTAATTACACTCACCCTTCCCTCTCTCGCGAGCGGGCGAGGGTAAGATCAAACCGCCCGAAACAATTCAACTACGTCTGCACGTACTTCTTATAGATCGCGTCAGTCTTCGCCGCCATGATGAAATCGTTTTTGTGCAGGTTCTTGATCTTATGTGTCCACCAGGTGACTGCGACTTTGCCCCACTCGGTAGTCAGCCTGGGATGATGACCTTCTTCTTCCGCCGCTGCGCCGACCTCGGCGGTAAATGAAATGGCGTCTTTAAAGTTCTTGAACTTGAACGATCTGTCCAGTTTTGGAATTCCATCTTCAGTAATGATTTGCCACTCCGGCACTTGGGGCTGGAGTTCTTTTCTCTCTTCCAACGTCACCGACGGTGCGCCAACACGGCAAGCTACGCATTTTTGTTCGGTCAACTCTTCCATTGCTAAATTCCTCCAGTACTCCAATACTCCATCACTCCAACTCCCGATCAAATCAAAGCTTCGGCATCACGTCTTTAGTAAACCGCTCCATGGATTCCATTACAAGTGAGTGCGGCACGGTGCCGATGTTAAACCAAGCGAGCACATGCGCGGCGCTGGTCTGTTCCGTTAATTTTTTGATCTTCCCAACGGCAAGATTGGCGTCACCGATTACCGAGTGCTTTTCACAGACCGTTTCAAACGCGACCTGCGCGCCAGCGGCGGTACGCAAACGGGTGGGCAATTCGACACCGCGCCGCGTGAGCCAGTCGGTGTAATCAATGCGCAAATCGAGAATCGTCTTGAAATAACTCATCACGCCCGCTTCCGCGCGCGCTTTGGCTTCGCCACTCGTCCCCGCCAAATGCATCGGTATGAGCAATCCTAATTCTCTCGTCTTTGGGTCGTGCCCATGCTGCTTCAATCCGGCCCAATAAGCATTCGCGTATTCAACCACCTGCTCGGGCGTGCGGGTGTGAATCGGCAAAAACATATTGATTCCTAAACGTGCGACGACCTCGACGCCGTCGAGCGAGCTAGTCGCCATATAAAATGGCGGCAATGGATTCTGGATTGGTTTCGGATTGACGATCACTTCGGGGATCTGAAAAAATTTGCCGCTGTGAGTGAGCGTTGGTTCCGACCACGCTTTGCGAATGACTTCGAGAGACTCGGCCATCACATCGTGAGTGGATTTGTGGTCGGCGCCGAAGCATTCATACGCCCGGCTGTGCGGATGACCGCCGCCGGCGGCGAAATCCATGCGGCCGTTGCTGACCAGATCGAGCATCGCCGCTTCTTCGGCAAGCTGCACCGGATGGTGCACGGGTAAAGTGTTAACCGCGACGCCGAGGCGAAGCCGTTTGGTTCTTTGCGCCACAGCGCCGAGTACGACGTAGGGCGCGGAAATCAACGAAAACTTCGGTTGGCAGTGAATCTCGGCGATCCAGTAAGTGGAGAATCCGAGGCGATCCGCCAGCTCAGCTTGCTCCATGAATTCTTCGAGCCGCGCCGTCGGTGACGAGCCCGGCGGACATTGAATTTCGGTAAACAGACTGAATTTCAATTTTTGCCTTTCCCTTCGTCGGCGATGGCCATACGAAAACTATGACTTCTTGTTGCGTTTTTCATTGGCATCGACAACGCGCTTGGCCGATGCAGCCAATTGCCGAGTGATCGGGACATCGAGGTCGTGCAGCCGTGCCAACTCGGCAACCAGCGGAATGTCTTTGTTCAAAACGTTCCGGCCCGATCTCGGCAGCGGATCGTTTCCCACTGGGTCGAATGTGCGCTGCCAGCGGTTGAGCACGCTATGGTGGCCGATGCGGCGCATCATCTCTAACGCCTTCGGATAAGGAATGCCGCCCGCCAAACCGATCTGAATCGCTTCGTGCACGATCAGCGTCTCCGCGCCGCCGAGCATGTTCACGATCAGCTTTCCCACGGCTCCGGTGCCGAGCGGCCCCATGTGAAAAACCTCTTTGCTCATTTTGAGCAGATGCGGCTTCGCGCGTTGCACCAAGTCGTCCGCTCCGCCGACGACAAAACACAATTCGCCGGCGCGAACCGCGTCCGGCACTCCGGTCATGCAGGCGTCGATCACGTGCACGCCTTTGCCGCTCGCTGCTTGCCCGGCTTTAATCATCGTCTGCGGCAGTATGGAACTGTGCAGTAACAACAGAGTTCCCGGCTGCGCATTCGCCAAAACGCCACGGGCGCCGATAACGCAATCGACCACGTCCTCATCGGTGCGTACGACGATATCGATCAGCGTCGACTCCGCGGCAACTTCCGCCGCGCTGCCTACAACGCGCATGCCCAATGCGCGCGCCTGCTCCAGCGCCGGCGCGTAGGCGTCGTAGCAGACGGCGTTAACGCCTCCGACCTCGAGCCGTTCGAGCAGCGCCAATCCCATCGCGCCAGTGCCGATCATACCGATCTTTTCCACGTTTACTCCTTTACCGGTCGGAACGACGAAGCGTCACCTTTTGAGCAGCGTGTTAAAGGAAGCGGGCGGCGAGCAAAACTGACTTTCGCGGTGCTTGGCGAATCAATAGCCCAACGCGTAGGCGACGCGGCGCGGGTCGGCGCCGCCGAGCCAACAGCCGTTCTCTTGATCTCTGGCAATCACCTTCGCGCTGCCGAACGACCAGCGTTCGACCACCGACACATCGTGACCTTTTTCGCGCAAGCTATCGAGCGTCGCTTGGTCCAAGCCTTCTTCAACACGCAACGACTCCGGTAATTGGTCGCGCGGCGGCGTACCGGGTTGATGGCTCCAGCGCGGTGCTTCGACGGCGCTTTGCGGATCCATCCCTAGATCGACCAGGTCGTGAATGATTTGGAAGTTCGTTTGCGGCTGGTCGTCGGCGCCGGGACTGCCGCCGACGGCGAGGACTTCGTCGCCGCGGAAAACCATGTAGGTATTCAAAGTATGCGCCGGACGCTTGCCCGGCTTGAGTGCGTTAGCCTTCTGCGGATCGAGACCGAAGCTGCACAGGCGATTATTCATGATAACGCCGGTATCGCCGGCGATCACGCGCGAGCCGAAGGGCGCGAAGATGCTCTGGATAAATGAAATCGCGTTGCCGTCTCGATCCGCCGCGCAAAGGTACGTCGTGTCGCTGCTCTGATTCGCGACCGTTGCCGTCGGCCGATTCATGATCTCACCGAATAATTCACGGCGCTTTGCCGCATACTCTTTCGAAATCAACATAGCGATTTTAGGATCGCCGAATTTCGGATCTTCCAGATAGCGGATGCGGTCCTCGAAAGTCAGCTTCTTAGCCGCGACTTGGCAATGAATGATATCAGCCCGGCTCATGCTGCCGTCGTGGAATGGCCACGCCTCGGCGATGTTGAGCATCTCGAGAACCATAAAGCCCTGGGATACCGGCGGCTGCTCGTACACCAGCGTGTTACGGTACGTCGAGCTGAGCGGGTTCAGCCACTGACAAACGACGGGCTGCAAATCTTCGGGCGCGAGAATGCCGCCTTCGGCTTTGATCGTCGCGCAGATTTTGTCGGCGATTTCGCCGGCGTAAAAACCGTCGCGCCCGTTTTGCGCGATTTTATCGAGTGCGTCGCCCAAACCCTTTTGTACAAGTATCTTCCCAGGCTTCGGCATGCCGAACGGCTGACGGTAACAGCGATCGACCCAGGGAAATTCATTACTGAACTCATCGACACTTTCGGCAAATTCTTGTGAGATCGGAAAACCCGTGCGCGCGATGCGAATCGCGTCGGCCATCAATCGCGCTAAGTCTTTTGTGCCGTACTTATTGTGCAGCTCCAGCCAACCATCCACCGCGCCCGGCACCGCGATGCTCAGCGGTCCATACTGCGGAATGGTCTTCAACCCATGCTCCTGGAAATACTCGATGGTCGCTTTCGCCGGCGCTGGGCCGCTCGAGTTGAGCGCTTCCACCTTGCCGGTCTTTTTCATGTAGGCAAGCGCAAATAGATCGCCTCCGGGACCGCTCGTCTCAGGCTTGACTACCGCCATGACGAACGCCGCCGCGAGCGCGGCGTCGACGGCGTTGCCGCCTTCCCGAAGAATATCGATACCGGTAAGCGCCCCCAGCTGATGGCCGCAGGACACCATGCCGCTCTGCCCCATTATCACCGGTCTTGCCGCTTTGGCGAAATTCATGTTGCTCTAAGTCCAAGAATTCTGGCCGCGTTGCCGCCGAGAATTTTTTCTTTATCGGTTGAATTGAGCTCCAGGCCGTCGATCGCCTTGAGGCTGTTTTTTACCAGCACACAACCTTCTTCCGGACCATAAGGATAATTGGTGCCCAAGACCATTCGATCCGGACCGAAAAAGTCTTTCACGCAACGAAGCGTGGATGCCGGGTGATCGGCCGTGTCGACGTAAAATCGTCGAAAGGAGTCTAGCGGATTTTCTTTCAGACCATACTTGTGGCGAATTTCATCGGTGCGTCCCGTGTAGATGTTGATTGCGCGTTGCGCGAAGAACGCCAACACACCGCCGACGTCGGCGACCACCCAGTTGATCTCCGGAAAGCGCTCGAGCACCCGGCCGTACACGAGCCGCGTCATGGCCACGCTGCTGTCGAACGCCCAACCGAAGATCAAGGTCGGCATGATGTCGATGCCGGTCGCTTCCGTCGCCAGCGGAGCGGTCGGATGAATGTATACGGGCAACTCATATTTCGCCAGCCGCTCATAAATCGGAAACAGTTCCTCCCGATCCAACGCTTGGCCGTTGAGATTCGCGAAGCATCCAAATCCGTGTAGCCCAAGTTCGTTCACCGAGCGGTCCAGTTCATCGAGCGACGCTCCGATATCGCAAGTCGGCAGGGTAAAAAATCCGATGAAACGGTTGGGATGCTTGCGCGCGACAGCGGCGATGGCGTCATTGGCAACTCGAGCGATCTTCCTCGCGCCCTCGCCTTCGAAGCGATCCGCCCCGGGAGCGGGAATCGTCAGCACGTGAATATCGATCCCAAGTTGATCCATGTGTCTTAAACGCTTTTCGATGTCCTGTCCTTGGAAGGTCGCCGTGTTGATGCGGCATTTCAGTTTCTTGTCGTAGAAGTAGGTCATGCCGCTGTGCGGGTCTGGCTCTTCCAAAATTACTGCCCCGTCGAGCCGCTTCATCTCCGCGATGTAGGTTTCCGGAAACACGTGCGCCTGAAAGTCGATGATCATAAAAACACTTCGTTCAACGTTCCGGGTTCAAAGTTCAACGTTCAGGATTCTTCCCCCAACCTTGAACTTTGAACATTGAACCTTGAACCCAAAGCAGCGCCGCCGACCAACGATCAATGCCGGCCTCCGCGCGACAATTTTTATAGGCCATATAGGGCGCGCGCATTATCGTCGAGGATCTTATTGACGACGGAAGTCGGCACGGCGCCGTCTTCTCTGAGTTTGCGCAGCGCGAGTATCTCCGACGACGTATCGTTGTGGCCGTAATCCGTGCCGATCACCAGCCTATCGTCACCGGAATATTTGAGGACATAGGGCAGATCGTCATCGGTCTGGCAAGTGACCCAGATTTTGTTCTTGCGCAGCACGTCGCTCTTATCGACCTTAATGCCGTTACGCTCGAAACGACGCGCGAAGTCGTGCACCGCGTAGGGCACCCACTGGGAACTGACCTCGATAAAAGCCCATTTGGTGTTGGGAAATTTTTCCGGAATCCGGTTGAAAATCAGTGAGTGAAACGAGCCGACCACGGCAAGCTTGAATTTGTTAAAGCCGCACTCGTTGAGAAAGTAATCATGCACCGCAAAGCTGCCGGTGGCGGAGTGCACGCAGATCGGCAGATCCAGTCTGCCGGCTTCCTCATAGATCGGAAAAAAATGTGGGTCGCTGATATGCTTGTCGCCTTCCAAGCCGCGCATGAAGATGCCGCAGGCGCCGTTCTCTTTGGCAAAGCGTGCTTCTTCGATTGCTTTGTCCATGGACAAGAGCGGCAGCACCGCCACCCAGCGCAACCGCTCCGGCGCCTTTTTCCATATATCGATCAGCCAACGGTTGTAGCTCCGGGTCACGGCCAGCTCGACTTCCGGACGGCGCGTGAACGGGCGCAGAAAAATCGTCGGATACAGCACCTGGACGTCGATATCGAGCTCGTCCATGTGTTTGAGACGGGCTTTGATGTCTTCCATCTCGCGCGCCTCTCTAGAGGTATCGTGGCCGACGTTGCGCGCCTTGCCGATGTAAGTGCCGTCAACCAACCAAGATTCCCCGCCCGATAACGAGTCGTTCGGCGTCGGCACGATGCGCGGCCGCATGTCGCGCTCCGACTCCAACATGTAATCCCAAGTATGATTTGTCTCTAAGACATGCGCGTCCGAATCGATCACCACCATCGCTAAAGCCCTCCCAATCTCGATCGCGGATTTTTCCCCGTTGGATCGAGCCCAGCTTTTTCAGTTTTGGACCCGACGGAGCTGTTGCACCCCTGGCAAGTATAGTCATAAAGCTCGCCATCCGGCAGCACCAGCAACAATTTTTCGCGCACCGGCATCGCCCGGCCGCATTTACTGCAATAAAGCAAGGAAGCGTTGAATTGGTCGAAGGACTGCGCCATACAACTACCCTACGCTTTGTGTTCCCCGTTATGCTCCCCCGCCTTGCTTGCCTTGGCTTCTTTGATCACTTTTTCCGCCAAGTGTGCGGGCAACTCTTCGTAATGGGAAAACTCAATATGAAACTCGCCACGCCCGCTGGTAATGGAACGCAGATCGGGCGCATATTTTAAAACCTCGGCCATCGGCACCCGCGATTTGATCACTTGGGTGTGGCCTTTGGTGTCCATGCCGAGCACTTTGCCGCGCCGGCTGTTCAGGTCGCCGATCACGTCACCCATGCACTCGTCGGGCACCGAGATTTCCATATTCATCACCGGCTCTAAAAGCACCGGCTTGGCTTTTTCCACGGCGTTTTTAAATCCCATCGATGCGGCGATCTTGAAGGCCATGTCGGAAGAATCGACGTCGTGATACGATCCATCGTAGAGGGTCACGCGCACATCGACCATTTGATAACCTGCCAGATAGCCGGCCACCATCGCTTCTCTCACGCCCTTCTCGACGGCGGGAATATAATTGCGCGGGATCGCGCCGCCGACGATTTGATCGACAAATTCGAATCCCTTGCCCGCCGGCAACGGCTCGACCTTGAGCCAAGTATCACCGAACTGGCCGCGTCCGCCGGTCTGTTTCTTCAACCGCCCTTGCGCGCTGGCGCTGCCGCGAATGGTCTCCTTGTACGGTACTTTGGGCGCTTTGAGAATGACTTCCGCGCCGTACTTGCGTTTCAATTTTTCTACGATGATCTCGATGTGCTGCTGCCCCATGCCGGCAAGGATAAAATCGCGCGTCTCTTCGTCGCGGTGCATCTCGATGGTCTGATCTTCTTCCATCATGCGATGCAGTCCCTGCGGTAACTTGTCTTCATCGGCTTTGCTTTTCGGCTCCAGGGCGAACGAAATATTTGGCGAGAAATGCGCAGCGCCGGCGTAACGGATCGGCGCCTTCTCGTCAGACAGAGTATCTCCGGTAGCGATATCCTTAAATTTCGCCGCCGCGACGATTTCACCCGCCACCGCGTCCTTCACGGCATCCTGCTTCTTGCCTTCCAAGCGAAACAAGTGCCCCATTTTTTCTTTCACTTGCCGGTTCGGAACATAGCAAGTCACGTCTGGCGCAATTTTTCCCGACATCACCCGCATGATCGAAAGCTTGCCGGCAAAAGGGTCGATGACCGTCTTAAACACATACGCCGAGAACGGCGTATTAGGATCGGCCGCGCGTTTGATCGTTTCGCCGTTGGCGGGGTTGACACCCTCGACTTCGCCTCCCTCGAGCGGCGACGGCAGAAAGTCAGCGACGGCGTCGAGCAGGGGCGCCATGCCGATTTGGCGCAGTGGCGCGCCGAAAAGAATCGGAAAGATTTTTCGCTCCCTAGTGCCTTCCCGGATCGCTTTCTTTAACTCTTCGCTGCTCAACTCCTGACCGTCAAGGAATTTTTCCAAAAGCTCGTCGTCGGTCTCCGCGACATCTTCGACCATTTTCTGCCGCCACTCCTCTGCAGCGTCTTTTAAATCCGTAGGAATCTCCGTTTCAGAAAATTTTCCTGAATCGCCTTCGTACAGATAAGCTTTCATCGCGATAAGATCGACGACGCCTTTGAAATTCGCCTCCGCGCCGACCGGCATTTGCAGATAGACCCCTTTGCCTTCCAATGTTTCCAGCAGAGGCGCGATGCGCGCTTCAACGTCGGCCTGTTCATGGTCCATCTTGCTAACAAAGATTAAGCGGCTCATGCGGTCTTCGTTAGCTCTCGTCCACAAATGCTCGGACTCGACGCGCAGTCCGACCGAAGGATTGAGCACAAACAGCGCGCCACTGCAGGCGCGCATGCTGTTGATCGAATCCGCCAGAAACGCGGCGTAGCCCGGCGTGTCGATCAAGGTCATCGCATGTTTTTTCCAAGATAAAGAGTGAAATGCCGTTGAGATCGATACGTGGTGCTTGATCTCTTCCGGCTCATGATCCAACACGGAGGTTCCGTCTTGAACCTTTCCCAGTCGCTGTGTCGCGCCGGCCGCGAACAACATCGCTTCTCCCAAAGAGGTTTTACCAGAACCTCCCTGGCCCAGAATGCCGACATTACGAAGTTTATCGAGCTCCGTTACAGCCATGACAATGGGTTCCTCCCTCGAGAGTTTTCTAAGTTTGCGCTCTTGCTCTTACCTCTTGGAGCGAATTTCTTTCGTGGATAATCCGTAACCCCTCAAGCGTCAAAAATTCATCCACTTCGTCGATGCTGGAACACTCCGATGCAACCAGCGGCGCCAGTCCGCCGGTGGCGACGACTTTGGCCTTCCTACCGTGTTGGTTCTGAATGCGTTGCACGATGCCGTCCACCAGACCGACGTAGCCGTAAAAAATGCCGGCTTGGATGGAGTTGATCGTATTCCGCCCGACGACCTCTTTGGGCTTGACGATCTCGATGCGCGGCAACTTCGAGGCGCGCTGAATCAACGCCTCTAGGGAAATTGACAACCCCGGGGCGATGGCGCCACCGATGTATTCGCCCTTTTTTGAAATCAGATCGATGGTCGTCGCCGTGCCAAAATCGACGATGATGCAAGCGTCGTGATATTTTTCGTAGGCCGCGATGCCATTGACGATACGGTCTGCACCCACGTCCTTGGGGCTCTCGTAAAGGATCGGCATGCCGGTCTTGACGCCCGGCCCAACGATCAAGGGATCGATGTTGAAGAATTTTTGTCCCAATTCCTGAGTCGTCGTTAACATCGGCGGCACGACGCAGGAAACCGCTATGGCGGAAATCTGCTCACAGCGATGGCCGGAATAGTCAATCAGCTGAGAAATGATGACGCCGTATTCGTCTGCGGTGCGCTCCGCCTGTGTCGCCAGGCGCCAGTGGGTAATCAGCTTCTTGCCCTGGTAAAGACCGAGAACGATGTTGGTGTTACCGATATCGATGGCAAGAAGCATGGATTTTGGATTAAGTCTCCAGTGGAATCACATCTCCGGCATAAATATTCTGCAGGTCTCCATGCTCGTCTTCAAGAACCAGCGCGCCGTCCCGCTCAATGCCGCACGCCCGGCCGATAAGAACCTGATCGAGCAGCTCGACTCGCACGCGCCGGCCGCGCAAGCTGAAGTACGCTTCCCAGCGCGGCCGCAGTGTCTCAAAGCCGGCTTCTTCAAGCTCTCCATAGCACCGGTCGAGGGCTTGAATCAATCGCAGCAACAACCCTTCGCGGTCAACTCCACGCTGCGTTAAATCCGCGATGGAAGTCGCGCGCTGGCGGATTTCCGGCGCCATCGAATCGATGCGGTAGTTGACGTTGACGCCGATGCCAAGGATCACATATTCGATGCGTTCCGAGCTGCAAGCGGCCTCGGTCAAAACGCCCGCCAACTTTTTGCCTTCGACCAAAATATCGTTGGGCCACTTGATGGTCGGCGCTTGCGCGATCAATGAGCCGACGGTTTCCGCCAGCGCAACGGCAGCCATTAGCGTAATTTGCGGCGCATGGGCGGGCGCCAGAGCGGGACGCAGGATGACTGAGAAATAAAGATTGGCAAGCGGCGGGGATTCCCAACGCCGGCCCAGCCGGCCGCGCCCTTGGGTCTGCGATTCGGCGATCACGACCTCGCCTTCTTCAGCACCGTTCTCGGCGAGCTTGCGAGCGTAGCTGTTGGTCGAAGTGAGCTCGGCGAAGTAATGAAACTTCGCGCCCAAACGCCGCGTGTTTAGACGTTCTCGAACGTTAGCGACGTTGAGCGGCGCGCCCATCTCTGATGGTATGAGACCGGGATCACTTGTCGGCATTCATGGTAATCTTCATGTTGAAATCACAGCTTCACGGCCTCGGCCATCTGCGCCAAGGTCATATTGTCGAGCATGATCACGTCGGCTCCCACGTCGATCGCTTCCTGAACTTGTTTCAAGTTGCTTGCTTCGACCTCCACTTTGGCCATGAACGGCGCATGCCGGCGCACGGCTTTCACCGCTTCCGCGATCGAACCCGTCGCCTCGATGTGATTGTCTTTGACTAGTGCCGCGTCATACAAGCCTATCCGGTGATTCATGCCGCCGCCCATGCGCACGGCGTATTTCTCCAGCGTGCGCAGGCCAGGCGTAGTTTTGCGAGTGTCGAGAACTTTGCAGGGAAAATCTTTCACCGCCTCGACGTACTTGCGCGTGAGCGTCGCGTTGCCGGATAAACGCTGGAGAAAGTTGAGCGCCGTGCGTTCGGCGAGTAGCAGCGCCCGCACCGGCCCAATCGCTTCGGCCACGACCATGCCCGGAGTGACCTGCGCGCCGTCCTTGGTGCGTAAGCGCAGCTCAACCCTGTGATCGATAAAATAAAAAATACGGTCAAGCAAAACCAAACCTGCCACCACGCCCCCTTTTTTTGCGCGGAATAATCCTGTGCCGCGCGACTCCGCTGATATCGTCGCCATTGTCGCCAAGTCTCCCGCGCCAATATCCTCATCGAGAGAGTCGCGGATCAATCTTTCTATCTGAGGGCTAACGTGTATATCCATTGGCTCAGTTCCTTCCCGCTTGGATTTCCTGAATCTTGTCCAGGCTGCTTCTCAGCGTGCGAATTTTCTCCTCGAACTGGGTCGCCTTTTCCCGTTCTTTATGCACCACTTCGGTCTTGGCTTTGGCGAGGAAATCGGCATTGGCTAGTTTCTTTTGCACCCGCGCCAGCTCGTCTTCGACCTTACCAACTTCTTTGGCTAATCTTGCCCGCTCCTCGTCGAGGTTAACGAGATCGTCCAGTGGCAAATAAATTTCCATGGCGCCGATCACAGCGGTGGCGGCGCCTTTGGGCCGGTCGCCAGCTTGGCGAAACTCGGAGCCGCCGACCCGCGCGAGCGAACGTAGGTAGGCTTCCTGCTGGCGCAGAAAAGCGAGATCCGCATCTGCCCCGCAAAAAACCACCCGCACTTCTTTCCCGGGCAAACAATTCATCTCGGTGCGAAGATTCCGAATAGCGCGAATCACTCCGGTCAAGAACGTCATGTTTTTTTCAGTCTCTTCGTCAACCCAAGCGGCTTGAGCGACGGGATACGGCTGCACCATGATGCTTTTGCGATTGGCGCCGAGCACCTGCCAAATCTCCTCGGTGACGAACGGCATCACCGGATGCAGCAGGGTGAGAATCTGATCCAACAATTCGCGCAGAAGTTTTCGGCTTCGCGCCGCCACGTTGGCGTCGGCGCTATTGAGCGCGAGCTTGCTCATCTCGATGTACCAATCACAGAACTCGTGCCAGGTAAACTGATAAAGAACGTTCGCGTAGTCGTTGAACCGATAGGCATCAATCGCATTGCGCGCTTCAGAAATTGCAAAAGCGAGCCGCGAACGAATCCATCGTTCGGCGAAGTCGAGATCGCGATCGTCGATAACACTGCTGGAATTGTCGCCGGTGCCATTCGCACCAGTCCAATTCATTTGCACGAAGCGCGCCGCGTTCCAAAGTTTGTTGACGAAATTCTGATAGCCGGCGATGCGATCCTCGGCGAGCTTGATATCGCGCCCCATGGCAGCCATCGCGGCCAGAGTGAAGCGGAACGCGTCGGTGCCGTATTGGCCCATGACCTCAAGCGGATCGATCACGTTGCCTTTGGACTTGGACATTTTCTGGCCCTGCTCGTCGCGCACCAAAGCATGGATGTAGACGTCGCGAAATGGCACGTCGCCCATGAACTTGAGTCCCATCATGATCATCCGCGCGACCCAGAAAAAAAGGATATCGAAGCCGGTGACAAGCGTCGAAGTCGGATAAAAACTCTTCAAGTCCTCGGTCTGATCCGGCCACCCTAAAGTCGAGAACGGCCATAGGCCGGAAGAAAACCAAGTGTCGAGCACGTCGGGGTCTTGAATCAGTTCCTTGCCGCCGCACAGAGGACACGCTGCCGGAGCCTCCCGCGCAACGATCGGTTTAGCGTCTTTGCCGAGCCGGTATTCGCCGTCAGCGCCTTTGATCAAGTTCGGCGCCTCGCAGCGCAAACAATACCAGGCGGGAATTTGATGGCCCCACCAAATCTGCCGCGAGATGCACCAATCTTTGATGTTTTCCATCCAGGCAAAATAGGAATTGCTCCAGCCTTCGGGAATGATCTTGATCCTGCCCTCGCGCACCACCGCCATCGCCGGGTCCGCCAGCGGCTTGATATCGACGAACCACTGCGGCGTTAAGTATGGCTCGATGACCGTCTGGCAACGATAGCAACGACCGACCGCGAGCTTATGCGGCTCGGTTTTTTCGAGGAATCCCTTGTTCTTCAGCTCCGCGACGATCAGCTTGCGCGCTTCGAAACGATCTTTGCCGCGATATCGTTCAATCCAATCTCCGCTTTCGCCGCGGTCCAAAAACGCAGCGGTGTCGATGCGTGCATCGGCGTCGAAGATGCTGATTTTATCCAAACCGAATCTTTCGCCGATGTCGAAGTCGTTGAAGTCATGTCCCGGTGTGATCTTCAGCGCACCGGTGCCAAACTCGCGGTCGACGAAAGGGTCGGCGATCAGCGGCACGATTCGTCCAGTGACAGGCAAACGAATCTTCCGACCCACCAATCCTTGATAACGCTCGTCATCCGGATGCACAGCGACGGCGGTATCACCGAGCATAGTTTCGGGACGGGTAGTCGCGACAAGGAGCGCCTGCGATGGATCGTCAGCCAGCGGATAGCGGATATGCCAAAGATTGCCGTCGGTCTCTTCGTGCACCACTTCGATGTCGGCGAGCGCGGTCTTGCAGCGCGGGCACCAGTTGATCAGCCGCTGCGCCCGATAGAGAAGCTTATCCTCCCAGAGTTTGACAAATGCTTCCCGCACGGCATGCGAAAGCCCTTCGTCCATAGTGAAACGTTCGTGGCTCCAGTCGCAGGAAATACCCAGCGCTTTTAGCTGATGCAGAATCGCGTCGCCGGCTTCCCGTTTCCACTGCCAAACTTTTTCAATGAATTTTTCCCGTCCGAGCTCGGAGCGACTCATATCCTTTTGCGCCAGTTGACGCTCGACGACGTTTTGAGTGGCGATGCCGGCGTGGTCGGTGCCGGGAACCCAGAGCACGCGAAACCCGTCCATGCGTTTGTAGCGGCAGAGAATGTCTTGCAGCGTATTATTGAGCGCGTGCCCCATGTGCAGCGAACCGGTGACGTTGGGCGGTGGAATCACGATCGAGAAATACCGACCCTTCCCTTTGGCAGGCGCAAAAAACCCGGCATTCATCCAGTGGCTATACCACTTGGATTCTATTTCTTTATGACTGTAAGCCTTCGAGAGTTGCATAGGTCTATTTCTTGTTCGAACGGTTGAGTCCGAAGCGCCTCCTACTCGACGACGTCCACCAACTCAATGAACTCCTTCTCGCCGTGAGCCGCGGATGGGGATGATTTTAGTTCTGCCTGCTTCCGCTTCGATGAAGCCGACCCTGCTCGGCTCTTGGTCTTAGCAGCGAGTTGATTCGACCCGTTGACTCGTCCCAAGCATTCCGCCACGGCTTTTTTAAGCGCATCCTTATCGATCGGCCAGCGCAATCGGAGCAGCCTGTCGCCGCCTGGCACTGGCGTCTCAGCATCATTGTCGATCCAGATAACCGGAAACTTCCAGTTTTGCACGGCGCGAACATTTTGCGCCGCCAATAAGTTCCGCTCCCGTAGCGCCGCTCCATCGACGATCACCAGACCGGCGTCCGACAATGTCGCCGCCTCCGGAATGGTTGTTACGATGTCGACCTGATGATCGTTCGACAACGCAACGCAAAATGCGTGACGCAATATCTTGTACGGTTCGATGACTAAAATTTTGCTCATGAGATCCCTAAGACGCTCCTTCTAAACTTGACAAGGCCAACACCGCAAGTTAGATAAAATAATTAACAAGAGGATGATCTCCGAGTTTGCGAAAGTGGCGGAATTGGTAGACGCGCAGGATTCAGGATCCTGTGGCTGAAAGGCCGTGGGGGTTCAATTCCCCCCTTTCGCACCAAATAACTGATTTCTATCATACAAACCCGAGTTTCTCTATCGGCTAGCAAGCCCACCTTCCGCATGATCGTCGCGTAATTGAAACTCACCCGACCGCTCGGTCCGGTTCTGAGTCGATCCATACGATTGGGAAGTGAAAAATTTCTTAGAGAAGCTTGGGATACGAATCTCATCGTATCAGCGCGCCGTGGGGTACCGGTTTAGATACCACCCAGCACGATTACAGAAAGACTTCGATCGAGCGGTTCATGAATGTAGGAGTATCGGTGAAAATTCTGGCGCTGGTTCTGACCATCGTTTTGCTTGCCGGCTGTTCCAAGGAGTCCAAGGACTCCTCGGGAAAAGATGCCGACGCGGAAAGAGGCAGGGCCGCGTACCTCGCAAACTGCGTAGCTTGTCACAACAACGATCCATCGAAGGATGGACCCATCGGCCCCGCCCTTAAGGGGTCTTCGAAAGAATTGATCGAATCGCGAGTCTTGAGCACCTCCTACCCGCCGAACTACAAGCCCAAGAGGCCCACCAAGGTCATGCCGCAGTTTCCCTTCTTAAAAGATGAGATCCCGTACTTGGCGGCTTACCTGCGCTAGACCCAGGGCCGGTTAGGTTAGCGCAAGTGTTATCAAGAACAGGATAGCCGCCAATAGAAAGCCTACCCACAGTGTCCCTTTCACGGAATCCAGCGGCACCTTCGTCGGCCCCTGAGTCCCGAGCAAAGCGTTGCATTCGACTGCGCCGATAATGACGATCACCAGCAGCCAAAAAAGTGCTCGGGAGTCGGATTGATGGACCATGGGAGAGTAGTGACTAGCCGCGCCCATATATAACAACATGGGGATCGAGAAAACGGTATTGGTTCTCGAAGTCAGCGCGGCGCGACGACCCGCGCCAGCGGCGGCCGGCAATGCCTGACCGCCCCCGGCCACCTGATTCGCAGAAGCGATTACGATCTGCTGATTAGGCCAGATCACGAGCCAAACGTTGAGAAACATGAGGGTGCCCATCAGACCACCCACGGTTATGGTCACGCCGTAAGAGGATGAATAGAATAGCGCACCGCCCATTTCGCCCATCCGCATGATATAGATCAAGATACCCGCGAGAAAAGTGAACATCGCGCCCCATCGGAACCACCAAAGCGCCCTTGGGACGAGCTTTTGAATTGCCGCCGTCCTGATCCCGGCCTCAGTCTCGGCGAAAAATGGAGTCTGAACGAAATTAAAATAATAAAGAATCCCAATCCACGTGATACCAGATAGAAAATGCACCCACCGAAGCATAAACAAGGTAAACTCCATGTCTCTCCCCTCCTTCTACGCGCCTTGGAAATATATCAAGTGAGCAAAACCTGAACGTTGCTTGGCGTTTATATATTCGGGGTTGCTTGTTATTGTCAAGAAAAAAACCTCCACGATTGTTGCCGCCGCCGAGCGAATTTAGTGTTGCATTGCAGAAATCAGGCGCGCTCAGGCGGTGCGCGTCGACGATTCAGCCAAACGCTCCTCATCGCGGTCAGTTTGGCTTGACCAATCCAGTGATCTATGCCATTTTCCTGCTAGATTTTTAACCGCTACGTGGAGTTTTTCTGATTCAAGAAACCAAATCGAAAAGACTACAATCCGCTTCCACAATCGTACCTGATGCCGGGCGAAAGATTCCTTTGCTACACGGGGCCAACGATCCGTTCGGTTGCGTCAGTGAGGCGTTGCAGCTTGTCGAAGAAAATTTGGCTCGCGCGGTTCGATCTCGCGAACCAGCCCTCACGGATATATCGACTCATCTCATCGACAGCGGCGGGAAGCGGGTGCGGCCGATGGTCACCCTCTTGGCATATTTTGCGTTTGGCGGCCAACGTACGCAAGACATCGTCGATATCGCAACGGCCATCGAACTCATCCATACCGCGACGTTACTGCACGACGATATCATCGATGGCGCCGAAACGCGTCGCGGTAAAGAGTCGGCCTTCAAGAAATTCGGCCTCAAGTCCACTCTAGTCGCCGGAGATTTTCTCTTCATCAAGGCTTTTGAATTCGCCGGTAAATTCGACGAGAGCGTGGTGCAGTGGACTGCCGACGCCTGCACGCTCTTGACCGAAGGGGAAATTCTGCAAGGCCACTTCAATCGGAACCGGGCGGTGACGATCGACGATTACCTGGAGATCGTCAAACGGAAAACCGCTTCGCTCTTCCACACCGGAGCCAAGGTCGGAGCCTACCTCGCAGGCGCTCCGTCGTCCTTCGTCGACGAAGCCGAACGCTACGGGCTCAATATGGGCATCGCGTTTCAGATGGTCGATGACATTCTCGACGTGGTGGGTCACGTCGATCTTCTAGGTAAACCCATCGGCATGGACCTGCGTGATGGCAATCCCGCGCTACCGA
>WNGI01000765.1_pt1 | contig 25265 bp, 17 predicted proteins | sample 5400621 | NCBI WGS metagenome assembly WNGI01 (sample SAMN13153374, study PRJNA577476) | soil metagenome | isolation source: 20 cm soil or saprolite under Garry oak tree replicate 1 | place: USA:California | collected 2016-06-15 | reverse complement strand
CGTAATCGACAACAAGGCGATTAGTCCGAAACCGACCCTTTTTTGACTAATTGGAAAGTCCCCGAACAGGTCCCGAAGGAATAGTTTCACGTCACCCGGTCTTACTCTGGCATGGCCAACACGTAATGGCGCAGTTGTCTAACTTGTCCGACCCTCCCTCACTCTCCGGGACCAGGTGGTGCGCCTCCCAGCCTCCCTCACCCTCCCCTCCACGGCTAAGCAGACGAAGCGAGACCCCGCAAGGAACAGCATGCTGATGATCAGCCAATCTGCACTCACACATTGCCATCGACCTTACCCATGCCTCGCTCAAAACTTTCGGCGGGAAGGCCAATTATCGTCTCGAGTTCTCAGCAAAACTTTCGCATTTATGATTTCTGAATCAAGGAGTTGAAACCATACCTGCTCTTCGAATGGAAAAGAACTGGACAGAGTCCTCGATCTCTCTCACAAAGAACACTTTTGCGTCGCGAGGAGCAACTGCTTTTGACATTTTTTGGCGAGGGGTCCCGCCAGTTAAAGCTGAACCCGGCGCGTCTTCCGAAATAGGGCGCAGAATCAGCCGGTCGGCCATTTTCGACATGGTGTAGCTCAACGTGCAGGTCAACGCGCAAACCGCGCGACCTCAAATCGCCTGCCCCGATCTCCAATCCAGCCTTGCTCTGCGCTTGTCAAGTTTACAGCGGGACAGACTGCGCGATTCCTATCTTAGAACCGCCGGCCGAGAAAGAGTTACCCTTCGTTAATTCCCTCCCAACTGCCGAGTTTCGCCTCCCGAGAAACAGCCATTTTTCACGTTTACTGGATGGTAACGAGTCTGGTAACCGTGAATGGTAACAGTCGGACTGCCAAAAGTCGAGAACGCAAAAAAAGAAGACGGCTGGATCGCACGCCTCTCGCCCATGCGAAACCTAACCCGAGAGAATCAAAAATCTGACAGTCGAGTGATCATTACGCTGTAGCTACGAGAATAGCCCAGATCATGATACTTCAGCAGTCAGAGAATCATGTGGGGCTCAGGACATCCTACCTGGCACGTCTGCCCGCCTAACTCTGCAGATAGCCCGAGCTCACATGAAAAGAAGGCGGTCGGGTCAATAGGTGAAGATATCCTTCCCTATGGATCTGAACAAGACTTGGCTACCCAGCATGGAATCGGCGAAAATCTAATGAGAAGCGCAAACGCAGGGAATGCAAGCTCCTGGTTGTTTTGGCAGGGATAAGGCGCGAGCACAATATTGGCAGGCTCGTCCAGATCAAAGGCAACAATAAGGAAACCTTCATCGTTACTACTTTCTCCCATGACATAGCTCTTGGATCGCTAGTCCTCCATCTTCGCAGAATCTCTCCGTTGCCAAGAGAAGAAGCAAATGCCATTCCGATTTCAGACCTGCTACCTGCTGAGTTGCCCGCAGGTGCGTTCCCGCGCGAAGCGTTAGCGCTACTCGTATCCAAATCGTTCGCTGTCTCACACTTCGACGGTGTGGTTTTTTCGACTAGGACTGTTTTCAAAGAATATCAGTTTCGGCCTCTGATGAAATATCTGAAATCTCGTAATATGCGCCTTCTAATCGCAGACGAAGCTGGCCTGGGTAAGACAATAGAAACTGGCTACATTTTGATCGAGGAGCTTGCTCGGTCGATTATGAAGCGTATTCTCATTATCTGCCCGGCAGGACTCCGGATGAAATGGCAGGAGGAATTGTGGCGACGATTTGGTCTGAGTTTTACGATATTTGATGGAGCATCTCTACAGCGCCTCATCGAGAGCAATCAGAGCTTTCGAGCCATCTGTTCCTTCGACATGATGAGAGCCAAAGGGGATTTGTTAAGCGCGATAGAGAGTTCAAACCCAATAGATTTCTTGGTCATTGACGAGGTACATCATCTTATCGGGCGAGAAAACCAGACGCTCAGAAGGGAACTCGGAGTCGGCCTCTCACGCGGAAGCCGAAGGGTTGTGGGGCTATCGGCAACTCCCTTACAAATTGAAATTGAGGACCTCAAGCGGGTTTTCGAAGTTATCCTTGGGCACGAACTTGATCGGACTCAATTCCTTGCCGACATGAATCAGACGATTGTTCTCAATTCCGTTCTGAAATTTGTCAAGTTAGACGAATGGACTGAAGAGAAGGCTGTTAGTTTATACAAATCTCTGGCTCAATCAAGGCATGGAAATAGTATTGCAGATGAAGTTCTGCGCCTACCTAAGATATCTTCCCGTCCTTCCGAGTCCCAAAGGAAAGAAGCCCTATCAAGACTGAGCCTATCGCTGAATCTCCTCAATCCTTTCTCTGAACTAGTAACGCGGACCCGAAGAATCGACGTCGACGAAGCCCGCCGCCGCATTGTTCACAACTATCCTGTCAAGCTCAGTGTCCTCGAGGAAAAAGGGTATGTTGATGGACGCTTAGTCAATGTATCCGAAGCAAAGCTGTTTCAAGAAATTGATGAGCTCATCGCCGATTCGTTCTCCCATGTTCACCGATTACAACTCGCGTCATGCTTACCTGCGATGGTAGACCTGCTGCGAAAAGGAACTACTGGAGTTGCTAAGTGGTATCAGAACATGAATGAATTGAATCAAGACCTTCATCTTACTGCGAATGGCAAAAGGGTCGGCGGTGCCCTTACCGAGGAGGAGAGACAGAAATGCCAACGGCTAGTTGATTCTTTCGGTCTCGTTAGCGTCGACACGAAATGGGAGCACCTTCTGGGAATTCTCAGGCGAGTGCAAAGCAGGTCATCCAAGGCAATCATCTTCACCCAATGGATTCCGACTCAACACTATTTGAGCAGGCGGGCATCACAAGTTCAAGGCCTTCAGACCTTTTCGATTTCAGGGGAAGACTCTGGTTGGCAATCAGAACGGACCCTTGATGAGTTCAAGGAGTGTGAAGGCGGAGCGATTCTCATTACTACAGACTTACTGTCTGAGGGCCTCGATTTGCAAGAAGCTAACACGGTTATCAACTACGATTTCCCCTATAATCCCCAAAAAATCGAACAGAGAATCGGAAGGGTCGATCGAATCGGACAAGCCGCAAGTGAGGTAGAAATTCACAACTTATGGGTTCAGGGGTCGATTGAGGAGCAAATTCTTAATATTCTTGACCATCGGTTGGGGATTTTCCAACAGGCTCTCGGGGATGTGAGCAATTTTCTCAAACAGGGAGTTGCCGAACTGACACCGGAAGAGGGCAACCTGTTGGAAGAGAGACTGGCAATCATGAAGGAACTCAATGAGACCTCTTTGTTTGCGGGAGTAGAGGATTTGTTGGACGCTGACGTCAGAACGCTCAGGGCGAAGAATGCGGGCAGCCTCAACCGGTTTGCGTGGGTTGTTGTAGCAAGAGCGCTATCCTTGTCGGTTGGCGACCAAGGATTAGATTACGAGGATAAACCGGGTACGTTTTCGCTAGGTCCGTTTTCCGAAGACGATTTCACAACAATTGCTGATTGGATTGGTATAAGAAATTCGGCGCTTGTATTACGAGACATCGAAGCGAATAAGGATAGTAGGGGCTTCATCGAACTCGCCAAAGCGCCGGATTCGCCGGGCCTGTTTTTGCCAGCCTCGCATCCACTGGTCATGACCAGTGTTGTCGTCACGATGAACGCGGTGCTGATGGGCGACGAGCATCGCGATAAACCGCTGTATTTGGTTCCGACACACAAAGCAGCGAGCTGGAAGCGTCCTGTGTCAATTTTCCGTTACAACTCGATAGACCCGACAAATCTTACGACTACTCTAGTTTACTGGGCAGGTCTCGCTGACGGAACCTTCGGTAAACTCGCCGGGCGAAGTATGATCGACTTCCAAGAGTACTTGGAGAAAGTCGACCTAAAGCAGACTTCTTTTGGAGTGCGACGGGAAACACCTCCGGAACTAATCGAAACCGTAAAGTTGGATTGGATTTCTTGGAATCAATATACCACTTCCCGATCAATTACTGGTGACAGCGTCGAAAATGACTCATTGGCGCAAAATCGCTTCCTTTTGATTTGCATGGTCGACTGGGAAAACCCTGAATGACACAGCCCGCAACGCTTGTCTCATGCCAAATCTGCGGAGCAACACCGAGGAACCCCCAAGAAATAGAGACCTCACCGGACGGTAAGTGGACTTGTCCTTCCCATCTTAACCCTAGATACACTCTCAATCTGCTAGATTTCATAAAGGCAAGGATAACAGTCAACCAGACGCAGGACGAAGACCGAAGCAAGTTCGTCCTTCGTGAACTCGTTCAGAATGCTGACGACGCTGAGGCGTCTATTCTTGTTTTGCGATTCGAACCTGACGCGCTCTATGTTGCGAATGATGGCAGGGCTTTCTCAGTTGATGTCACGAGTGGTACACCCAACGACTTTGACCGTATCTCAAACGTATTGAGGCAGTACAAAGCCGAAGAAAAGGAGTCAGCGGGTCATTTCGGAAGCGGATTCCAGACGGTGTATTCTGTAACAAACAGACCTGAAGTTCATTCGAATGGCGCCTCGCGAGCGCTCGATCCGGTTGAAGGGACCTGGGACGACAAAATATCCCACAGGCATTCCCCGTATATTGGCGCTCCCCAAGGCCACAAGGGAGTTCTGTTCAGGCTACCATGGAGAGATGAGGCCGGCGCAATGGAGGTATCTGCCGGCATAACCCCGTTCGCCGATGAAAATTCATGGCCACGATGGGACATAGGCAGTATTCAAGCCCTGTATGACGAATGCGAAAAGTATCTCGGCTCGGTAATACTCTGCTGCCAACGACTTCGAACTGTCAGAATTGTCTGGACATTTGATGGCATAACGAGAGCTTTCCAAGCGGTAAGGGACTATCAACTCGATGACCGATTGGAACGGCCGGCAGTGCTGAGCATTTCGGAAGAAGAGATTGGAAACGACCCTGATTTCTACAAATGGGACGGCGGTATGGGAGAAAGCAGCTCGTGTCCGCCCTCCTTCGATCGTTCCAAGGGACGAGCAACTTCTAGCAGAACACTCCGTTCATACCTCGGGCTTTCCTGCGTTGTATCAGATAAAGACGGAGTCGAACTGCATCTCGTCAAGGGGGTTGATGGTAGACTAAAGATCGCTCATTCTATTCAGCCACATGAAAAGGAGATTAAGAAGAACAATGCTCACATTCTATTTCCTCTATTTGTGACAGATCGTCAATTTCTTTACAGCATAATTCCTCTACCTGCAAGAAGTGCCAATCGCTTCGCATTCTCAATTAATCTGATTCCAACCCCGGATCGCATGGATGTCGATGTTCAGGGAAACCTAGGAGTTAGTGGCGATTGGTACAGATGCTGCATGAACTCAGTAGTCGACCTTTTTCGCGATGGACTGCTCGCGCTCCGGGGCTACCTCAGACAGACTTCACTTTCCGTCGAGGAGAAGCAATTTCAGATGCTTCAAGCTGTTCCTGTGTCTGATGTTGGAAAATGGATGCGCCCCGGTCATGACGACCAATCAGACTGGGCGCGGCAAGCGACCGAGACCGTTCGTAACTGGTTACTCGAACAAGACATTCTGTTGACCGATGAAGGAGATTGGATTTCTCCCCGTTCAGGCTACGCAACTAAGACGGACCTGGAGAAACGCGTTCTAGCGGAACTCGGTATGGCGGCCGTGTCCCAGAACATCATTTCGAAGATAGAGGGGATTTCATGGCTGAAAACAAAGATCGAAGCCCATCGCTTCTCCCAAGAAATGTTCACACGCGCTTGGAAGGAAATGTTAGAGTTGAACAAGCCACACAACCCCAAGTACGAAGGACCGGTTAAGATTCCTGCTCGAGGTCACGACCTCATCCTTTCCTCTCTTGTCCTTAAAGATGTAATCGAGTATGCCCTGTCTGCTACTCCTAGTCTTGAAGTGAAGTCTCTGCCACTCATACCAAACGTTACGGGCAGACTCGGCGCACTCTCAGACTTCGTTTCTGTGCCCACGGAGGTAAATGGAGTGGAGAACCTTCTTGACCCTAGTCATCGCATTCATGCTGATTTTGTCCATCTTATTGAGCAAATCGAAACTGAACACCCTTTAAGACGCCAGATTGCCGTGGCGAACCTGCCGGCACTAATTTCAGAAGCAGTGGCCCAACAGCATGACAGATTCAGCGATGTTTCAAAACAAGATCATGCTCGACTTTCAGATGCAGTCGCTAAGATTGTATTGCATCCCAGCTTCGCCCCGGCTACTTCCGAAAATTGTGACTTTCTGCCTTACAGGCGGGAAGGTAAGATCCAGGTCGGCCCACCCCCAGATGTTCAGGACTCGGCGAAGCACGTAGGTGAAAATTATTCAAGGGATTGGATATTCGTTCGGAAGAGCATTTCAGTGCATGGAATGAGTCCAGAAATCGAAGCGAAAATACGCTTCCTTGATCTAATAGGAATACCCGACGAAACCATTGAACAAGTCCGGAAGAAACTGAACATTGTTGCACTTGCGGAAGTCGCGGGCCGGCAAACCAATTTTGTCCGGCATTTTGTCTCTGACCTTAACAAATCGCTATTCAACGATGTGGAACTGTCCAGCTTTCTAGGGAATCACGATGCAGAGTTTCTAACCTCGCAAAAGACTAGGCTTCTTGAAGCGGTTAGGGCTTACTTCGACAAGCCAAGGACCGAAGATCATCTCACACGTGAAGACATGGGAGAGATTCCATGCGTATACGACGAGCATGGTGACTGGCACAAGGCGAAAGAGTTCGCCCTCGGCAAGAGCCTCCTCGTTTCATTGTTAGAATTCAGGACACTTCACGCAGATTTCGCCGATTGGCCAACGGCTACGTTAGAAGCAATTGGGTGCGTCAAGGCCGTGGACCCAGACTATTTCGTCAACCAAGTCAAGTCGTTCGTGGCCAATCCAGGCGCAAACAGATCTCAGTTGCTCGACCTTTTTGGAGCGCTAATTGTTGCGTACGAAGAAGCTAGCCTCCCTGAGATCGGATCAAAGCTAAGTGGCGTCGCATGGATTCCTGTAGGACTTGAAGGCATCGCTACGATAGCAGGGGCGCTTCTGCCGACTGAAGAGAATTTGTCGATTCTGGGTAGCCGGTCTGACCAGTTCATTGGGATGAAGAGAATGAGCCCCCATGTCCTAGAATCTCTGGGCAAGGTGGAAACGGTACAGCTGAAGAGAAGGTCTTCGCTTCTCGGCATGCGCCCGGGGCCGAGTATCGACGAGATGCTCAATCTTGTAAGGCTCTACGCAGATAGCCTCCTTGAACCTCCTCCGCGGCTGTTCGAAGAACTCTCAAGATCACTTCAACAAGCAAACCAGCAAGAACGCATTCAATATCGCCAGAGGATGATCGGAATGAAGTTCTGGAAGGGCCGATGGTACGCAGGGAGGGACATTCGTCTGCTCGTCGTCCCGGTCACAATGCCTATTCCACTCAAGGCGGCGGGGATACTCTCTCTTTCAAACGAAGAATCTGAGCCATTTCAAGCATACCTTTGGCTTATCGGCGCGATAGCAGGGCTCGATGCTAGAGACTACCTTCTTTCTCTAGCCGCAGTCGCCGAAACGGCCAAACGCGTTCCCTCTAGGAGAGACGAATTAGCATCTACGCACGATTCCCTTTGGGCACTACTCGATTCCATGATTGACAATATCTCGCAAACGGATTGTGCAGATTTCAGGAGCAAGGCTCTATTGGCAGTAGGCTCCGGCTGGTACTCACCTGAGACCCTGGTCTTTGACGACAGGGGAGTTTCTGAGACACCAGTCAGCTTTGGAATCACCTGCGTTCTACCCTCTAGCTTTCCGCACAAGAAAGCCCTTCAGAGATTGGGCGTCATGACTTTATCATTGCTCGGCAACGAAGCTGCAAAGATTTTCTTGGAACAATCAACTAGGACCGACGTTCTCGATGAATCAAGAGCGGAGGTCTATCTTCAGATCCTTCTAATCGGAATCGAACGGAGATGGTGGAGCGGGCGTGAGTCTTTGAGTTGGCCGGTAAAGAAGGAAAATTCGCTCTCTTTTCGAAGACCCTCGGATTGCTTCATAGCGAATTCCGCGATGACCAAGTCGATTCCTAAGATTTCGATACTCTTGACATCATGTCGGAATCGCTTTCACGACGAGTTAGAGACTCTTGCCAGGGAGTGGGGAGGCCGCGACATGCACGATACCTTCAACTTTGTTGACCTCAAGCTTGAGAACAGAAACCGAGCTCTCGAAATCGAGGAATTGTTCTTTGATGTGTTATCAGCCCTGAACACGCTGTTTCCTGCGGAACGAAGAAACTTGGCTTGGCTCAGAGCCGCTCAAGTGTTCAGATCTGACGAATCATTTCCAAAATTCAGTATTGGCAACTACCAGGGATCCCTATCTCTACCAGTCCTTGTCCCAGCAGGTCCCAGCAGAATTGCAATGATTTTGCCCCGTGAACAGCTTGCGGTGGATCAGCGCGTAGCCGACCAAGTTGCAGAATGGGCAGCAGGTGTCGGCTTTCCCCGCGAAAAGTTGGACACACTTGCGAAAACCATTCTCTTGATATGTCAAAATCCGCTCTTAGCCGACAGCAGCGACGAAATTCAAAAGTCACAGACTCCTGGATATGTTGACACAGTAAGGACTCTATCTTCCTGGTATGTCGGATGCGAAATTTGTGGATGGAGAACCCCTCGAGATCAAATGAGCGGACAAAGCTTGGAAAAAGTAAAGAGCATAATCAGCGAGCTTGGCGGGATGTTCTATGGAAAGATGATCAAGTATGAAGTAGGCAATTGTTTGTATCTTTGCCCGAGACATAGCATATTGATTGAGAGAGGCCTGATACGGCTTCCATTCATGGAAGGATGGGACAAAGAGCCAGTTCGAATTGCCTCTAATATCCAGTCCTATGTGTCCAACATTCCTGACGACGGTTCAGACTTTCCCTTGACAGTCGAGGTTTTCGAATGGAAGGAGCTCTCACCAACAAAACGATGGCGAAAGAGCAACTTAACGATTCGGAGCGATCATGCGAGGGCTCTTCTAGGGAGATTAGTTGCGCATGTTGAACAATCCCGACCCCGCTGACGAACCTGCAACATTTCCAGGGAGCATCCGTCTTCCACGCCAGAAGTTCGATTGGCTTCCGATAATGAAAGACATTTACGAGTTCGAATCTGCAAGAATCTCGGGAGCCGGATCGTGGAAGAAGGATATCGACAGTGTCCTTTGGTATTTTGATGACCTCGCATCAATGCTTGGCCTCGATTCCGGTCAACGCCGCGAATACAAACAGGTGATCGACTGGCTTGTCAAGAATAGACAAGCAATGGCAATACAGGATGCTCTCGGTCAGAAATACACTACCCGAGTCGGCGAAACCGTTAGACTGCTTGGTCACACGATAGAATATTGGCATCGAGGACGCCCTGGAGTTGAGGCAGTCAGATGGCTCATCGAGCCGAAACGTATCCCCAAACGTAACATATCGGTTGATGATTTTATCGCCAGGACGGTTCAGGCAATTAACACAAAGGTGGACAATAGGTGGCGTCTCTCCACATCGGAGGTCGTACCCAAAGTAGTAGGGGCTATCGCCGACGAGATATCAGAACGTCTGCACCTTGAGAGAGCCGAGATAAGATTCAGCAGATTTCAGCTGGAGGCGTGCACGGAAATGGTTGAAGCTGAATTTGGACGCTCTGCCAAACCTAGTCAGGTCATTATCGCGGGTGTCGGCAGCGGGAAGACATTCGGCTTTCTGGCGCCTGCCCTAATTGGATCGCTCGCTAGACTAAGATCGGGAGAAGCGGCCAGACGTTCGGTCTTGTTGATCTATCCTAGGAAAGCGCTCGCTAAGAGTCAATGGGAAGCAATCGACAGGGTTGTGTCCCACATTTCACATCCTCAACTCGAAGTGCATTTCGAGCATTTCGATGGCTACAAAGCTCGCAACGAGAGCGTTAAGGATGGACTGAAGCGAGTCTACGGCAGTGATGCGCCGCCGCCAGCGCTGATAGCAACCACTTTCGAGACCCTCAAACGGAGGCTCCTGCATCCCCTCTTCGCCAAGAAGATTGCGAAACATCTGAACAGAGTAATCGTCGACGAGGTGCACCTAGTAGAAGGTCTTGGAGGTGCTAACGTGGTAAAACTCATCGACCGTTTGCATGCTCTTTGTGCATCGGTAGGTCGGTCCCGAGACATATTGTGGACTGCCTCATCTGCAACAGTAGCCCACCCACACGTTCACGTCGGAACCCTCTTCGGCGTCTCTCCCGCCCGAGTGAAAATAATCCAGCCTCAGGAGGAAGAAGTGGAGACCGTCGGGCTCGCTCACCACATATTTCTCAGACCGTCGGACAACATATCATCGCTCGGTGCCCTGGTGAATCTCACTAGCATTCTCATCCATAACCGTAGGACAGACGTGGGCACAAGAAGACGTGGAGAAAGAAGCCCAAAGACGATTGGGTTCGCCGACAATCTGGATTTGCTCGGCAGGTGGAATGCCGATTTACGCGAGAACGAACGTACAGAGGAGGGAAGAGATCGTAAGCATCCTGCGGATTCTGAAAAGAAAAGGTGGGAACCAAGGCAGAGAGAAATTCCGTATGCGGTCCGTTTCAGAAATCCTCTCCAAACAAGAATCGACCAATCCAAGGAAGAAGGGGAGAGGTACGAACCTGTCTTCGAGAATCAGGTGGGAGCTAATCTATGCAATCGTTGCAGAAGCGGCGAACGAGTTAGCCTGGGAAAAAAGACAGCGGTCGAAATCGCAGAACTGGCCAAGCTGGTCTATCGACGCCCCAACCGTCCAGGGGACAAAATCAAGGCATTCAAAATCGAAAACGCTCTTGTTTTCTCAAACAAAGCCCAGGAGGTCGGGACGCTGGATCTCTGCCCATACCTCCGAGCTGGGGCGTGCTTTTGGTTCCCTAGCGATACCGAAGAGGTGGAAAAAATCCAGGGAACCAAATCCAGGTTCGAATGGAAGAGCATAGCCAGATCGAAGGTCCACTCGTCTAAGACCTCGGGAACATCTGACGTAGCAGCTGAAGATCTTGCTGATGTTGTTTTTCGTGGCTCCCTTCGGGAAATTTATGACATCACAGAGTCAGACGACACCAATCTTCCAATAGACATAGTTCTTGCATCCCCCTCCCTTGAGGTCGGAATCGATCTTCAGAACGTAACCGAAAGTATCATGTTCCATGCTATACGAAACGTCGCATCGTATAGACAGAAGGCGGGTCGCATTGGAAGAGAAGAAGGGTCTGATAGCCTTAACGTCACACTCATAGACAATCGACCGATCGACCTTCATTTCTACCGACAACCCAGAAAACTGGTTCGCATTGGTCAGCTTGATCCCATTCCACTCAAAGACACAAACAAGTCAGTTCTCCTAAATTCTCTTTACCTCTCTGTTTGGGATTGGCTCGCGCTGCGAACGGAAATCCCAGAATCTGTTACGTTTGGCTCACGAGGCAACGAGTACGAGTTCACCATAGGTCTTAGGAAATCCGCCGCCTTATTGAAGGAGTCCAGGCTTGAAGTTGCCAAGCATCTTTCAGAGGTCTCTAGGGGCAGGAGCCAACCAGAATCGGCCGAAATACAAGACGCCATAACCCAGGTGGAATCCGAGATCAAGTTCCTTCTGACAGATGTGCGAGGCTTATTCGAACCCGACATTCAATATCTATCAGACATTGTCCCGAATTTGCTATCGGAACATGGGAAGAGAATCATCCCCTCGCAGAGAGCGGGAGAGGTCATTAATAGAATCGAACAAGAATACAGTGAAACCTACAGAAGACTCCGGCCGAGAATTGATCATATTGCATTAGGCCTTTCCGAGGAATTCCATAGCCTGGACCTGATGGAGCAATGTGGTTGGACATTGGAGAGACTAGAAATTCCTCTGCACAAAATCGGAGAGGCGAAATCAAGACCAGATTTTGCCAACGATGACTTGGAGGAACTATCGTTTACGCTGAACCGAATCAAGACAAAACTCCTCCAACTCGGGTCCGACCCAAAGCCTCTGTATTTCTTTCGCCAATATGGCAAGTTCGTAGACGCTAACAAACCAGCGGCCTACTATCTATCCTATATCATGGAAAACCTTGACGTCTTCAAACTCTTCAGACTTAAGCCAGAGTACGCTAGAATCAAGAATCTCTTCACCAACCCCTATGAGGATGAGGTCACTGTTGCTCGGAAATATTCACGAGAGCTTCGAGTTACCCTTGACGAAGCGTTATTCAGCCTAATTCCTGGATCTTGGACGTATAGATTCAGCAAGAGAGCCCTCAAGACAAACTGCGGTCGGGTAAAAACCACCAAAGGTGGGATTGCCAGGGTAAGTTTGGACCAGCTCAATCAAGCCGGAAACCGGTTCGTTAAGGTAAGAGAGAACATTCATGGCCCACCCGGATTGCCACGAGGGTTCGATGTCATGCGTCCGACCCGACTCGAAGCATTCGAACTTCCAAGCAAATACGTTAGACTTGATCGCAATACCGGGACAATTGCCGACGGTGATGAAAGGGAGTCACGAAGCGATTCCCCCGACGACGACTGGAAGCAGGTTAAGGTTCCAAAGACGTACATGAACAAATGGGTTCACGTAAATCCTTCGCCCGGCGAACATTTGAGTGTAATCCAACAGGACATCCGATTTCTAACTATTCTCTCGAGAGATGGGAACATAGAACAGGAAGGCAATGATGCTCTCCTTAGAATAAGACACCCGTTGGCAGCACTCTTTGAGGGAGCTTATTGGCACTCTGACATGGAGGTTACTGAGTTCGTTTATTCCTGTTCCAGAACCTACTCCAACTTGGAGGTCTCAGGAGTTGAGCTGCTCTTTGACGGCCCTGGAGCACCAATGGCTTTTGGACGTTCATTTCGAACGGAAGGACTTTCGTTCGAACTCCAACCTCAGATAGTTCAGGCGGTTGCGCAGTCGGTTCTTGAAGGAATACTGAATGGGTCAACTCTGTGGGCGCCTTCATCGGTCAAAGCATTCTCGGCATATCTGACTGACAAGGGACTTCAAACGTCCTCCTCAGTAAGTCCCTTCCTTGTCAGAGATTTTGTTTCTGTCCTTCTCATTTACATCGGACACGACAATACCGATTGGAGCCCCGCGTTGCTGGCCAAGAAATTCCGAGATTTGTTAGGGAATCAGTCGGCATTCCTCTCGGTCGCTAGACAATATTATCAAGGCACATCCCTCGTCGAAAAACAAGACGAAGAATCGTTCCAACAAACCGACGATGAGAACGAGAGCCGGACATTAGAGGAACTCGAAACAAAGGTCAACAGGCTCTGGGACACCGCAAATTCGCTATCTGGACTCGACGACCTTGAGGCTTCGGTTGGAACCTGGGTGGCTAACACGCTTGTCAATTCTTTTGGCATGGCAGCCTCTACAGCGCTCCAGCGCGTCGCCGGCGTATCTGAAGGAGTCGTAGGGCATTCAGTCGATTACGAGGGGATAAAGAAAGGAAAGTATCGGGTATTCTTCTATGATAAGGACGCTCATGGTTCAGGCAGTTGCGAAGTTATCCGAAGATTCTTCCACATCCTCCATATTCAAAGGCATGGGGAAAACGAAGACTCGCGTTTGCTACCTTCCGAGGATTTTTACACGGCAATTGAGGAGGAACTCCTTCAATGCCCTCAACATCACACTGACCTATTCGCCCTCGAAGTTCTTGGGCAAAGAGCAAGAGGAGAGATCGAGCAGGGCATTCCGGCGCTAGGCTACATAGGCGACCAGGCGAAAGAGGTTCTTTCTAATTGCGAGCTGGTTTGGGCGAAACTGGGCATAAGGGGTCGCGAAGATGCGTGGAAATTACCCATCTTAGGCCATCAGGTGGAGTTCCTTGCTCGAGATACTGGTATTGAGCTTGATGATCTTATTCGTGCAACTACAATCTGTTGGAATGGCTGTCCTGAATGTTTGATGAACAGGGAGGCTAACATGGGTGGACCAGCAGGAGAACTCCTCATTGACAAAGCTATCCTAAACGAATGGTTCAGACACGGACGAAGTAAATCCGGAGAATATCTCGAGGCGGACTTAGAATCCTTGGCGAAGGGCAGAGTTGGTCTGCCGTTCGGAAAACTGTCGAGAGTAGTGCTCAATCTTCCTAACAGGCGCATCAGATCTGTTTCTCTTCCCTATACGATAGGAATCGATGCGAGTGAAAATGTATGTCGGTTGGTAATCAGATCATCAGACATTGAAGGTCTCTCGCTTTTTGACACAGCTGGCGCCTTGCCCAAGAGCGGTATCGAATCACTAGGTTTCAAACGTCTATTCTGGCATGATCTGATTCTTACCGCCTATTTGGACCTGCTAGGGCTAATCGAGACCGGAAGACGATCGATTAGAGCTGTGTTCTACGACTGTCGAGAGATTAGTTTTGAGGACGTAGGTGTGTCTCCGAGGATGCTTGACGCGATTACCGAACATGCTAGAGGTCAGAATCTCACCCTGGTTCCAGAGACTCTATCTGACATGCTGATTTGGTTTGCCAGACGCGGGTACAACGTATCGATATGCGTCGACAAGACAAGGCTAGCAGAAGAAGGGGTGAAGAGGTTCGTTGACCGCCTGCTCAAAGGTGGTTGCAAGGTCTACAGTAAGGAACTCTCAGGTATTATGCATAAGAAGGCATTCGTGACTCCTCTCGGTGCCATAATTGGATCAGCCAACTTGACACAAGCCGGAACTTCTACGAATGAAGAAATCCTGAGCTATGCACAAATTCAAACCCAGTCATACTTTGAGATTGACACTGCGGTGAAAGACACATTTTACGGAGCTATCCCCATTTGACAGCGACGAAAAAAGAGACTAAGTTCCGGTTTATTCTTGGAACGACTCATAACAACAATGAGTCCTTCTGCCATTGGTGTTGCTATGCGTAGGAGGAAACTCACAGTTGGCGATCTTTTTTGCGGGGCTGGTGGCTTTTCTGAAGGGTTCCGTCAAGCTGGATACAAGATTTCGTGGGCATTGGACAACTGGCGAGCGGCCAGAACGACATACCAGAAGAACATGCCACTGGTCGAAATTCTTGAGGATGATGTCTCCGATATTGACTTTCACAAACTACCGAGGGTAGATGTGCTTATCGGGGGACCTCCCTGCACCTTCTTCTCTCTCGCCAACAAGGCGGGTAACGGTCATGTCGAACAAGGGCTCCAACTAGTCCAAAGGTTTGCTGAGGCTGTTGAAATTCTCAGACCTCGATATTGGATAATGGAAAATGTTCCACAGCTTAGGTCAGTTCTTGCCTCATGCCGGGTTAATCGCCGTAAACTGAATCGAATCTCGAAGTGTTTTCCGCAATGGGCAATTCTGAATGCTGCGGACTTCGCCATCCCACAGAAGCGTCGACGACTCTTCTACGGCCACTTTCCTGTCCCCTCTGATTACAAGGCGGGAGAGGGAAATTGGATTCCAATGAGAAAAGTAATCGACGCTCTGCCCTATCCTCTGTTAGATAATGTTCCCGATGACGATGTGTCGGATCCATCTTATCCAGAGATGAGAATTTCTGCATCTCATTTGACGGACCACTTTATGGATTCAAGTCTCGACGACGTTGATGTGGAGATGTGCATCAGAGGAAAACGCAACCATTACTGGGGAGGACCAATGTCGTTTCCAGATTCGCTAGACAAACCTGCGAGGTCGATACTCGCCAGGACCTCTAGGTCCACTCGACAAACCATTGTGATTCATGATTCCCGTGGCCCTTCACCAGTATACAGAACACCCACAATCAGAGAGAACGCCTGCTTGCAGGGCTTTCCCATAACTTATCAGTTCTGGGGAGAAAGTCCAAACTCTAGGTCCATCCTAATTGGTAACGCTGTTCCACCGCCCCTGGCTCGAGGCCTAGCCCTCGAGATTCGAAAACATATGGGCCTGTCCGATAATCCAAGAATCAAGGTGACCGTTCCGCTAGAATTGGCACCCGTCCCGTCAGTTGTAGGTCGTGGTCCCAGGCATAGGTTCTTGATTTCAAGACCATACCGTCGCTTCATACCGGGCACCATCAGATACGAGTGTCGGGTAGACCTGGACAATCGAGGAGTTAAGCCGAATCTCCATCCCGTTGGTTCTTGCAAACACCTCGTAAGATGGGAGGCTAATCTAGCCTTAGGCTATGCAAGAGACTACGTCGTTTTTAGAATAAACTTCCCACTTGCTTGCCAAATTGCTCTTATGGTTGCGAGACGTGGCGGCGACGCCGCAAGACGGACACTGGCAGACGTCGTGGTCGCCGCCGCAACGGAGTTTGGAAGAGAGGTGCCTGACGCAAGTACGCTCCAGGCTGTCTGGGCCAGGAAAGCTCCGCTCCCTAGGGGACCGGATTGGATCGTCGAAGAAATAGGACGAATATGTACTGCTGGATTAGCTAAGACAGGAATTCGAGATTCCGGATTCGAAATTCGAGCGAGCGAATGCATGTCGCTGCTTCGAGAATCGAAGCTCTCGTCAGGCAAGGACTCTAGGAGAGCCAAGTGGAAGAAACAACAGATCGGGTTTTACGCTTCATGCTGCTTGGTGGCAACCTCTATCGCGTCCGCATTTGCCAACCAAGGAGTCACTTGGATGAGACAAAATTGGAACCAGGCATACAAAGGGGCTCCGTTGAACATACTCGATGATTCTTCAGTTTCGCCAAGCGGATTGGGAGCGCAGCAGGTCGTTGATGCATTCTCACGTCTTCAGGATAATACCTTCCAAGAATTCCAATCAGGACCTGATGAAGGTGGGAGTAAGACCCAGACTGACCTTCTTGTGATCTAATGCGTCACCGACCCTCCTGACACACCCGGCTAGGTCGGTCCGAATCTCGTGCTCCCAGATTTCTAAGACTCCCCAGCCATCGGCCTTCAATGTCTCCCTAGCAAGCTCGTCCCTCAACCTGTTCTGTGCAAATTTTGCCTTCCAATAATCAGAATGAGATTTTGGTACTTCCAACGAGCATTCGGGACAATCGTGCCAAAAGCAGCCATGAACATACACGACAATCCTCCTTCGAGGATAGCAAATGTCAACGTGCCGAGTGCCTATCTTCCAATTCACTCTATACCCCCGCAGGCCAGATTTGTAAAGGGCCAGCCTCAAGAGACGCTCCACTTTCGTGTCTCGCCCTTTGTTCGCTGACATTACGCGATGAACAATTTCTGATGAAGCTGCAGGCACGGGCAACCTCCGAAGGCTTACCGTAGGTGTCCGACTCAAGTACCGCGCTCACTCCACGACCAGCCGAGGCGTGGTGAAACAAAAGTCGGCCGTAAAGCGCCCTATCTTGACTTGTCTCTTCGATCCAAAGTCTCTTCCTTTCAGGGCCTTCTTCAGGGACAGATACAGCTGATTCTCGCTGTTTGAGACCGACAATTCAACTGGGATAGCATACATGGAAGATATTATCATGCTGGAGCGCGTACTAAGGCAATCCGAGACCGTCTATGATTTCCTGATACAGCTGGTCTCTCTTCTTGTCGGAGTAGCTGTCGTAGTATAGTTCAAGGATTTTGTATCCTCTCTTTCGTAACAGTGCACGTAGTTCCTCGTCCTTGGCAATCTGCGCTGTTCCGAGATGGACCCGGCCGTCGACAAACACCAGCAACGGTCTGGGTTCTAGTGGGAAGTAGAGGTCGGCTGTGGTTACCGGTATTTCGACCTGTGTCCGGTATCTTATTTGGTCGTTTTGTAGTTTGATTGCTAGTTCTTGTTCCATTCGTGAGGGGTTGGCGTGTAGGCGTTCGCGCCAGTCGCTCCGCTGACCCGACATCTGTAGGGTTGAGCTATCTTCCAGCTATTGCTCAGACACGAGGACGAAACTATGCTTGAATGAGACTGAAGGCCTGCCCGCTTATGGTTTCTTCACATAACGATTCACGTTTGAGGACCCTAATTCCACGAGGCCTTCTCCTGACTCGTGTTCAGACATCTGAGGGAATATTACGGAAAATTGAAGGAAGAACTTTGACTTCAATCTCTACGGAGTCCGCTCCGTCTTTGTAATGCTCAAATGCTCTGCCGCAAACTATCATTTTTCGTACAACCTTATCAGAGATCGTGTGCAGTTTCGCAAAACTAGTGCTGAGACGAATAATTTGTCCTAGGGTTTTGTCAGTGGTCTCTCTTTCAAACTCTACCACTAAGAACCTTTGATTCTGATCCTTGGCGAGAAGATCGATCTTCCCTGCTGGGACGTCGACTTCTTGTCCAATAATTTTCAGATCATCTTCAATGATTCGAGGATCCTTGACGACTCTCGATACCGCTAGAGCTTCGGCCGAAAGGACAGCCTTGCCTATTTGCAGACCATTCTCTAGCATCTCAAGAAGACCCGCTTTCACACTTGTGTAATGACCTTGAATTCGTTTCGGTAGGACATCTACCAGCTTCCCATTCTCCTCAATCAGAAGAATCGGAGTATTCGCGAGGTTCAGATTCTTCTGTCCGGAGAGAGGAAGCATGTCCCCCCGTGCGGTGACGATCTCGCCTCTTCCCTCTGGGTGCAGCTGAAGCCGGTAAAGTGCGTTTTTCAAATCATCCTCTGCTTCGCTAGTAATTTTGTCTTGAGAGATTTCCTCGAATTCTATGGCGTGTCGAGTCCTTATTGAATTGAGAATTTGAACAAGCTCCGAAATTGTGTCGGAGTATACAGACTTGATGTCATAGTATAGGAACAGCTTGAAGTGCATCTAATTCTTCCTAGGTCCTCGCTTAAGAAGTGGACACTTGCTTATCGACGTTTCACAATGAGTCATTGTTGCTATCGCTTAGACACGAGGACGAAATCCTCTAGAAAGGTTATCTGAATCCGCCTGATCTAGTCTCTAACCATCAGTTCGTGGGGTTGGAATGGACCTTCTGTGGCTGGTCCTCGGACCATTAGCTGTCGTCTGCATCCTAGCTCTCACGATTTTCGTTACTCTTCCATGGTATCGGAAGCACGGCATCGAGCTGGCGAGAGCCTCGTTGAAAGAGGTCCCTCCGATTCTCGCTAAGATCGACAATTCCCTCGAGCCCTACCTATCCTCGAAAGAGTACCTCCCCGAGCGCGTAGCTAGACCTCTGAGGTCAGAGATCCAGACAGTCGTTGAGTTGACCTTGCCGGTTCTCGGGAAGAGTGTCCGGAGAGCCCATGATGTTGCAATGAGAAAGGATTTCGAGTCGATGACGATTGCTGCCAATCAGTTGCGTCAGAAGCTTATGGGGCACAACTACCAGTATGTCCAGCGAGCGATCTCTGAGCACTCGAAGTTGCTTGTCGAAGAGCTAAATCTCGACCCTGCTCAGCGCGAAGCCACCGTTCGAGATGATGAACGCAATCTTGTCGTCGCAGCTGCGGGATCGGGCAAGACCCGCACCTTGATCGCTCGGATCCGTTATCTCTTGGAGCGCAACGTTTCTCCGACTAACATCCTCGCAATCACTTTCACGAACAAGGCAACTGAGGAGATGGAGGACCGCCTCAAACAGATGAGTGTACCAGTCGCGGACCAGGGAAGCGATGGTGTGACTGTCTCCACACTCCATGCTCTCGGCAAGCGGATAGTCCAAGCCGCGACACCGGGACCGCTTAGTGTCGCTGACGAACATTGGACAAACTTCCTGGTCGCTAGCGCGTTGCGTGATGCCAGGGAAGGTCGAGACCAGCAGCTTTCGAATTTGTACATCAACGCGATCCTGAACTTCCATCGTGACGTAGACGAGCGGACCCCAGCTCTCGGTGCGGACCTTACCTACAGGACTCGTCGTGGAGAGCAAGTTCGGTCAATCGGCGAGCGAATCATTGCGGACTTTCTACTCACCCACCAGGTTCCTTACAAGTACGAAGCCACAGCCTCGTGGGCACAGGTCGGCGGAGGTCGCACCGCCTACCACCCCGATTTCACACTCCTCGACTCCGGCGCCTGCATCGAATATTGGGGTATAGACCGTGCAGGCAACGTCCCTGGGAACTGGTCAACTTCATCCGCCGATTATGGCAAGAGAATGGATTGGAAAAGAAAAGAGTTCGACCGCACCGACAAGAAGCTCATCGAATTCTACGATTACGAGCGCAGAGAAGGAACCCTAGAGGCAGCACTCGAAACACGCTTGGCCGCAGTCGGCGTACAATTACGACCGATGGCACTGGCCGGGTTAGAAAAGATCTTCGGGGATACGAAGTACATCGGCAGCGTGATCGAGAAACAGCTGGCAGGGTTCATTGAGAATGCTCGTTCGTTCCGAATGTCGGCTGAGCAGATTCTCCAGCGTCTAGAATCGGCTACTCCACGTGTTCATCATTTCGGGAACCTTGGTCTTGCCGTTTTGCAGAGGTACGAGAGAGAATTGGCCTCGGAGGGCAGAATCGATTTTTCAGACATGCTTCACCGGGCCGCTGACATCGTAGAGAAAGGTGCGAGTTCACTCCCAAAGTTTGATCATGTGCTTGTTGACGAGTTCCAAGACACATCAGCGGCAATGGCACGCCTCGTGAATGCACTTGTTCGAACAAACCATGCTCATCTCTTCGCCGTGGGTGATGACTGGCAAGCCATCTACGGTTTCGCCGGCGGAGACGTAGATCATGTTGTCAACTTTGAATCTCACTTCGGACCTGCCTCACGGACAATGCTCGATACCAACTACAGATCTCCCGCCACAATCGTCGAGGCAGGTGCAGCGTTAATTGCTCACAACCCCGGCCAAATACCAAAACAGGTTGTCATCTCTAGCCCTGAACGTGGCGAAGCCTTCGTTCACGAAGTCCCTGATGACGATTTAGCGATCGTAAACAAGGCGATTCAGCTAGTAAACGAGGAACGTAAGCGAGTTGATCCCGACGAAATCTTGGTTCTCAGCCGGACGAACCACCTCATCGATGGAATAAGCAAAGGTTGCCAGCGCTCTGGAATTCCCGTGGCCGATCAGTATCGCGGCACGTCAGGGGTCCGCATACTATCCGCACACAAAGCGAAGGGGCTTGAAGCAAATGTTGTTGTCATTGCGAACGCTAGCGACCATCTCTTCGGCTTTCCGTCGAAGATGGAGAACTCTGATGTTCTTGAACCAGTCCGAATGAGTGCTGGAAACGGGCCGGCTGAGGAACGGCGACTGTTCTACGTTGCAGTTACAAGGGCTAAGAAGCGGTTACACCTAATCTCTCGACAGGGTCACCCGTCACCCTACATAGCGGAGATCGAAGGAGCGTCTCAACAATCGCGGACCGCCAGCCGCGGGTCATTTCGTCCAGGCGTTCGCTTCAACGACGCATTTTACGTTGAACAAGTCTACCGCCTCACTGATCGCCAAGCAAAGGCACGGATTCGCCAATGCGGCCTCTTGACAACACCGAACGGCCGCTTTACTTTCACGTCATGGCTGCCATTCTATCTTGACCAGGGAAGGAGCTATTCGCTCACTGGAGTTCTCTATGATCGAACCTATCAAAACAGGCATCAGGTTACGCTTGACAGGGCGACTCACGTCGAACGACAAGCGATCCAGCCACAATCCAGCCAAACTAAAGGCGTGCGCCAACTACGTCCACGCCCTCCTCCTCAGTTCCAGCCCCGCCTGCTGGTCCCAAACAATCCGTTAGTGAAAACATCGGATCCAATGATCGCGTAATCTGATTGCCGTGGGTTCGATCAAAGAGAGATGTGCTTAGGTTCATTCGACTGTCTAGGTTGTGGCAAAAACTACCTTAGCCTCCACAGCGGTCACTAGTACTATCAGTTCTTGCCCGAGCCTGACGGGCCTGTCAACTTCTGTGACAATGTATCTACCTACGAAATTTCCATTCATATCCTTCCTCCTGCAGATTGGCCGCATAGGCCTACCTTCAGGGGTCAGTTCTCCATCCTTGGGAACAACTACGACGAATACCCTGTACCATTTCTCAAGTTCGAGCCCATCCCAACCACCTCCGCTCTCGGCGATGTTCTCCTCAAGCTGCCTGGTGCCTCCCCCAATCAAGAATCTTGGCCAGCGGATCTTGAAACGCAATTTCTTCGCGACCTACCGAATGGCAGCTAGGCTCCTGAATATCTTATCCAATTGAACCCAGCAAGAGCTTTGGAACTGTGTGGATGCAGTTGGGGATCGCTGTTGGTGATCCATTGTTTCGCTCGAACATCATATAGTCTGACAGCCAGCGATATAGAAAGATTCGAACCGATAGACAGATTTAGGTTCATAACCGTGGCCTGACCGAGGAATCACTCTGCTAGCTGCCTTGATTCTTGTGAGCCTAGCGATGAGCGGAAATGGCTCAGCTCTCGTCCAGCCCTTCATCGTCTGGGAGAGGCCGTTTTCTGCCACCACAGTCTCCGTGGCTCCCAACGCGGTCTATGCTGCTGGAGGCAATGAGGTTAGAAGGTATGATCTCAATGGTACGCTAGTTTGGATCACTTACGTCGATAGTTTCGTGAGAGGCTTGGCGGCTGACCCTACGGGAATCTACGTGGTCGGCTCTGCTCCAGCTTCCAATTATAACGGAGTAGGTTTCAGGCAGACGAATGCTACCCTGGCAAGACTCGACCCCACCGGTGACTTGGTCTGGAGTCGGGAACTAACAACCTCCTCTCAATCCGATACAACATCATGGGCATCAGCAGTGACCGTGGATTCGACAGGGATCTACGTTGCCGGGTACACTCTGCAGGTATACAGATACCCTCAGTACGGCTGGGTCGCAAAGACTGACTTTGACGGAAAACAATCATGGGTACGGAGATTGGACCCCATTGCAATAACGACGGCAATATCGTCCGGGCCCAGGACTGTTTACCTGTCTGGAATTTCCAAGGGCTGCCTCGGTTTTGACGACGCCGATGTCTGTCCCGTCCAAGCCTATGTTATGGCACTCGACTCTGACGGCCAGACAATCTGGACTAGTGAGATCCCGAGTTACTGCACTCCTTCAACTCACAGCTCTTCATGCGATTACAACGGCGCACCACAGACATTCACATATGGCATCAGCGCGGGCGTTTCAGCAGTCTATGTCTCCGGATCGACTGAGGGAGTAATCACGGGCCAGGCTGCCACGTCTTCTGGGAGAGGCGCCTCTGACGCATTCGTCGGAAGATACGACCAGAACGGTACGCAACTATGGATCAAACAGTTTGGCACAGCTTTCCAGAACAATGCGTACGGAATCTCAACCGGTCCCAAGGGAACTTACGTAGTCGTCAGTGACGGACTGAGACAGTTCGATTCCGACGGGAACCAGCTCTGGTTACTGAAACTGGACTTCGCCGCCTTCAGTGTGTCGGCCTCTCCTACCGGCATCTTCCTTGCAGGCTACTACTCCATCGCGGAAGTCTGCGCGATGCGCTCCTGCGCACTCGGCTAATTCTGAACCTTCAATATTCTTCAAGGTCTAGGACGTTTGGTTGGCCGTCCTTGTTCAGGTCTCCCTTCCAAGCGGCTGATCGGTGTTATCTTTCCAGATAGACCGTGCTCTTCGACTTGTCGTAAATGAGCCTTTATCTTTCGATCATGTCTCTTCCTAGTAGCGAGGGAAGCTGAAGTACAAGTTCTCTTCCATGACGGTCCATTCTCGCGGTATCGTGTCTCGCAACGTGAACCTGGAGTCTCTCTCGGACCGTGCCTCCGGTATCAGTCTTGATGAGCAGTATTCCATCCCTGATGATTCGAGTGTCGACGGTCCCTCCGATCCCGCTGAGCGGCCTCTTCGTCTTGTCGAGCCGGTTCCAATCTATCCCAAGTCTATCACGGTCCCGATCCATAATTGTTGTAACAGAGGCACCGGTATCGACTAAGAAAGCAACTGTTCCTCTTCCCTGTAGAACTCCTGATTCTATCTGGGCGTAGATGGAGGGTGCGGGTGGGACGAAGCTCGGGTCGAGATAGCCTGGGAGCTTCACAGTATTAGTTCTCGCTTCTTACGAGTAACGTACTCGACCACGACCCTATCCCTCGGGTAGCTCTTTCCAACCCTATTCAGAAGCCTGGACAAGCTACTATCATGATCAACCACCTTCTTCCCATACACGGCAACGTTCTGGTGATCGAACCGGCGTGCAAGGCGGGCATAGTTCGTCCTAAACCAAGCATGGCTTTCCGTCCAGTCATCGAACGAGGATCCGTTCTTAACCATCCAGAATCCTCTCTACCCTTCTAAGCCAGCCGACTCTCAAGAAAAACATTCTCTTCTCCCAACCCGTTCAGCCCGGAGCCGATTATCTATCAGAACCGAATATCCTACCCAAAGTTGTCGAGTATTTCTTGGTGTATCAGGTTGTCTTGTAGTTTGATTGCCAGTTCTTGTTCCATTCGTGACGGGTTGGCGTGTAGGCGGTCGCGCCAGTCGTTCCGCTGACCCGACAACTGATACTTTCAACTGTCTTTCGGCTATTGCTCAGACACGAGAACGAAGCTGGTGAGAGAGAGGCCGGAGGTTGAGCCGCTGAGTTACTTTTGCTCGACTCTCCAGACCAAGAGGACTCGGCAATCCAAAAATGAACCATGCCAAGGACGATTAGGCGAAAACTCCCATCTCTTCTCCAATTGCTTGTCGCAGTGCTAATTCCAGCAACCGCGAGTCGGCGTCGGCGCTCCAAGCAAGCGACACGACAGGAGAAGAAGGATCCTGTACTCAGCTCAGGGAACATGGGGAATGTGAGGCAGTTTCAGAAACGGCTCCGCACGGCCAGCCTGGAATTCGCCAAGAATCTGATGAAACTTTTCGAAGCTGTGCGAGAGAGCGGGCATGGATCGGAAGATCCGGAGGAAATTGAGAAGAGGAGAATCGAGCTGGAGACAATCGAGAAAGGTGATTATCGAGAAGGGCGCAAGTTGGACCTGGAACGGCCATGTCGTTCCTTCACCAAAATCATCTAGCGCGTTCTTCGAAAGAAGAAAGAGGATCATATCGAATGGGATGTCGAATCCAGGTCGCAAAGGATGGGAGTTCCAGGCCGAATTCTTTGGGGTTTGGGATCATTGATGCGAATCGGACCGTCTTAATATGTGCAGCTTCGATCTGTGAGTTGGAAGACATGGCGCGTAGAGCCGATTCGATACAGCTGCCCAAGGCGCTCGTTGCGGACCTGCTAGAGTCATCCTTAAGGTTTCAGGAGGTCGCTGAGACCCTAGAGGTTCAACTGGACAAGAAGACTGTCAAGAGGCTCAAGATTGGAGACAGGGAACTCAAGAAACGACAGTACAAGGTCGCATCCAGCCGAGAAGATATCGACCGGATTCTCAGTTGAGATACGAGGCAGTCTTCCTAAACACATTCCTCAAA
>WNGI01007714.1_pt1 | contig 25289 bp, 21 predicted proteins | sample 5400621 | NCBI WGS metagenome assembly WNGI01 (sample SAMN13153374, study PRJNA577476) | soil metagenome | isolation source: 20 cm soil or saprolite under Garry oak tree replicate 1 | place: USA:California | collected 2016-06-15 | reverse complement strand
GTCCCAGATGATCGGTGAGGCTGCGCTGGCTCTGCTCGCCGGGGAGGCCGATCGGGGTCCACGGGCGCACGCCTTGATGGTCCTTGGGACGATCCATCATCGCCGGGGACGAGCGAGGCAGGCCAAGGCGGCCTTCCAGGAAGGGCTGGCCCTCTTTGTCGCACTCAATGTGAGGGGGATGCCCGCAATGCCCGCCAGGAGCTGGCGCTCCTGGCCCTCGAAGATGGAGATACGGCGGAGGCGCGCCGGTACGTAGAGAGACTGCGCGAGACGCCTACGGTGCGAGGTCTCTAGCCGTCAGGGCAGGCACATCTTCACAACAGCAGACACGACCGCGGTGCTGTCGGATGCGGCCTGGGTCACGGTCGAATCCACCCAGCTACTGAGCTGCCCGACCCGGTCGCCCTTGCCGTCGAGACAGCGGAGCAGGGCGAGCGCCTTTTGGTTGTCGATTCCGCCAGAGCCTTGGGCCGCGGACGCGAACAGCGAGACCATGTCGTAGACGCCAGCGGCGAAGCCGTTCTTGAAGATGTCGGGCGAGTTGCTATAGTCAGCGATGGTGTGCTCGAAGAACACGAACTTGCCCGGCGAAAACGAAGTTTGGCATGCCTGTGCTAGGATCGCGACGATAATGCCGGTGCCGCCGTCAGACGAGGCCTGGGTCACGGTGGAGTCCACCCAGCTCCTGAGCTGCCCGACCCGGTCACCTTTGCCGTCGAGGCACTGGAATAGCCCGAGTATTTCCTGGTCGTTCCTGCCGGAGCCCTCGACTGCCGCCGCGAACAGCGAGACCATGTCGTAGACCCCCGCGGCGAAACCGTGCCGGAAGCTATCGTCCTGAGGCCGATAGCTGGAAATGCGCTCGAAGACCGTGCCCGGTGAGGACCCGGCACCGGCGGGCGAGGGAGGGCGACTGGGAAGAGGAGCCGGGGCGGGAGGAACCACGGCCGTAGGAGCAGGCGGGCTCGAAGGGGTCGTGGCGGAGACATGCGCATACTCTTCCCACGTCACTCTCGCCGTATCTCCAAAATACGGCTTCACGTAATTGATCGGGATGGCCCCATTCAAATTCTGCGCATCCTTGACCGAGAATGTATTGATCCCGATGACCTCTCCGTTAATATTGAGCAGCGGTCCCCCGCTCGAGCCGTGAGAAATGGGAGCCTGATGTTGGATGAAGCGGTAGCCTTTATCGGGATCGAGTCGCACGCTCTCCACGATGCCTGATGTAAAGGTCAAATCCAGACCTTGCGGGTTTCCGATGGCCAGGATCTGGTCGCCGACCTCGACCTTGTCGGAATCTCCCACCTTGAGCGTCCGGAGCCCCGTGGCTTTAATGGACAGCACGGCGAAGTCGCGCCGGGCTTCCGCATAGATGACCCGGACATCCGTGTACACGTCTCCCCTCGGCAGCTTGACCGAAATCCGGGTGGCACCCTGATCCGGAGCAATCACGTGGTTATTCGTCACGATGACGCCGGATGAGGAGACGATAAATCCGGTCCCGAGAGACGTCCAGTGATCGTCGGCGCCGTACTGCGTGATGAGCACGACGGCGGGGGCACTTTGCTTGAACAACTGCTGGAAGGATGGGGTGGGCGACGACTGCTGGGCCGGCGCGGCCGATACCCCCAGGGCGGTGGTGAGCAGCGCCAGGATTAGACCCGCCGAGACCGGAATCGGACGTGAACGCCGCAGAGGCTTTCGCTCAATCATCTGACCTGACCTCCATTTTGGGCTCGCAACCACCTTCCATTCTTCCCGGCTTCGTCGGCTTTCAGACACCGCCAAAAGTCAGGATTCACGGGCGAGCCCTTCGCATAAGCTTGGTTAGAGGCAACAACATATATGACTCAGAGTGTTATTGCATGGACAAAGGCTCAGAGTTATGTCTAACGTTACGTGAAACTATATAGATCTACGGCCGGTCTTGTCCTCCGGCTGCCGGTTTTTGGGCATGATGCCCTCTTAGGGGCTCCGCCGCCTTGCGAGGAGAATGGGGCCCCGGGAAGGTGGTTTCCATGCAGAATATCCGTAAAGTCATCACCAAACAGGACTTCCGCCGGCTGGGTGGTGGCGCCGGCATCCTGGCGTCCATCGCCGCGGCGTGGCTCTTGGTCGGCTCGGCTGTGATCCTCCCTGCCTCCCGGCTCAGCCTGCTGGCGCAGGAGAACCCGCACCAGTACCTCACGTTTGCGGCCAAGCATCAGGTCATCGTGTGGATGGTCAACGTCCTGGGCGGGCTGCTCAGCCCGCTGCTCACCCTGGTGCTGTTCCTCGCGCTGGTCGACCGGTTCCAGGAAGACGCGCCGTACCAGTCGAGAACCGGCCTGGCGATCGGGATGGTCGGCATGGCCGGGTTTGCCATCGGGGCATTCCTCAAGCAGATCGGGCTTGGGTCGCTCGTGACCCTCTACGCCACGAACAAATCTGCCGCGGCGGTGGCCTTCTACGCGGTGAACGGGACGGCCAACTCCTTCCTCGGCCTGGGTGATTTGGGCCTCGGCCTGGGGATCCTCGTGTTCGGCAGTCTGATGCTGCAGGCGCGCGGCAACTACGGGCACCTGGGCTTTCTGAGCTCCATTACGGGCATGCCGCTGATCCTCTCGGCGTTCGTGCCGCATATCATCCTCTACGTCATCACCTCCGTGCTGACCGTTGCCTGGCTCGCCTGGACCGGAGCGCTCCTGTGGATGGAGACCGCCCCCCACGGCGCCACCCGACGGGTAGGCGCGAGGGAAGGGCATCTGGTGAGGTCCTGACCGGCGCGAATCTCGAGAGCCTCAAGGATCGCGCAAGACGCGGGGCGAGGTGCCTTCGTTGGCTCCCGCCCCGCATTCTTTGTACGGGACCGTCCCCGTGCCGGAACTAAACGCGATTTGGCGTGAGATAGCGTGGCGCGATCTGGTCGCCTTACCGTGGCGGCGCTACGAGATCATGACCCGTTTGAGCCCCGCCGAGGTTGTCGCGCTAATCCGGGGGGCCACCAAGCCGAACCAGTGGCTCGGATTCGGGCTCGAGCTCGAGCCCGAGCCGCCACGGCCATTCAGCGGCAGGGTCACGGCTGATGGGTTCATCGTGAGCCGGAGACATTGGTTTTGGAATTACCCCATGCCGGTGGTCATAGGGCGTCTCGGATGGGCGCCCCGCGGGACACGCATCTGCATCACGATGAGGTATAGCTGGTTTCTGATGGCATTCTGGATCTTGTGGATGACGTTCTTTGTTTGGTATCGTTTGACCGTCCGGATTCACGCGCGCGACGTCCTCGGGAACCTGGCCCAGGTGCTTGCTCTTCTTGTCGGGATCCCTGCGTTCGCTTATCTGGCGTGCACGGTCGCGTTTGACTGGCAAGCGCGCTGGGCAAAAGCCAGGTTGGACGAGCTCCTCTCCGGTGACATCTACTCCGCACGGCACGGCGGACCCCACCTATAAAGTGGTGAATTGAGCAAAAGGGAGGCGGTCTTGTGCAGACTATCTCCTTTTCGGTCCGTGGCACTTCGCCAAAAGCATGGGGGAACAATGAGTGGGATTGGCGCAAAGCCTTAGCAGAGCAGGCGCGCAAAATATCATCCTCTTCCATTCCGATTCCTGAATCTGCGCGAATCTCCGTGGATATAGTGTTTTTCCTGCGCGCCGATCGAGCGGATCTCGACAATCTCGCTAAGCCCGTTTTGGACACACTCTTCCGCATTAACCGTCCGCAAGTTCGAGACCTGACTCTTACTGCGGCCTTGTTCCAGGTGGATGATTCTCGGATCTATCTTCTGAAGTTAGAGAAGCGCCCTGTCACTGCTCCGTCCGATGAGGGAGCTCTCGTAGTTATCACTTGGGAATGATTCAAATAGCCTTGAAGTGAAGGTGTGGCGAGGCAAGAAAGGCGATAGCATTCACTTGGCATCGCCGAAGCGATTCATCACAACGGTTCGAGATGATCCGAAGTCAGTACGCGGTCACCCCCACCTCTATGAAAAACTCAAGAGGGCGCTTGAAGCTGAGGGGAGATGGTGACCGCGAATAGATGGTAAGTTCGAAGTCTACGGGCATGGTCGCGATCCGGATGTCATTCAACGGGAACCCGAACGACTTTTGACAGATCAAGGGCTCTCTTGCCATAATGAGAACTAACCGCGGGGCGGTTAGCTCAGTGGCAGAGCGCATCCTTCACACGGATGAGGTCGCAGGTTCAAAACCTGCACCGCCCACCATGCATCCCGCCCAACCGGACTGCTCGAGATCGCCAGATCCCCGCATCAATCTTGGGTTTCAGCGCCACCGTTGTAATTTACCCTGTCTGCCAGGCACGCCTTACGGGTAGGTACTGTTACCGTAACGCCCGGCGAAGCGCCGGTGATCCGGTAGGAGGGTCTGTATGAAAGCAGTCTGGCAGAACATCGGCTTTGCGCTCTCGGCCGCGATCGGCGCCGTGATATCGATCATGGGCGACCTGATCCAAAAGCAAGATGCCTCCGCGACACTCAAACTATCTGCGATCCTTGCCAGGAATGTCATGCCCAGGATCACTCCCCTCGCTGTTGTGTGTTTCCTGATCGTGTTGGCCGTTGCCGTCGCGTTTATCTTCAAAGCCAATACGGGCAAGGACGCATTCTATCGAGGGCTCAGCGTGATCTCGCTCCTCATGCTTGCGACGCCCTATCAGCTGCCCCAAACGCTTCCGCAAGGCGCCCCGGGCGTGAGGGTGGGTACGGTCCGGGGGGTTGATGTCGCGGCTGGTGTTCCTGGACCGGGCGTCACTGTCATGCCCGCAAATCTCGCCCAGGTGTCGGGGTCGGTGTTCACCCCGGTCCACGTGCGACTCGAGACCAGCGATCACCGCCCCGTGTCGAACGTGACGGCGATCCTGATCGATCCGTCAACCTCGCAGATCCTGGGAAGCTTGCGCCGGGAGGAAGATGAATTCACGTTCTTTACCCGTCCGGGGGCGTATCTCCTCAGGATCGAGGCACCGGGGTATGTCATCGTGACCTACAACTTGCACGTTGAGAAAGAACAGCGAAATTTTGTCCGAATCACCCTGGGGGCGACGTGGCTTCCAATTTTCCTGCAGCGGCTCCCGCTCGTGTCGTTCTAGAAGTCACGACCCCTGCTCCGAGACCATCGTGAGGAACACCTCGACAATCCGGGGATCGAAGTGTGTTCCCGCGTGATGAAAGATGTACTCCCGCGCCTCTTCGATGCTCCACGCCGCCCGATGGGGCCGGGCCGTCCGGAGCGCGCACCAGACATCGACCACGGCAAAGACGCGGGCGGCCAAGGGGATCTGCTCCCCCTTCAAGCCGCGAGGATACCCTGTGCCATCCCATTTTTCATGGTGGCAGTAGGGGATGTCGAGCGCGGGAGTCAATGCGCCGGTCGTCGACAAGAGGTCGCGGGCGAAGGCGGGGTGGCGGCGCACGATCCCCCATTCTTGCTCGGTCAACTGACCGGGTTTGAAGATGATCTCATCGGGGATGCCGACCATCCCGATGTCATGCAGGAAGGCCCCTCGCCGGACGTGGATGAGCTCCTCTTCTTTCATTCCCACCGCCCGAGCAAGCCGCAGGGTCAGGGCCACCACCCCGTGATTGTGGAGCCAGATCTCATCATCTTCCAAGGAGAAGACGGATGGCTCGTCTTTTCCAGCCAAATCTGGCTCGCTGAATTCGGAGTCGTCCCGCTGTGGGTCAGCGACCTCGCGGTGTCTGCGGTGATGTGAACTCATGGACCGCCCCAGGAGGCAGGCATCACGTCATGTTCTTTGTGCCCACCGGGGGCGTCTTGCAGACCACCTTTCGCATACGCGAATAGTGGTCGGTTGAACGGGCCTTTTCCGCTGTTTCCGGGTGGGATGCGTCCGTCGCACTCGACATGCGGCGTCGACCGTACCGGGAAAAGGGCAGGACTCGGTCCGCGCCGGCTGGAACACGCCTTCGCTTACCCGCACTCTTGGAGGGGCGCGCATGCCCTGCTACATCTGCACCGCCTGCGGCGTGCAGTACGCGGAGACGCAGCGTCCCCCCGAGCGCTGTCCGATCTGCGAAGACGAGCGCCAGTATGTGACCTGGGAGGGGCAGGCCTGGACGACGCTCGACGAGCTGCGGCGGGCGATCTCGCATCCCCATTTCTATGCCTCGATGGTGGAGTGGAGTCGGGCGCTTGGGGGCGTGCCGGTCTACGTGCACGCGGCCGACCGCCGGTGGGTGATGCGATCGGACCCCGCCATCGTGTTCTGGGAGGGCGAGACGCACCGCGTGCTCGATGGGCTGACGCTGGTCCACTGCGGCGGCCACTTCGAGGGCTCGGCCGTGCTGCACTGGGCGGCCGGCGGGGGGGGCCGGGGCGCCCTGCTGAGCGGGGACACGCTGCAGGTCGTCTTTGACCGGCGGCACGTGAGCTTCATGTACAGTTACCCGAACCTCATTCCGCTTGGGGCGCCGGCGGTGCACAGGATTGTGGACGCCGTGAGCCCGTTTCCCTTCGACCGGATTCATGGGGGCTGGTTCAGGCGGGCCATCGCCGCGGACGCGAAAGGCGCGGTGGCGCGCTCGGCGGCCCGGTACGTGCGTGCCATCGCGGCTTCGGAAGGGTAGGCGGCGCCCCGCAAGGAGAGGAAGTGATCGCGCGTGGCTCGACTGACCATGGGCATCATCATGAACGGCGTGACCGGCCGCATGGGCACCAATCAGCATCTGGCCCGTTCGATCATGGCGATCCGCGAGCAGGGCGGGGTGCCGTTGGGCGACGGCGACGTGATCTGGCCGGAGCCTATCCTGGTCGGCCGCAGCGCCGATAAGCTGGCCGCGCTGGCCGGCCGGTTCGGGCTCGCACGGTGGAGCACCGATCTCGAGGCGTGTCTGGCGGATCCTGCGCCGCAGATCTACTTCGACGCCCAGGTGACCTCGGCCCGGGCGGCGGCGGTTCGCCGGGCGATCCAGGCGCGGAAGCACATCTACGCGGAGAAGCCGCTCGCGGACGATCTGGATACCAGCCTCGAGCTGGCCGGCCTGGCCGCCGAAGCCGGCCTCAAGAACGGAGTGGTCCAGGACAAGTTGTTCCTGCCGGGATTGCGCAAGCTCAAGCGGCTGATCGACGGCGGGTTCTTCGGACGCATCCTCTCGGTGCGGGGCGAGTTCGGGTACTGGGTGTTCGAGGGCGGCTGGCAGCCCGCGCAGCGTCCGTCATGGAACTACCGGAAAGAGGACGGCGGCGGAATCATCCTCGACATGTTTCCCCACTGGCGGTACGTGCTCGACAACCTGTTCGGCCAGGTGCGCCGGGTGGTCTGCCTGGGGGTGACTCATATTCCGCGCCGGGTCGACGAGCGAGACGTTCAGTACGCGGCCACGGCCGAGGACGCCGCGTACGCGGTGTTCGAATTGGATGGCGGCGTCGTCGCGCACTTCAACTCATCGTGGTGCGTGCGGGTGTACCGGGACGAGCTGCTCAGCATTCAGGTCGATGGGACCGAGGGAAGCGCCGTGGCCGGCCTGTGGACCTGCAGGGCGCAGCACCGGGCCGGCACCCCCCGGGCGGTGTGGGATCCGGACCGCCCGCCCGCGGCCGCATACCGGGAGCAGTGGCAGGACGTGCCGGACAACCAGCCGTTCGACAACGCTTTCAAGGCGCAGTGGGAGCTGTTCCTGCGCCACGTGGCCGGCGGAGCGCCCTTCCCCTGGTCGTTCCTCGAAGGGGCGAAGGGTGTGCAGCTGGCCGAGGCCGCGATGCGCTCCTGGCGCGAGGGCCGGTGGATCGACGTGAGCGAGCTCAGGCTCTGACCTGGAGGAAGCGATGGCGCGAGCGGTGGTGATGCTGCCCCAAGAGGACCGAAGCCTCCTGCGCTACGAACTGGGGGCGGCCTCCTCGTTCGAGCCGGCCAAGGAGCCGCTCAAGAGCCGGGTGGTGTACGCCGCGGTGCACGTGGTGGCCGATCCATTCGCCGCGCAGGGCCCCGACGCCGCTGCGACGCTGGACTGGGAGGCCACCCTCGCCTACCGCCGCTACCTGTGGTCGATGGGCCTCTCGATCGCGGAGGCGATGGACACCGCCCAGCGCGGGATGGGGCTGGATTGGTCCGCGTGCCGGGAGTTGATCCGGCGCACCGCGGCCGAGGCCAAGGCCGCGCGCGGGGGGCTCGCCTGCGGCGCGACCACGGATCAGCTGCCGCCCGGACGGGTGGCCCTGGAGGAGATCGAGCGGGCCTACGACGAGCAGTGCGCATTCATCGAGGATGCGGGAGCGGCGGTGGTGGTGATGGCCAGCCGTCACCTCGCCGCCTCCGCGAGAGGGCCCGAGGATTACCTGCGTGTCTACGACCATGTCCTGTCGGGGCTCTCCCGGCCGGCGATCCTGCACTGGCTCGGTGAGGTCTTCGATCCTCAACTGGCGGGCTACTGGGGGTCGCGCGACCTGGACGCCGCGACCGAGACCCTGGTTGGGATCGTGCGGCAGCATGCGGAGAAGATCGACGGGATCAAGGTGTCGCTCCTCGATGCCCGCCGCGAGATCGCGCTGCGCGAACACTTGCAAAAGCACGACGTCCGCCTGTACACCGGCGACGACTTCAACTATATGGACCTGATCCGGGGGGACGCCCGAGGGTACAGCCACGCGCTCCTGGGCATCTTCGACGCCATTGCTCCGGCGGCGTCCGCCGCCATCCAGGCGCTGGACCGCGGGCAGAGGGACGCCTACGAGGCGATCCTGGCGCCGACCCTCCCTCTGGCCCGGCATATCTTTCAGGCGCCTACCTATTATTACAAGACGGGCCTGGTGTTTCTGGCCTACCTGAACGGGCACCAGCAGCACTTCCGCATGGTCGGGGGACTGGAGAGCGCCCGGTCGATTGTTCATCTCGGCCAGATCCTGATGCTGGCCGACCGCGCCCATCTGCTGCGGCTGCCCGACCTCGCCGCATCGCGCCTGCGCAAAATCCTTGCGGTGGCGGGCATCGAGTAGGGGCAGGCCATGAGCCCTGCGGACGGCGGCGGGCGCCTCAGCCTCAATCAGATGACGGTTCCCGGCTGGACCGTGCAGCAGGCGGTGGACGGCTGCGCGAGGCACGGGATCCGCTACATCGGCCTCTGGCGGGAAAAGGTGGCGGAGCGCGGGGTGGCGGCCAGCGCGCGCGCGGCGCGCGATGCGGGGGTGGCCGTCTCCAGCCTATGCCGCGGCGGCTTCTTCCCCGCCGGGACCGCGGCGGAGCGGCGGAGGCGCATCGAGGATAACCGGCGGGCGATCGAGGAGGCGCGCGGGCTCGGCACGGACACCTTGGTGCTGGTCTGCGGGCCGGCGCCGGACCGGGATCTCGATGGGGCCAGGCGCGTCGTGGAGGACGCGGTCGCGGAACTCGTCCCCTACGCCGCCGAACACGGCGTCAGGCTGGCGATCGAGCCGCTGCACCCGATGTTCGCGGCGGACCGGTCGGTCGTCAACACGCTGGCCCAGGCCGCCGCGATCGCGGAGCGCCACCCGCCCGATCGGGTCGGGGTGCTCGTCGACGCGTACCACGTCTGGTGGGATCCGGCGGTGGACGCGGAGATCGCCCGCTGCGGGCGGAGGGTGTTCGGGTTCCACATCAGCGACTGGATCGTGCCGCTACCGGACAGCCTGTATGGGCGGGGGATGATGGGGGACGGGGTCATCGAGCTGCGGAGGCTCCGGCAGGCCGTGGACGGCGCCGGCTTCACCGGCCCGATCGAAGTGGAGATCTTCAACCGCGCGATCAACGCCATGCCCGGGGACGAGGTCCTCAGCCTGATGAAGGAGCGGTACCTGACGCACGTGGCGTGAGCGCCCTACCGGCCAATCGCCGGTCTCATGTCACCAACAAACTGGTCTAAGTTGCGGATGCTCCGGAGGATCACTCTCATCGCCTCGTTAGGGAAACCGGATTCCAGTGTCACCGTGTATCCGGCGAAGACATCGTATGAATCATCCACTCCCCAAAACAAGAAATTCCGATCACTCATCCGCAGCAGTTGCTTCATCAATCCCACACGATCGTCGACGTTGTTCACGTTGATGTACCCGCCTTTGTAATGCGGATAGATCCGGAAGGCGATGGTTTCCGATTTGGTGACACTGATGACGATCTCTAGACTGTCCGAATTGGTCAGCTCTCGCATAGTCCCGATAAAGTTAAAGGGCTGCTTCTCGCTTTGTCGGAATGAGACCCCGATGGCTGGGCCCACCGTGTCGAGGAGTTGCGTCATTTGGCCTTTTGTTCTCAGTCGCGCCGTTTCGTCTGAGGTCTGCTGGCCATAGACGGCAGGAACACTGGTTGTGACGGTAAGAGCAAATAGGAGAGCCACCACGATTGGTCGCACAGAAGATGCACCTCCGCTGAGATCTCCTACCGAGCCGGTGCGCTGTTTGCTGAGCCGATTGAAGTGTTGCCCTTGATACGCAATGAATAGGACATCGCCGAGACCAGTGGTGGCGAACGTGGCGAGGAGGTAAGTGACAATCTATGAATTCATGATGTCGACCAATCTCTCCACCGCAGAACGAGCAGCATCAGCGCCGTCAAAACGGGCGGAGCGGAGGCGCCGACGATCTTCACCATGTTGATCTCAGACGCTGCAATCCCGAGCTGCCCTGCCACGTACGGAGCCAGAAAGTAGCCGGCCCACGAGAGAATGCTGACGAGGCCACCGAGGCCTTCGCCTACGCCCCCGCCACCGTGAACCCGAACCGATACAACCGTGACGATGGCAGTCACCGACGCCGCCGCTACCGCAGCGATTTTGGTATGCGCTGGCGAGGCGGCAAGGATCCGCATCAGGGGCGGCCCGGCCGCAAAGAAATAGGAGGCAAGAAAGAGATTGCTGCCGACCATGCCATGTCTACCGTACACGGGACACCACACGGCGGCGGCCGGGCATCGGGGCCTCCTCGCAAGCCAGAATGACCCTCCTGAACTGTGGCAGCAGTGAGATGCCCGCCTGCGCCTCGCCGTAGACTGATTAGACTTCGGCCTAGGGCAGCAACGGTGTCAGAGCTGACAGAAATTCCGGGGGACCCAGCGGAGATCTCGCTGCTATGTCGAGTAGTCCGCGAACTGGACCGTCGTTGCCCGCGCCCGCCAGTCGGTGACGACGTTGACGACCGCCGGGACGCCGGCCTCGGCCGCCCGCTCGAGCGCCGGGCGGATGCCGTCCGGCTCCTCGACGTGCTCACCGTAACAGCCCAAGGCCTCGGCCATGCGATCGAAGCGGGTGTAGCCGAGATCGCGGCCGGGCTTGGTCCTTTCCGGGTCGGCGGTCCACCCGCCGTTCAGGCTGATCACCGTGATCACCGGCAGGTGATGGCGGGCCGCGGTGTCCAGTTCCATCGCGTTCAGGCCGAAGGAGCCGTCGCCGTGCAGGACCAGCACCTGCGCCTCCGGCTTGGCGACCTTGGCGCCGAGCCCGTAAGGGAGGCCGACCCCCATCGTGCCGAACGGCCCCGAGTTGAGCCGGTGGCCGGCTACGTAGGTCGGGATCGCCTGGCGGCCGTAGTTGAGGATTTCCTGGCCGTCGACGACCAGGATGGCGTCCCGGTCGAGGAAGTCGCGCACTTCCTTGCAGAGGCGCAGGGGATGGATCGGCACCTGGTCCGTGCGCATGGCGGCCTCGGATTCCGCGCGCTTCCCCCGGTTCACCGACCCGAGATGCGCGAGCCACTCGGCGTACCGCTTCGCGTCCACGCGGCCGGCGGCCGCCCCGACGATCTGGCGCAGGACCGCCTTCGCGTCGCCGACGATCCCGATGTCGGCCGGCCGGTTGCGGCCGATCTCGGCCGGATCGAGGTCGATCTGGACGAGCTGCGCGCCGGCGGCGAAGCGCGGCGGCTGGGCGTAGCCGATCACGTAATTGAGGCGCGTCCCGACGGCGATGATCACATCCGCCTCCCGGAAGGCGGTGGAGCGGGCGTGTGAGAAGCACAGCGCGTGGTCCTCCGCGACGACGCCGCGCCCCTGCGGGGTGGTGTAGAAGGGGATGCCGAGTTCATCGACGAGGGCCTGGAGCTCCGCTGCGGCGTCCGACCAGAGAATGCCGCTGCCGGAGATGAGCACCGGCCGTTCGGCGCGGGCCAGGAGGTCCACGGTCCGGCAGACCAGGTCCGGATCGCCTGCCGGGCGGGCCCTGGTGCGCGGCTCGAACGGCTCGGTCCAGGCCACCTCGCCGTCCTCGACCTGGCGGTAGAGCACGTCCCCGGGGAGGTCGAGGTAGACCGGGCCGGGGCGGCCGCCGCAGGCGTGGCGGAACGCGGTCGCAACCAGCTCGGGGATCCGCCGCGGATCGTAGACGCGCTCGGCCCAGCGGACGATCGGGCGCATCATGGCGACCTGGTCCATCTCCTGAAACGCGCCCTTGCCGAGCTGGCTCACCGGGCTGGAGCCGCCGATCGCCACGACCGGCGCGCTGTCGACAAACGCGTTGGCGACGCCCGTGACCAAATTTGTCACGCCGGGACCGGAGGCGGCCATGCACACACTCGGCCGGTTCAGCACCCGGCTGTAGGCATGGGCCATCATGGCCGCGGCCTGCTCGTGGCGCACGTCGAGCATGCGGATCCCTTCGGCGATGCAGGCGCTCTCCGCGGCGAGCATCGGCCCGCCCATGAGGTAGAAGAGCGCCTCAGTGCCCTGCCGCTTCAGCGCGCGGGCCAGGATCTCGGAACCGGTCGTCGCCATGTTAGATGACTTCCTCCCTCTTCAGCCGGGCGACCTCGTCCTCCGAAAGCCCGAGGAGCTCGTGGTAGACCTCGACGTTGTGCTGGCCGAGCAGCGGCGCGGCGGTGACCTCGACCGGCGACCGGGAGAGCTTCACCGGCCAGCCCGGCATGGTGAAGGCTCCGCGCACCGGGTGCTGCACCGTGACGAAGACGCCGCGCTGCCGCAGGTACGGATCTTCCGAAAGCTCGCGGGTGTCGAAGACCGCGCCGGCCGGCACCCCGGCCCCCCCAAGCAGTTCCATGACCTCGCGCTTGCTGTACTGCCGCGTCCAGGCGGCCAGCAGGGCGTCGACCTCAGCCTCGTGGTCCTGCCGGGCCTGCGGGGTGGCGAAGCGCGGATCGTCCAGGAGGTCCTCGCGGCCGATCGCCACGAGCAGGCGGTCCCAGTGGCGATTCCCCGCGCGCGAGGTGTAGATGTAGACGTAATCGTTCGGGCCCCCCTCCTTGCAGGGATACGTCGCGCTCGGCGCGCTGGCGAGCAGCGCGCTGCCGTTGCCGACCCGCTCGGCGGCGCTGCCCGAGACGGCCTGGCGGGCGTAGGCAATCCGGCAGAAGTTGACGACGGCGTCTTGCAGGGTCACCTCGATCCGCTGGCCCAGGCCGGTGTGCTCGCGATCATAGAGCGCCGCGAGGATCCCGATGGCGCTGTGGAGGCCCGTGCCGGTGTCGCCGATGGTGGGGCCGGGCCGCAGGGGCCGGCCGTCCTTCTCGCCGGTGATGCTGAGCGCGCCGCCGACGGCCTGGGCGATCATGTCGAACGAGAGGAATTTTCCGTAGGGGCCGTCGGGTCCGTAGCCCTTGATCTGCGCGTAAATGATCCGGGGATTGATCGCGCGGACGGTGTCGTAGCCGAAGCCGAGGCGCTCGATCGTCCCCGGGGCGAAGTTCTCGATCATCACATCGGCGGACTCAAGCATCGCCCGGAACATCTCCTTGCCCCGGGGAGTGCGGAGGTTCAGGGTGACGCTGCGCTTGTTGGCGTTGAGGAGGAGGAAGTAGTACGAATCGACGCCCTCGCGGTCGGCCGAGGCGGTCCGGCCCTGGTCGCCGAGGGTCGGCTCCTCGACCTTGATCACGTCCGCGCCGAGCCAGGCGAGGGCCTCAGTGCACGACGTTCCGGCCTCGAATTGCGTCAGATCGAGGACACGCACGCCTTCCAGCGCCGTTCGTCGCCTCATCTGCCTTGTCCCCGCCACGGCTCACCCGGCTCGACGGCCGCCGTTGTCCGGGAGCGCGGCGGTCGTGGAAATTCGGGCCGCTCCCTTCGCCGCTGTGGTACGGGGCCGCTCCCGCCGATTCCTGCCCTTCCCCCTGCTCCACGCTGCGGGTCGATTAGCGCTCACGGGCGGAGCGCCCACCGAGACCGGGGACGCAGGAGTTCGCCGGGAGCGAAGTGAACGAGTGGCCATACCGTCCGGCAAGGAGCCGCCGCGCGCATGAGTTGGATGTTCCTCATCCTGGCATCCTTTCTCGCCTCCACCGTGGAAACGGTGGAGGCGCTGACCATCGTGCTCGCGGTGGGGATCACCCGCGGCTGGCGCTCGGTCCGGCTCGGAGTCCTGGCGGCCCTCGGGGCGCTCACCGCCCTGGTCGCCGCGCTGGGTCCGGCCCTCACCCTGATCCCCATCGGCGTGCTGCGCCTGGTCGTCGGCTTCCTCTTGCTGGTGTTCGGCATGCAGTGGCTGCGCAAAGCCATCCTGCGCGCGAGCGGCTTCGTCCCGCTGCACGATGAAGCGGCGGTGTTCGAGCGGGAGATGGCGCTGGCCCGGGAGGCCGGTCCCGCGGACCGAGCGGGCATGGACTGGTACGCGTTCACGCTCTCGTTCAAGGGCGTGTTCCTCGAGGGCACCGAGGTGGCGTTTATCGTCCTGACGTTCGGCGGCACGCCCGGGGGGATCAAGCTGGCCGCGATCGGCGCCGCCGCGGCCGTCCTGCTGGTCTCGGCCACCGGCGTCCTGGTCTCCCGCCCCCTGAGCCGGGTTCCGGAGAACACGCTGAAGTTTGCCGTCGGGCTGATGCTGACGACCTTCGGGGTGTTCTGGGGCGGCGAGGGCGCGGGCGTCGACTGGCCCGGGGCCGACGGCGCGCTCGTCGCGATTCTCGCCTTCCTCACGGTCTGCTCTCTGATCTTGGTGACCTTGCTGTCCCGCTATCGCCGGCAGCAGGTCGCCGTCGCGGCCCTGCGCGGCGGATAGCCGGATGAAATATCTGACCGGCTTCTTCGCGTTCTGGTACAACTTCATCGTCGGCGACGATTGGACGATTGCGGTGGGCGTGGTCCTGGCGCTGGCCCTCGGTGCCTGGCTGGCGCGCAGCCACGTCGGCGGCTGGCTGTGGCTGCCGCTCGCCGTCGGGCTGGTCCTCGTCCTCTCGCTGTGGCGGGCCGTCAAGGCTCCGGATGCCCGCATGTAGGGCACACGCGACTCCCTCAGAGTGGTAGTTTATGCTCATGGTATTAACGACGCCGTCTGCCTCTACAACGCATTGTGGCGGCGCCGGGAACTCAGGCGCCGATTGCACATCGAGTCGGCGCTCGTAGCCGCCGAGTCGCGCGGAGTCCTTGAGGAATTCGAGCGGCTCGAGGACAGGCTCTCATAGCGTCCCGTGCAGGTACGAAAGGGGGGAGGTATATCTCGCGGACCTGAACCCGCGTCTCGGACCGGAGCCGGGTAAAGTACGGCCGGTGGTGATTGTTCAAACCGATCTCTGAGCCGCATCGAGCCGCCGGGCCGCGTCGGAGGGTATACAGTCAAGGAGTGGACGATCAAGAAGACGGCTCCCCAAGCGTAGGGCTCCCACGGAAGACCGCGTCGATGAAGCGGTACCTGCGAACCGCGCCATTTCACCCGACCCTCGAGAACGCCTTCTGCGAGGTCATCGGGGCTCTCCGCGCCGGCGACCCCCTGAACCCCATCCACGTGCTGGTGCCGACCCATGTGCTGGGACGCCACCTGATGCGGACGGTGGCCCGCAGGTCCGGGGTGTGCTTCAACGTGCGGTTCCTCACGTTCCCCGATCTGGCGGAACTGGTGGCGTGTGAGCGGCTCGCGGCGTCCGGGCGCGTGGCGCTGCCGCCCCTCGGCGACTTCCTGATCGCGCGCAAGGCGATCAAGGCCCGGGTTCCCCCTACCGGCTACCTGGCTCCCATCCGGGAGTCCCCTGGGACGCCTCGGGCGGTGCTCTCCAGCGTGACCGACCTCAAGAAGACCGGCGTCACAGCCGATCAGCTCGAAGCATTTGCGGCGGACCACGGCTCGAAGAAGCTCGAGGAACTCGCGCAGATCTACCGGGAGATCGAGTTCCTTCAAGTGGAGGCGGGCTGCTTCGATTGGAGCGAGCGGCTCGCCATGGCCTCCCTGGCCGCGCGGTCGAGCGCCGCGCTGGCCGGGTCGCTGGCCATCTGCCTCTACGGGTTCGCCGAGCTCAACACGCTGGAACAGCGGTTTCTCGAGGCGTGCGTGGAAGGACGCTCCGGGTACGTGTTCATGCCCGACGATGTCGCGGGGCACACGCTCCCCCTGACGGCCTGGCTCGCGGCGCAGGGGTTTGCGCGGGAGCCGGACACCGGCGGCGGCGCCGTCGCGGGCCCGGCCGCCCTCGCCCGCGAGGTCTTCCACGAGCCCTCCGGGCCCCATGAGGCCGTGGGGCGCCGGCCGGTGGCCTGTGAGGTGAAGATCATCTCGGCCCCCGGTGTGGCTCAGGAGATCCAGGAGGTGGCCCGGCAGATCCTCGTGTACGCTGCGCGTCCGGGCGCCTCGTTCTCCGACGCGGGCGTCCTCTTGCGGCAGCCTGCCGCGTACGAGCCGACCGTCCGCGACGTCTTTGAGTCGGTCGGCATCCCGCACGTGTTCCTGGACGGCATACTCCTGCGGGACACGCTGGCCGGGCGGCTGCTCCGGCTGCTGGTCCGCATCCGGCGATCGCAGTATCCCCGGGCCGAGGTGATGGAGTTCCTGGGCCTGGCCCCGCTGCGCGGCTCGATGCTCAAGGAGGACCCCGACGCCTCTCCCGCCGACTGGGACCGCTACAGCCGGGAGGCCGGGATCGTCGCCGGGCGCGAGCACTGGCGCCGGATCCCCGCCCTGCGCCGGCGGCTGGAATGGCGGAAGAAGCGCCTTGCCGATGAGGCGGCGGGCGCGCAGGACCCTGCGCGGCTCCGGCAGGTCGAGCGGGATCTCCGGTCCGTCCAGGCGTTCGAGTACGTGATGAACGTGCTGCTGAAGCGGTGCGAGGCGATCCCGGACCGCGGGACGATCGGCGCGCTGATGGCCGGGCTGTTGGGCGCGCTCCAGACGGTGGCGGCGCTGGACGCCGCCGACCGGAACGCCGTGCAGGCGCTGGCCTCGGTGGCGCACACCACGATGGCGGATGAGGAGGTCACCTTCGAGACCTTCGCCGGCCTATTGGAGGATCTGCTCGCCGAGCGCAGCCCACCGGCCAATATCTACCGGACCGGCCGGGTCGTCGTGTCATCGCTCAGCGGCGCCCTGGGCCTGCCGTTCCAGCTGGTGCTCATCCCGGGACTGGTCGAGCGCTCGTTTCCCGCGCCGGCCCGGCAGGATCCCATCCTGCTCGACGCCGAGCGGGATGCGCTGAACGCGCGATTCGGCACCGCCCTGGCGCAGCGGGTCCACCGGGCCGCCGAGGAGCGGTTCGCGTTCCGCCACGCGCTGGGGGCGGCCGCCGCCGGGCTGATCTTCTCCTTCCCGCGGCTCGATGCCGCCACGGGCCAGGTGCGGGTCGCATCGCATTATCTGCTGCGCGTCGCCGAGGCGCTGACCGGCCGGCCCGCGCGGTACGAGACGTTGGGGACGCTGACCGACCGCGTCCCCCTCGGCCGCGTGGCCGGGGACGGCGAGTCGCTCAGGCCGGCGGACTGGGACCTTGCCCGCGTCTCGCGCGCCGTGGCCTCGCGCGACCCGCAGCTGCTCCGGGGGCTCCCAGGGCTGCCTGCGCTCGTGCGCGGCACGCTGGCCGAGGGCCGCCGCTGGGGCCGGCGGACGTTCACCGAGTACGACGGGATCCTGGGCGCGGCCGTGACGCCGCCGCCCACGCTGGCGGCCACGCAGCTCGAAACCTACGGGCTGTGTCCGTTCAAGTTCTTCGGCGAGCGGATCCTCGGGGTTCGGGAGATCGATGAGCCGGAAGCGGTGAAGACCATCACGCCCCTCGACCGCGGCTCGCTCCTCCACGAGATCCTCGACCGGTTCTTCTCCCAACTGGTGCGCGACGGGCTGGTGCCGGTGCGCGCGGAGTGTCTGGGCGAGTGCCGGCGCCGGCTGCGGGCGATCGCGGACGAGGTGTGCGATGGGTTCGAGAAGAGCGGGGCGGTCGGCTATCGGTTCATGTGGGAGGTGGAGAAGGCGCGCATCCTCACCGATCTCGAAGGCGTCCTGTCCTTCGAGCTCGCCGAGCCCCCCGGGTTCGTGCCCGCTTACTTCGAAGCGAGGTTCGGCCCCACGCCTGCCTGGGTGACTCCGCCGCCCGGGTCCATGCCCCATCCGCTGGAGCTGCCCGTCGATGGCCGGCCCATGCAGTTTACCGGATACATCGACCGGATCGACCTGGATCAGCGCGGTGGCGCCCGGGTGATCGACTACAAGACCGGGATGATCTACGGGGAGAAAAGCGACCAGTTTCGCGGCGGGCAGAGCCTGCAGCTCCCGCTGTACATCCGGGCGGCCGACGCGATGCTCGCCCGCAACGGCGTCTCCGCCCGGACGTCCGAAGCGTTCTACTACTACGCCACCGGAAAGGGCGGCTACAAGCGCGTCGGCTTCAGCCGCCAGACCCTGGAGACGCGGTCCGGCGAGTTCACGGTCATTCTCAAGACGATCGCGGATGGGATCGCGGCGGGCGTGTTCCCGCAGCGTCCCGGGAAGAACGGGGACCACTGCACGTACTGTTCCTTCCAGCCGGTGTGCGGCCACGGGCGCGTGCGGCTGGTCGAGCGAAAGCAGGGGGATCCCGCCATCGCCGCCCTGGCCGCGATGTGGGAGATCGAGTGATGGCGGCGCCGCTGCGCGACGAAGCCGCCCGCTCGCGCATCCGCACCGACCTCGACCGCAATTTCGTCGTCGAAGCCGGCGCAGGAACCGGGAAGACGCGGCTGCTCGTGGACCGGGTCGAATCCCTGGTGGCCTCCGGCCGGGCGCGGCTCGCCGCCGTCGTCGCGATCACGTTCACCGAGAAAGCCGCCGCCGAGCTGCGCGTCAAGATCCGGGAGCGGATCGAGTCGCGCCTCCAAGACGTCGGCGCCGCGCGCGAGCGGTTCCGGACGGCGCTCGAGGATCTCGAGATCGCTCCCATCTCGACGATCCACGCGTTTGCGGCCGATCTCCTGAGGGAGCGGCCGGTGGAGGCGGGGGTGGATCCCGCGTTCACGGTCGCCGACGAGTTGAGCGCGTCGCTGTTTCGCACGGAGGCGTGGGACCGCTGGCTGGAAGGGCAGAAAGACGCCGGCGGGGGAGCGCTCCGGGAATTGATCGAGTGCGGGGTGTCGTTGGGGCAGCTGCGCAGCGTAGGCGACGCGCTGCTGCGGTACCGGGACGTCGTGGTCGAGCCCTGGGATGGCGGGCCGGCCCCGCGGGACCCCCTCGCCTGGCTCAAGGCGGCCGAGCCCCAGATGCGCGCCTGCATCGCCGGGACCGGAACCGGCTGCTTCGAGCCCTCCGACGCCGCCGCGGTCGCCCTGCGTGGGCTGGAACGGCAGCTCGATCTCTTCGCCCGGCTGGGCGAAGCCGAGGTGCGCCGCGGGATCCTCAGCGGCCTGAAGCTCAAGGTGATGGGGCGGAAGGACCACTGGACCCCCGGCGTGCTCACCCAGATCAGGGATCGCCTCGGCGCCCTCGGCGACGAGCTCGAAGCGCTCCGAGCCGCGCACGCCCACCGGCTGACCGCGGGCGCCGTGAACTGGCTGCGCGGCTACGCCATCGTCTACCAGGCCCTGAAGGCGCGGGAGGGGGTGCTCGATTTCGACGACCTCCTGCTCAAGGCGCGCGACCTCCTCCGCGACAACCGCGAGGTCCGCGCCTACTTCCAGCGCCGCTTCGATGCGATCCTGGTGGACGAGTTCCAGGATACGGACCCGCTCCAGGCCGAGATCGTCTTTTTCCTGGCCGAAGACGGCGCCCGCGCCCGGACGTGGGACCAGGTGCGCCTCCGGCCCGGGAAGCTGTTCATCGTGGGCGATCCCAAGCAGTCGATCTACGCCTTCCGGCGGGCGGACATCGAGACCTACGAACAGGCCAAGGAGGTGCTGCTGCGCTCGGGAGCCGTGGAGGACATCACGGCCAACTTCCGCTCGGCCGCGCCGGTCCTCACCGCCGTCAACGAGATCTTCCAGGGCCGGATGCGGCGGCCGCCCGACGGCCGGTACCAGCCCGACTACGTGGCGTTGGACCCCTCTCCCGGGACCCAGGCATCGGACGATTCCCCGGCCCTGATGCTGCTCTACCCGGGAAGGAAGGACTCCGCGGAGACGGACATCGCCACCCGCCGCCGGCGCGAGGCGGAGGTGCTCGCCGCGTTCCTCCGCCACCACATCGATCGCGGGACCTGGAAGATCGGAGCGGACAGGCGGCCGGCCCGGTTCGGCGACGTGGCGCTGCTCTTCCGCGGGATGAGTGACGTGGGGCTCTACGAAGAAGCGCTCACCCGCTGCCAGATCCCGTACCGGGTGACGAGCAGCCGAACCTTCTACCAGCGCGAAGAAATCGGGTGGCTGCTCAACGTGCTGCACGCGGTTGAACATCCGACCGACCCGGTCGCCGTCTGGGGGGCGCTGCGGTCCCCGCTGTTCGGCTGCTCGGACTGCGACGTCTACGAGTTCGTCGCCGCGGGCGGCGGGTCGCTGGATTATCGCGCCGCGGCCGCGCCCCCCGCGCCGGAGGCGTCAGCCAGGCCGGCCGCGCCGGAGAGCATCGCGGAGGCGTACACGGTGCTACGCGACCTCCATCGGTCCCGGCTCCAGCTGAGCGTCCCCCGGATGGTGGAGGAGGTCCTGGCGCACACCCATGCGCTGGAGACGTTCCTGCTGCTGCCGCAGGGAGAGCAGCGGGTTGCGAACTTAATGAAGGTCGTGACCCTGGCGCGGGCCCTCGAAGAGAGCGGGATCCTGACCTTCCGGGCGTTTGTCCACTGGCTGCGCGACATGGAAGAGGAGGCCGTGGACGAGGCCGAGTCCCCCACGGTCGAAGAAGGCGACGATGTCGTACGGATCATGTCCATTCACGCCGCCAAGGGGCTGGAGTTCCCGATCGTGGTCATCCCGGACCTCGGCCGCGGACCCGGCGGGCGGGTCGATCACCTGCTGATCCAGCGCGCTGGCGCGCGGGCCGCCGCGTATGTGGGGAAGGCCGGCGACTGGCCGATCCAGTCGCAGGACTACGAAGCGCTGAAGGATGACCAGGGCCGGCGCAGCGACGCGGAACGTCTGCGCGTGCTGTACGTGGCCATGACCCGGGCGAAGGACGCGCTGATCCTGCCTGTGTTCCCCCGTCCCGCGAAGGGCAGCCCGAAGGGCAGCATCCAGGAGGACCTGGACAGTTTCCTCCCGGACCGTCCGGAATGGGGCAAGGCACACCGGGGCTGGCTGGTCGTCGACGGGGAGGGGATCCCGAAGGCCGCGGACGACGCGGCCCCGGTCCGGATGCGGCTCCCCGATGGCCCGGTCCCTGACGGGGACCCCGCGGTCCGGGAACGCGGCGTGTGGGTGAGGGCGCGCGAGGCCGTGGCGCTCTCGGCGGGCACGCCCGATCCCGTGCAAAACCCGTCTGAGCTCGTCGACCATGAGGCGCTGCAAGCACTGGAATCCCTGAGGGGCGCTCTGGAATTCGAGCCGGGCGGCCGCGCGCTGGGCGCGCTGGTGCACGCCGTCCTGGCGGCGATCCCCCTCGACCGGCCCGACCTCGCCGAGGTGCTTGCCGCATACTTTGCAAAGCAGGCAGGTCTGAGCGATGCCGTCGAGCAGCGCGCGGTCATCCTCGTCCGGGCGGCGCTGGCCGCCGCCGGCAGCCGTCTCGCGCCGGGCGCGCGAGTCCACCGGGAGGTCCCATTCGCCACGGCCGGTCCCCAGGGGGTCATCGAGGGCGCGATGGACATGGTCGTGGCGGGACCGGACGGTACGGCGGTCATTGACTTCAAAACCGATGCGGTGAGCGCGGATCAGCACGATGCTCTCCGAGCCATCTATTCCGCCCAGCTCGAACAGTACCTCGTGGTGGCGCGGCGCGTGGCTCCCGGGAAGGTGACCGGGGAGGTGGTGTTTGTCCACGTCGAGGAGGGTCCGCCCGCGCCGGATCGGGCGGGAGGTTGACGCGGGAGGTCGCGCGTTCGCAGCCGTCGGGTGGAGCCGGGGCCGGCCCCGCCGCGGGGGGCCGGCCTCGCGCATGCCGGGTTACTTCTGCAGCTTCCTCAGTTCTTTGAGCGCCTCGAGCAGCTGCTTGTTCGTCTCCACGAGATCCTTGATCGCGTCGTTCATCTGCTGCATCTGCTGCATCATGGCCTTCTCGTTCGCGGTCATGGGCATCTTCATCATCGTGTCCATGTGCATCGTCATGTCGTTGTGGACCTTGGCGGCCTTGTCGAGGGCCGCCTGCGCGGCGCTCATCGCCCTGTCGTACCCCTCCCCCATTTGAGCGGCCGCATGCGGTGGCGCGATCGGGCCCGCGGCGAGCAGGCCCACCAGCATGAGCATAGCCATCTTCTTCCAATGTGCCGTCATCGTTCACCCCCAGTGTATGGATGTGTTCAGCCTCAACCTTACCGAGGCTCTGTTGCGTGGCGACAAAGATTGCATGAAGGTTGTGCAAAGGCGCCCGCCGAAGACGCGGAGACGTCATGACGGGGATCCGGACTCTCGCACGGGGATTGCGGTGACGGCCGCGCCGCCGCGGTCGGTCGGTATCGGCGTCATCGGCTACGATGGCGTGGCCAAGGCCCATCTGCAGGCCATCCTGCGCTTCGCCACCGTCTTCTGGCCGCCCCCGGTCCGTCCGGTGCTGGCGGCGCTGTCCGGCAGGTCCGCCGATCGGGTGCAGGAGGCGGCCCAGCGCTATGGCGCCCCCGCGGCGTATACGGATTGGCGCCGCCTGATCGAGGATCGCCGGGTCGAGCTCCTCATCAACTGCGGCCCGAACGACCTGCACGCCGACCCCTGCCTCGCGGCCGCGGCCCGGGGCCTGCACATGCTCTGTGAAAAGCCTCTGGCCCGATCCTCGACCGAGGCCGCGAAGATGCGGGATGCCGCCGTGCGCGCCGGGGCCGTCCACATGACCGGCTACAACTACCGGTTTGTGCCGGCCGTCCTGCTCGCCAGGGAGATGATCGTCGAGGGCCGCCTCGGGCAGATCCGGCACTTCCGCGCGCGGTACTGCGACGACTCGATGATCGATCCGGACGTCCCGTACACCTGGCGGCACAACCGCGCGCAGGCCGGCAGCGGCGTCATCGGCGACCTCGCCGCCCACGCCATCGATCTCGCGCGCTTTCTCGTGGGCGAGATCAGTGCCGTCAGCGCCGCCGCGCGGATCTTCGTGGACCGGCGGCCGCGCCCGCAGGGCGGGGACGGGACCGTCGATGTCGAGGACGCGATCGAGGCGGTGGTCGAATTCGCCGGCGGAGCAGTGGGGACGCTCGAGGCCAGTTCCATGTGCCCGGGCCGGAAGAACTTCCTGACGTTCGAAGTCAACGGCACCCTCGGCACGCTCATCTTCAACCTGGAGCGGTTGAACGAACTGGAGGTGTGCCTCCAGGGAGACGCCGTGGGCGGGTTCCACACCGTGCTGGTCACCGAGCGCCACCATCCGTACGGCGGGCGCTGGTGGCCCCCGGGCCACCTCCTCGGGTGGGAGCAGACCTTCGTCCATCAACTGCACCGGCTGCTCACCGCGGTGGTCGGCCAGGGCCAGGCCGGACCGGAAGGCGCCACGTTCGAGGACGGGTATCAGTGCGCCGTCGTGTGCGACCTCCTGGATCGGGCGGCGCACGAAGGGCGCCGTGTCGCCGCCGCTGGGTTCGCCCCCTCGCGGGCCTCCGGGGAGTGACCGGCTCCGTGGGCGTGAAGGTCGGGCTGATCGGCGCGGGCACCATGGGGCGCCGGCATCTCGACGCGCTCCATAGGGATCCTCGGGTGGAGATCACCGGCGTGGCCGACGTCGTGGCCGCCTCCGCCCGCAGCGCGGCGGAGACGGTGGGCGCGCGGCCGTGCGGGAGCCTGGCGGACTTGGCCGATCTCGGCGTCCAGGCCGTGTTCGTGACGCTGCCCAACGCCTTCCATGGGGCCGTGGTGCTGGAGGCGCTGGAGCGGGGCCTGCACGTGTTCGAGGAGAAGCCGATGGCCACGGCGCTCGAGGACGGCCGCCAGATCCTGCGCCGGGTGCGGACCGGCAACCGCGTCTATCAGATGGGATTCAACCGCCGCTGGGCGCCCGCATACCGGTTTCTCCGCCGGCACGTCGACGCCGGCTTCACCCCGTTCTCGGCCAACGTGAAGATCAACGACGGCGACATGCTCACCCCTACCTGGTACACGAATGTCGCGATCTCAGGCGGCTTCATGTACGATACGGCCGTCCACCTCTTCGATATGGTCGCCTGGCTGGTCGGGCCGATCGAGACGGTGACGGCGCTGGGGCGCCGGTCCTGCTATCCCATCTATGACGACATCGCGATGCTCCTCCGCTGCCGGGGGGACCGGCCGGTGGCGTTCACGACATGCGGCCACGCCTCGTGGGCGGCGCCGCAGGAGCGCGTCGAGCTGTACGGCGACCACGCGCTGCTGGTGAGCGAGGATCTCGACCGCGCGCGGTACACGACCCGGGAGGAGCCCCAGGCCGAGTGGCAGCGCTTCCCCTCGCCGGACCAGGTGACCCTGTGGGGGTATGTGGACGAGGACCGCGCGTTCATCGACGCGGTCCTCGGGCTGGCGCCGCCGCCGGTGACGGTCGACGACGCGTTCCACAGCCTGGCCGTGCTCGACGCCGCCTACGCCAGCGTCGCGGCGGGGGGCGCCCCCGTCCCGGTGCCTACGCTGTAAAGACGAGGCGGCGCGTCGATCAGGGGCGCGCCGGGGGACCAGATCTGGCGGATAATCCGCCAGCTACTGTCGGATAGTCCGCCAGCTGCTGTCGGATAATCCGCCAACAGCCGCTTGATTATCGCTTGCGCAGAATCCGATCCACATCCGCTTCGGTGCGAATGACGAGGCCTGCCTCTCGAGCAGCCCGATCAGCGTTTCGTTTGATCCTGGAGAATTCGGCGTTCTCGCGAATGACGAGATATGCTTGCCACATATCTGTGAACAGCTCGTTCTTGGTCTTCCGCTCCTCCCTGGCCGTCTGCTCGATCTGTCGTGCGATGGCCGGAGGGACCGAAAAGGTGAGGACTTTGGTTGCCCGTCGCATAAGGTGCCGCCTCCCAGATCCCCTCCGTTCGTAGGGGACCCCTTCAGAATGACGCCACCCTCATTGCATGAGTAGCGGCAGCGCCCGCATGAATGCGGCCGGCGCAATGATCCTGATCCCGCTCCACGGGCTCGCCGGATAATGTCGCGTGTTGCCGGTGATCACCAC
>WNGI01001880.1_pt1 | contig 25321 bp, 19 predicted proteins | sample 5400621 | NCBI WGS metagenome assembly WNGI01 (sample SAMN13153374, study PRJNA577476) | soil metagenome | isolation source: 20 cm soil or saprolite under Garry oak tree replicate 1 | place: USA:California | collected 2016-06-15 | reverse complement strand
TCGCTACCAATGAATCGTACAAAAAGGTGCAGACTGAACGCGCGCATAAGAATCCCCGGGATATCTTTGTTGTGAGAAACGGGCCAAACCAAATGCGCATGACGCCGGTTGCGCCCAACGTCCGTTTGAGAGGAATGAACAAATGCATCCTATGCTACGTTGGCAGCTTAAATCCCCAGGATGGTGTTGATTACCTGCTTCGCTCGTTGCGCCATTTATTGTGTGATTTGAAGCGTTCGGATTTCCATTGCGTCATCATGGGCACCGGAGACTCATTGCAAGATTTACGTGATCTGGCTGGAAACCTGCAACTTAACGGTTGCGTTGAACTGACGGGCTTCGTCTCCGACGAAGATTTGCAGGCTAACCTTGCGGCTGCGGATATTTGTGTGGACCCCGATCCTTCCAGCCCCTTGAACGACGTGTCCACTTGGATCAAGGTGATGGAATACATGGCGGCTGCAAAGCCAATTGTCTCTTTCGATCTAAAGGAGACGCGATTTTCTGCCAGGGACGCTGCGATGTATGTTGAACCGAACAACGAAACTCAATTTGCGGAAGCGATCGCCGAACTCATGGACCAACCCGAGCTTCAAAAGAGAATGGGGACCTATGGCCGCCGCCGCGTCGCGGAGGAATTGCAGTGGGCGAAGGTCGGCAAGAATCTTCTGACTGCATATGAGACGCTCCTGGGTCGAAAAATGAAATCCTCATGTGAAGCTCATCGCGGTAAGAAATTCACAGAGATCAGTTCCTGACTGGCTCTGCCCTCTCTGGATAAACCGCCCTCTCCGTTCTTGACTACCCAGGTTTCTTTAACTCAGCCACTAAGCGAGACCTTTGTGGCAAAGCCAGAAATCCGCCATGCAGGGATTGTCGATGTAACGTTTGGTAAAAACGTCACGGTGGTGCAGCCGGTCAATCTCTATGGGTGCACAATTGGAGATGCCAGCTTCGTCGGGCCATTTGTAGAGATACAAAAGGGAGTAAATATCGGTAAGCGGTGCAGGATTCAATCGCACTCATTCATCTGTGAGCTCGTAACGATCGGAGACGATTGCTTCATTTCTCATGGGGCGATGTTTATCAATGATCCATTCGTTACGGGGGGACCGGCGACGGAACGGGACCTCTGGCGCCAAACCAAGCTTGGCAATCGCGTGAGCATTGGGACAAACGCTACCGTCCTCCCAGTCACGATCTGCGACGGCGCAGTCGTCGGGGCCGGTGCCGTCGTAACCAAAGATATTACCGAACCCGGCTTCTACGTTGGTAACCCTGCCCGGCTGCTTCGGCGACCCCAATCTCTGACTTCTTCCTCAAATGCTGATCATCAATGCTGATGATTGGGGCCGCTCGGTGGCAGAGACTGATGCCGCTCTCAGATGTTACAAGGCGAGAAGGATTACATCTGTCAGCGCCATGGTTTTCATGGACGATTCGAAGCGCGCCGCGAAACTGGCGAAAGACTACCAGGTAGACGATGTCGGGCTGCATCTCAATTTTTCTGAAGAGTTCACCGATCCGATCTGTCCCGAAAATCTTAAAGAGCACCATAGGCAAATAGTCAAATTCCTAAGACGCAACAAATATGCACAGCTTTTATATAACCCGTTTCTTCGAAAAGCCTTCGCCTATTGCTACCATGCACAGGTTGAGGAGTTCGTACGGTTGTTTGAGAAATCGCCGTCGCACATCGACGGACATCATCACATGCACCTGTGCGCCAACCTTCTTTTAAGCGACATCATTCCGGCCGGCACAAAAATGCGCCGGAACTTTTCTTTCTGGCCTGGCGAAAAAAGCATGTTGAACCGAACGTACCGCTGGCTGGTCGATCGCTGGCTAGCTTGTCGATATCGTCTTACGGATTATTTTTTCGACCTGACCCAGTGCATTGAGGGAAAAAAACTGGATAGAGTCGCGGCCTTGGCGAAGTCAAGCAATGTGGAACTCATGACCCACCCGATCGTTAACGGGGAAGAGGAATATCTTATGAGCGATGAATTCCAGGTAATATTGCAACGCATCGAGATCGGCGGTTATGAGCTGGTTTGATGTCGCCTCAGCTTTCTTGCTGGGCTTCAACGAATGGTAGTCCTGAGGTAATAAAGGATTCGTAATCTGTGAATCTAGTCGAACCCCACATTGCCAGCTTGTTCGGCCTTTCTCTGCCCACACCCCTAGTCACTTTTCTCACAGTTGCCTTTATTGTCTTCCTTTTCCGACGCGACATTCGGGAAGAGCCCAATGTCAGCGGCGCGCTTTGGCTTCCGGTTATTTGGCTGGTGATCAGTTGCTCAAGATCCTTCACCCAATGGCTCAACATCTTCGGCTTGCCGGTGAGCAGCGGCGCTGCTTCAGCGGAAGAAGGGAATCCGCTGGATAGGTGTTTTTACCTAGCAGTGGCTGCAGTGGGTTGTTATGTCCTCATTAAGAGGCAAGTCCATCTTTCAGAGATTGTTCTGAACAATGGTTGGGTCATCGCTTTTTTTCTCTACTGTTTCATTTCCATCGCCTGGTCTGATTTTCCACTTAGTTCGTTCGCGCGGTGGACCAAAATCTTTGGTCACCCAATCGTGGCGCTGATCGTCCTTACGGAACCAGATCCCGAAGAAGCCGTGAAACGGTTGATGAAGCGATGCGCCTATGTGGTCGTCCCGGTTTCCATTCTCTGGATCAGATACCTTCCTCAGTTGGGACGCGGTTTCGACGAGTGGGGCGGGTCAGAGAACATCGGCATCGCCGGTGGCAAAAACCTGCTCGGTGCAGATTGTCTAATGCTGGGTTTCTTTTTCTTTTGGCATTTGCTGCAAACCTGGCAAACCGAGCGAAACACTCAGCGACGAAATGAGCTTCGGTTGATCGCCGGGTTCTTGATCGGTATCTTGTGGCTTTTGAGGGTGTCGCACAGTGCCACACCTACCATAACTCTATTTGTAGCGATACTGCTAGTCGTGTTTGTCGGCATCCGTCCTACAAACAAAAATTTTATTGGAACGTACGTGTTAGCAGCACTAGTTCTCTTTGCCGCAGCAGAACTGGCATTTGGGATTTCAGGGCGTTTGTCCGAGAGTCTGGGTAGGGGCTCGAATCTGACGGGCAGAACAGAGCTCTGGGCACACTGCCTAGAAGTTCAGCCCAATCCGATTCTTGGGGCAGGATTTCAAAGCTTCTGGTTGGGAGAGAGGCTACAGCGGATCGCAGAGAAATTCCGGTGGCACCCCGCTGGGGCTCATAATGGCTATTTGGAAATCTATTTAAACTTGGGGTTAATTGGGCTATCAATTCTAATTGGACTGCTTATTGCGACATTCTGGAAAATACGCCTTGAGCTTTTTCGAAATTTTGAATGGGGGCGATTTCGATTGGGCTTCCTCGCGGCAGTATTACTTCGCGCCTGGACGGAAGGAACCTTCGCAACGTCTGGTGCTCTCTGGTTTGTTTTCTATATCATTGCTATGGACTATCCACTAATTCACCTCACGACTGCGCAACCATCTGTCGGGGCTGCGAGATCAGAAGTGAGCAGGGAATCGGCGTATGCAACAGCAGAACCCTAACGCGGACGTCGTCTTTGGCACGGATATTGCGCTAAAAATATCGAGCACATGGGATATCTTGCCCTTGTAGTAATCTGTTACAAGGATTCAGGAGGCGGAGCCATTTGGGAAGCAGGCGACCAATATCCACCGACGAACGATTCAAGGTCGCCGCGGTTGCAGGAGCATCCGCCAGAACCTAAAGACTGAAGTCGGCTAAGGAGATGAGTTCTGAATATATCGCCTTGCCTGGTGATCGAATCCTGGTCACAGGATCCAACGGTTTTATCGGCTCAAAAGTGGTCGAGAAGCTTCTCGAATACGGCTTTACCAATCTCCGCTGCTTTATTCGGCCCTCCAGTCATCTTGCTCCTCTCCAGAACATGCTGGATAAGTTCGAGGCTGGAAGAGTTAAATTTGTTACAGGTGATCTTCTCTCGCGCGATGACTGTAGCAAAGCCGCTGAAGGGGTTTCGATCATTTACCATCTCGCGGCCGGCATGGAAAAGTCATTTGCAGGCGCGTTTATGAATTCGGCGCTGACCACTCGCAACCTGATGGACGCATTTCTCCGGTATGGCCACCCCAAGCGCTTTGTGAATGTCAGCTCCTTTGCTGTTTATTCGACCTTAAGTTTGAAACGCGGCGACCTGCTTGACGAAAGTTGTCCTTTAGAAGATTCCCCGCAGGAAAAGTTTGACGCGTATGGTTTTGGCAAGCTCAAACAGGAGGAACTGGTCAAAGAGTACGGCAGGAGATATGAGCTCCCCTATGTGATCGTCCGCCCTGGGTACGTGTTCGGACCCGGCAAGCAAGAATTGAGCGGTCGCGTTGGCATTGGCACCTTTGGGTTCTTTATCCAGGTAAACGGGTCGAATTGTTTGCCACTGACCTTTGTTGATAACTGTGCCGAAGCTATCGTCCTGGCTGGTCTCAAGGCCAATGTTGATGGAAAGATTTTTAACGTTGTCGATGACGAGCTACTGACTGGCCGCCAATTCCTAAAGGCCTACAAGGGGAAAGTAAGATCCTTCCGATCAATCAGGATTCCTTACTTCGCTGGGTACGGCCTATGTTCTCTCTGGGAGAAATATGCCAAATGGTCCAGGAACCAGGTTCCACCCGCCTTCAACCGACGTCGCTGCGCTGCTGAATGGAAAGGAATGCACTACTCAAATCGGAAGCTTCGGGAGCAGTTGGGCTGGAAACCAAGGGTACCGATGCAGCAGGCGATGGAGGCGTTCCTTGCACAGTTCGAATCGAATTCTAACCGCGCGGATGACGCGGATCATCTCTAATCAGGAATCCAGAAAACAGGAAAAACAAATAAGCCGGCCAGAGGCGGACTTCTGACTCCTTGGCTCGCCGTAGTTTCGACGTAGGCGGCTGCCTTCTGACCTCTGCCTTCTGTCATCTGAACAAAAGATGCTTCGCGTCGCCATAGTCGGTTGCGGTAAAATCGCTGACCAGCATGTCGAGGCGATCCATAGAATTCGTGATTGTGAAATTGTTTCTCTATGCGATCGGGAACCACTCATGGCTCAGCAACTGGGGGAACGGTTTGGCATTAGCAAGTGTTTCTCCGATTTGCTGGAAATGCTGCAGGCGACCGCTCCCGATGTCGTTCACATTACTACTCCGCCCCAGAGTCATTTTTCGCTCGCCAAGCAATGTCTCGAATCCGGGTGTCACGTTTACGTCGAGAAGCCTTTTACGCTTTACACTAGTGAGGCCGAGGAACTCGTCGCGGTCGCCGACCGACACAGTCTCAAACTAACGGTAGGTCACGACGGCCAATTTAGCCACGCAGCACGGCGAATGCGCGGCTTGATTCGGAGCGGCTATCTCGGTGGCCCACCTGTCCATATCGAAAGTACATGGTGCTACGAACTTGGGGATTCCAGTTATGCGAGGGCTTTACTCGCAAACAAAGCACACTGGGTGCGCGGGCTTCCCGGTGGGCTGTTGCAGAACTTGATCAGTCATGGTCTTGCGAAGATAGCCGAGTTTTTAGCAACTGATACACCTGAGGTCATTGCCGTTGCTTTTGCCAGCAGCTTTCTCACGCGTTTTGATAAAGCGGACTTGGTTGACGAGCTCAGAGTGATAATTACTGAGAAAGAAGGCACGACTGCGTATTTCACTTTTTCCTCGCAGATGCGGCCTGCACTCCATCAGTTCTGTATCTACGGGCCGACCGGTGGTCTGCTTCTCAATGACGATCAGCAGACACTCATAAAGCTACGAGCGGAAAGATATAAGAGTTATCTTGAGACGTTCGTCGGACCTTTGGCATTTGCGAAGCAATACATACACAATTGTGCCAAGAATGTGAGATCGTTTCTGGCAAGAGATTTTCACATGGAGTCGGGCATGAAGCACTTAATAGAATCCTTCTACCGTTCAATCATCGATGGCACTCCCGTCCCCATACCATATAACGAGATTTTGTTGACCTCACGGATTATGGATAAGATCTTCGAGCAACTTACGGTTAAACCCACGGCTCGGAATTCACTGTTATCCGGTTCTCACGTGCTAGCGACCCATAAATGATCATCGTTAATCTGATGAATGGGGCCGTTTGCGCGCGGGAACAGGCGCAGCCTTGGCGTGCTAGGCAGTCAGCCGGATACGATCGGCGAGCGCAATGGTCTTCAGGTAGGACACGGGACGGGCAGCAAAATTGGCGAAAACGATCGATTTGGGTTCGCCTGCATTACCTGCCGTGGCGTAACAATAGGGTTTCCAGCAGCTGTGGCTCAGCTTTACCTTTTGCGACACGGTTCAAAGGACTATTCTATGTCTATGAAGAGTCGGCGACGCCGCCTAACCAGAATCGCAAGAATGCTCATGACGTGTGACTTCTTGCCGCTGGTGTACGCCGTGTGGGTCCGGTGCCGTCGCCTTGAATTCTCAGGCGCCAATTATGTCTCACCAGAAAACGGCTTCAGCCATCAGCATTCGGGCGGTCCGGTGCTCGCGAAAGTGATACGTTCATTAGCGATACCGGAAGGCAGCGTTGTGCTTGATCTTGGCGTTGGCACGGGGATGAGTGCCCTGACTCTCAGTCGTTATTTTGACTTAGTAATCGGGGTCGATCTTTCTCCGGAATTGATTGCCGCGGCGAAGCGTAATGTTGCAAGGATGGGGGTTGGCAACATTGAGCTACATTGCGCAGACGCTCGCGCTTTCAACGACCGCTTGGATCGCGTGACGCATGTGTATATGTTCAATCCGTTTCCCGAAGCCGTGATGAACGTGGTGCTGGGAAATCTGAGGCGGTCGCTTAGTCGCGCTCCCCGCCATTTGACGATCATTTACTACTACCCCACTTGTCACAAGGCTGTTGTCGCGGCGGGCTTTGTACATAAGCGCGACTTTCAGTTCAGGCATTCGCATAAGTTTGCGATCTACGAAGCTGGAAGCATGGTGTCAAATTGACTGGATGGTTCGTTTGTGGAGAAAAGCATTCAACTGCAAGTGGATTCGGGCGGAATGCAACCGTTTCCGTGCCGATCGTCTAAGCGTCACCCCGCAACGCCTCTGGCTGATAGTTTTTCGGCAGAGGTTGATACGGTTGACAAGGCGCGGTGGGAAGAGATTTGCGGTGATTTTCTTGATGCGAACATCTATCAAACATGGCCTTACGCGATCGTGCGGAGCGGCCGGGCCAATGTCAGCCACCTCATTCTCAAGGAAGGTGTCCGCGTGGTTGCGGCTGTGCAGGCCCGCCTTGCAGGACTCCCTTATCTAAGGTTGGGAATGGCATACATCCGCTGGGGACCGCTGTGGAAGCCGCGAACCGGCGAAAGGGATGACGAGGTTTTTCGACAGATTGTTCGGGCCATCCGGAATGAGTACGCGGTGCGCAGAGGTCTGGTAGTTCGGCTGCTCCCGGCGCTGTGCTATGAGCTGAACCGCAGCGGCCACCAAGACCGAACCATCTTGATGGATGTCCGTCCAGATCTGGATGATCTGGAGCGCGGATTTCATCGGAAGTGGCGGAAGCACCTGAACCGGGCACGCAAGAATAATCTGGAGATCGTTGAAGGTGAAGAAGATAGCTTGTTCGAAGCTCTCGGAGCCATCTACAAAGAAATGGTGCAGCGAAAACAGTTTGCGAGCGATTCCGACATCACTCCTTATAGAAGAACGCAGCGAGATTTGGCGTCGGCCGAGAAATTGAGGATTGTTCTCTGCAGGGCAGATGGCGAGGTTATCGCAGGCGCGCTCTTTTCGGCGCTCGGGGAGACGGCGGTGGATTTGTTTCGAGCCACCAGCAACCGCGGCGTCAAGAGGTACGGCTCATACCTAGTCCAGTGGAGAGTGCTTGAACATCTCAAACAGCGTGGTTGTCACTGGTATAACCTGAACGGCATCAATCCTGCCAGGAACCCAGGAGGGTACCAATTCAAGTCGCAATTGGCAGGTGAAAATGGACGCGATGTTTACTTTTTGGGACCATTCGATGCTTATCCGAACGCGGCCTTGAGGTTGCTCACCTCTGTCGGGGAACGGTTCAGAGCCAGCGTCAAGGGACGCCGCGAGTCCCGACCTAGTGTGGCAACTGCGCATAGTTCGAATCGTCAGCGAGAACAAAACCAACATCATAGAAGATCACCCCGATAGTCCCTCCCCTGCCAACCAATACATGCCGGATGATGTTGGGAAGTAGCCCTAGTTTTACGTGTTTTTTGGTTAAGCCGATGTAGCTCGATAGCAGAGCGGCTGATCTGTAATCAGCAGATGGAGTGTTCAAATCCTCCCGTCGGCTCCAGCGCGGGATACACTCTCCTGCCTCGGATTAGGCTTTGTCGGGGATCATTTTAACCGCTCGAATCATGGACGAAATTTTCGCCAAAATTTACGGGCCTAGAAGTCAGAAAGCAGAGGTCGGATGTCAGACAGTAGCAAGTGACAAATTAGAGATCAGGAAGTCAGATGTCGGTCATCCGTTGTAACGGTGTAACGATTTAACGTTCCCGGCTACGCCATGAAATACGTTCTCATCACCCCCGCACACAATGAAGAAGCGTTTATTGAAAAAACCCTTGCCGCTATGGTCACGCAGACAATGTTGCCTGAACGGTGGGTCATTGTGGACGATGGTTCAATGGATAAGACGGCAGAAATAGTCGAGAGTTACACGCAACGTTATCCCTGGATTGAACTGGTTAGGCGCCCAGAGCAATCGCGGCGCAGTTTTGCCGGCAAGGTGCATGCGTTTAATGCTGGATTAGAACGCGTGCAGCAGTCGCTTGAATTTGAGGTAATTGGAAACCTGGATGCCGACCTTTCATTCGACCCGAAATATTTGGAGTTCTTGATTGGAAAATTTGCCGAGGATCCACGGCTGGGCGTCGCCGGAACGCCATTCACTGAGGATGGTGGTTACGACACTGCTCGGGACAGTTTCGAGGGAGAGAACCACGTAGCTGGCGGATGTCAGCTTTTCCGCCGACAATGTTTCGCAGATGTTGGCGGTTACATACCCAACCCGGCTGGGGGGATTGACTGGATCGCGGTGACCACCGCACGAATGAAGGGATGGAAGACGAGGTCATTTCCTGAAAAGCGGTTTCACCACTATCGAATGCTGGGAACAGCAGGAAGGAGCAGCGTAGGAGCAACATTCTCCTACGGGAAAAAGGATTACTGCCTCGGCGGCTCCCCTTTATGGCAACTATTTCGTGTGGTTTACCGGATGACGAAGCAACCGATTGACGGCTTGGCGTTGCTGTCCGGTTACTGCTGGGCCGCCTTACGCAGGATCGAGCGGCCCGTTTCCCGGGAATTGATGCGGTTTCATCGCCGCGAACAGACGAACAAATTGAGAGCTATTTTTCGCAGTCTTCTAAGATTCAAGAAGATCGACAATTTTTCGTTGCTAACAGAACGGAGCTGAGCAAAGGCCTATGGTCAGAGATCAGATGACAGAAGACGGATCACGGACAACAGGAGCCAGAATGTCGACCTATCCTAGCTCCGTTACCGAAGCCGAAGCGTTTTTCCGTGAATACACGTCGCAAGCTGCGATAGCAAAATACAGTCGCACAACCGCTGGTTGCGGCATTAGTTACCTTCTTGACCACGATTACAAGGAGATTTATCTGGAGGCATTACGTCTTTTGCCTGTTAAGATCCAACAAGGAGGCCTCCGCGTGCTTGAATTCGGCTGCGGAGCAGGGATGAACCTTCTTCACTTGGTTTCTCTATTGACTCGGCAAGGCATGCGCGTCGCCAGCGCTATCGGGACCGATTTCTCCCCAGTGTTGATTGAAACGGCCAAACGTGAAGCGAAAAGCTACCTTCGAGAGAATCAGTTTTCTGGACTCGAATTTCATATCGCTAGAAGTGAAAGCATAATTCGCGATCTTTCGGCGTTGGCTGGAATAGAGAGGTCAAGTATGGAGAATTCGTTTCACTTCGTTCTGGGAGTAAACACAATCCGGTATTGCCATGCCGCGAAGAAGGAGATGGAGAATGTCCGAGACATTTTCAATCTACTTGCCCCAGGAGGCGTCTGTGTTGTTATCGATATGAACAATCGCTTTCCGTTTTTTCGGAGCGAGTTAAGGAATCGCTTTCGCTGGAAGAAGAAGCCGCAGTGCTACATCCCTTCCCTTGAGGAATACACCGCGCCATTCGTCAGAGCGGGCTTTGAGGTACTACGAAGCGAGCACTTTTGCTGGGTTCCTCACTCCGCCGGAAAATTCATGACCGGACTTCTCGCTCGGGTGTCGCCAGTCTTAAACACAATCGCTAGGTCCCGCGCCATGAGGTCACTTGTAGTGTCGCGAAAGCCAAAAACAGTTGCGTGACATCAGCTGCGCGCGCAGAAAGAATCTCGGGATGAGAGAATCAGGGTTATTATTGATAGATGGTAACGCATCGCAACAAGATCGCTGCGTTGCCAAAGTACTTGAATTCTTTGGCGTTCCTTCGCGCAATCTGGATGCGACAGATTTCCCGTACGCTAACGAAGCGGGCAGTTCAACCTCCCAGAAAATATGGCTTCTATGTTCAGCAGGGGCCTTCCTGCGAACCATCGAAGCTTGGGAGCAAAAGCCTGGCTGTAAGGGAGGGTGGACCAAATATGTTCATTCTGCCTTTGTTTATCCAAGCGATGACCCCGGCGCTTTGCAAAAGTTAGCAAGGGTACTCAGTGGCGATGATTTGGCCGTACTCGACAGGATCAATCCTGGCGCCGAAGATTTCGCGGTGTCGGACGAACTGAACGAGTTCTGTGGTGTAATGGCCGGCGTGCGGATTACCGCTTCCAATGCTAATTCGAATGCTAGTCTTGTTCTGAGAATGAGCAGAGGGAATGCGATCAACATCATTTCGCTCGGTCAAGGCGCGACTTTCTTGAAGTTGGAACACAACAAGGTGCCAATCTTTCTTTCAACTTGCAGGAACATCATCGATATCGATGGCGAATTAACCACACAGAATTTTGACGTTCGAAATCATTTTCTATCCACAGTGCCTGTGGTGCTCTACATTAAATGGGCTTTTGCAGAGACCTGTTGGAGTGCTCCGGAAACAAACGCTTGCTTGGTGATCGATGATCCTGTGTTGAAGCCCAGACACGGTTTTGTGGATTTCCATGAACTTCTATTCCTCATGAAGCAGCACAAGTTTAGTACCAACATCGCATTCATCCCATGGAACTGGCGAAGAAGTGCTCCAAAAGTTGTTCGGCTGCTCAGAGAAAATGCTCCAAATTACTCACTTTCAGTTCATGGATGTGACCATACTCGGGCGGAGTTTGGTAGCCCTGACCGGCAGCACCTTTATTGGAGGACTCAGCAAGCGCTCGAGCGGATGAATCGTCATCAATCCATTACCGGAATTCGTCATGATCGGATCATGGTGTTCCCTCAAGGTATTTTTTCGGAAGCTGCCATGAGTGCGCTAAGACACACCGATCTTATCGCCGCGGTGAATAGTGACGTCGTTTGTGTCGGCCCTCATCCGTGTGCAATCAGTATTTCGGACGTGTGGGACACCGCCGTCATGCGCTACAGCAACTTTCCGATTTTTACCCGGAGGTATCCGTGGGAGGGGATCGAAAACTTTGCGTTCGATGCGCTGTTGGGTAAACCCGTTATAATCATGATTCATCACGATTATTGCAGCGATCATTGCAGGCGTCTGGTGGATTTTGTTGACCGACTGAATGCTCTGAACTGTCGCCTGACCTGGCGCAGCCTTGGCGACGTAGTGAGACGAAGTTACCGGCAAAGGGAACTCTCACCAGACGTGATGGAGGTGGAGATGTATGCAACGCAGTTGCGACTCGAGAATCGCTGCGAGCAGCCAAAGCGTTTCTTAGTTAAAAGGCGGGAGTGTGAGCCTTCAGCTATTGGAGAAATCTGCGTCGGATCTGGTTCGATAGCCTGGAATTCTGTGAATGACCACATCACTTTTGAAATCGAGTTGAGCTCTGGCGAGAGTAAGATGGTCGGCATAAAATTTCGTGAGCTCGGGGAAGACGGGTGTAACGGAGATAATCTATCCTATAGGTTTAAGGCAATGCTGAGGCGTTACCTTTGCGAAGCACGCGATAATTATATCACAACGGCCAGATTGCGACTCGCGGGCTTTTTCCAAGCTGCCCTGACAGCTAGTATGGGGAGGTAATTTTCTTCAACCGCTGGCCGCTGACTTCTGTTCTCTGTCATCCGTCCCTTTCATATGCAGATAGCAAAGACATCCGATCCATTGGCGAATAGGATCTCCGACGTTCTAAAGGACTTCACCGAATGGCTCGACGCCTACGGCGAGACCTCATGGGACTACCAGAGCTTTTTTGCAGGTCCGGTGGGCGGGCGAGCCAAATCGCTTTATTACCGGAACCGGCTTGTAGGGACGATGGCAGTCGCGCCCATGATTTTTTGTGAAGCATTCCTGCCCGGGGCGCGGCGGTTATTTCATCATCCCATTCGTTTCCCGATCGCTGACGCTCACTACGCGATGGGTTTTGCTTTCCTTTGCGAGGCGACCGGAGATTTCGCGCAACTGGAAAACGCGCTCCGTTTTCTAACTGTGCTAAAAAAGTCGCGCTGCCCCGATTTCAAAGAGTATTGCTGGGGCTATCCGTTTGACTGGGCTTGGCGCGGGGGGGTGATCAAACAGCAGACGCCTTTGATCACAACGACACCCTACGTGTACGAAGCATTCCTTCAGGTCTTCGAAATGAACCCACGAGACGACTGGAAACTCGTCCTCGAATCGATTGCGCGACACGCCGCTAGCGATATCAAGGATTTCAAGACGTCGGAAAAGGCAAGCAGTTGTTCCTACACTCCTTTCGATGAGGGAGGAGTCATTAATGCCGCTGCTTACCGTGCCTTTCTCCTAACCAGTGCTTCCCGCGTTTTCTCCAATGACGACTATTGGAGAATCGCCGAACGCAATTTAAATTTCGTTTTGGAAAACCAGAACCGCGACGGTTCCTGGTATTATGCGGTGGATGGAGTGCGCGACTTTATCGATCATTTCCACACCTGCTTTGTGATGAAAGCTCTGGCGAAGATTCACGCTCTGACCGCACACGAAGGTTGCGTGGAAGCGCTCTCAAAAGGCATGAGCTACTACTTGAACAATCTCTTTGATGACGACGGTCTTCCAAAACCTTTCTCTAAGGCTCCGCGCCTGACCGTTTACAAGCGCGAGCTTTATGATTGCGCTGAGTGCATCAATCTTTGCCTGCTTTTGCGTCATAGCTTTCCCGCGCTGGAAACAACTTTGGAGAAGGTCATCGCGCATATTTTGGAAGCATGGGTGAAGCGCGACGGCTCCTTTCGATCGCGGCGACTGCATTTGGGCTGGGACAACGTTCCCATGCATCGCTGGGGCCAGTCGCAGATGTTTCGAAGCCTGGCCTTCTATCTTACCGAGGCTTCGAAACACAGAAGTCAGAGTTCAGCAATCAGAAATCAGAAATCAGAAATCGGGGAACGAACAGCGCAAGATAGAGAACAGCGGACGCTCGTCGGAAGCTGACGGGAGAAACGATGCAGATCAAATCAGCGAAAAATCTAATTGTTTATCAAAAAGCGTACGCATTGGCGATGGAGATTTTCGAAGCAAGTAAAAAGTTCCCTGCGGAGGAGAAGTATTCCTTGACCGACCAAATCCGGCGCTCCTCTCGCTCAGTTTGTACGAATCTACGGGAGGCATGGCTCCGCCCCGTAGGCACTTAGGGTGTTCTACGTTTATGCAATTCTCAGTAAGAAGAAAGGGCGCATCTAAATTGGACAGGCGGCTGATGTGGATGCACGCTTGCGCTCTCACAATCGCGGCCAGGTTACCTCAACGGCGGCTGATAGACCGTGGGTTTTGATCAAAAGTCAATCGTTCTCGACTCGCTCGGAAGCGCGATGGTTCGAATTCTCTTTGAAGCGATCTCGTGGACGCCGATTGCGTTGGCTGGGACCTTGACCTTAACCTTGGGGCTACGCGCCGGAGGGGCGAAACGCAGGTACGAAGCTCACTTTGTAAGTAAGCTGACCGACGCGGATGGCCTCCGGCTCGTAGCCTACGCCTCAGAGAGTGAGAACGGCGAGACCGAAACGTGGCTCGATTTCGCCTGCGACTGCTTGTATTTGTCGAAGGCACAGCATGCGATCTTGATTCGAGAGTGCGGTGAAGTCGGAGCAATGCTTGGAAGTATGGTCAATGCGCCGACATCTTTCATTGTGAAACCATCTGACCTCTGATCTCCGATTTCTGACCTCTGAACATGTGCGGCATAGCAGGCCAGTTTAATTTTGAGCGACGCGAACCAGTGGAGCGAGAGACCATTGTGCGGATGGCGCGTTCCATCGCACATCGGGGACCGGATGACGAAGGCTTCTTTATCTCAGGGCCTGTTGGCTTGGGATTCCGGCGACTATCAATCATCGACCTCGCTGGGGGTCATCAGCCGATGTCGGACGCAGAAGAAACTGTGTGGGTAATCTTCAACGGCGAGATTTACAACTACAGAGAACTTCGAGCAGAGCTGCAAAGCAAGGGCCATGAGTTTAGGACGAATTCCGACACCGAAGTGATTATTCACGGTTACAAAGAATGGGACACTGATGTCTTCAATCATCTCAATGGAATGTTTGGCCTCGCTATCTGGGATGTGCCCAACGAGCGTCTGGTGTTGGCGCGTGACGCCATGGGCATTAAGCTGATTTACTACAAGATCGACAATGGTCAGCTGATCTTCGGGTCGGAAATCCGCCCGATTCTCGCGACACAAGACTGCAAGCCGGAAATCGATCCAGTCGCACTCAATCTTTTTCTTAGATTCCGCTACACACCTTCTCCTATGACGATATTTCACGGGATCCGCAAACTCCCGCCCGGAACAATGCTCATTGTTGAGGCAGCGAGATCTGAGGAAGAACGCTGGTACAGGTTCACCCCGACTCCTTTTCCAACTCCCAAGGAGAAGGGAGAAGCCGCCCGTGAACTGCTGGAGTTGTACAGAGGTGCGGTCAAGCGGCATTTGCTCAGTGACGTGCCAGTCGGCGTGCTTTTAAGCGGCGGTCTCGACTCGGGCTTGCTGCTTGCGTTAATGAACGAACAAGGCGGACCATGGCCAGCATACACGATAGGCTATGGCGCGACCTTCCAAGACGACGAATTGACTGATGCCGCGGAGACGGCCGTTCTTCTGGGCGCGCAGCACATCCCGGTCAGGCTTAACCAGGCCGAATTCGAACGATCGCTGCCGGGGATCGTCGAGTGTCTGGAGGAACCTGTCGCGGCGTCGTCGATTGTTCCGATGTATTTCGTCTCGCAACGCGCGCGACAAGACGTCAAAGTAGCCCTAATCGGCCAGGGACCGGACGAACTGTTCGGTGGCTACAACCGCCACCTCGGCGTTCACTACGGAAATTGGTGGCGCGGGCTGCCAACGGCTCTCCGATCGCTGGCAGGCTTCGCCGTCAATCGATTGCCGCGCAATGAAACGTTAAAGCGCGGGGTTCGTTCGCTCGGGAACGAGGATCGGCTGAAGCGGTATCAGGATGTTTTTTCTCTGGCGCCGGCAGAGACCATAGATGGTCTATTTCGCGACGACATTCTTCCTCAGAGGAATGGCCGGGAACTGATCGAGTATTGGCGCGAATTGCTACCGCAAATAGAGCATACCGATGAGCTTGGGGGCTTTCAGGTTCTGGAAATCCGGTCTTCATTGCCGGATGAACTGCTCATGTACGCGGACAAGCTCTCCATGGCGCACAGCCTCGAAGTGCGCGTGCCGTACCTCGATCGCACGGTTGTCGAGTACGTCCAACGTCTCGGCGCGAATCTTAAAGTCCGCAATGGAACTCGGAAGTGGCTGCATCGACAGGTTTGCCAGAGTTACTTATCGCCACGAATTCTTAGGCGAAAGAAACGAGGTTTTGCCGTAAACGTCGTGGACGAATGGTTTCGCTCATCGCTCACAGGCCAGCTTCCCGAACTGCTCTTGGATGAAAGGTCTCTTATGTTTGGTTTACTTAACCCCAAACCCGTGCGAAGACTTCTCGAAGGTCACCGGTCTGGCCGCCAGGACAACCACAAACTTCTGTTTAGCCTGGTGATGCTCGAGCAATGGTTGCGTCGACAATGGGCGGTATCTACGGCCCGCGAGGAATGCAGGCCGTTCCCTTGGCATCTTAGGCAAATGCAATGACTACCTGCGCAAACGCTAAACTCGAAGAGATTCGGGTCGCTGGTAAGACGTTCCATGTCCCTTCGGCTGAGATTTGTGGCCGGACGGTTGTGGCAACAGGCAAAAGGATCAGGACAGCAGAAGTTAAAGATGAAGCAGTGGTGGAAGGCGTGGTTGTAGAAGATCCTAACTCATTTATTACCAAGCTGAAGGAAAGCGGGCTGCAAGCCGATGTCTTTACGTTTGCGCAAAGGCCGCCCGAGATCACGCCAAAATATGATTATCACTGGGAATGGGACAATTGGGCTGCAATACCGACAACTTGCTTTGAACATTGGTGGCAAAATCTACCTCAAGTGTCGCGGAAGAATGTAAGGCGTTCCGCCAGGCGTGGCGTGGCCGTGAAAGTTATACAGTTTGATGAGGATTTCGTAAAAGGCGTCCACAGGATTTATAACAGCATACGCGTACGAGACGGAAGGCTCTTCTGGCACTACGGGGAGGATGTTGACAGGGTAAGACAAGGGCTCGCGACGTATCTGGATCGAAGTGACTTTATCGGCGCGTATTTGGGTGAGGACCTTATAGGCTTCGTGAAAATGGTCTATGTTGACCACGTAGCGATGCTCTTTCACATCATTTCGATGGATGGGCATTATGACAAACGACCTCAAAACGCACTGATCGCAAAGGCGGCAGAGGTATGCGAGCAGAAGGGGATCTCGCACCTGATCTACGGAAAATTTATTTATGGGAACAAGCGTAGAAGCTCGCTCGTGGAATTCAAGCGCCGGAACGGTTTCCAGCAGATAAACTTTCCCAGGTACTACATTCCGTTAACCCCGTTGGGCGACTTGTTCGTCCGGCTGCGCCTGTATAGAGGCTTTAGTGGGTTGGTTCCGGAGCCTATTCTTCACGTATTTTTGAGATGTAGAGCGTTGTATTACAAAAGGATCTCGGTAAAGCTCACTTTACCACACAACAAATTCGCCGGTGTAGCTCAACGTTAGAGCGACTGAATCGTAATCAGTAGATGGAGTGTTCGATTCCTCCCGCCGGCTCCATCCGCTTCGGACAGACTAGGACAACTTACGAAAAGCTTTAACCTGTTCGCTAAAAGACGTAAGCAAACGTACATGCCTTGCATAGTTGGAGTGATTAACCGCGAGCCCCTCCCTTGTGCTGATAAAGATAAGGCGCTGCGGAAATGTGGGAATTTAGCATCCTAGGCGAGATTTTCAAGCTCCTTGGATTAACCACCCTACGATTAATGCTACGTATCCTGCTGCTAGCTCCGGGTAGTAACCCAGACGGACTTAGCACCTCTCTCGAGTACTACTCCCATAGCGAAGCCCTAGCTCGGCTCCATGCTGTGACGTTGGTCGTTCGTCGTGGCGACGAAAAGGCGCGCCGCAGGCAGGCCTCCTTTCATGCCATCGAGGCTATTAGCCTCCCATGGCTCGATCGTATCTATGCCTGGAGTATACGTTGGATCTTTAAAAATAATTACCGCAGCCAGGTTTTGACAGCCTTCAGTTACATTTTTTGTCTGGCGTTTGAATGGCGCGCCTGGCGGCACATGCGGACGCGAATTATGGCGGGCGACTTCGATGTGGTCCTGCGTCTCGCGCCGATAAGCTCGGTCTTGCCAAGTCCTTTCGCTTACTTTCTACGGCGGGGTCCTATACCCTTTGTAATCGGGCCGCTTAATGGTGGTCTGCCGTGGCCACCGGGCTTCAGCCAGGCCGAAAGGCAGAAGGAGTGGATCTCCAACCTGAGGAACTTGTACCATCTCATGCCCTTCGCCCGGTCTACCTATCGCAACGCGGCGGCCATCATCGCAGGTTCCTCGCAAACTTATGCCGAGTTCGTAGCCTATCGCGAGAAGCTTTTCTTCGTCCCGGAGAACGGCATCAGCTGCTCCGTTCTCGCGGGTGCACCACGCAACTCACGGCGCGAGGAAAAGCTTGAACTGATCTTCGTCGGTTGGCTCGTCCCTTACAAGGCTTGCGATCTCGCGTTGCGGGCAGCCGCTTCCCTTTTGCAAACGGACCTGGCCCGCTTCACCATCGTCGGCGACGGCCCGGAACGGGACCGCCTTGAGCAACTCACGAGATCCCTTGCAATAGAGAAAGTTGTCTCATTCTGTGGGAAGCTGCGCCACCGTGAAACCATGCAGCGCTTGCGGGCGGCGGATGTGATGATCTTTCCATCAATTCACGAGTTTGGAGGCGCTGTGGTCGTTGAAGCCCTAGCGATGGGCGTGGTACCGATTGTCGTGGACTTCGGCGGACCCGGGGATACTGTTCGTTCGGAAGTTGGCTACAAGGTGCCTCTAACCAACGAAGACGATGTGGTGTGTCAGATCGAAAAGGTTCTGGCGGATCTGGTCCGTGATCGGAGTTTGCTTGACCGGTTGGGGCAGCGAGGTATGTCCTATGCGCGAGAAAACTTTACCTGGGACGCGAAGGCGCAGGCCGTTACCCAGGTTCTCCGTTGGACGGTACGGAGAGGTTCGAAGCCCGATCTTCCGCCCCCGAAGAGGCTGCACCCACAGAGTTGTTAGCTCACCTTTTGACGAGGAGTCGCTCTTATGGCGCGTGCATGGGATTCCAAACAGTTCCCATGGACGGACTAGACGTCGGTGGAGGACAGCTGGCTCTATTATGTAAGAAGCTATGGAATGATCGTGCCTGTGTGGCTGATCTTCGCTCGCCGCACTTTGCTTATTTGGAAACCCGGGGTGTCCAAACGGTTCAGTGGAATCTCTGTAAACTGTAGAGCCGTTTGTATCGCGATTTGATACTATCTTTTTCTCCGAAGTAATTGAGCATCTACCTCTGCCAGGTCGATAACAGCTGACTAATTTGCACGCACGGGGGTGGCGCCCGCTGCAGATGCCGGTTAACGCACGTGCACGAGTACCTCTTTTACCGTAAATAAACATCCGCCTCGCATCGCTTAATGATTTGAAATGGAACGCCGCGACTGGAAAATCTATTGGGAACAGAGGGCGGAGCAAGCGCTCTCCGACTTTGAATACGATCGCGGGAGATCTCCACAAGACAGGATAATTGAGCGACTATCAGATGAGGAGCTCTTGTCATTTATTCAGCCACGGGCCGGCGATACGATCTTGGATGCGGGCTGTGGGTCGGGCGTGAACATAGAGCGCTTGCATTCAAAAGTCCGTTGCATTGTTGCAATGGACTATAACAAGGGCTCTGTGGAACGAGCACGAGAACGAATTCGGTTAGGTGGCATAGCTAATGCTCAAGTCATTCAAGGGAACATCGCCGACATTCCGCTACCACCTTGTTCCATCGACAAGATTTTGTGCATGAGCGTGCTGCAGTATCTGGACGATGGCGAGGTTCGTCGGACGTTCGCTGAATTCCGGCGCATTCTGCGTCCGGAGGGGATCGTTGTCCTGCATGTGAAAAATATCTCATCGCTCTACCTGAGTACTCTCTACCTAGCGAAAAAGGTCAAGTCAACGTTCCGAAGAGCGGTAAACATGGAATACTATCGGTCCTATCGCTGGTATTTTGGCACCTTGAGAGCATTGGGCTTCACAATAGTTGATTACAATTCATTTAATGTTTTGATGGTTGAAGGGATGCCGAAGCGCCTGGAAGACTTTCTCCGGAAATATGAACTATCGAGGTACAGTAGCTGGTTATTTAGGAGGGAATTCATTCGACGTCACGGCTCAGAGTTAAAGATCAAGGCGAAGCTTATACGGAGCCGCTAGTTGGGCTGGCACGCAGGCCGCCTACCATGTCAAGGACTGTATGCCCGGAATCACAGGAATAATTTGCCAACGTCCTCTTGAGGAAGCGGAACGAGATTTGGCGCGCATGGTTGCCGCGATGCGTCACGAATCCGATTATCGCTCCGGTCAATATGTAAGCCGGGAACTCGGACTTTACGTAGGCTGGATGTGCCGGCCAAGCACATCTGCTGATTGCGTGCCAGTGATTAGCCGAAACAAAGACGTTGTCTTAATCTTTTATGGCGAAAACTATCTCACTGACCACAGTCCTTCTGGAACTGCCAGTGCACCCAGCGTAGGCGAACTGGGTGACACTCATTATCTGCTGGGACTGTACGAGGAACTTGGAGAGGATTTCGTCCGCCACTTGAATGGGTGGTTTTGTGGCATTGTTGCTGACCTGAGAAAAAGAAAGATTATCCTATTTAATGATCGATATGGAATGAACCGGCTTTACATGTACCAAGGGAAGGAGGCGGTTCTGTTTGGGTCGGAAGCTAAATCGCTGCTCAAAGTCAGAGCAGAACTCCGAGCCATCGACCCTGAGGGCTTAGCGCAGTTTCTCCGCTTCGACTGTGTGATGGGAAACAGGTCACTGTTCAAGAACGTCGCTCTGCTTCCAGGTGGTTCGCTGTGGTCGTTTGATAATCAGAGGAGCGTCAAGAAGAGGCGTTACTTTGATTTCAAAGAATGGGAGCAACAAGACGCACTGCAACCTGATGAGTTTTACGAGAGGTTTGCCTTAACGATGAATCGGGTTGTTCCCACTTACGCTGGAGGCTTTAAGAGGGTTGCGCTATCTCTGACTGCAGGGCTGGATACGAGAGCTGTTATGGCCAGCTTACATCTGCACGACCATTCGTTTCCGTGTTATACATTTGGCGGGGTGTGGGGCGAAACGTTTGACATTGCAATCGCGCGCAAGCTTGCGGCCATCTATAATCAACCTTATCAGGCGATCAAGATTAATCGGGACTTCTTTAGCGATTTCGCAGGCCTCGCCGAGAAAAGTGTCTATATCTCGGATGGCACCCACCATGCGTTCGGAGCCCACAACGTCTATTTTAACCGAATCGCACGCAGAATTGCTCCTGTGCGAATAACCGGAAAGTATGGCAGCGAAATTGTGAGGGGCAAAAAGATCAATCTCGGTTCGCAGTTCCCTATCAACGCGTTAGCTTCGGATCTGAGGCCGTTCCTTCAAAGTCTTCCGCCGGCGAGCCAAGTGCACGGGCTTAAACATCCTCTCTCTAGAATGGTCGCCGAGATTATTCCATGGTACTTTTCGGGAACGCTTGCCGTCGAACAATCTCAGTTAACCATACGGACGCCGTACATGGACAACGATCTCATTAATCTGATGTTCCGAGCACCACATACACTCAGGGGTGCAGCAGAACTGCAAGCGCGTTACATAAACGATTATAGTCCGGCGCTAAGCCAAATTGCTACAGATATGGGAGCGCTGGGCACGAATGGACCAGTTATTACATCGGTTCTCCATACAATCCACCTGCTCCTAACCAAGGTCGAGTACATTTATCTTTATACAATACCGCATCGGCTTACTCGCATTGATCAGTGGCTTAGATCTTGGCATCCGGAGAACTTAATCAGCGGGCGCCATAAATATGAATGGTATCGTATTTGGGCTGCGACACATCTCGGCTCCTTTATCCGCGAAACCTTACTGGATTCTCAGGCAGACTATACCCGCTATTTCGACTACCGCTCGCTAAGCAAAATGGTGAAGCGCCATACTGCCGGGACGCACAATTACGTGAATGAGATCAACAAGGCGCTCACGATTGAACTCGTCTGTTTATCTCTCTTGAAATGTTAGTATTCTAAGCCAGACGGCCACTGAGCGCAGATAGAGCAGTAGCGACAGTCCATTAACAGAGATGGCGATCATCTGTCGAGACTACAACCTGTTATTCATAATGACCCCCAGGACAGCATGTACTGCCATAGGCGAACTGCTATGCGAGCATTATGGGGGCCAATTCTTGCCTGCCGAGGATATTCTGGATTCTCGTGGCCTAACTCTTGTCGATAAAAAGCACAGCACCCTGTCAGATCTCCTCAAGCATAAGCTCCTGACTCCAGAGGAAGCTACATCCTTGCTAAAGGTCGCCGCCGTGCGCAATCCTTTCGATAGTCTTGTTTCTTTATACTTTAAGCAACGCCTTAAGTATCAACCATTGCTTGCCGATTCAACTTCCTGGGTGAATCGCCTTCCCGGGTACGCCAAGAATATGAGACACGCCCGAGCGCATTCGTTCAATCGCTGGGTGCTCAGAGTATCCTACAGGAAACTTATCAAGCGGCTCTTAGGATTTCGGCCCTCCATGTTTGCTGACTATACCCGCGGGGTGGATGTAGTGATGCGATACGAGAGCATTGAGGCGGATTTAAGTGAGGTATTCAGAAAAGCAGGAATGGCCTCTAAAGCAGACATACCCGTGGTGAACCGAACCGATGAAAGGGCCAACTCGGATTATAGGTCTTTCTACTCTCGCGTTGCGGAGCTCACGGTCACGCTTGCGTATTCTGGAGATCTACGGGTGTACGGTTATAAATTTTGACTGGTGGATAAAGAAGTGAGCTGATCACGAAGAATTGAAACAGGCGCTTGAAGATAGGGCTTGATCGGCAATGTCCCGCTGAAAAGGCCAGCGCTTCTAGAGCAACTGTCCAATATTCAGAGCCATCCGTGTCGCTTGGCGGGGACAGTCGAGTTTTTCAACGAGCTCTTAGCCTTATCACACCCACCTAGTGGTGGTAAGACTTTTAAAATGGGAGAAGAGTTTGTCTAGGAAGGGCAATTTTGTACACAGGTGTCCGCCGACCTTTGTGGGAATCGGTTCGATGCGGTGCGGCTCGACCTGGCTTTACCAAGTGTTGAAGTGCCATCCGGATATACGCTTAAGCGATCGTAAAGAAATGGATTTCTTTTTTAAGCGTCGGATGCTGCAGCACGATCTGGACTGGTACGAAGCACACTTTGAATCAGAGGATGGACTTGGGCCGAGGCCAGTCCGTGGAGAGATTTCACCTGGATATGTCCGCCTGAAAGCATGGCAAGTTAATCGAATCGCGAACTTGCTGCCGGACCTGCGCATTATTCTGACATTGCGCCACCCGATTGAGCGCGCGTGGTCTCAAGCGCTTCTCGAATTGGGATACACGGCAGGTAGAGATGTTCGAGAAATTAGTTCAATTGACTTTCTGCGCCAGATCGAGCGTGCTCGCAACAGAGTGTGTTCGGATTACTGCCGCACCATAGAAATCTGGGCGAACGCGTTTGGGCGGGAGGCACTGCATATCGATTTCTTCGATCGGATTCGCGATGATCCCCAGACTTTCATCAACGGCGTTCTACGACATATCGGCGCCGCGACTCCGTGGGCGCTCCCGGCAAAATTTATGAAGACAAAGGTGCGGTCAACCAACAGCCTCGTTGGGCACAACCGTGAGATTCCTCAGGTGGTCCAATGGTACATTGCAGATCGGTTGCTGGAGACCACGGAACGCTTGAATGAGCTTCTGGAAGGCCGGGTTTCGAGCTGGGTGGACGAGATGCGCACAATCCGGGGGAAGACACGCCTGAGCTGGCGCATTCTGAGGGAAGTAAATCGTACCGTGCTTTCGGTTCCGGAAAGATTGGCTTTCGAGGCTTACCACGCAGTTCTTGATCTTAGACTATGGTGGCGTTGGCGGCACCTCCACAGATCGTACGTCTGCGATGGCGACGGTTGAGAGATAAACTGAGTGGGCCTCGAGCAACAGACGAGTGCTCCACAAAGGACTTTATTTCGGTGTATTATCGTGAAGAACCAGGGCGCTTAAAGGAAATGCTTGGATTTGAAGTGCCCTGGCCCTCGACTCGCCCGCCTGTGGTCGCCGGAATTGAAGCTAGCTCTTAACGGGCCGATTAGACCAAACCTGTGAACGCCGGTTCAACAACTGTTGACTCAATGCTGCCGACAACTATTGGATCAGTACTGAGTAAGGTAAGTCGCCAAGCTGTAGTCGTATTGCTGAGTAGGGGCGCGGCACTCTTTTTAGCGCTAGCCTCGACGATTCTTCTTAGCAGACTTCTCGGCGCCGCCGGGCTCGGGCAGTTCCAGCTTGGCTCAGTGGTCGTGCAACTTCTGACTATCTTTTGCCTGCTCGGACTGGATGCGGGATTGCTACGCTACCTCCCAGTTTTAGAAACCCACGGAGGAAACGGCAGTAGAACTCTGCTGGCTAGAAGCAGCCGTGTGGTGATTGCGATTTCGCTGGCTCTTTCCGTGGCTCTCCTGTTGGGGGCGCCAGCCCTGGCGACGTATTATTTCCATTCCCCAGGAATGACGAACGTCTTGCGTGTATTTAGTTTACAGGTCCCAGTCCTGGTTCTGCTTAGGTTCTTTTCCAGCGCAGTTACAGCGGCTAAACGCGTCGATTTTGCGTCGAGAATCACGAATATCCTTTCTCCAGCAATCTTCTTAGCCTTGCTGGCACTGCTTGGATTCGTTCACCCAGGGCTTTACGGCACGATTGGGGCCCGCATTCTCGCGCAGCTCGTCGCGGTTCTTTGCCTTGTCTTATTCGTAATGCGACGCTATCCAAAGGTTCCTGAAGTCGAACCCCTACCAGATAATATCTTTCGGGACTATCTGCGCCTTTCAATGCCCCTCTTTTTTATCGGGATAGGCTATCAGCTTTTGAATCAGATGGATATAATAATGCTGGGTCACTTTGCCAGCCAAAGGGATGTGGGACTTTATGCAGTCGCCGTAAAGATGTCTTCTTTCGTGCTGATTGGACTCGGAATTGTGCTTCCGATCGTGGCGCCGCTGTTTTCGCAGTTCTCTGAAACGCGTGACCACGAGTTGACCGAGGCATTGTTCAAGACTGTCACAAAATGGATGTGCTATTCTGCTCTTATTATATTCGCTTACATCGCGATTTTTCGAGTTCAACTACTACATCTTTTTGGGAAAGGTTTCCCAGCGGGCGCTACCGCCTTGGTGATCCTTGCAGCTGGGCACCTCGCTAACGCAGTTACAGGCCCCACTGGAATACTGCTCACGATGACGGGCAAACAAAAATGGGAGCTCGCCAATACAATTTCGATGGTAGCATTCAATTTCCTGCTCAACCTTGTTCTTATCCCAAAAATGGGACTAATTGGCGCCGCGATAGCGACGGCCGTTAGTATTGCTACAATTAATGGCCTTAAGCTCGTCCAGGTTTATATGCTGTTCGGTTTGCGAGCCCACAATGTCAAATACCTTAAGGGCATTTTCGCAATTGGCGGAGCTGGGCTGATTGGATACCTGGTGCGCAGCTGGT
>WNGI01000761.1_pt1 | contig 25322 bp, 24 predicted proteins | sample 5400621 | NCBI WGS metagenome assembly WNGI01 (sample SAMN13153374, study PRJNA577476) | soil metagenome | isolation source: 20 cm soil or saprolite under Garry oak tree replicate 1 | place: USA:California | collected 2016-06-15 | reverse complement strand
GAGGTCGATCGTGATCTCCGGGAGGAGCGTGTCCAGCACCTTCACGAGGCCGACGGCCGCGGTCGCGTCCGGCAGGGCGAGACGGGCCTCCGCCCGGCGGGCGATCACGTCCACGTCCCGCCACCGCCCTTCGTTCAGCAAGATGCCGGTGACCCCGGAGATCATCCCGGACTCGAGCTGCTGAATCCCGCGCTTCTTCAGTTCCGCGCGGGCCCGGTCCGTGCTGCCGACGCCCCAGACGGTCGGTTCTCCGGTGAGGGGGGCGTCGAGTTCCGCGGGCAAGCCCTCGAGGGGCACGATCTGCCGGCATCCGTGGTCCTTCGCCCATTTCATGAGGGCGTAGGCGACCGGACGATGGGTGCTCATGGGGAGGGGCATCTCGCAGATGAAGATCGCGACCTTCTCCTTCCGGGAGGCGTACACGCGGGCGGGGAACTTCGGTTTGCTCCCATAGATCATCGAGATGGACGGGAAATCCGGTGACTCGAGCGCCGTGACCTGATCCGTCGGTAACGTCGTGATCAGGTACGTCGCGGTGATCGTGCTCACGAGACCGACACTCGGGAACGCCGCGACGACGGTCCCGCCCTTCATGTCGACTTCCTTGATCGTCCGGAGCTCCACGTCGGCCACGAAAATCCGCCCTCGGTCCTCGAAGGGGCGTCCGGCTAAGTAAGTTTGTGAATGCGACGCTGCACGGTTCCCCATGTCACTCGGTTCTTCCCTCCGGACGTCCGAACCGGGTTCGGCGTTTCCGAGGACGCGCACGCAGGCATGACGTCGCGTTCCTCGGAGGATAATCTCCGATTCGCGGTTATATATATGTGCCGCATCATAATTTTATAAGCCGAGGCCCATCGCGCGGACGAGGCACATACGATGGGCTCCCCGCCTGGTCCCCCGACGTACGGGGGACCGATGTACTACCCGCAGCCGATCGAAGGCATGCTCACCCGCCGGAACGTGTTCGCCCTGAACGCCTTTGGGCTGATCGGGATCTACCTCGGAATCCTGTTCCGACTCGCGACTTCGGACCTGAACGTCCGCGGGCTCGCGCACTTCCTCGTGATCTCGGGCGGCATGCTCGGGGCGCTCGCCAGTCTGGCCGGAGGCCTGGGCTCGAAGCGCACCTCCGACCTGCAGAACATCGGCCTCCTTGTGTGGGCCGGCCTCCTGCTGACGTTCACGTTCTACGCCTTCGCGTGGATCTGAGCGGCTCAACCGAGAGCCCGGATCGCCGCGGCGAATTCGGGCGCAACGCTCACCTTCGTGTGCGGCGACTGAATCGTGTCGGTCGCAATCACCTCGTCGCAGGTTTTCAGGTTTGCTTCTGCATTGTCGACGAAGAGGCCGTGGACGCAGGCCGCTGTAACGCGGCGGGCGCCTTGCGATCGGAGCTCCCTAGCGGCGGTCGCGATCGTGCCACCCGTTGAAATGACATCGTCCACGATGGCGACGGATTTGCCTTTCACAGCGAGGGCCTTCGGCTCGATCCTGACCGTATACGAGTCGATTCGCTCTTTTACGAGGAAGTCGAACGGGACGCCTGCAACTGCGGAAGCCTGCTTCACATGGCGGATGGCGCCCTCGTCCGGCGCGAGGAGTGCGTCGAAGTTCGCCGACTTGAAGTAGCGGCCGAGGGCGGGCATGCCGCTCACCTCGCGCGCGCGGATCGGGAAAGTCCGCAGGATGTCCGGGTTGGCCGGGATCGCCATCGTCAGGAGTTCGTCGCAGTCGACGGCGATGTGCTTCGCGATCGTTTTGGCGGAGATTGCCTCGCCTTCGAGGAAGCGATTGTCCTGCCGGCCGTAGCCGAAGTACGGGACGACGGCCGTTATTCGACGAGCGCCGGCATCGCGGATCGCGTCGGCCAAGAGCAGGAACTCGACAATCATCGGGTCCGGATGGGTTGTCTGTACGAGGATGACGTGATCCCCCGCCACAGGGCCGAGGAGCCGGACATATCGCTCGCCATCCGGGAAGCCGCCGGGATGCTTCTCGAACGCCACGTCCACGTAACCGGCGGACAGCTCCCTGACGAGCGACTTCGCGAGGGGGACGGACGCGGAGCCGCCGACAACCTTCACCCAACGCACCCCGCCGCGCCGAAAGGGTACACGATATATGAATCGTCGGTCAAATCGCGGTCGATAACCCCCGAGAGCGATACCTGGGCTGCATTTCGAGGCTGCCACTTGTCGTGGTGGGCTCCACTTTGGCTGGGCCCTGGAAGCTCTCACGTCTAGAGGCAAACAAGTGGTCCGGTTCAGTGAGGTCACTTGAGAATTACGTCGAGCTGTGACTCATCGGTCGCTAGGTGGGACTCGTCCCATGTGAATGGGAAGACGGCTTACATCGGCGATAACGAGCGGCGAGCTTTCTTATATCGAGCGTGTGGGTGAAAAACCTCCGGGTCATGGGCTTCGAGCGGTGGACAGGGTTGGGCGTTCGGTTTCGACATACGATCTCATTCATTGCTCTCGTCACGACGTTCGCCGGTGTCGCGTTGTTAATCGATCGTCCGAGAGGTACGGTATTCGAGTGGGTCTCCATCCCCATCGTTGTGGTTGGGGGGATGTTGCTCGGTTGGTCCCTGCGGCCGGCAACCACTCCACCTGTCGGACCGTCTACTTCTCTCGCCAGCCGCCTCATTCGGCGAATTACCATGGGAGGCCGTCTCCTGCGAATCTTCCCCGGCTTTGGCATAGCGATCATCCTTGGCGACTTGACATACAACCTAACGTTGTCGGCGTCGCCTTCCATCCAGACTGAGGACACGATTGTCCTCTTGGCCGCTGTAGGCTTCCTCGTGTACGGACTTGTCCCGGAACGACTCGCTCGCGAACGGGACTTCGTGCTGTTGTTTTTCCTCTTTCTGAACTCGATCCTGGTCGTCCCCCTTCTAGTCGCCCGCTTGTACTATGCAGACTTCGAGAGGTCAGTGGACGTCTACTCGTGGGTTGCCCTCGCGCCCGAAACGGGCGCGATATTGAATTTGCTCGGAGTGACAAATCAAGTCCACGCGGTCGCCGGCTCAACAGCGCCCGGCTTGACGTTCACGCCCCAGCATCTTGCCAACCAAGTGACGGTCGTCATAACCACAGCGTGCTCGGGCATCTATTCGTTTGGAATCTTCGCGTCGGCCTTCGCGGCATTCGTGATGAGCGAGTACAACCGGCTGTCGCCTCGGATTTGGCTCTTGCTGGGGCTCGGATTCCTGACAGCGTACGCAGCGAACGTACTCCGGATGGTGATGATCGTGCTCGTCGCCTACTATACCGATACAGAGCAGACGGATCTCCAGAATATGCTCTTGGCGCATTCCTACGCCGGATGGCTCCTCTTCGTCGGGTGGATCGCGTTCTTCTGGGGGATTGTGTTCAAAATCTTGCCTCGCGAGCCCGTCAAGTCGACTTTGGAGTCCGATCTGCAAATCGACGGCAATCCGGAGGTTGTCTGCAAAATCTGTTCGCACGGCCTTACACCCCTCATTCCTGCGAAAAGGTGCGAGTGCGGCGCGTACTATCATCGGCGCTGCATCGCGGCCGTTGAACGTTGCCCGTCTTGTCAACGACCGTGGGCACTTGCCAGCCCGGCGGTTCCCGAAAGTCAGGGGAGGGACGAAACCCGCTCGTGAATCGTCAACGGAGAGGTGTAACTGATCCTCGGGCGCCCGACGATTTCCAGAAGGGCCGATTGAAGATTCCCTGGGAGGATCGGTCATAGAGGGTGGCCACGGGGCTCATTCCTGCAAACGTCGCAGACAGGTTACTGGAAATGACGAAATTCGCTATCGACTCGTTCGCAATATCGGTGAGCGTCAGGCGTGTGTCCAAGACGTACACCGAAAGATTGTAGTACAAATCAGGTGGGCCGTCGAAGGCTACAATCGCTGACGAATCGCGGTCAAGGATGTACTCGACAGCGAGTTGTTCAGCCGCAACCGTTGAACTGGTACCTACCTCCGCAGACACAAGCAATAGCGCAACCAACAGGAGAAGGATCCTGAGCGAGATGCGAGTGAGCAGGACGGCGGGGAGGCCCAACAAAGAAGAGGGGAGCCAGCCACAGCGTGCCGAATCCTAAGGAGAACCCCAATCCTGCGCAACTGGCAGCAATTGCCAAAAGCCGAAACTTCGAGTATTCGAAGGTCAAGCGACTGGCCCGCGGGCTTCCGACGGATCGGGCAGGCTAGGCCCAACCGCCGGGTACCGATCAGGAGCAGCGGAAAATACGCGTACATCACATAACGAATTCGGTCGATACTAAAAACCGTCTGACCGCCGACCTCGAACAACGCGAAAACCGCTGCGACGAAAGCGGCAATACAAAGGAATCAGCACAATCGCGAGCCAAAGGCCGCTCTCTTCTTCGGCGCGAATAGACCCGAGCGCATCGAGAAGTTCCGGTCCGAAATAGATTCCAATGGAGAGTAGCATGATGCAAAAGAGAAGCATGGTGGCCAGGACGAGCGGGACGTATCGGAGAGGCTCGGACAGGGCAACCGACGTGTACGATGTCAAGTACGCGCCTGTCTCCCAGTGAGGGAATCCGAATCGAACGAGGTTGCGAGAGCTCCAGGCCAGTACGATTGACGCAAAGATCCCTATGGCTCCGAGATAGCTAAGTCGCGAAATACAGCCCGGCCCATATAGGAATATCGCCAAGCGAGTCCTGCCAATCCCGCGGCCACAAAGAAATATCCGGCCGAGGCTCTGGAGAGAAAGACAAGGCCCGCACAGAGTCCACCGAGGAGCATGTATCGCCGATCCTTGAGGCTCTTGAGAATTGCCCAGATTGTGAGGATGAAGAAAATCATTGTTAAATTCTCGGAATACACCCGACCCACGTCCAGGATGAGTTCGGGGAAAACGGCAAGCACGGCAGTCGTCGCAAGAGCGCAGGATTTTCCATAAAGATCCCTCGAGGACCAGTACGCTACCAGGAGGACCCCGAAGGACGCGGCCAACGACACCCCTTTCATCAAACCCACGCCATAACCGAACAACGCCATGGCTGACCCCAGGACCATGGGCCAAAGAGGGGACATGTGGTGGCTATACGACAGGGCTAAGCCCGGAACATTCGGATCCCCCCAAGGTACCAGGAATTCGCCCCTCTAGGCGAACGAAGCGCCCATCACGATGTAGTAGCCGCCGTCAAAGCCGATGGAAATCAGCCCAGCGGAGACGATTCGGAGCGTGGCGCCGATGAGGATCGTCACATGAAGAAGGGCAGGCAGAGATAACAAGTACCGTGAAACCGCAGGCAACCACATCAGTACTCGAATTCGAGGGCATGAATGGGGCTGATTTGAAGATTGCGACGTCGATTGATTGGGCCCGTGGTTGCCGCAATTTCCATATCAGATAGTGATGTCGAAAGAATGATGTCGAACGGGCTCATGTTTCCCGACCGTGCCCGACTCAAATTCATTTTCTATTTCCGTAGTCGTCCCAACTCGCGACCGTTTCCCTCACCTCCTCCGGCGTCTGCCGCTTTGGGTCCAAGCTGGGTTTGATGAGATCATCATCGTCGATGGTTCCAACGACTCCGCGACTCGCCAACAGATCGAAGAATTGTGCTGGAAATTCGGTGCGAAGTACGTCCCCTATCCCAGGACCTTACGGGACACTCGTGCCCGCCAGCGAAACACGGGCGTAACCGCCGCAGCGTCGGAGTGGATTCTCTTTCAAGACGACGATGACACGGTCCCTCTCGGCGTGGATAAGAATGCGTTGCGCGAAGCCTCTCGAGGTGCAGATTGGCTCATCGGCGCCATTGGAGAACACATCATCTTACACCGACGCGTCTCGTTTCTAGCGTTCGGTGGATATCCGGAGGACATGGTCGCAGCGGAAGATATCATCATGTCCAATCGGTGCCGAGGTCATGGGAAAGGCGCCTTGATCGGTCCATGGCACGAGCGACAGGTTTCGCCCGATCAACCGAGAGAGGATCCGATCAGCCGCGCTCGCAACGCCTTCTGGTATGGCGCGACGGTCACCATTTTCCTACTGCGAACCCCGTTGCGCACACAGGCGCTAATCGGCGATCTTTGGCGGATCGGAGGCCTCGTTCGAAGCACAATTCATGGCGACCCCAAGGCCATCGTGTACTTGATGTGCGGGCTGCTTGGCCGCGCGCTGAGTCCGCTCCACACTCTTTACATCCTGGGGACAGAGGGCCGCGCGGCGCTCACACGAGAGAACTACCATGGCTGGCAGGGTCTACGGTCCTAGCCTAGGACCCGCGTTTGACCGGAGATAGCAGGATGAGCAAGTTCAGCTGGCGGCACTTCGCTCAGAAGGGACCGGACTGGTGGAATCCGCCTGCCCCGGCGGACTTTCAGCAATCACAGTTGGAGTCGATTCAGGCACTCCTAGAGAAAGATCGACCGGCTCGTGTGCTTGAAATCGGCGTCGGACGAGGCCGCGCGACCCCGTGGCTGCGCAGCTCGTGGACTTACGTCGGCGTCGAAGTCAATCGGTCACTGCTGATGTTGGCCAAGGCGGATGGTGTTGAGCCCATCGCTCTTGGCACGGGTACCGTCTTGCCATTTCGCACCGACGCTTTCGGGGCCGTAGTCGCTTACGATGTTTTGATGCATATTTGGGACCGAGGCGGGTTCCTCGACGAATGCCGGAGGGTGTTGCTCCCAGACGGGATACTGGTCGCGAACTTCTTGCGGAAGTTCTCCCCCGGTTGGAGACGATATGTCCTTGCATGGCTCCTCCACCCGCTGCGAATGCTCGGGTCGAGAGACCGACGCTTTGACCTCGAGAAGGAATTGCGCACGGCTGTTTCCAACCGAGGATTCCGAACCGAGTTCCTCATGAACCGCACGAGCTCCCCAATCCTAGTCGCGAGGAAGTTCGCGGGATCGTTTACTGGTCGCGACTAAGGATCCCTGGACGATTCTTGCGCGGCGATTGTCAGACGGAAACCCCCGGAGATCGGCTCGCTCCGTGATTCCAATCGAATTTGCCGTGTGGAGGTCCACCACCGGAGAAAATCAGAACCCCGCATTGGTCGCAATCTTCCGGATTTTGTCGTTCTACCGGCCGCTTGCAGGATTGTTCTCAGACGCCGGGCGTCGAGCCGCCAAGTACCGTGGACGTGCCGCCTGGAAGCCCCCAGCGCCATGTCATGATCGCACATGACGACGAGACTTGACAAATCCGCGCAGGATCTAAGATAGCGCCTGATTTCCCCGCAATGGCGTCCCCGCGTTCGCCAACCAAGCCAAAGGCTCGAACTCGCCTTCACAGCGCCAATCACTTCCCGGCACGGGAATTCCCAAAGGTCCAGCGGCTCACCGGTCGCCGAAGAGAACATCCGATATGGTACGACGAGGAACGGGGGGTGTGCTAAGGAAGAAGAGTCGTATCCGAGGCCAACTCCCGCGACCAAGTCATGGGTGTCCGGCTTCCGATACCATGAGGGATATCGGAACCCGATAGGCTGCCCAATCTCCCGGGCAAGCATGACCACTGCCTCCTTGAGAGCGACCTGGGTAGCAGCGGAGTCAGACGCGGTCCGTTTCCAAGCCTCGTGGTCGCCGATTCGCGGAAGATGCAAGGAGACGTCGTGATGTCGTGCGACGTCGCGAAGGGCCGTTCGATCCGGTTCATCGCGGACCGCGTTCAAGTCGACGAAGAACGATCCGACAAGGCCGTGTCGTTCGAGGCGTTCCGCTGCTTTCTTGACACTCATTTCGGTTTTCATATCGAGCCGATTACGTGCAAACCGCCTCCCGATGGACCATGTGCACGATCCACGTGCGGGATCATAATATCCTGAGCCCGCTTCTGTGTCAACGGTGTAGATCAGGGGAGGCACATCGGCGGGCCAGAAACTCTTCCAGACCGCGAAAGGCGCCGCCCAAGCGAACATATGGAGCATCACTGGAATCCAATTCGCGTTTGTTGCCGCCGAAGCCGCATCAGAATCTTCGCGCGTGTCCTGACACAATGAATAGATCGGGTCGAACCCGAAGGCGACGGTCCTCCGGGGCGGGGGAGAAACCGAGACGCATGCCCGGCCCTCTTCATCAACAATCAAAGGTCTGAAACCGTCGATTTGCACAGGCCGAACGCCCCCTCGGAAAGGAATCTCAATTCCACGGGCTATCGGCCCGAGGGCCGGATGTGTTTCGACGACTCGAAACACATGCCGCTCCTCGCCGCCAACATGGGCAATCGCAATCGAGGACCCCGATTCCAGATCGCCCATCGTGTCCACCAACGCGACCACAGTCGGCCGAACGGATTGGTCTGGCTTCGCAGAGAGTATTGTAGGATCCTGCCCGCAATAGTCGCGGAAGAAAGAGACCCAAGAGGAGACTCGCACGCTCTTTTGATCCACGTCCAACAGATACACCCGAGGATCCAATGGGTACCCGAGCAGGGTCGAAAAGATCACCCCTGACGTTCCTGGCGATAGGCGCCTACGGAGAAGCCGCACCCCACGATCGTCGACAACTTCCCAACCACTGGGCGATTCCGAAGGATGATCGGCCAGACGGACGAATATGGATAGGGGTTCGCGCAGGAGAATCAACCTCTGCATGCGGCCACGATTTTCTGAGCGACCAAGCTCCACTTGCAACGAAGGACCGCAAATTCCCGGCCCTTTGCACCCATCGCAGTTCGGCGCGGCTCATCGCCGAGCAAGTCGACGATGGCCGTCACGACTTCTCGGATGTTGCTGGGGTCAACGAGGACTCCCGCGCTCGCCGCCTCGACGATTCCGAAGTCGTACCCGGTTCCCCGCGATGCAACGACCGGCCGAGCGCATGCCATGTATTCTCGCACTTTCAGTGGGGAACCCGGGAGTAGCGGTGGCTTAAGCGACAGCGCGATATCCATGGCCCCAACGTACGTCGGGACGTCTCGATACGGGACCGAACCCGTGAACGTCGAACATCCGCCCAGTCCCTCCGATTCGGCGAGCACCTCCAAGCGCGGTCGATCAGGTCCCTCGCCGACAATCAGCATGTGCACCGCAGTGCCCTGTCGGCGGATCTCGGCAATCGCCCGGATCATGATGTCGACGCCCTGCCAAGGCACCAAACTACCGATGAAACCGAGAACCGGATCATTTGCCTCCAGCCCGATACGCACCCTACACGACGACCGGTCCATTGGCACAAATAGGTCCGTGTTCACGCCGTTCGGCACGACCTGAACACGAGCCGGCGGGAGCCCGTACTTCTGGATCAGTGCGAGTTTCAGGGTGTCCGTGACGGCCACGATCGTCTTCGCCCGACGAAGCAGCATGTGACGAATCCAAACCTGAAACCATGATGGTTTGTACTCCTTCCCTTGCAGTAACGACCGCTCCTCGTCCGGGAGTCCATTCACCTCGACCGCATAGGGCACTCGAAGGAGACGGGAAAGTACGAAAGAGACTTTCGGTGAGACGCGACGCTCGTAGATTACGTCCGGCTGGAAGTCGTGAACTATTGGACGAACCTGTCGGACAACAGACCAAAGGCGCTGTCCGGTGACGACGTGAATGGGAACCGACTCGATTTCATTGGCGTCATGTCTGCCCGCCACAACGACTTCCACAGGGTGCCTCATCCGGACCAGATTCGAGCATAATTCCCGTAGGTGAATGGCATCGCCGGCCTGGCGACTCAAATCGACATCAAGCGCCAATACTAGGAACTTCATGGCTTCTCGGGTCTTGATCTGATACGCCGCCCAGGCCCCTGAGCACATCCGAGAACTCGCGACGGCCGAGTCGCTCTGGGCAAGCCGAGGCCCCACCGCGCGTAGCAGCTAATAAGATTTCTCGTGGCCCAGCTCTCCGAGCGTTCGGATGTTCGTGACGCCGCTGATACCGGCTCCGCAGGTTTGATATTCCTGGACCTTCCGTCGCAGCGCGCACAGGTTCACTCGACAAGAATCGCAGTTGGACCCGTCGGGAGGATTGTTCCGTGGCCAGGGTCGTTGTCATCGGTCTGGGATATATCGGGCTTCCGACCGCGGCGATGCTGGCTCTCACCGGAAGCGAGGTCATCGGCGTCGACATCCAACCAAAGGTCTTGGAAGCCCTGCGATCGGGCAACCCGCCGGTGAGAGAAAGGGACCTGACTGCAGTGGTCCGCGAAGCGATGAACTCCGGACGATTGCGGGTTTCTGAGCGACCTGAGAAGGCCGACTATTTCATCATCTGCGTTCCAACACCAAAGGACGGACAGAAGGCCGAACTCGGTGCCGTGGATGCGGCATCGCGATCAATTGCACCCTTCATCCGAAAGGGCTGCACGGCAATCCTCGAGTCGACCGTTCCCCCGGGCACGTCAATGAACCTAGTCCGACCGATACTGGAGGGATCAGGACTCACGGCAGGAACTGACTTCCACCTGGCTCACTGTCCAGAGCGAGTCATGCCCGGCAATATCTTGCGAGAAATCGTTGAAAATGAACGCGTTGTCGGAGGGATTGATCCAGCATCCGCGCAACACGCCGCGTCACTCTATTCGACCTTCGTTCGTGGCGCAGTCCACCTGACAGATCTCGCGACGGCGGAGTTCGTTAAGCTTGCGGAGAACGCGTATCGAGACGTCAACATCGCCTTTGCGAACGAATTGGCCGACTTGGCAGAAGCCCATGGTGTAGATATTTGGCAGGCAATAAGCCTCGCGAATCGACACCCTCGCGTAAACATACTTCGTCCGGGCCCTGGCGTTGGAGGCCACTGCATCTCTGTCGATCCTTTATTCCTGTTGACTCCCAAGGTGCACGCACGAATGATTCCCGCGTCACGAGAGACGAACGATAACCGACCACTTCAGGTAGCGCGGAAGGCACTCGAGTTGGTCCGAGGTGTGAAACGTCCCAAGATCGCAGCGCTTGGGATTGCCTTCAAGGGAAACGCGGACGACATTCGCGAGAGTCCGGCCGTCGAGGTAATCAAAAGACTTCTTCGAGACGGTGCCACAGTTGCGGCATACGATCCGTTGGTGCCGAACGATCAGTTCAATACGATGCCCTTGGAAGAGGTCATCGAGGGGGCGGACCTCATCTTGATCTTGGCAGACCATCGAGAATTGGCATACATCGATCCTGAAATGGTCGGACCGAAGGTCCATCGGAAAATTCTTTTTGACTCTCGAAGCGCCGTCGACCATCGGAAATGGGCGGAGGCCGGTTTCGAGGTACATATTCTTGGTAATCCTCGACCCATCGTTCCGAGAGAAAGGCTCGCCGAGGTCCCCCTCGTTCGACCGCGCTCGCGAAAGTGACCTCAAGACAGAGGCATCAGCTGTCGACGAATCGTACTTCATAGATTCGCCTGTACGCAGTGCGGGGACGAGGCCAGCTATGGATAACGTAAAGGGGGTAGTGGATAGGGGCATAGAGGCGGGACGATTTCGGAACAAGAAATGCAAGCTTCCACCGTAATCGGAGCCCCAAGAGACCCTCATGCGGGCGCCATCGGACCGTGCTCCCCGGGCGCCGTCTTGCTTCCTCGAGGACTGCCTCATGAACTTCCTCAGCGGGCAGTCCATACAAGACGTGTTCTTTCCGCCAATCCAGCGAGCTTCCGCGTTTCATCTCTTCAATTAGCGCTTCCCTATCGAAGTCCTCGCTTGGCCTCCCGTATGGGAATCCGAGTATGACGAGAGACCGAGAAGCCCGGAACATCTCAGCAATCGCGCGGGGACGGTCCTCCTTAGGAAGGTGTTCGAGAAGATCCATCGACACCACGGCTTCCAAGGAACGGTCCCGAAAGGGAAGCATCGTCGCCGAAGCTCGGACCCGCCGGAGAGGAGGCCGAGGGCGGACGAACTCGTCAAGACGAATGGTCCCACCCATGTCGAGACGTCGTCCAACGTCAATTGAGAACTTGACGTCTACCCCGATGACCTCCTTCTCGAGAAAGCGCGCAAGACCCGCATTCCCGCTACCCACATCCAGAATATGGATCGTTCGCTCGGAAATCGACCTCAAGATCCTGACCGGAATCAGATACCGCAACCAAGGATCGAGGAGAAGCGAGCGGTTCCAAGCAAGGTATCGCTTCGCGACCGCGCGAATGAATCCTCGAGGCCCTCGATTGCGTGGGTTTTCCCAATCCAACAAGCGCCTCGCCAGATTCACCACGCGTGGAACCTTCCGAGAAACGGAGGCCGATTCCCCCGATGCCTGTTCAGCGTCCACGCCCCCTCCCCCGGCTCGATCCACTACGGGTTTCGGGCAAGCGCCTTGAGTTCTCTTGCCAGCTCGACCGCACGCTCAGCCCGGGAGCGTCGGACTCGGCTGACCGGCCAACGGCCCGGCGGGGCACCGATTCCAACGTCAATCGTATTCTCGGCGATTATCTTCGACAAATCCAGTCGAGCCCAATTTCGGGTTTTCATGAGGTCCCATTCGCGCCGGAGCAGCCGGAAGAGCTTCTCTCGCTTTGGGTATCGGTCGGACCGAAAATCTGCGCTGCCTTCCGCCCACGGTTCTTTAAGATGCTGGCCCAGTGCCAAAGGATACCACCGGATGAACCCCAAACTCCAGAGTCGCATCCACATGTCAACATCCTCGTTCGTGTTGAGGCTTCTGCGGCCTCCGATCGCGGCCCACTGCTGGCGGGGAAAGATTCCACAAAATATCGCTTGGACTGAGAATTGCCAAAGGCTTTCAAGGTATGCATCTGTGAACCGCCGAAGAAGGCTAGAGTAGACCACGTCTGTATCCACCACCATGATGTACTCGCCTTGCGACCGGCCGAAGGCTAGTTGACGACCTTCCCCCATCGTGCACCGAAACTGCTCAACCCTAAGGTTCGAGAACCGATGCGACCAATCTTGGAGGGTCGTCCAACTCCCGTCGGTCGAGTTGTTGTCCACAAGCACATACTCGAAATCAAGTCCGTCGAGTTCGCGAAATACAGAGTCGAGATGTTGCTGCAGTGAGCGAGCGCAGTTGTAGTTCGTGGTACAGATGCTAAGTCTCATCGAAGGACCTGTTCGACAATACTGCGAACCGACTCGAATCGCCGCTCGAGGCTGAAGAAAGCTACTATCCGCTCCCGCGCCGTCGATCCGTCCGCCGAATCTAGCGCATCACGGATGGCCCCTGCGAGAGCGTCGGGACGGCCATATGGAGCGTAGAAGCCCGCCTCGCCCACGACCTCCGGCATCGCGCCTGATTTGACGACCACCGGCACGCAACCGCTTGCCATACCCTCGGCGAGGGCCAAGCCAAATCCCTCAATATAGGAGGGCTGGGCGTATACCTTGGCGCGGGAGAGCAGATCGACCAGATCCGACTCCGGAAGCCAGCCGGTGAGCCTCATGTTTGGGCCGGCAATCGCAGCCAGTTCATCTTTGGCGCCATCAATGTGGCGCCCGACCAGGTAAAATCTCACGTCAGGCAGGAGATGCGAGGCTTTTGCCAGAGTAACGAGTCCCTTCCTCACCATGTTCTCTCGGTTGACGTTCGCGACACAAACGACGATGTCCTCCTTGGACGTCGGGTGAAACTTGTTAACGTCGACACCCAGGGGAACCGATTCCACGTCGCAGCGAGGCGCTAGGTGACGAATAGCGCGCTCGCTCCAGGAGGAGAAGGCGAGCACTCGGTTGGCAGTCGCGAGCGCTAGCCGAGCCGTAAGCAATCCCCTGCTCTTTAGGAGCCGACCGTATTCGATCTCTGACAATCCCGTAACGTCCCATCCACCGGAAACCAAGATCGCAGCTCCGCCTGTGAGTCGCACCAAGGTGTTGGCCATGGCTGCGAAACCGAGGGCAAACCAACAGAAAACAACGTCCGACTTTGGGACCTTCATAAGGAGGGAGGGATAGCTCCGAGTCCCCGAAAAATAGAAGGGCGTCACGTCGCAAAACATTTCGAGCAGTTCGAGATCGGTTCGAATGAATGTCGCGTCGGTCGGATAAACAAAGAGCAGCGATGGCCGTCCGGTTCCTGCCGAACGAAACGCAGTCACAGACGAGATGATGAGACGTTCACACTTAAAATCCGCGACCTTAATTTCGACTGCCGAGGCCTTTCAAAGGTTCCACTCAGTTTCCCGACCCTACTTTTATACGCGAATCGATACACGCTCCGGGATCGGAATAGCAACCCCGGATGTGATACCGCAGGATGCGGAGAGGCGCCCCACTTCAGAGAGACGAAGGGTCCTAATGGGGACCTCGTGGACCATGACATCGACGATCGTCGGCGTAATCATCGGTCTGGTTTCTCGACCCGTGCTGGTTGAGTTCGTTGGAATTGACGGTTACGGAGTGTGGGCGTCAGCCATAGCCGTGGCAGCGATGTTTAGCCTCGGAGGCGACCTAGGCGTGGCGAGTGCCCTTCCGAAAATCGTCGCCGAAAGGAGAAGCCAAAGAAAAGATGAGGGCACGATCGCGAGCAGCGGGCTGCTCTTCGCGTTGTTTACAGGAGCGATCGCTGGCGCAGCCCTTCTCTTATCGTCGCCTTTCATTGGCCAGCGAATCGCATTCCCGGATTTCCCTCTTCTTCTCCAGATTCAGTCCGTCCAAATGCCCTTCAATTTCGGCATCGGCTCGCTTCTTGCTCTCCTTCAAGGTGGCCGCTCGTTCAGGGCCTATTCCCTCAGCACAATCCTCCTTGCAAGTGCAAACCTGGTCTTCATGACCTTGCTACTCTCACTGGGTGCCGGTCTCGTTGGGGTGATGGTCGCGTCTCTTCTCTCGACAACTCTCTTGTTCGCCCTACTGGTCGTCACGTATCGTAAATGGCTGCCCGTGCCCAACTTTAGGGATCTTCGGGCGGACTTGACTCAGCTGGTCCCCGTTGGGCTACAGCTGACGGTTTCGATTTTCCTCAGCCGAATCATGTATCAGGTTGATGTTGTGATTCTCTCTTTTTGGACGGTTGACCCCACAATCGTCGGGTCGTACTCCCTAGCTGTGTTCGTGGCGCGCGTGTTGTGGATACTACCCGGAAGCATCGGTCTGACGACCTACCCCGTGGTCTCTGAATACTTCGTCCAGCGAGACAGCCGACGCCTGTCCGCCTACCTTCGGACGGCGCTCACTGCATCATGCGCCATGACGGGCGTGCTCGCAGCCGGTATCGTCCTGTTGGGGAGGCCCGTCTTGAGAATCGCGTTCGGCCCGGCTGCGTTGCCTGCGTACGGACTCTGCTTACTGCTTTTGGCGGGAACGGCAGCGCTCGGAATCGTTCGTTCCGTAGCCCCGGCGATCCTCGGCGCAGGCCGCCCTGGCGTTGCCGTCCGGATTTCGGCAGCGGGCGCGATTCTCACGTCCATTTTCTCCCTCCTGATTACCCCGATCGCTGGCAGTTCGGGCACCGCGATCGCGGTGTCCATTTCCTTCTTGTGGGTCAGCGTTGCGCTGGTATGGGCAACGGACAAATATGTCTTGCCGAGGGAGGGTCGGTCGCAGTTCTATCGGAAACTCGGCCCGGTCGTGGCCGGAGCGATTGTGTTCTCTCTTGCGGCAATCCCGTTTGCAGCTCCCGAGTCAGATTCCTGGGCACTTGTCGTCGCCGGCGTGATATGGGGCGCGGGTTCGGTAGCTCTACTCATCGCATCAGGTGGGAGGTCCATTCTCCGATGGATCATAAGGTCATCGAACAGCTCCAGATAGTATCGGAAGATTGGCAACCGTCCCCGCTCCGTTTCATCCGTGACAATCGCGAAGGCTGGTTTAATATGGGCCATCGATTGACTGACAGGTATGCTCGGGAGAGCCGCACGGCCCCTTCACGAACGCGTCCGATCAACGCTATTTCTTCTCCCAGCTTGGTTCAGCCCTTCCAGCTCTCTAAGATCTGCGTTTCACCGTCTTCGAGGAGCGAGAATCGGTGATCACGTCGAAATCGGCTACTTCGTCATTATCGACAATCTTTACCCCGAGAAGGTCTCAGTCGAGGACGGTGCAACCATCTCGGCGAAATCGACAATCCTCGCCCACGACGAGTCCAAGTTGTACACGGGCATGGGTGAGGAATTGGTTTCTGAGACCGTAATCGAGGCAGGTGCCTTCGTTGGTGTTCACTCTGTCATCATGCCTGGAGTCAGGGTAGGCGAGCGTGCAATCGTGGGAGCGGGCTCCGTCGTCACTCGAAACGTACCTGATGGAACGGTAGTAGTCGGTGTCCCGGCCCAGCCGATCTCGCAACGGAAACGCGGTTCGCGGGAAGGCGACTAGGATGCTGAATCCTCGATTGTGATTGGATGAGTGCCGTCGGTCTTGGGCCTCGAAGGCAATCGTGGTCTGATATGCGCAGGAAGTGAACATGGAGCCGCCAGTGACCCGGATCAGCTCGAAACTCACGATTTGCTTTACGTTGCCCTATTCCCAGAGGAAAATCACGGGAATCGGGAGATTCGTCGACGATCTGGCTCGCAAGCTGCAGAATGCCCACATCGAATCCATGACTCTTGCACCGTGGACATCGGGAACCACTAGCGAAGAAGCATCCCTGAGATTGAGGGGAACGTTCCTCCTCAATTTCCAACTGGGTGTACTAACGGCTGTCCGCTTGTTCCGTCTCCGGCGCAAGTTCCAGATTCTTCACGCCCAGCACGCGCAGATTCAGTCCCTGGCCGCTTGCATGACGGCCAGAATACTGGGGAAACCATCAGTGATTACGCTCCACGGTCAAGTTCCGGACCCATCGGGGTGGGTCCGTAAAGCCCTGAAGCGACTCGCCGAAAGGCTTTCCGTCAGGATAGCAACCAAAGTGGTCGCGGTCAGCACCTTCGTCGCCGAGCAGTTTTCCAAGAATAGTGGTGAAATCGAGGTGATCGAAAACGGTGTTGACACAAAAGTTTTCAGGCCGAACGAGTCCAAACGCGCACAACTCCGATCGTCTCTCGGCATTGGCACAAAGCTCACCTTCATATTCGCCGGGCGCTGGGCGAAGTCGAAAGGAATCGATTTGGTCCTTGAGGCGATACGCTCCCCCAGGCTGTCCTCGCGACATTTCGTCCTTCTTTTAGCGGGGGAAGCGGACCCAGCAGACGTGGATGACTCACTCAGGACGTCCGACTTACTGGCTGCGCAATCGCACGTGCGCATTCTCGGTCCTGTTTCCGAATCGCTTCCGAACATCCTCGGTGCCGCGGACGTATTCGTCCTTCCTTCCCTTCACGAAGGGATGCCCCTCGGTTTGCTCGAAGGAATGGCGACAGGGTTGCCCGCCCTGGTAAGTGATATCGAGGTCAATCGGATGATCGTCGAAGGCAGTGGTTGTGGCTGGACGTTCCGTTCGGGGGACGCGGTGGATCTCAGTAACGTAATGGATGAAATCGTTACGAAGGGTGTTCCGCCTTCTTTTCCCGCCAAGGCACGAGCGGCAGTCGAGCGATACCACAATCTGGATGACGAGGTCCGTCGCTACGTATCCGTCTACGAGCGGCTGGTCGGGGGGTGTACCGCGGTTCAGGCGGCTAGCCCGGGAAATCCAGGACAGCTGGCACGAAAACCTACACGAAACCGTAAATCGATCGGAGGATAGGCCATCGGGCATCCCATGTATGATGGCGAATTACGGTCTCCCGGGCCTGCAACCCGAGCATCCGACGGGCACCGGAATCGGCAGCCAACTTGCGGACTGCTTCCGCCACGGAGTTTGGATCGGGACCTACAACGATCCCGGAAGAATCGTCGACAAGCTCTGAGACGCCTGCATTGCTCAGTACAACCACGCATGAACCCATCGACATCGCTTCGAGAACCGCAATCCCAAAGCTCTCCTGATATGACATATGACAATAGATGTCTCCTATCGCGAACGCAGCGGAGGGATCCGAAACAAAGCCAGTTACGGTCACGAAGTCTTCCAACGCTCGCGAGGCCTCTAAGACACGATTTTTGAGCTTCCCATCTCCAACGACGAGCAGTTTCGCCGTTGGATACGTCTCACGGAGATGTTTTGTTACTCCAACGAGGTCGACGACGCCCTGCACTTTCAGTGGGTAGTCGAGGGGCCCCACGAACACGATCAGGGGGAACGATCCAGAGAGCCCGTAACGGGCCATCCACTCCTCCTTTGTACCGTCTTCCAAGGTTCGGAAGTAGATACCAGGATAAAGAATCCGGAGGTCGCCACCAAGTCGAAGGACATTGCGTAGCTGAGCTAGTTGTGAAGCGCTAACAAACGTCAAGACATCGGCCCTTGCCAGGAGCCACGAGAACAAGGGCGCCCAGTGGGAAAGGTCACTCGTATGAAACGTGAACACGAGCCGCACGTCCGGGTTCACACGGCGATAACGGATAGCCGCCATGAGGGTGTACCAATGGGCGTGGGCGTGAACGATGTCTACGGAAAGGCGCCGCAAACGCTTCAGAGAATGCCGCACATAGGCAACTCCGCTTCCCAGATTGGAGTGTTCTGCGATATCCCCATTCCCCTCGCCGGCAAGCGTATAGACCTCGTTCCCATGGTCTCGGAGGAGGGCCTGCAACCCGGATACGACGGTCGAAATCCCTCCGGGAACCGGATCTGAATACGGGGTTAGCATGGCGACCCGGGTCAAGGAGCACCCCCGACAAACCAGAGAGTCTGTCCCGGAATCTCGAAGAACTTGTAGTTCTCTGCGTGTACGGCGCTAATGAATCGGGATCCATAGACATTTCCGTATGCTGTATAACCGCCCCACGTGTCCCAACTCTCGGCCAAGTATCTTGGAGAGTATGTCGTCCACAGCGATGTCGGAACGGAACTCGGCGTGTGATCAAGAATCTGAACCCAATCGGCCTCTGCCTGGACGTTATCCAAGCTAAAGGGTGTGTCGGAATCGACGGTGAGATCAGCCAGCGGCAGGGGATGGATCCGAAGGTCACTCCGATCAACAAAACCGAAAATCAACAGCTCCGGACTCTGAAATGCAGTGGTCGCTCCTCCAATCGGAAGGTATGCATGACCTGAAACCAAGAATATTTTGCTCCCGAGGACGCCGTCGTTTGAGATCACGGTGCCATCGACGTTGTACAAAATGTAGAGACCATGTGTGTAACTTAGATTGTCGACATACGGGGCGGACTGAAGATCGTAGCCGACCACGTAAACCGCGGACGCCGACAGCACCACGAGTGCCCCCGCGACGGCGCCTACCCTCAGGAGGCGGAATCTCATTTTCTCCAAGACCCACAAAAGGCCGACGCCGATGAACACGGCAGAGAACGGAATGATGTAGTAGCCGGTGTACTGACGTAGGGTGAGCGTTGGAGCGATGACGACCACTATCATGAGGAGGAACGGCTCTTTGAATTCCTTGGCCCGTCGACGGTACGTCACCACGATTCCAAGGGGCACGAGAGGCGAGAGGAATCCGATACTCCGAGTAAGGCTGACGCCGAAATTCGTGAGCTCCTTCACAACGCCTGACCCGACGCCGACCTGACCGGAGCTATACTTGCTCAAAACACCTCCGGCGACAAGTACGGCCACCAACACGACAGCGAAGGCACCGAAGACCGCCACGTTCGAGATGCGTCGAAAGGACGAACTCAGAACTAGTGAAGCAAACTTAATCCGGAGGGTGCGAGCGGCCGCGAGGAGGACCATCGTTAGGATGAATGCAATCAAAAGTAATCCCATGAGGACGGTTAGCCGATGCGCAGACATCATCAATAACAAGACGCAGGGTATGAGTATCAGGCAGCGAGAATCGTGCGTCCGTTGCCACCGAAGAGTCAACCAGATGAACAGCGGAATGAGCGCGGTGAAGAGCGTTCTGGCGGGAACCGACCACATCAAGCTTGTGACGAACGTCGGGGCGAGACTGAAGGCCGCACTGACGACGAACGCGAGGACTTCATCTCTCCTGATTTCCATGGAAAGCACAAACGCGCTGAGGAGGCCGACCGTAACGACGGCGAGATCGAAGAGCAGAATTGCGCCCTCGATCGACATGCCTGAGACCTCGGACAGTCCGGCGAGCATGAAGAGTCCTCCGCTCGGGTGACTGAGAGGATAGAGCCCGAAATAGCTCAGCGGATGGATAGTCCATTTTGCATACCCCTCTTGAACCAGGGAAAGGGTCATCCCGTGAAACACGAACCCGTCGTAGTCAAGTTCGTGAGGTGTCTGAGGATAGCGAAGGAGCAGATTGAGAGAAACAAGGAACAGCAACAAAGCGACCGTTGAACTCTTCCCAAGTCTCATCGAATTGATCCCCAGGCATGGCCCGCGAGCTCGCTTCCGACAGTCATTCGCGTCGCTATCCCCCGCTCGGTGCAGGTTCGAAGGAGTAGGCGTAGGTTTTTCATGACGTACTCGCCGCCAAACAATTGCGAACGACCGAGTAACTCCTCCGGATGAAAGGAACACACGAAGGGAACCGTCGCCGGCGGTTTCCCAAATCCGTCCCGGACCAGAAATGGATGTTTCGCAGGGTTTGCAAAATCGCGATCCGCCCGCCCGTGTAATCGATGATAAGCGCGCCTTATCAACCCAAGTGGAAAGGTCCAGTTCGGGACTTCCAGCAGGCGCAAAGCATTGCTGATACCTGGCCGTTGATACGATTGCGAACTCGGATGGTACGGTTCTTGAGGGGCGTCCATCCAATCGTAGACCCATAGAGGCAGAGCTGTCCCGGGAACAGTCCCGGAAAAGGAGACTCCTGGAACAGCCGCCAAGTCGACCTCGACTCCCAACTCGTCGAAGATTCGCATCGTCGTTGCATCATGGTACATCCAGCCCGGTTTAGCGCTCCGGATGCGAAAATGTCGGGACAAAGCTCGATGGCCCTCTCGGAAGCATGCGCGGACCCAATCGACGTCGCGCTGCTCCTGGTACCAGACTTGATGACGCTCCGAAAAGCGCCACGTGTGAGGATGCCATCCGATCTCGTCTCCTTCTGCCAGCCTCTGCCGCCAGAACTCGGCGAATGCATCCGCAAGGAAGGCGCCATCTCCTAAGAGCGAGGCCACTTGATCGTCGGATCGCAGCAACCACGTGAAACGAATTTGTCGTCCCATGCTGTCCCTGAGGCCCCTGAGGAGCTGAAGCATTCTGGGCACGCCTTCAGTCAACCCTCTCCATTCGAACTCACCCTTGAACGGCGTTCCTGAGCCGTCGGGAATCCGCCAATCCGGATCGACGTCGACTACAATCAGGATCGGCAATTCATTCCGCGTGCGCCGCCGATGGATCGCTTCCGACCCATACGATTTCCGCGGGAAATTCAGACCCGCCATCGCCTCAGCCTACCCCTCGATAGATTTCGAGGACCTGTTGGGCCACGCGGTCCCAACCGAAGCGAAGGACCGAGGCGCGACATGCCGTCCGCATTGAGCCCGAACGATCGAGGGCAAGGGCCAGGTTCGACGCGAACGTCGCTTCATCGGTATCGGAAAGGAAACCGGTGCTGCCGTTTTGAATGACGTCAGGAAGCGCACCGACCGGGGTCGCAACGACCGGGGTGCCGCATGCCAGGGACTCCAGACAAATCGCGGGCATTGACTCGCGGAGAGACGGGAGCGCGACGACGTCGGTTGCGCTGAGCACGAGCGGAATCATTTCGTACGGGACCGGTCCCAAGAAACGGATGGCGGGATTACCTGCAGCCGCAGCCTGAAGGTCGCAAAGGCGACTGCCGCCCCCGGCAATCAGAAGCTGCGTGCCCGGGAGGTGCCGAAGGGCGCGAATCAGAAGTCCGACGTTCTTCTCAATCTCCAGTCGACCAACATAGGCAACGGTGGGGAGATTCTTCAGCCCGAGAGCTTCCCGGGCTTCGTCCCTCGATCGGATTCGGAACTTCTGAAGGTCCACTCCGCCCGTGCTGCGGACGATGCGCGAAGCAGCGTTCGGGTGCCTAGTGCGCAATTCCCGATGGGTGACCGAGTCGAGCACAATGGTCCGATCCGCGGTCCTGAAAGCAACGCTTTCTAAGAACTTGTAGGCTGCGGAAACGGCCGATCCGTGACGTTCTTTGATCCCCGGTTGCGGCAAGCCGTGAACGGTCACGAATTTTCCTTCCACATCCCCTCGGACCATAAACGGCACAAGATCATCAGGGCGCTGCACGTGAAGAACATGATCCGCGATCGGCAAGTGCTTCGCTCGGCGAAACAGGGTGTACAGAAACCGCAAGCTGGATGAATCCGACTTCAATCCCAGGCTCCGGTACTTCACCCCTCCTGCGAGCTGCTCCCGATTCTCGTTCCCTGACCCGACGAGAAGCACATCGTGTCCCAGGCTTGACATCGCCGCGCCGAGCCCTAATACATAACTCCGAATCCCGCCGGCCTTTGACGCCGAAGGGGTGACACCGGCGACCATCGCGATCTTCAATGGGTCACCCCTTCCGCGACAGCCGATCGTATAGGTTGTGAAGCCGACCGGTCATTATCCCCCAGTTACAGCTGTCGAGAACAAGCTCCGCGCGGGCTACGAGATCGCTCCGCAGCTCAGCGTCGTCGAGAAGGCGTTGCATTTTGTTCGCCAAATCTTCAGCATCTCCCGGTCGGTAGAACAAGGCGGCACCGTTGAAGAGGCGCCTTAGGGTCCTGAGATCCGCGATAACGAGCGGCTTCCGTGCGGCGGCGTACTCGAAGACCTTGTTCGGTACTGTGAGCTCCGTCAGTGGGTTCCTCTCGTAGGTGACGAGGCCGAGCTCGCTCAGGGAAAGATACTCGAAAACAAGCTCCTGCGGCAACCGCGGGCCGAGGAGAAAATTCTGCTGAAGTCCCAACCGGTCCGCGATCTCCTGAAGACGACGTCGATAACCTTCGTCCCCGTAACCAAAAATCGCGAGTCGGATCGGATACTTCTCCCGCAGACGGGCGACTGCCTCCACGAGAAGTCCAAGATCCCGTTCCGCGTTGATTCCGCCCACATAGACGACAGGCCTCTGTCCCGTCATGCCCAATTCCGTCCGCAGTCGGTCGGGCTCGGAAAGTACGAGTTTCGCTGGATCGGGGGAGTTCATGACGACGACTATCTTGGACCGGTCGACGCTTCGCTCCGCTACGAGGTCCCGCATGACTTCATTTTGTGTGACGACCGCGCTCGCAAAGGCGCAGCTAATCAATTCGAGCGCCCTCGCCACCCGCACGGGAAAACTGTGCAAATCGAGCCGGAAACGGGCGGCGAAGATTTCGGGCATCGCCTCGTGCAAATCCAACACAATCCGCGCCCCGAGGAGTCTCAACGGCGCCGCACAAAAAACTTGGAAATCAGGCAGGGAATGAATGTGAGCCACGCGGTAACGTCGTGTCACATGAAGACGAAGCAGGAGAGCAGCCGACACGATCAGGAAAACGGTGTATTGATAAGCGTACCGCGCGAACCCGCCTCGGACGATGGACAAGGGAATGCGATGGACGCGGAAACCGAGGACGCTCTCTTCCAGAGGTTCCCCGTCTTCGCGGAGCGCGATCACGTCGATCTCATGGCCCTGTCGCTGCAGTGCTTCAGCTTCCCTACGGACACGCGGATCGAAAGGGAAGTAACCGTAGACGATGTGGCACGCCCTCATAATCCCGCTGCGACCGCCAGAATGACCATGGAACATAACACTGCCTCTATCGCCCACACGACCACCACCACTTCCCATTCGCGGAGCCGTCTCCAACGCATCACCAGATGGACGAGAGATTCCACTCGTCCTCTCCAGCCGAGCCTACCATCCGGTCCGAGCTCGCCGTAGTTCTCCCCCTGGAAATGGCCCCGCGATTTCAGGAAGAATTCCAGAATCATAGGCGCGAAAAGCATGGCACCGTAGGTTTTCAGCGGGGGCGAAGAGATGATCGCTGCGCAGGCGATCGTGGAGCCGGTGAACAGAGTCATCGAATCGCCCGGGAAGACGCGCGCCGGATATCGGTTGAACGATAGGAACGCGAGAAGCGCTCCGAGCAAGGGAAACAAAAGGAAGAGTCCCTCTTGCGCGCCCGTGAGCAAGGACAAGATGATCAGCGAAACGGTCATGATGACCCCGAGACCGGCGCCCAAACCGTTGAGCCCCTCCAGCATGTTAGCGGCGTTTCCTGCGCTCGTCACCCCGAGGGGCACCGTCAGGGCCATCAGAAGACCCACGTCGAATCCGAACAAAGTTCGGTTGCCGGAGGCGTACACGACAGCCCCAAGAGGGAGGGCGAGCACAAATGGGAGGATTGCCTTCGAACGCTTCCGGAGGCGGAACATGTCATCCATCAGCCCGACGACGCCCGCACCAAGGCTGGCGCTGAGCGCCGCGAAATAGACGGCTCCTGAGATGTCATCGAAAGCGAGGACCGTCAGTGTCGCAACTCCCACATAGAACCCCAGGATTACCGCGACGCCGCCCATTTCGGGCACGAGCCGCTGGTCTGCCTTATTCAGGTCTTTCCCGACGAGCGACGTCCCTCTCAGCGATCGGATGAGCCAGGGGAGGAAGAGGTAGGCAGCGCCAAACGCAACGGTGGCTGCCGCTAGGAAACCTAGGAGGTTCACGGGGGACTCGCCTGACGACGCCACGCCCGAAGGGAATATTTGTCGATTGGCGCGACATTCTGCTCTGTGAGAACAGGCGGTCCCGACAAATCAGCGACGATAAGCGTGCGGAAAGGTTCATATCCGGCGCCGAGGAAGAGTCCGAACAATGAACGCCGACAAGATACGGACTGCGGACATCTCAGCATTCCGTCTCGGACCGAAGGATGCGGTCGTTCTCGTTTCGTTGATTGGCATCGCTGCATATATCGTCGGGTTTCTTGTTGGACTAGCATACTGAACAGGCAAGCAAAGGGAGAAATCGGCGGGCCAGCATAGGCGCGCCGATGACGGACGCCCGCGAGGCCTTTGCAAGGGCGCTTCACGAAGGCCACGAGAGAGAGCACGATCAACGGTGGCAGGATGCCGTCGACACCTACACGAAACTCCTCTCCTCCCTCCGACACACCAAGGATCCGGAATCCCGCGCGATGCGAGCGATCGCCTTCATGCGGTCCGGCAACGCGCTCATGGAGCTCCGCCGGTGGGACGACGCCCGCGGGGCGCTCGACGAGGCTTTGCACGAGGCGAAGGGGAGCGGCGATCCCGCCATCGTCGCCCAAGCCCTCCTCGCCGCGGGCGTGTTCGCGGCGAACCAGGACGACCGCGAGCGGGGCGAGGCGTTCCTCCTCGACGCGCTCGAGCGCTTCCATCGGACGAACGACCGAGCCTCCCTCCAGGGTCGGGGCTGGGCGTTCCTGAACCTTGCCACCCTCTATGGGAAGACGGGCCGGCTCGACCTGGCCTTCGTCACGTTCACGAAGGCCCAAGACGTCCTCGGAGCCGCCGAGGACTGGGCCGGCGTCGCGGCGGCCTGGGAGGCCCAGGCCCAGTTGCGACGGGCGATCCACGACGAGGACCGATGGCGTGAGGACCTCG
>WNGI01004973.1_pt1 | contig 25336 bp, 33 predicted proteins | sample 5400621 | NCBI WGS metagenome assembly WNGI01 (sample SAMN13153374, study PRJNA577476) | soil metagenome | isolation source: 20 cm soil or saprolite under Garry oak tree replicate 1 | place: USA:California | collected 2016-06-15 | reverse complement strand
CAGGCGTTCAGGACGACGTTGCGTACGCCTCTTCAATATTCACTTCGTCGGCGGCTCGTCGCAAAGCGTTCGCTATGGTTCGGCCTAGGGCGATTGTCGGCGGGGATGGGTACTATCCTATTTGGAGCGACCTAACCCAAATCGGGCGTAACATTGGAAGCAACCTTCGAGAAGTAATTAAAGACCGCGATCCGGATTTGATCCGCCCGGATTATTCGGATTACCCAAACTACGAATTTTCGTTAGGCTACTCCCAGCGGGGGTGCCGTTTAGACTGTAGTTTCTGCCGAATGAAAACCAGAGAGGGCGGGGCTCGCGGGGGTAAGTAGTTTTAATGAACTCTGGCGCGGTGCTCCGTATCCCAAAAAACTGTGCCTGCTGGATAATGATTTTTTCGGGCAATCCCAGTGGAAAGAGCGCCTCGAAGAAGCGATTGGGAATCAAAACTCTTACAGATGGTGGTATTCCCGCGCGGCACTTAATGGTTTATATGCTCGTCGGGTATGACCATAAATTGAAGAAAGCAGACGCGCGTCCCGTAAGGGAACAGGAGCCTGAGATTCTTTATCGATTCAACGAACTAAGAGCCCTCGGCTGTTTGCCATACCCGATGGTATTTGACCGAACAAATCGTCGCCTTTGTGATTTCCAAAGATGGGTGATCGGTCGGTACTACAATTTTATCCCTTGGGAGAAATATGATAGTTCAATCCGAGGGGCTGGTACTTTTAGTTCACAAACTGAACAACCTACGTACTGATCTTATTTTGGAACCCATCGCAACAATAACGTTCACCAACCGCGATGTTTCCATTCGTCTGTTTTAAACCTTGTGTTTTCGGATCAATCTTGACCAGTGGATGCGTGCATTCCAGGCCGGGCAACGATTGCTGGCTCCAGCGGCAGTTCCAGCATTCTCTAGGCGGGGCGTTTTCCGAACTTGTAACAAACCCTGAAACTTCCGTACCGTCTTTGTAGAGTTGCGGCGAGCCTTCGCGCTTTTTGAAAATAGGCGTGATTCCGTCTTTCGTGAAAACTGAGCAACCGCCTGGATGGGTCAGCCCTTCGTAGCCAACTTCCTTGGAATCTTTTTTATTGAAATGAGTGTGTAGGTATCCTGCGTTTGTGCCGTGGCCGATTACCAAAACGGGCGAGTGGATTTTAGCGATGGTTTCGAGAATGTCCGCGAACACCAGAGATTGGCGTTTGTTCAGAATATTCAAAGACTCCCCACCAGGGATTTTCTTTGACTTGTCCTTCATGTACGCATCAAGCGGATGCGCGTCTTTACTCTTCCCGGTCCAATCGCCCATGTCCAGAGGCCGAAGCCGTTTGTCCTGGACAATATTTTCAGGTTTGATACCGAGAATCCCCGCGATAATCGTAGCGGTTTCAACTGTCCGGTCTAGATCGTCGGTCAGAATTAAAGGAAATCTCAGTCCGATGCTTTGGAGGAAAATGCCTTCCTCGCGAGCGTCGTTTCGTCCGTCCGCATTCAGTTGTGCGAATTCCGCATTCGAGTGTGAGCGGTAGAGATTGTCTTCGTTCCCGGAGGTGCGTCCATGCCGGCCCAATACAAACAGAATTTTAGTGTTATCCATATTAATAAGGCAACATGAACGGGTAGGCTGGGCCAGGGTATACACCGCCAGAGCCTTGAAGCAGACTCGTAGCTGGGTAGAAACCCATGTTGTCCCGCTCACGATCCCCAGCTCTGCGAGCTACGGTCATTGAATTAATCCACATGCCGTACATTTCCTGAGATTTCGCTCGGAGTTTCGGGTCCTGCGAATGCTGGTAAGCTAAAGCAACAAATCCATCGCGGAATCGCTTCGCGAAATCGTCAGGGATCGGCTCAATAGTTTGGGTGAGCGCAGTGAACGGGCCGTTCGAAAACGCAAACGGACGGTACTGGCCGAAAATGTTGAATTGATACGTAACCCCGGTTTGAGGTGGAAGAGGGTTGCAGCGAATCCCCTGACCCTTGGGATTTACCGCAGTCCAAACTACGGTGCCGTCTGTTACTGTGGTTGCGGTTTGTGTGGGATTATTAGGTGTAGGAAATACGGGGGTTTTGTTAACTGAAAAAGGATTTGATCCGCCCGTAACGCCGTAGGTCGTGACGACCCACAGGTTTCCGAACGCATCTTGAACTTGGGTGAGAGGATTATTCGGGGCGGTAGCTACGCCAATCGGACTGGTGATTGCTTGGTTCGCTTGAGGATTAGGACCAACCCCGCCGTTTTGAGACTGGCCGATATTTACAGCACCCCAAGTGGCGTAGAGAAGCTGATCGTTCGGCAGCCAAGACGCTTGTCCGGGCTTTCCGTACTGAGTCGAGGTCCGTGGCAGAAACTTTACGCATTCAATCGGCCAAACCGGCTGGGGGTATGAAGTGTTATTTATGTCCTGAAGAAATCCGTCCGTGAGCCAGCCGAGATTGATTACGTTTAGCGCGTAATCTTGTTGGAAAGAGTTCGTATAAAACACTGGTAATTGAAATCTGTTCCAGGGCCAATTAAAAACCTCGGAAAGAATTTCAATCATCACATCCGAACAAATCGTCAGAGCGGGTTCAAGAGAACTTCCCCCCGCAGTAGTTTGTACGATTGGTGCGATGTCTGGGTGTGTTTTAGCGAACTGAACTATTTTCGACAGAGATGTTGTGGAATTGGCCATTTTCGATTAACTGGATAACCTTTTCGACGGCGCTATCAAAACCCCAGCCATCGTTTCTTATTAATTTCATGTTCGGATACCAACCACATGTTTCTCCGCTCAAACCAAATTTCCAATCGCTGGCACCAGAAAGAAGTACGTATGTTGGTTTTCCCATCGCAGCAGCGAGGTGAGCTACTGCCGTGTCAACGGTAATTACGGCATCCAAATTCTCAATAATTGCCGCAGTGTCTTCCCACGATTTGATTTCGGGACGGACAAGAAGCGGAGCCGCGAACTGGTCTAGCTTTAGGTCTTTCTGAAGGTTCACAAACCGAACTTTCTCAAACCCCGTGTTAAGAATTCTCTCGGCTTGTTGTTCCGTTAAAGCCCTATAAATTCCGTCTGGACAAAGAGGCACTTCCATCGCGCGAGCGGCCCAGCAAAATCCCACGGTCGGAATCTTCGCGTTCGGGAAAAGTCCTGTCCGAACTTTGTGGTGTTTTTCTGACAAAACAGGATCGGCTTTGAAGGTCAGGGACGGCGGAATGTTGTCTGGTTGCACATCAAAAACAGCCGGCAGGTCGAAAAACCCAACCGCTGGAACCTTCTGTGGCGTCTCGGACAAAAGTTTGACTTCGGGGCACCAGGGTTGCCGACGCCAGAGATTTACGAACCCAGACTCAAAGAAGTACGGCGGCAGGTAGACTGTAACCTTTTTACCCATCTTGGTTAGGATCGGGACCCAGCGTCCGCATTGAATTAAGTCGCCGTAGCCCCCTTCAGATATCAATGAGAGGTCCGTAGACGAACGATCCCACTCAGGGAGGTAGGCGGCATACACCATCCGCTTCTTGAGCCCTAGGGTCATCCTGTGCGCTTCAGACCACTTTCCTTGGAACAGCAAGGCTTGGGTATAGGCTAGATCGACGTTGAACCCTGCTTCGTGCGGAAACCGATAAGCTAGAGTGTAATAATTACACGCTTCTTGGAGTCGGCCAAAATGATGGTGCGCGACCGCCATCATGTGGGCGGTGGTCGAGGTCTTAGTGAGTTCGAACGCTTCCTCAGCCGCCTGCATCATTTTCGGATCGCCTAAAGCTTCGTACACCATGCTTCGGGCAATCAAAATCTCTACTCGTTTGTGAATCGGGAGGAACCCCTGCCCGTGCTTATATTTTTTAGAATGCCGCTCTAGTTGTTTCTCTAGTTTTTCAATCAGGCGATACCCTGTTGCGCGGTCTGGAATCAGCAACTCCCCTTGTTTGGGGTTGATCCATTCAGCGGCGCGAGTGCCGACTTGGGCGCGGTTGTAGGCCGTTTGCATCGGGCTACCTTTCTAAAATCATACTTAAAAGGGATCGGTTGATAGCCAATCCCTTTTGTTTATGACCTTGTGAATAAATTTCCCGTGCCGGCTGCTACTCCGACCACCTCTCAATTTGCGTACGTTTCCATACTTAAACAGGGAATGAGTGCTCTAATCGCGTCTGAGCTAACGGGAAGACTTTTACTGAACCACACCATTCTTTGTAGACTGGCTGTTGTTCACAATCTGAACAGCGACACCGTTTCTCCACACGACGGTAGGAACCACGGGCGCGGCTGAAGGAGCATCCAATTTCTTAGCTTCTTCGGGGTTAGCGAACATCCACTGTTTGTATTCTTCCGCACTCATTTGTTGAACGGATTTGGTCATACTTACTCCTGCGCCGTGAGCAAATCAGACCGCTCGAACATAAACGTGGAAGAACCGGACGGGGTGTTGTCGCTCGGGAAACGAATCGCTTCGTCGTATCCGGGCGTCGCTTTGATACCGAACAACGGCTGGGCTGGGTGCCATTCCTTACCGCAACGGCTGCACAAAACAAAGTAGCGATTGCAGGGCAGCTTGTGCTTGAACACGGCGTACATTGCGTCCGTGCCTTGGCCGCGCATGACGGCTTCGGCGCCGATCCCACCCTTACGGTGGTTGCAGTTCGCCTGGTTCGCTTCGCGCTGGGCCAAGAATTGCTTCGTAGCAATCAGCTTCGCCCGGGCTTCCTCTAGTTTCGCCGCACGCTGCGCACGAATCTTAGAAACCTGTTCGCGCTTAATTTCGAGGTCTAAACGCTTCTCTTCCATTTCCAAAGCGGCAAGCTCGGCAGCCACATCCGCGTTGGTTTTGCTTTCGAGACTTTTAGAAAACTGGTCCAACGTCTCGGTACTATCGAATTCGTTACTCATATTTTTCCTTTTGGCGGCTAATGACCGCGAGAGATTTTTACAGTGCTGCTGGATCGACCAATACGATAGGGTCGATGTACTTCTTTTTGAATTCGTCGGCAGACATGCGTGCAACTTCTGGCGACAAGGTGCTTAGGTAGCCTCTACTGCCACATACAACGGGTGGTTTCTTTTCAGTTGGGGCGATACAAGTGGGTGCGCCGGGGCCGGGAGAAAAAAGGTTTCTTACCCACGAAACGAATTTCAGAACGGGCGTGTTTCTTAGCTCGCTCAGTTTAGCGCGAACGTTCTTTAAGTCATCCTGGATAAAATTTCGCTCTTGGGTGAGTACGACATTTTCTTTTGAAAGTCGGTCGGCCTCTTTTTTATGGTCGTTAATATACCATCGTAGCCGCTGAATCTGCCCATGTTGGTACTCGCACGTTTTGGCGAGGTCTTGGTCGTACTGGAGCAGTGCCTGGGTTTCAATTTGTTTGCGAAGTTCGCCGGATTTCAGTCTCGCTTGAAGGAGTTGTTCTTCTTTAATCTCAACATCAAGCTGCTTGTTTTCTAACTCCCAAGCGAGGAGTTGTTCTTTCTTATTCATAATTCTCCTATGCCCGCTAATTACGGGGTTGGTTTGTTCGTTTACTGAACTACTTTATTGCGTAAGAATTGGAGATACGCGAGGTATCGCCTACTGATTACATCACCGAGGGGTTCTCCAAAAACTTCGTGAAGGGCTTTTTCGGACAAAACTCCGGACTCAATTAGCTTCAACAGAATCGTACGGTAACCGCGGCGCTTGACACCGAGGGGCACGTTGTAGTGGTCGAAATGAAGTTCCTCAAACTCCTGCATGAACGGGACTTGTGCGAAACCAACATAGTGCGGGGTTCCGCGCGGGTGTGTGCAACCCGAAAACAATCCTGTATGGAGCACGTAAAAACCGAGGGTGTTCGCCATCCCACCTTTATCGGTGAACCACGCCCGCCAGCCCGAAGGCAGAGCGGTTCTCAAAAGCCGCAAAAACTCATTCATGTGAAGAATGCGGCCTTCACGCTTTTTCTGAAGTTCGTCCTGGTTCGCGAACCTGTGCTGTTTACGAGCCCCTACGTTTTGTTCGTACAGGCGGTGAAATTCTTCTTTCGCCTGGGTGGAAGACTGCGAAACCGTACGCTGCTCTTGAGCTTCCATAATTCGGGCAACGTTGGGTTCGATAGTGTCGGCGTCGTACGCAAATTCTTTATCGTAGTCCGAACTAGTGTACTGAAAACCTTTTTTTGCTTTAGCGGGAGTGTTGCACTTTTGGCAGCGCAAACCAATATCAGATGGGATCGAAGTCCCGCAATAAATACAATTAGGCATGTGGCTCCTTAGAGGCACGTTGTAAAGTTATGAATTGACAAATGAAACGAGATAGACAAGTTAAAACTTGACTTGACAATTGCTATAACTCGTGGTACACTATATTTGGAGGTAGTGAAATGACAAGAAAAGACAAAGTAATTGCGAAACTTATTAAAGCTGCTAAACAGGCCATGAAAGAGATAGATTGGGCAATGCCCTGCACTCCGCTCGGGGATGCTTGGGATGCGTTATATGCTGCGGTTGAAACCGCAAAGAAATTGAAATGACGCGGCTTAACCTATTAGGACAGACGTTTTTTCGGTTGCGGGTTAGCGGCCCGCCAATCATTAAAAAGGGCCGATCATGTTGGCCGTGTCTCTGTGATTGCGGAACCCAACTCTTAGTTATCGGAACTTCCCTTCGAACAGGTAATACAAAAAGTTGCGGATGTTGGAATAGCGATGCTGCCGCCCAGCGAGCCAGAGTTCAGTCCCACAAACATGGACATAGCGGGGATCATGCTAAGAATAAGAAAGCCTCTCCAACCTACAGAAGTTGGACAGGAATGTTATCCCGTTGTTCCAATCCGAAAACTACCCAATATGAGAATTACGGAGGCCGCGGAATTCTTGTTTGTGACCGCTGGAAAGGCCATCACGGATTTCAAAACTTTCTAGGGGATATGGGCGAACGGCCAATAAATAAAACACTGGACCGCTTCCCAAATAAATCTGGAAACTACGAGCCAACCAACTGTCGTTGGGCGAATCCTCAAGAACAAGCAGAGAACCGCCGTTTATACCAATCCCTAAGTAAATTCACAGACGAAGCACTGCTTCAAGAAATTCAAAAAAGAAATCTTCAATAAAACGATGTCAGGGGGTCCTCTAGAAGACCCCCATCGTCGAGCCCAAATGCTCTAGAAGGTTCGGGCAATATTCGACCGTTGGGAGGGCATCCTTTTCGTCACGGTCCTACGCTCGGAATTGCTCACCGAAATAGCCGTAGTGAACTTAATCACTCGCAAAACTCAGCGGCTCTGAGGACAGATTGTTTTAATTACGAAATTGCGCTGGTCGAATCAATATATCGAAGGCGCATTGTGGTGTCGGGGGGCAAGCTCGCCGTGTAATGAACTCGGTAACTTGTCCAACCAGGAATCAAACCAGAAGGATCGGCAACTGATAAGGGGGCGTTTTGAACGATATTGCACTCGATGTTTCTCCAATTCCCATCCTCGATTGCATTATCTCCACGACCACCCAATCTGATGGCTATTACCCCATCTTTTCCGAAAATATAAGTTCTGTAGGCCACGACTCCAGCAGCCGAACCTTGATACGCTGTGGTCAGCGTGACGAGGTTGGACTGGAAGAACGCAACGCCCGAAGCCGGGAACTCAAGCGTGTCGGCCAGGTCGATAGAAACCAGGTCGTCCATGCGCTGGAGACCAGGCACGGTGTGCTTGAGAACGTCGATTGCGGAGTTGTTCGAAGAATCGTTGAGCAGGTCGCCAACCACGAAAGGATGGATGACACCGGCCATGAGCGCTTCTGCTTCGTTGAAGGGTTGAACCGCACGGCCAGCCAAAGACTGGACCTGAGCGCGGATGTTGGAAAGCGCGAGTGACGTACCACCGGCAATCTTGACCGAGACGGAGCTATCGACGCTGTTTGCGCCGTCAGCAACTGCACGGGTGATTGCGGACAAGGACTGTCCGAGGCGGTAAGAAAGTTCGCGGCCAACGTTCTCAACAACGGGATCAATCGCCGTCGCGAGGGAAAGACTGGAAAAGTTCGCGTAATCCGCGTACTCGCCAATCGTAGCTGTGGTGGTTCCGACCGAAGCCGAAATACCGGAAGGTACAGTACCTTCGGACACCTGTGAGGTGTTTGCGCCGAACGTATTGTACATAAAAAGCTCAAGCTGGTTTCCGCTGTTGAGCGGGAGTTCGCGGCGTTCTGCGCAACGAACAAACGGAGTCTGAGCTTTCAGGTTCTCAATGAAGCGCTTGTCATAATAGATCACGCGCGACTGAGGGAGGTTAGAAGTAGAGTTAGAGGCTGGATTAAAACCGGCCATGATTACACTTCCTGAATGCTTTTAATCGTGTGCCGGGATATTTTCAGAAGTAAGAAAGTTATTTCTTTTCGTACAACTTTTCGACGGCCTTTCGGAACTCAGGGTCCCGTAGTTTTTCGTTATACTCGGATGCACTCATTCTGTTGATATCCCTTATAGTAATCCCTAGGGTCTTAGGCGTTTCAACTCCCGGTCCTGCTGAGGAGTGTTCGCGACCTAATCCACTAGACGATTGCTTGGGGCGCACTTCCGTAGACTTGTCCGGGATCGCCGGTGTCGTTGTCGCCGCTGGAGGGATCACCTCTGGCGTAGCGGGTGCGGGCGTCACAACCGGAGTTGTGACTGCTTCGGTAACTGCAGCTTTCGGGGCTCGGACAATGAGCTGTGTACCGGAGTTGCTTCTTCTCCATGTACTTGTTCAGCGTTTGTCCGTTTGATTCGGACTCTACATATTCAGGGGTGCTTTTCTTGAACTGCGCTATCGCGTCCTGAATGGAAACAACACGTTTTTGAATTTCGGCGTCTCGAAGGCTCGTGCGAATCGTTTCGATTGGTGCCCCGAGTTCGGCTTCGAGAAGGGCTCTGTGGGCCTCAGCGGCTTTCGCCGGATCAGACAAATCTTTAGTAAGTCTCACCCGCTCGTCGGCAGTGAGTTGGCGGGGCTCGAAAGTCAGAATCGGCTCGTCCGGGTCGGGTTCGAGTAGGGTTCCGAGCTTGACGGCCTTGCGGGTTTTGTAAAGAGCGACGCTGGCGTTCTCGTGGGCCGCATCCTTCTTTTCAAGCAGTTCTTCAAGCGTATCGGCCTCGAAATACTGGACGGGGCCGACCGCGTTGCCGCTCTCATCTTTGAACTGCTTAGAGGTCACGAACTTCTGTTTCTCTTCGTTCCAATACTTCGACTTCAAAGCCTTGACTGCGATTACTGCTTCGGACATACATTTCTCCCTTGGCCGCTAATTACGGCGTGGTTTGTTCAGTTTGTGAACAGATTTAGATACTGTTAATGCGTTTGGTTAAAAAGGATCACTTCGGACAGTTTCTCTTGATCCTTCAATTCTTCTTCAGCGAGCTTTTGTTTCACGTCCGCGAGATGGACTGTCTTTTCAAATACAATTGAGCCCATCAGGTTTTTGTAAAACTTCTCCATCGCGTGCGCGACAGTCATCAAAGCCCGTTGCTTTTTTTCCTCGGACGGGTCACAATCCATCGCTTCGTCGCGGGCCTTACTGATTTCTATTTTCATCAACTTCTTGATGGCGTTTGCGTACGGGGTGCCGTCTCCTGCCATCAAGTCCATTTTTTCGGAGTCGGTGAGTTCTGTCGCAACTAGTTCGGGCGGGCGACGTGAGACCACTTCTGATCCGTTCATTAGTCAATTCCTGCGGCTTTCAGCGAAACAATGCTTTCTTCTAAATCTCTAATCAGTTTTTTATGAGCTTCCTGGTGTGGCATCCCCTTTTTAAAATGAAATTCATACCAGATTTCAGGTTCGGAATCCGGAAGAATGAAATTATTCTCGCCTCGGGGATAGATGAATCCTTTCGTCGTGTACGGAAGGTCAAAACCGTCAGGCCCAAACGATGTTGCGTCGTTCATATTGTGAACATCTCCTAAGCTGTCGTCTGACTACCCAAACCTACCCCTGGCGCACTCGCTCCAAGCAGAGCTTCGGGTTCAGCGGATTTCTCCGCGATAATTCGGAACACATCACGAGCAGCTCGCGCTTCATTTTCTTGATCGATAATCTGCGTGTTCTGTTGGAACTTCTTATCGCTTTGAGCGTCCTGAATCTGTGCCTTCATTTGCATTTGAGCGGCGGGACTGTTGGCTTGCTGGCGCTGGATTTCTTCGGGCGTCATGTCCTGAATGATGTCGTAGTAATTCTTCCAACCGCTGATGTCGTGAATCATGTGGAACAATTCTTCGATATTTACCTTCTTGTTCGAAATCTTGTTCAACTGATCCATCATCGGTTGGGATTCAAACATCTGCATCATCATAAACAGCGACTGCGCCATTTGTGACTTAGCGGCTAAGTGCGAGCCGGCGAGGACTTCGAATTCAGCGGGGCCATTCAGGAAATTGCCCGCATCGAATTTAAAGTCCGGACCTTCTTTTTCGCCCAGGAGTTTTTTGATGTACGCAATCGGCATTTTATCTTTGTTCATCTGGTGAACTTTATAGATAAAAGGCTCGTAGACCTGACGGACGAATGTTTCCGCAAATCCGCCGATGCGGTTCATAGTGGCTTGAATAACACCCGCCGCGCCTGTACCCGTACGCATCGCCCCACCCTTCGCGGTGGATGCACCCATGGTCAGTTGCTGGTTTGCGCCCGAGGTCATCTCAACACGGGATTGCGACAACGCGATTTGTTGAACTACTTCAGCCGGAATGTTCGGCTGCTCCAACATCGTCAGGGCTTTTTGCGTATCCCCATCAACTGCGATAATTCCGCCGATGCGTTGCCGAATTTGCTGCTCTTGGATGTTCGCACCGCGGGAACGGACGAACATAGGATTGACAATAAGACTGGCCAGATCGAGGCAAGCATTGATGAGTCCCGCTTGCACTCTCTGCTCAACACCGATGACTCGTCCCAAACCAAGACCCCAGAAGGCATCTGGGATATTCCACCAATTGAGAGAGAGAAATGGGATACATCCGAATTCGTTTGGCTCATTTCGTATGCACTTTACACGGTTCAGGACCGTAATGACTTTATCGTTGTCCCAGCGCTCAAGGACTTCCAGAGGTTCATCTAGCGGATCGGCGGTTGATTTTTGGAAAACCGGACGGGCATGGTGAACGAATGCTGTGCCCTGCACAATATTGGCTTCGCTCTGGGGTCCGTGCGCAGGATTTTCTTTCGGAGCCTCAAACCAGGACTTAATTTCTTCCTTGTCAGGCAGCATGTAACGCTTTTTCAGCGTCTGTTTCCCGTTCTCGTCTTCTTCTATGTATTCTTCGTCCGCTAATTTCTCAAGGTCTTTGTACGTCAAGTACATCCGGTCAATTACGAACTTAGCCTTGCGGATGTCAGGGACTTTCAGCCCGGAATCCACTAGCATGTACCGAATATCTTTCGATTCAAATGTCGGCGTGTGAACATCTTCCGTACCCGTGACTTTTTTATAAGTCATCGAGTCAGGAGTTTCAAGCATCGTTGCAGGCGTATTAGGCAGCCTTGATTGAATCTCTACTGGATTTCCGACTGGTTCATATTTAACAGTCTTTTTTGTGTAGCTTTGAAAACCCCACTTCCAAATACCTGTACCAAAATTCAACGAGGAAAAAATACCCCAGTCTACTTCCTGCCGAATTTGCATCTGGTCGAATTCGGTAGCAATAACAGTTGAGATTGCCCGAGAAGTATTTTGCTGCAGATTCGGGCGTGGGCGCAAAACGAACGGAGGGTTCTCGTAAAACAACCCGTTCATAATTTGTGGATGGATCGCGTTTACGGTTTCCGCTACAACGAAACGGTTCACGTTAGCGCGAGGCTGCGTGGTGCCTTCCCACATCATAATTGAAGGCGGGGATTGATACAGAGCGTCAGCTTCACGCCATCTCAAGGACCAATAATTTGATTGAAGCCAACTTTCAGTCTGCTGGGCGTCCTGAACACAGAGCTGTAGTGCCCCCGAATTTGCCACTTCCGCAGGGCTGGTGAAATCCTTAATATCTATTTGTCCTTGCGGGTTCGCTGCGTCGGGAGTAATTCTAGCCAATTAATTATCCTATGGTTTCTAGAACCATCTGTCGTTGCGTAGCCGTATTGCTCGCGCTCGCGTTCGAAAAAGCAATAGTGACTTGAAGAGTCTGTGCGGTAGTTATGTCTAAGGTTCCGACCGTTGCGATGTTCACATCCGCGTACGTACTGTCCGCAACTGTGTTTCCCGCCCCGAGGTCGATAATCAAATTCCCGTGTGGTTCGAAAGCAGCCGTGGCCCCTGCGGTTTGAACCGTGAGATACCCGCTAATATTGAATTGTCCGTTTGTGGATTGAAGGCTCGCTAAAGCGGCTGTTACCATGCTAAGAAGGGTAAGAGAGCCTAACTTAACTTTTACCGTGATCGTGGATGTAGAAGCCGCAGGCGTGTTGTAAACTCCAGCCAACCAAATTCTGAGTGTCCTGCCCGCGCGGTTTAAAGTTCCCGCTGGAACCGAAGCGGACATTAGATTTTGATCCGACGCGACAGCAGCATTTACCGTAACTGGTGTTACGTTCGTATTAACCCATGCTCCAGAAAAAGAAGCCGTGCCGTTATTGTTGGCGTTGTAACTCAGAGTGTGAGTAACAGAATCCGCGAATTCGATATCTTGATTGGCAACCCCGGCGAGCGCAGCGGCTTCCGCCATCGCAAGTGCTCCAAGGGTGGTGCTTGTGGTTCCAAGAGTTAGGGTCCCGTTCACAATGTTGGCGTTAGCATTTCCGCTCATCGTGCTGGAGGAGACGGCGTAATAACCAAGTTGTCCCGCAACTCCAGAACTCACGGTTCCGCTGGACGAACCAACAATGCTGATGTTTCCAGAACCGTCTGTGGTAACAGCCTGTAGTTGTCCGTTCGGGGCACGTCCAAAAATCTGGATAGGCGTAGCAACGCCATTGTTAATCAAATCCGCCATTTTTTAATCCTTTATTTTTTAGCTTAATTGGCCGTCGCCATCAGTCGTAACTGCTTGCATCTGTCCATTCGGAGCCCGGCCATAAATCATCACTACTACCGGGACGCCGTTGGCAATCGTGTCTACCCCAGACGGAGTTTGTCCGGACAAATCAATATTTCCGTTACCATCCGTTGTTACCGCAGAAAGAACCCCATTTGGGGCTCGGCCATATATAATGGCAGGACGAGCAATTCCAGTGGTGATTATATCCGCCATAAAATATCTCCTTTTTCATGCACATCTTGATTTGCGGTGCCGGGGGTAATTCTCATTCAGGAACTTTCGTTAGGGACGGTTTCTTCCAAGCAGAAACAACATCATTAACTTTATTTACCCCGTAATGGCTGGCCGCTCCCACTCCGACAAATGTTGCGGGGCCGGTTAGGTCGGGGATGCTGTGGGTATGCCAAACAACATGAGAAACCCACAGCAAAACGGAGAGAGTTGTTAACATAGTGCATACAGCTCCGATATCTGGTTTACTGTCGTCGCTAAACAAGGCTTGAATAAAGTTAATCATTTGGTTTCACCAATTGTTTGTTCTCTAACAAATCAACAACAAATAAAGCCCTTGACAAAAAACACTAAAGCATGGTATGATCCAAAATCATCAAAGGAGATGAAAAATTTTGAAAATTACACAATGCATGTTAGTTTTGATGTGTGGTCTTTTTGCTATCCCACCCTCCGCATTCGGTCAGCGACAGCCGTTTCCTAGTGGTGGCGTTTCTGCCGTCTCTTCGCTGCCTGCGACGTGCACGCCGGGGACGACCGCACCGGTCAATTTGACGATCAATGGTGTGGGATACGGAGTGTTTTACTGTTCGGCAACCAACACATGGGTGCCAGACAATCCCAGCGGCACGATTAGCCCTCTTGCCTATGGCGGAAAATTCGATGTGAAGTTTGTGTACGACGCAACGTTCACGAACGGAAGCGCGACGGTGACTTGCCCACAAAATGACTGCAATTTTACGCAGGCAGATGTCGGAAAGATCGTTTTCGGCACGAATGAAGCGAACATCGCCTCCCAAATTGGGACGGGCCTAATCACAGCGCAAAACACCATTTTGACAGTCAACGGTGCGCAGAGCATCACTATGAGCGCAACCGCTTCCGCGAGTTGTACGGCAGCTTCGGCGCAGTTATGCCCCTTAGCGTGGGGCACGCAAGACGATTCTACGGCCATCAATGCTGCTGCCACCGCCGCATGGGGCACATCAGGCAGGTGCATCGCACTTCAGTTTCCGAGCGCCAATTACTTCTTTAGCAGCGCCTTGATGAACATGTCGATCACGCAGCTTTCCCAAGCTTGCGGAGGGTCGCAGGCGGCGGCCTCAATTTCCGGCATCGATACTACCCAGGTTGGTCCTACCGCATTCGGGCAGGGCATGTCGAATTCCGTAGGTATCCCGCTGCCAAGTTTCAATTTCGCCACTTGCACTGGCGGTGTTGCTGGAACCGCTTGCTTTGGCGGGACTGCCAATCTTCAGATTCACGACCTAGGAATCAACGGACTCGGGCAAACGCTGAATGGCAGCCCACATACTAACAATCTCGTAGATTTGTTCGGGAGCAGCGGGGGCGGGCAATGCACCGGGAGTACCGGATACAACCTCGGCTTTGCCGGTTGGGGCGTGCAGTCCAGCGGCAGCGTAGGGATTGCGATGGGAGGGAACGCCTGCGGCGACCCTCAATATAGCAACATCATTTCCGAACAATTCGGGGCTACAAACTGTTCGATCAATTCCTCTTACGTGGTCAGCGTGAATGCCTTAGCTTGCCTTGGAGCTACCACCAGAGTGCTCCTCGTGACGTGTTCCAGCAACAGTCAGATCGTGAACACGACAGCCAGCGAGTTCGTTGATATGGATGCTGCCGGCCCGACGATAACTCAGCAAAACTGCATCTGGAATTCCTATGGCGACCATATTAATGCGAACATCGCATCAGCCAGCAACACACTGTATCAGAATACCTCTACCGTGGGTTCAACGACGAACTTCACTGGCGTTAAACTTGCGTTGATCGCAAATACCGGAGGCAGCCAGGCTTTCTTGTCCACTGCTCCCGCTGTTCCTAACAGCATTCATTGCAAAGGATGCAATTTCGACATCGGCACGACCAACAACAAACTCTTCAACGTCAACTCCAGCTTTTCCTTTTTCGATGAAGGAGGCAACAACTTCAGCCTCGCCGGAACCGTAGGGGCCGTGAACAGCGTCTTTACCGGGCAGTACATCTTCGATGGTCATGGGGTAAAGGGCACTTGCACGGGCGTGGCAACGGCTTCTCAAACTCTTGGGCTTTACGGCACCGGGCCGAATGAAACGCTGACAACTTGCACGTCTACAGCGATTGGTTCGGGCTTGCAAGTTCAAGGTTCCAGGACGCTGATGAATCTGATCGTCAACTCGACCGCTGGCGGGGTTAACGGGTCGTCCGGCGTCGTGACCGTCTTGAAAAATGGCGTTGGCACGGCCATAACCTGCACGCTCGGGACCACGACAAATTGTGTGGACACCACACATTCGGTTTCGGCGGTGGATGGAGATTTGATCTCGATTCAGTTCACCACGCAGGCCGTTGAGACGCTCGCTGGCGTAAAAGCCGTCGTGGGGTGGAACTGATGAACGACCCCAAATCTTCGCCTACGAAGCAGAAGCCCAGTGTGGCGCCGACCGATCCATGAACGGCTGATCTTTCTGCGCACCAACTTTTCCCGGACCACGTTTTTTCACCCAAGATATTGAAGTCGTAAGTTAAAATTATACTGTGGATTCCCGGAGGCCCCGGACACTGTTGTAAAATATGTGATTATAGAGTTTGCCGCCGCCATAAAATTTCCTAAAAGAGCCGCCTGTTCGCCTTGTGTGTTTAAGTTAAAAGCGACGCTATCTAATCCTGCGGCAGTTGTTCCGTTATTCCAAGATATGCTGGCAACAACTGTTCCAGCACTTCCAGCGGACGTAACAATAACATCTGCATAAACTGCGTACATACCACCCCCTGTCGGGGGGACCGCATATAAAGGGGTACTACCGATGCTCGCTGTTTGCCCAGCTAAACTAACCAACGCTATCGTGCCTAGCCCACCCCAGTGGACGCCAAATGAGTCGATCCAAGAAACAACCTGCCCCGCAGTATTTGTAAAATGAACGATGTCGCCCGCGTTATTTGCAGGACCGAAAGTATACTGGGATGTTGGCTGGATTGTAGAAGGCATGATTTACGTTCCATAAATTTGAAAATCAGGATGTTGAATAATCGGGAGGCCCTCCCAGTGGGTAGGGGCTAGCGTTACGATTTCTCGGTGGTCAAAACCATCGGTTTTCCACCCAGGATTGACAACATTAGGGCGTCCAAACTTCGTGCTGTACGTGTTCTCGGTGTCGCCCTTAGTTCCAAACTGGCGTTCGTGTAGTTGTTTTCTTTTTTGAATATCCCAGGCTGCGGTTTGCCGCTCTTGTTCAGTTTGCGGAGGTTCGATTCCCTTCGGTAAGTACCTAGACAAGTGCGCGAGACCGTCGAGTGAATCATCTTTACGGTTTGAGCCTGCTTTGAACTTCACATGCTCTTTGATAACTTCGTCCATCACGTCTTTAGGAATTTCCGAGGAGAAGAAAATACGGTTATCGACGTAGAGAGTTTCAAGAGACTCTGCTCGGGCGTTCTTAGCACCTTTTTGGTTATCGACAGGAATCCATTCAATGCTCGGGCAATCCTGGTAGCCAACTCGTGCGAGTGCCCGAACAATGTCGTTTTCAATCCAATCGTGCGCGGGGGCTTTTTCCACCCCTAGGTTTTTGATTGGCTTCCAGCGGTTCGCTAGGTTCGCAACCGCGAAGGGAAGTTCAGACTTACTAAATCGCCCCCGAGTAATTGCTGGAACATACATTCTGCCGGCGAGCGGACCTTCGACTACGAAAAATCCAACCGCGCCAAAAGAGCGGTCGCTTCCTGATCCATCTGTGGAGGCAAAATCCCAAGCCTCAGCGATGAAGTAAGTCCCTGCCTGTGGAAACTCCTCGGGCGAAACAATCTGCTTACGGAGCATTGCTTCCGTAAACTTAACGGTTTTCGTGAGTGTGGGGTTTAGAAGGTACTGGCAACTGAAAATGAACTCGTCTACTTTGTACTCATCCATCAACGCTTTGAACGTGAGACGGGGTACATCGTTGCGATCTTTCGGAAAAAGTAGGGTTACATCTTCTTCCGTGAGTTCAGGAATTGTCTTTTTGCGCGATCCGGGTTTAACTTCCCAAGCCGACGCCTTCAGAACCTTCAGGTCCGAAATAGTTTCTTCAAGGGCGACGTACGCATCCGCCGCGTCCCAGTAAGTACCTACGTAGTCTTTATAGCCGTAAAGATCGACTAGAGGGCGGGCCGACTTGATTTCATCCGCCACTACTTTACGCTGTTCGGCGGTTGCTTTAGGCCCGGAGTTACGGTTACTAACACAGTCGTCAAATTTCGCGATGTCTGCGTGCTTACCAGCCGTGCTCATCCCGAGAGAGAGGGCCAGCAAAGTAGGCTGAGGCTGTTTCTCTGTGCGGGCAGGACTTAGGAATTGGTCGTCCGCTTCTTTGCGTTTTGCAGGAACACAGTGTGCGAAATACAACATCTGAAACCGCGTCATTACTGTGTTTTCAGGGATTTGAAAATAGTGCTTCACCTGACGGACAAAATCGTTCGCAAGGGTCTCTTCCGCGGTCATGTAAATAATTCTTATGTTGCTGAAGCAAATCACCCACTGCACCGCATCCGCCATGTCGATGGTGGATTTAAAAGTACCGCGGGGATACAACAGCATCCGGTTCTTGACCGTGCTCTGCTTCGAGACTGCTTGCCGCCAGTTTTTGGCTTCTACGTACGGATTTTTCTTAACAAAAAAGTCGTCAGTGATTGGACGATGAACCTCATCAACCAAAGCGAGATCGAGAAGCTCGACAGAAAGCCAAAACAAATCAGTTTGGCCGTTGCGAAAATCCTTCTCCCAGACCTTCGGATCGTCATAGCCAAACTTCTTCCAGCCTTCCGTAGACCCTGACCGCTCTACCGCTGTTTTCGCTTCGTTGTAGAGTTTGTCAAAGTCAAACGGGGCCATTTAATCCTTAAACCTTCTCTGGGGATTCCTCGGATGAGGAGTCTTTCTTCGTATCACCCTCGGCGGCTTCTTCTTTGCCGCCTAGGTACTGCTTAATTTTGTCGGACAATTCCTTACTGTTCTTCGCGACGTAACTGGTCTCTTCACCCTCGTACGGGCTGTGACGGACAACGTGCGATCCTTCGGTGAGGTGCTCAATATGCGTGCTGCGCATCCCATGCTTAGGGCGTTTCTTTCCACCGCCTAGTCCTTCGTCTTTAACCTTACCGATTAGTTCGCTTATATTAATTGCCATTTGTTTTCTCTCGTTTTGCCTTAGCCCTGAAGTCTGCTTCTCTGAGAATAGGAACGTTTCGTTCGGCGGGCGCTTGCGAAACGATTTGGCTTAAAGCTTTCTTTACGCCGTGCGCAGAACCAGAAATCTTAATTTTAACTTTGGTTCCTTTGCCCACGATTACTCCACTCTATGCTGGATTTTTTATTCGGCAACCTGCAACAAACATATCTACCGCGCGATTAGGATTCACAGGTAAAGCCTGGGGAAGACGGCGAGTTCCAGACTTCCATTGTTCATGAATCGCGGCCATTCCTTGGGGATCGAATTCCCATTCAGCGATAATTTCTGTTTCCTCTGGCAACGTAGTGCCCGACTTGAACTCGTAAGACCCTCCACCAAGAGGGAGATTTCCATAACATCCGAGCCGAGGGGTTGATTTCACGCGGGTTCCGTTTGTTCGGAGCACCCAACCAAGCCACGGTTCATCCGGAGATTCATGTCCAGGGCGTTGGTAGCCAAGAACAATTTGCATCGCTTTGCGAGACAACCAGAAACCAGGGCCAGAAGCATTCACGCCGCCTTCGTATCGGAAGATACGTCGGTGTTCGTCAATACCAAAGGACTCCCCGCCTACAAAATCGTGGTTCTTAAAATCACTAGCTAGGAGTCGGTCGGGAAGTACGTATGTATCGTCGTCAACCTGGAATAAATAATCGTAGCCTTGCTCGTACGCCCACCGAATCATTTCGTGGATTTTCGAGCACAAATCCTGATAGCCATCAGGCACATCAAGTTGCACTTCGTCCGATTTTAGTTCGTGGTGCCCGTGTCCGTAAAAAATCTTGTAATCCAATCCGTGGATATCTTTGATCCAGGTTTGGCGCGACGCATCGGCGTAGTCTTGGCGAGCGTGGCAACACTTCACCGCTATTAGGATTCTACTCATTGAGTCCTGTTAAGAACTTTGTTCAGAAAGTGAACGGGGTGCTCCCAAAGGAACACCCCATCCAGTTAATTGTTAGAATTACGCCTCGATCAGGAATTGCGTGAGCGTGCTGACCGGGGAAACCGGCTGGGCGCCTCCGCTCACAACCGCGACCGCGAACTGGGCGGGCGGCTCGGTAGCGGCGTTGAAGGTTGTGAGCGGGTTCGTTACGATAGCACGAGCAATCGCAACGGTCGTCGCAACGTTTGCGCTCGTACCTTGGTATCCTTGGCCAACTCCGGTGAGACGCGCAGAAACGCTGTCACCAGTGAGTTCGGCTTCGATTTCCCACGGCACAGTAGTAGCAGTGGCGGCAGCGTACGAGATAGCGACAAACGCCGTCATCGAGACGATGGCATTAGCCGTTGCAACCGCAAAGCTGGCCGTATTCGCTGCACACAAAAGAAGCTGAATTGTGGATGCAGTGTAGGTTCCCGCTCCGTACGTGGTGTATCCGTTGGCGCGAACCGTGAACGGTTGGCCGTTCAGTTTGTTGGAACCAGGAACGTTCAGGTTGTCCTGAGTACCGGCTCCGGGCTCACCAGCAATAACGGTGAACGCCGAGGTAGCCGCCCCAGCAGACGTGACGCTAGCTGCGGCAGGCGCGTTAGTAATAATATACATGAGTTTATGTTTCCTTGTTTTGATTTATGTTACTTCAGTGCGGCTGTTGGCAGGCGCGATTACAAGCTGTTCTGAAAGAACGGCTTTAAAACTTTTTGTTGGCGGATGTCGGTAATTAGTTTCGTGATCGCATTTTCAAATCCGAAGCCTTCGTTGCGGTAATACCTGACCGTTGGGCTCCAATAACACCGATTGGTTTCCCCGTATTTCCAATCGCCGTTCCCTGGCAAAAGCAAGTGAACTGCTTTTCCTAAAGCGGACGCTAGCCAGAACGTTCCTGTGTCCACGGTAACTATGGCGTCCAAAGAAGCAAGGAGACCGAGTGTATCCTCCCACGTCTCAAATGGAATATTCTGCACTGGGTAGGGCATTTTCTTCCCGTGTTGCAGCGAAATCCAATGGATTTTATCGCCGGTCATTGTTACGAGGCGCATCGCTTGACCCTCGGTCAAGCTACGAACTCTGCGTCCGCCTTGAAACTTTTCGGCGGCTTCGAAACAAATACCTACGATAGGAAGGTTGTCAGAACGCTGGAACTTGTACTTTTCTAGAATTTCTGGTCTCGCCGTAAACGGTAGAGCGGGCGGAACCTGAGTTGGAACCGTGAGTTGGCTCGGAATCCAGTTGCTCGCCGTCTGCTAACAGTTTATCTCTCGGAAACACGCGCTCGAAGAAACTGAATAACTGAGAGTGCGGATAAAATCTCCAGTTAACCCCTCGCTTTGTTAACTCCGGAAGCCATCGTGGGTAGTTGAGACGATCCCCGGCTCCCCCCTCGTTAATCACGATAAGGAGATGACCGTCAGGCAAATCTTCGCCATGCCACTCTCGACACTCTTGAGACAGTTCTAGTTCTAACGCTGCACCCATTTGCGTCGGGCGGGCATGTTCGTAAAGAGGCCATGCTTGCTTCCAAAATCCCTTACGCAACAACGCTTCACTGTAGCCCAGGCGAATGTAATCATCGCTCGGATTTATCCAATATGCTTCTTCTACGACCCGAAATGATTCGTTGTGTCGGCCTAAATCCTTCAGGGTTAGCGCAAGGTTCATTCCAATACTTGAATGTTTATTTTTATTCCAAGCCGCTTTCGCCAGAGGCAGGGCCTTTTCAGAATCCCCTACAGTGAAATAGCAGCCCGCAAGATCAGCCGCGATTGTAGAATTGGGACGAAAGGTTAATATCCGTTCAAGTGCGGGAATCCGCGCTGCGGACTGTTCAGCATCCATTACTTGCATTTACGAATCATCCCCATAGTTGGTGAATCTGCGAGTTGGCCGTGCTCCGATTGTTCTGAAACCGGGATAATTTCTTTGAGCGCTTGCTGAACTTCCGGAAAGGTCCAATCATGGAACATTACCACCCCACCAGCAGAAAGCATCGGCCAAAAATGCAAGAGAGCGATTTGATGCGAACTATAAAAATCAGAGTCCATAAAAATAAGAGATACAGGCCGACTCAGAAATTTTGGAACCGTCTCTTCGTGAAGTCCTTGAATTAGAACTATGTTCTTAAACGGAGTAGTAACAGCTTTAACTTCATTAAAATCATTTTTACCAAAGTTTTCGAAACCGATACCGTCCCCGTACGGGAGCCCTCCGAATAGGTCAAAGGCGTAAACCGTCTTGGAGGGATCGGCTGCCGCCATCGCGATGGTCGCACCGCATTTGTACGATCCACACTCAACAATACAGCCGGGCAAGTCGTGGAGTTCGTTCACTAACTGAACAAGCGTGTCAATATTAGACGGGTGACAGTCAGAGCGAGATTTTGCGAGGGCTATCGCCGCATCGTACGCGATCACTTCGGACGCCTTAAAATATTTAGTTCACCGGAGGCTTCGAACTCCCAACCGATTTGTTTCGCCCGCTTGATTGCGAGGGCCCCGCGAGTTTGATACCCATCTATTACGATGATGCGAGCGCCTGTTGAAAGAGCGAGAAGAAACTCCACGACGCCGGCTTGAAGGTCGGACGGGTGAAGAAAAACAGCGTCGAGCCAGGTCCGGGTGCTTAGGTACTTGCCATGATCCTGGGTCAGGAACGTGCAGTACCGAGCGGTGTGGTTTGACTCTAAATCCTTGTGCGTCGCAAGCTGTAATGCAAAATCCAGATCGATGTTCACAAAATTCGCGGTCGGGTGTCTAGAAACCCAATCGGCTATCTCAAGAGTGTGGACGCATCCAGTCTCAACGATAGACGGGCAGGAATTGTCAAGCGAGTTAAGAATTTCCTCTACTGTCTGCATCTATTTTCCTGCTGTCTTCCAAGCGAATCACGTCCGAATCTTCGTGGTGCGTGCTGACTTCCAAAATCACTGCGCCGTATTCGCTGCTAAAACGGTGCGGAGTCTTTGGCATGATCGTGCGAGAATCATCGGCTACGAGAAATTCCACGATTGGAACCCCGCGAACATCCCGTTGTTCTAACTTAACGATCCCGCTCTCAACTACGAACGTCTCTTTTTTGACTGGATGTAGATGCAGAGAACACTGGTAGCCTGGGGTGATAATCAAATGCTTGGCGCAATATTCGGGTTCATTCACCAGCCAGATTTCAGTGCCCCAGACCTTTTGAACGATCTTCATTACAGCGTGACGCCCACAACAACACCAACAGTCATAGAAAATCTCTTGAAGCGGTCTAGCGGGTAAAAGTTGATCTCGCCGCCAGAACCAACTGTTCGAAGACTGGCCTGCTGCAAAAACTTCATCCACACGAACTGAGCAACATCCTCGTCTGGGGTGTGCTTCGGGCGGTTGACCGGGAACTTCTGTTCGACGTATTCGTCTTCGTACAAAGCTGTATCGTGATTCAGTTTCTGTTCTTTGAAAACGCCGAACACGGAAACATGAACCGCTTCGGTCGGGACTTGAATCCCCGAGGACCCCTGCGGACCTTTAGTTTCTTGGGCTGCCCCGCCAATCAACAAATCATTGTCACTCATACTGCTCCTTGGGTCCGTTTATATGGAACCGAAAAATAATTCATCGGTAGGAACGAAGCGCTTCGGATGCTTTCCCACCAACGGCTGGTCGAGCTTAGGATCAAACCGTTTAGGCGATTTAATCGACCCACTTCACGCGGACTTTGCTTGCGCAAGCGTTAGCATCTCGTCCGCGCTCAGAACTTAATGATTCGGACTCAAACTCATTCCCATGCGTACAGGTGGTTCGGTAAGCAGTTGGTCCACCCGAGTTCGCAACCGATCCATTACGGTTTGTTCGTTTGGTTCAGTCAGTGAAAAACCAGCAATTAAATGCTGACGGCTGCGGTTAAAAATGTCATAAGAGATTGTCTTTGATGGAGACGTGTTGACTTCGATGGAATGGCTCTTGTAAAATATCCGCATTCGCCCTCGCTTGTGAGTTAACTACATTCGTTCATTTACTGAACAAAAACAGTGTATCACGATCCGCGAATAAAGTCAACTACTTTTTTACGGATTTGATTGCTCTTATTTTTAGATAGTTCTTCACCGGCCAAATAGCCGTTATACCCACCAGCCCGAACGGGACCCAGGAGTGCGCTCGGTCAACAACCCCGGCCCATCCAGACACCGCAAGGAAAGCAAGCACGGCGGCGGGCCGAAGAATCCCAGCGTCCAGGAACGTGCGAAAAGTGTTGGCGGTAAGCCATTTCATCAGTTTGTTGGCTTCAACAAAACCGTAGTACCAGATTCCCCAGCGGGTGACGAACACATCCGCAAGCATTACGGCGTACCAAAGTACCGTAGCGAAGTTGTACGCAAAATCACCGTTCGGCAGGGTTCGTGGATCAAACATGTTTTCTCCTAGATTGGAAGAGTCAGATTGTGAAAACCCGCCCTGACGTGCCTATAAACTTGGTAGGCAAATCCTGCTGTGGCGGCGTATCCAGCGTAGACCGAGAAATTGTTCAACAGGAGAGCGGTACCGATTTCGGCGGTAATCACAATTCCGCCTAAACCAAAAACCAGCAAGGCATTCGGACGTTTGCCAAATAACCAAGGGGTGCCAGTTTCGGGGTAGCTCGGATTCTTCAGGAATCGAACTGTGGTGATACCGTCGAACAAGGCCGCACCCAGCAAACTAACTGAAGAAACTAGGAGCAGAAAATTCACGGTGCTCACGCAGGATTAGAAAAAACAATTGAAGTCGAGGCAACCTGACCTTGAGCATTGCCGTTAGGATTCCCCGCCGTCTTCACCGCAGCCGCGACAGGGATGCCCGCGTTAGGCGGGAGAGGGTGAATCGCGGGATTGCTATGAAGAACTTGGCTCCCGCTCGTATTGATTGTAATTTTTGTTTGTGCCATTTTGATCGCCATGTTGCCTTTTTCTAGACTTTTTTAAGGATAAAGAAGGCGCTGCGCGCGTTCGATATAACCTGCAAACCCGAAGTTGTTTCCTGTGTTGTTCGTTATCAAAACATCAATTGCGTTCGTTCGATCCGTAAACCAACTTCTTTTTAGTATGTCGCGTTGAACCAGCAATTCAACCGCCGCGGACAATCGAATATCGTCGGGGTAGAAACGATTGTTGATGACGTTCACTAACTGAACGTAGCCCCCGCCGTACTGCTTAATGATCGCGAAAATCTTTCCAGGACCAATACTCCCGAGAAACGCGCTCGCGGAAGCGGATAAGGATTTAGCAGTGCGCTTCGCCAATCCGCCTGAGAATGTGCTCATAGTCGCGGCGAACGTTTGGAAGAAAAGGGTTCCGCCGCCCGACTTGATCGCGTTTAAAACTGCGGTCCAGGCCGACATACCCCCGGACAAAATCTTAGCGGTTAGTTTTAGCAGCCCGCCCGAAAAAGCGGACATAGAAGCACCTAGGATTTTGTTCGTGAGCTTTACAACCGCCCCGACAAATGCGGTCGTGCTTGCGGACAAAATCTTAATGGTTTGTTTAACGATGGCCCCGGAGAAAGCCGAGGCGGTTGCCGCGAGAACCTTCTTCGTTTGTCGAACAAGCCCGCCCGAAAATGCGGTCGTTGAAGCGGCCAGAATTTTATTCGTCTGCTTCACAAGCGACCCTGCAAAAGCAGTCATCGTGGCTGCGAGGTCTATGCTGAACTTGCTGGTCAGTTTAACCAACACCCCAGCAAAAGCAGACATGGAAGCAACTAGGCCGTGTAGGGTTTGCTTCGTGACCGAGCCCGAAAAGGCAGTCATGCTAGCGCCCAAATCACCACCAGTTTTGTTCGTTTGCTTCGAAGCCGTCCCTGCGAACGTAGACATCGAAGCGGACAACGATTGAGTTTGATTGCGGGCCCAGCGTTCGCGCTCTTGATTTAAAATTGCCGCGGTAGGCACGTCGGCTTACAGAGGGATTTCTTCCCAAGAAATATAACCGATACCTGTCGTAGCGGTGGTGATTGCTTCGATACCGATT
>WNGI01003676.1_pt1 | contig 25355 bp, 21 predicted proteins | sample 5400621 | NCBI WGS metagenome assembly WNGI01 (sample SAMN13153374, study PRJNA577476) | soil metagenome | isolation source: 20 cm soil or saprolite under Garry oak tree replicate 1 | place: USA:California | collected 2016-06-15 | reverse complement strand
AAGGCGTAGAGCGCGCGCGAGAACGCGCGCGCCGCGCGCTGCAGGTCCTCGCTCGGGTAGATCCCGCGCCCGGTCACGATCTTCTCGTGGATCGAGTACAGGCGGTGCGTGCTCGCGACGATCGTGGTGCGCGCGGGCGACGGGAAGCCGAGCTCGATCATCCGCCCGACCTCCAGGAACTCCGCGGCGAGCAGCACGTCGAGGGCGCCGGGCACCGGATAGAGCGAGAAGACCGGCGGCTCGGCGTCGCGCGCGTCGCACAGCTCGATGTAGTAGGTGGTCGAGCCGGTCCGCTGCGCGACGCCCGGGATCGACGTCCCGTGGGCCGGATAGCCGTCGAGCAGCGCCGCATCCACGACCCAGTCGAGGAGGACGCCGCCCCCCTGGCCGCCGACGGCCGGGATCAGGACGCTCAGGACCCGCGGGTCGCTCACACGGGGACGGCGGCGAGGCGGCGGATCACCGCCCGGCGCGCGCCGGCCAGGACCCGCGTCCAACGCGACGGGTTCTCGACCACCTTCACCTCGTAGAACGAGGGGCAGAGGACGGCCGCGTGCGCGACCTCGCCGCACACGCCGCAGCCGACGCACGTGTCGTCGACGTGCGCGACCGGGTCGTCGCGGAGCGGGTCGGGATTGTCCCGGAGCGTCAGCGAGGGACAGCCGTTCAGGCGCATGCACGAGTGGTCGCCCGTGCAGACGTCGGGGTCCACGCCGAAGCGCGGTTGGACGACCTCCTCGCCCGCCGCGAGCGCCTTGCGCGCGCGGGGCTTCTCGCGCCGCTGGCGCTCGAGCATGCACTCGTTCCGGGCGATGATGACCTTGAGCCCGGGCACCCGCGTCGTCAGCGCCTCGCGCAGCGTCTTCATCACCTCGGCGATGCGGTAGGAGTTCACGGTGCGGATCCACGGCACGCCGAGGCCGCGCAGCGCGTCGAGGATCGTCATCGCCACCGGCTCCCGTCGCGCGTTGGTTCCGGTGGACGGCACGTGGTGCTGGCCCGTCGCGGCCGCGTAGAAGTTGTCGAGGATCACCAGCACCGAGTCCTGCTTGTTGCCCATCGCGTTCGCGACCCCGTTGGTGAGGCCGTTGTGCCAGAAGCCGCCGTCGCCCATGACCGAGACGACCCGCCGGCCGAACAGGGGCGCGACGGCGCTCGACGAGGCGAGCCCCATCCCGTAGCCGAGGACCGAGTTACCGACGTTGAACGGCGCCTGCGTCGAGAAGGTCGAGCAGCCGATGTCGGCCGACACGTGCGTGTCGCCGATCTCCGGCTCGCGCTCGCGGAGGATCTTCATCGCGCTGAACACCGGCCGCTCGGGGCAGCCCGTGCAGAACGACGGCGGGCGCTTGGCGACCGGCTGCGGCAGCACGGCACCGACCGCCTCCCGATGCGCGTTGAGCGCGTGATGCCGCGCGTCGATCGCCGCCGCCGACTGCGACGCGAGCCCCGCCTCGACGAGGAAGCGCCGGAGCCCGCCGATGACGAGCTGCGGGACGTACTCGCCGTGCGGTGAGAACACGTCCTTGCCGTGGATCTCGACGTCGAGCTTCGCGTCGTGGGCGAGCGCGCCGAGCTCGCGCTCGATGTAGTTCGGCATTCCCTCCTCGACCACGAGGAGACGCCGCTTGCCGCGCATGAACGCGATCAGCTCCTCCGGCACGAGCGGGTGGATGACGTTCAGCACGAGGAGCGGCACCGGCGTGCGGCCACGCGTGTCGGCCACGCCAAGCACGTGGAGGCCACGGAGCGTCGTGTTCCAGAGACCGCCCTGCATCACGATGCCCACGTGCGCCTCCTCGCCGGGGAAGTGCTCGTTGAGCCGGTGCTCGACGATGTAACGGCGCGCGGCGGGCAGCCGCGTCTCGAACTTCCGCGCTTCCATCTGATACGTGAAGGGCGGCAGGTTGATCCGCTCCAGGCTGAAGCTCGGCGCGGTGAGCGGCGAGAGCATGCTGATGCGTGGGCGCACGTTGTCCTTGCACCGGAGCGTGCCGCGCATGTGGCAGGCGCGGATGCGGATCGAGAAGAAGACCGGCTCGTTGCACGCCTCCGAGAGGCCGAAGCCCTCTTCGGCGAAGCGCGCGAACGACTCCAGGCTGTTCCGCGGATCGAGGAGCGGGACCGACGACTTCAGCGCGGTGGAGTGCGTGCGCTCCTGGAGGATCGAGGCGCCCTCGCCGTAGTCCTCGCCGATGACGATGAGCGCGCCACCGATGACCCCGGCCGACGCCACGTGCGACAGCGCGTCGGACGCGACGTTGGTGCCGACGACCGACTTCCAGGTGACCGCGCCGCGCATCGGGTAGTTGATCGAGGCGCCGAGCAGCGCCGCGGCGGCCGCCTCGCTCCCGGATTGCTCGAAGTAGATGCCGAGCGGCTTCAAGACCGGCTCGTTCGCGTCGGCGAGGACGTCGATCAGGTACGACACCGGCGCGCCCGGATAGCCGCCGACGTAGCTCACCCCCGACTGGAGGAGGGCCTTCGTGATCGCGAGGATGCCCTCGCCTCGTAGCACAGCGCCGTCCCCGTACGCGAGCTGTTTGACGTCCTCGGCGAACGATAGCTCTCCCATGGCCGGCTGTAGTTTACTACGTCCGTGGACGTGGTGGTCCGTCGCGCGTTCGGGTCGGAGGCGCCCGTGCTGACGCGCGTGGCCCGCGCCGCGAAGCGCCACTGGAAGTATCCCGAGGCGTGGATCGCGCGCTGGCGCGACGCGCTCACCGTCACGCCGGCATTCGTCGAGCGCCACCCCGTCCGGTGCGCGGTCCGCGGCGCCCGCGTGGTCGGCTTCTACGCGCTCGCGGGCGCGGGGCCCACACGCGAGCTCGAGCACTTCTGGGTCCTTCCCGCGCAGATGGGTCGGGGCGTCGGCGCGCGCCTCTTCGCGGACGCCGTCGCCACGCTCCGGGCCGCCGGGGCGCGCCAGCTTAGGATCGCGTCGGATCCCTTCGCCGTGGGCTTCTACCGACGGATGGGCGCGCGCCTGGTTGGCGAGGTTCCGTCGACGCCTCGGGGAAGGACGTTGCCGCTGCTGGTGTATCAGATCTGAGGCATTGACCGGGCGGCGCGCCGCGGGACGCTGGAGATGTGGAATCACCCCCCTCGTACGTCGCCATCGATCCCGAGGTCCTCAGGCGTCTTTACGTGGACGAGCGGCTGACCAGCACCCAGATCGCTCGCCGCCTCGGTTGCGCAGAGGTCACAGTACTGCGCCGACTCCGGCAATTCGCGATTCCGGCTCGACCGCGCGGGCCACTGAACCAGGCCAAGACCCTCAACGGTGATACCAGGTGGTCGTCGAACCTCGCCTACGCCGTAGGTCTTCTCGCGACCGACGGGAACCTATCGGGCGATGGTCGACACCTCTCTCTCACGTCCAAGGACCGTGATTTGCTGGAGACGTTCCGTGCGTGCTTGAACATTAGTGCCGCGATCACGCCGCATCACGGTGGACACGGCGGCACTAACCTTCGTGTTCAGTGGGGCGACCGGCAATTCTACAACTGGCTCATGGAACTAGGGTTGACGCCGGCGAAGAGCCTCACGCTCGGCGCCCTGGCCGTGCCCGACGAGTATTTTGCCGATTTCTTCCGAGGCTGCGTGGATGGCGACGGCTCCGTCCGTGTGTACATCGATCGGTATCACACGGCCAAGCGCATGCAATACGTCTACGAGCGTCTCTACGTGTCGCTCGTTTCGGCGAGTCGTCCTTTTGTGGAGTGGATGCAGACGACGATTTGTAGGCTCCTTCGCGTCTCTGGTGCCATCCACGACAGTAGCGGCCGACGCCAGCGGCCCCTCTGGGTTCTCCGCTACGCCAAGGCCGAGTCGATCCGGCTGATCGGATGGATGTACTACGCACCCGACGTTCTCTGTCTCGCGCGAAAACGCGCGAAAGCCGAACGGTTCCTCTCCCCTCTCCGCTACATTTCAGTGCGCTCAGTGGGGCGACCGAGGGTAGGATGGGTGTACAATCACCGCGCGTCAGACCCGCTGTAGACGTGTGCCGGGGTGGTGGAGCTGGCTATACACGGGCGCCTCAAAAGCGCCTGCCCGCAAGGGCGTGCGGGTTCGAATCCCGCCCCCGGTACCAAAACCAATTGCCGGCACCATTCCTTGACAACATTCCGCGCTACCCTGTAGCGTGACCTTTCGCGTGGGGCTGTAGCTCAGTTGGGAGAGCACAAGGCTGGCAGTCTTGGGGTCAGGGGTTCGACTCCCCTCAGCTCCACCAAATCTTGACGCGGGGTTACGGAGCGATCCGTGACCCCGCGCGTGTCTTCGGCGGGCGCCAGGTTGCGCGGGCGTTGCGTCGGGTTGCGCGCTTCGAGCGCCGAGAGGGCGGCCAGCGCCGATTGGTCGAGGCGATCGACCGCCGCCTTGTACCGACCCCGACCTGACCCTGCGCGGTCTTTAGGTCAACATCGTCGTGGTCTTCGGGGTGGTCACGAACATCTGCGTGAGCTCGACAGTCGACGACACCTTCCTCCTGGGTTACCAGGCGATTGTGCCGAGGAGTGCGTGGCCGCCACGGGCCCGCGCGAGCAGGAGTCATTGCTATACGCATCGCTACCCACTTCGGGATCGTCGCGGATAGGAAGCAGGTCGTCGCGGCGCTACTACGGCGCGCCGCTCGAAAATCACATCGCCGGCCGAAGTCGCAGACGGGGACCATGAAGAATGCGAGCGCGGTCGCCGAATCGCCTTCCCTCTCACGGCGCTACGTGCTGCGGGGTGCCGGTCGAATGGGCCGCTCGCGTCGCAGGTCCTCCACCGGGATATGGCACGCCAGCCAATGAGTGCCGTCCACGCGCTGCAGGAGAGGCTCGACCTCCTCGCAGATGCGACCGATCTTGCTCGCGCACCGGGTGTGGAACCGGCAGCCGGATGGAGGGCGCCGGGCGCTCGGCACGGCGCCCTCGAGCCTAACCGTGCTCGCCGGCGCGGACGGATCGGGCACCGGGATCGAGGAGAGCAGTGCCCGCGTGTAGGGGTGATAGGGCGGGCGAAAGATCTCGTCCACCGTGCCCAGCTCCACCAGCCGGCCGAGGTACATGACGCCGATGCGGTCGGCGAGGTGGCGCACGAGGCTCAGGTCGTGCGAGATGAACACGTACGTCGCGTCGAGCCGGTTTCGCAGCTCGGTCAGGAGATCGACCATCGAGGCCTGGCTCGACACGTCCAGCGCCGAGAGCGGCTCGTCGAGGACGACCAGCTCGGGCCCCGTGGCGAAGGCGCGCGCGATGGCCACCCGCTGCTTCTCTCCTCCGCTCAGCTCGCGAGGCAAACGATGAAGGTAGCCGACGTCGAGGCGCACGGCCTCGAGCAGCTCGCGGACCCGCGCCTGGCGCGCCGGGCGTGGCACGCCCTGGATGGCAAGTGGGCGCTCGAGGATGGCCGCGACGCGCTTCGTGGGGTTCAGCGATGAGTCGGGGTTCTGAAATACGATTCGGACGACGCGGCGGAACTCGGCGTCGTCCATGATCTCCGTGCCGGACTGCCGACGGTGGATGCTCAAGGCGCCGGAGGTCGGGGGCAGCAGTCTCAGCAGGAGACGGCCGAGCGTGGTCTTGCCGCAGCCGCTCTCGCCCACGAGCGCCAACACCTCGCCGCCGCGGACGTCGAACGTCACGTCGTCGATGGCGTGCACGGGCGGACGCGCGAGCCCCAGCCACCGCGTGAGAACGCCCGGCTCCTCGTAGTGCTTGGTGAGGCTCTCGACCCTCGCGACCGGCGCGGCGATCTCGGGTAATGGAGGGGCGCCGGGCCGCGCCCGGGGCGTGGGCGGCGTCGCGATCACCGTGTCCCATCGCAGGCAGCGCGCCGCGTGTGCCGGGCCGACGGTCGCCATCGCCGGCTGGCTGCGTGTGCACGCATCCTCCACGAAGTCGCAGCGGGGCGCGAACACGCAGCCATCGGGCAGACGCGAAAGGTCCGGGAGCCGGCCGCGGATCGGCCGGAAGGCGCGCGTCAGGTCGATATCGGGCAGGGCGTCGAGCAAGCCGCGCGCGTAAGGGTGCGCGGGGCGACGGAAGAGCTGCCTGGCCGGCGCCACCTCCACCAGCTCGCCCGCATAGAGGATGCCCACCCGGTCGCTCACCTGGGCGATGACGGCGAGGTCATGGCTGATGTAGAGGATGGCGGCGCCGACATCGTGTCTGAGGCCGGCCACCAGCTCGAGGATCCGCGCCTGTGTGGTGACGTCGAGCCCCGTGGTCGGCTCGTCCATGATGAGCAGGCCGGGGTCGCCCGCGAGGGCCATGGCGATGACCAGCCGCTGCTGCATGCCGCCGCTGAGCTGATGCGGATAGGCGCGGGCAACGGCTGGGGGGTCGGGGATATTGACCAGCGCCAGCAGCTCGAGCGCGCGCGCCGCCGCGCTCGCCCGGGAGGCAAGCGCGTGGATCTCGAGTACCTCGGCGATCTGCTGGCCGGCGCGCATCGACGGGTTGAGGGCGGACTTCGGGTCCTGGTAGACCATGGCGATGCGCCGGCCCCGAATGCTCCGGAGTGCGTCCGGGGCCAGGCGGAGGAGGTCCTCTCCGTCGAAGCGGATCGCGCCGCCGACCACCCGTGCGTTGGGCGCCAGGTCGCGCATGATCGCGTAGGCGAGCGTGCTCTTGCCCGAGCCCGACTCGCCCGCCACCCCGAAGACCTCGCCGGCCGCGATGTCGAAGCTGACGTCGCGGAGGGCGCGGACCTCGCCGCGCGGCGTCGCGAAGCTCACCGATAGACGCTCGATCTGAAGAACAGCCCCGCTCGCTCGACGCGACATCACCCGCGCCCCGCCAGGCGATCGCGGACACCGTCTCCGAAGAGGTTGAAGCCCACGATGGTCAGGGCGAGAGCGAGGCCGGGACAGAGGAGCGGCCAGGGCGAGAGAAAGATATGCTGGCGCGCCTCGCGGATCATCAATCCCCAGTCGGCCGTTGGCGGCCGGACGCCGAGGCCGAGGAAGGACAGGCTGGCCGACGCGAGGATGGCGAAGCCCACACGAATCGTCGCCTCGATGACGATGGGGGGCAGGAGGTTGGGCAGGATCTCGCCGAACATGATGTACGGATGCGAGTCACCTTGCGCGCGGGCCGCCAGCACGAACTCCTCATGCTTCACGGCCAGGGTCTGGCTGCGCACGATGCGGGCGATGCCAGGCGCATTGGCGACGCCGATGGCGAGGAGCGCGTGCATGGTGCTGGCCCCGAGCGCGGTGACGATCATGAGGGCCATGAGGAGCGCGGGGAACGAGAGGAACGCATCCACCACGCGCATGATCACCTCGTCGGTCCGCCCGCCCGCATAGCCGCTGGCCAGGCCGATGGGCACCCCGAGCAGGAGCCCGAGGGCGACGGCGCCCAGGCCCAGGAGCAGCGCCGTGCGCCCGCCGAAGAGCGTGCGGGTCAGGAGATCGCGGCCGTACTGATCGGTTCCGAGCAGGTGCTTCGCGCCCGGGCGCTGGAGGCGATCGAGGATGTTCTGCTCCGCGACGCCGTACGGAGCGACCAGGGGCGCCAGCACGGCGAACGTGAGCACGCAGCCGAGGATCAGGATGCCGATGGTCAGGGGTGGGTTCGCCCGGGCGAGCACGGTCATCGATATCGGATCCGCGGATCGAGCCACGCATACGCCAGGTCCGCCGCGAAGTTGGCGAAGGTGTACGTGGCGGCGACGATGAGGATCGAGACCTGCAGGAGCGGCACGTCGCGGTTCTGGATCGCGTAGAGGATGAGCCGCCCCATCCCCGGATAGGCGAACACCTCCTCCACCACGACGATGCCGCCCATGAGATAGCCGAGGTCGAGCGCGATCACCGTCACCGCGGGCAGGAGCCCGTTCCGCAAGGCGTGGCGTACGACGACGCGGCGCTCGGTCGCGCCCTTGAGCCGCGCCGTTCTCACGTAGGCGGACTGGAGGGCTTCCACGAGGCCGGAGCGCGTTTGGCGGACCACGTGGGCGAGCAGGACGAGGGTGAGCGTCAGGGCCGGCAGCACCAGGTGCGAGAGCCACGTGCGCAGCCCGGCGGCCAGCGGCGCGTAGTCACCCGTTGGAAAGAGGTGAAGGGACGGTCCCGCGAGCACGAGGATGAGCACCATGCCGGTGACGAACTCGGGCACAGAGATCCCGATGTATGAGCCCGTGAGGATCGCGAGGTCGAGCCAGCGGCCGCGCCGGAGGGCGGCGAGCGTGCCGAGAGGGATCGCGATGAGGACGACGGCCAGGAGCGCGAAGCCGGCGAGCAGGGCGGAGTTGCGCAGTCGTAGCCCGACGATGGCGGTCACCGGCTGCTTCATGGCCAGCGAATAGCCCCAGTCGCCCGTCACCACGCCTCCGATCCACGCGGCGTATTGCGCGGCGAATGGGCGGTCGAGGCCCATCTCGCGCTCGAGCACGCGCAGGCTCTCCGGGGTGGCGTACTCGCCGAGGATGAGAGTGGCCGCGCTTCCCGGCAGCACGTGGATGGCGACGAAGACGATCAGCGAGATGAGGACGAGGACGAGCGCGATCGACAGCACCCGTCGCACGACGTAGGAGGCCACGAGCTCCCGGCGCTAAACTTTCTTCCGCGGGGCGTCGGCCGTGAGCCAGACCTCCTCGAGGTCCATCTCGAAATTGCTCGCGTTCAGCCGGAAATCCCGCACGTAGGCCCACTTGCCGCTCAGCTCGTTGCGGAAGAAGGGGATGATGAACGGCCCGTCGTCGCGGGTGACCTTCTGGAACTGCGCGTACAGCCGTCGCCGCTGCGCGACATCCAGCGTCTCGCGCGCCTGCTCGAGCATCCTCACTGCCTCCGCGTGCGACGGCGCCCACCGCCCCTCGTCGAGCCCCTCCTTGGGATGGTAGAGCTTCATGAGGATCGTGTCCGCCGTCGGCCGGGTGGCGTAGAAGCCGACATAGGGAACCCCCTTGTTCCACACCTGGGCGAGATAGCGATCGTACGGCAGCACCTCGACCTCGATGTTGAAGCCCGCGGGCCTCGCCATCTCCTTGAGGATGACGGCCGTCTGCTCGCGGATGGGCGGCGAGCCCGCCACGGAGATCTTGAAGGAAACCCCGCCGCCGTGGCCGGCCTCGCGCAGGAGCGACGTGGCTTTGCCGAGATCCGGAGTGCGCAGGGGCAGCTGTGAATAGAATGCGTACGCGGAGGAGACGGGATGGTCGTTGGCGAGCTCGCCGTGCGAGCCGTGGATGGCCGCCAGCAGCTTCGCTCGATCGACGGTGTACTTGAGCGCCTCCCGCACGCGGCTGTCGTTGAAGGGCGGCTTGTCCGACGGCAGGATCACGTTGGCGAACGTGCCGCCGGGTACGGCCATGGCCTCCGCCCCGGCCGTGCCGGCGACCTGCGAGAACAGATCCGGGCTCACGTCCCAAATCATGTCGGTTTCCTTCCCCTTGAAGGCCGTCAGCTCGGTCGTCGGCTCGGGGAAGATCTTGAGGGTCACCGCGTCGAGATAAGGCAGCCCGCTGCGATAGTAGCCAGGGAAGCGCTCCACGGTGACGCGGTCGCCCGGCACGAACTCGCGCAGCCGGAACGGCCCCGAGCCGAATTCCTTGGCCGCCAGCGCCTTGAGGTCGCCCAGCCCCTCGCGGGCCACGATGCGCGCCACGGGCAGGGTCATCATGGCCGGAAAGTCGGCGAATGGCGCCCGCAGCGTGAAGCGCACCGCGTACTTGTCGATGGCGTCGACGCGCTCGATGGGGCCGATCTCGCCGCGGTACGGCGAGGCCGTCTTGGGATCCAGGATGGTCTGCATGGTCGCCACGGCGTCGTCCGCGACGACCTCACGCCCGATGTGGAACTGGACTCCCCGCCGCAGCTTGAAGATCCACACGCGCCCGCCGTCGGAGGCCGCCCATGACTCGGCGAGGTCGGGCACCACCTCGCGCTTGACGCTGAGCCGGGTGAGGTTGTTGTAGAGCCAGCGCGTGGCCATCCACTCCGCCCCACTGATGTGGGCCACCGGGCTGATGGTGCTGAGTCCGAAGGTGGCGCTGATGCGCAAGGTGCCGCCGTGCTTGTCGCCCTGAGCTCGCGCGACGCGGGAGAACGCCAGCGTCTGCGCGAGGGGGGCCGCGAGGCCGGCGCCGATGGTGGTTCGGCGAAGGAAGTCACGCCGGGTACAGGTCATGGTCGCTCCTCCCGCTCAGAGCTCACGCGCACGTCTCGACGATCACGCGCGCGTACACGCGTGCCGCGTTGCAGAGGTCGCGCAGCTCCACGCGCTCGTCCGGCATCGTGTTGTATTTGCCTCCGGGCCCGTACACCAGCCCCGTCATCCCTGCGCGCGACAGGTGCGCCGCGTCAGTACCGTAGAACTTGTACGGTGCCACATCCCCGATCTTCGGTTCCTCCCCGACCACTTCGCGATGCGCCCGCACCACGGTCTGCACGATGTCGGCCTCCCGCGCGACCTCGAAGGGCCCCATGAGCATCCGCTGCCCGCCCTGGTTCAGCCGCACCTCCGCCACCAGATCGGGATCGTCCCGCTGCATGCGGGCGATCAGCGCCCGGATGTCCTCGGCGACCATCTCCGGCGTCTGTCCCGGGCCGTAGCGTGCGGAGAACTTGATCGAGCATCGATCCGCGAGCAGCGCGGGCCGCCAGTCCTGATACTCGGGCCCGAGCCCGCCGCGGATCACCCCGATGCCCACGCGCCGCAGCCCGCGATAGTCCGGGCGATCCGGCCCGGAGAAGGCCATGGTGGCGAGCGCGGGGATGATCTTGAGCATCTTGGCGATCGCGTCCACGCCTTCCTCCATCTTGGAGAGGTGCCGCGTCCGCCCGTGCACGGTCAGCTCCGCCTCGAGCGATCCCGCGTGCATGGTGAGCGCCGAGTTGTCCGTGGGCTCCCCGACGACGAACCGATCTGCGCGCACGCCCTGCTGCAACATGTGCACGGTGCCCACGCCGCCCTGCAGCTCGCCGACGACGTGGGCCAGGATCACGTCTCCCCGGAGCCGGATCCCCGCCCGCTGCACCGCCCGCAACCCCGCCACGTAAGCCGCGTCCGCCGCCTTCATGTTCGACACGCCGATCCCGTAGATGCACCCGTCGTCGACGTCGCCGCCGAAAGGATCTTTCGTCCAGCCCTCGCCTGCGGGGTTGGTGTCCAGATGGCCGTTGAGCATGAGACTGGTGCCGCCGCCCGCCCCCGGCATCCGGCTGATGCAGTTGAAGCGGTCGGGCTGGACTTCCTGGAGCTCGACCTCCAGGCCGAGCGTGGTGAGATAGTCGCGCATGAAGCAGGCGATGGCGCCTTCCTCGCCCCCCGCGGAGTAGCTGCGGATGCGGACCATCTGTTGGAGCAGGGAGACGAGCTCGCGGGTGTCGACGGCGTCGGCCGCGGTCTGGGCCAGCGTGGCGGTCTCCATGTCAGGCCGGAGCATCGCCAACAACAGCCGTCGGGTCAAGGGGGAGTGTCCCCGCTGGGCTGGATCGTGTGCGAGAATTCGCGACGCGACCCAAGACGTCCCGGATGGCGGGCGGGCGATGCCCGGCCCGTCCCCATGGAGGCGAATGATGGCTGCGGTAGACATCTCCGCGCCCGACTTCAAGGAGGCCCCGTATTGGTGGGAGGCCGCGCCTCCCTCGAAGGCGGCCGTGCCAGCGCTGCCGGATCGCGCCGAGGTTGCGATCGTCGGCGCCGGGTACTGCGGGCTCTCGGCCGCGCTCGAGCTGCGGCGCCACGGCGTCGGGGTCCTGGTCGTGGACGCCGTGCGGATCGGGCACGCGGCCAGCTCGCTGAACGGCGGGATGGTCGCGGGCAGCCTCAAGGTCGGCCACGCCGAGCTGGCGCGAGCGTTCGGCCCCGAGCGGGCGACCGCGCTCCTCGAGGAGAGCGCGCGATGCCTGCCCTTCCTGGAGAAGCTGCTGGAGCGCGAGGCGATCGCCTGTCACTACCGGCGCACCGGTCGCTTCGTCGGCGCCCACTGCCCGTCCGCGTATGCTGGCCTCGCGAGCCGGGTGGAGACGATCAAGAGGCTCACCAGCGCGGATGCCTGGCTCGTGCCGCGGCAGCGGCAGCGCGAGGAGATCGATACCGACCACTACCACGGCGGGATGGTGGCCGAGGCATCGGGGGCATTGCATCCCGCCCTCTACCATTGCGGGCTGGCCGATGCCGCGCGCCGCGCGGGGGCTCTCGTCGTCGAGGAGACGCCGGTCGACGCCATCACGCGGCGAGCCAGCGGGTTCATGCTCCGCACCTCGCGCGGCGTCGTCGAGGCGCGCGAGGTCATCGTGGCGACCAATGGCTACACGGGCGCCGTCATGCCCTGGCTCCGGCGTCGCCTCATCCCGCTCGGCAGCTACATCATCGCGACCGAGCCGCTGCCGCCCGAGACGGCACGGCGGTTGATCCCGCGCGGTCGGATGATCGTCGACACCAACCGGGTGCTGAGCTACTACCGGCTGTCACCGGACGGGACGCGCGTGCTCTACGGGGGGCGCGCCAGCTTCCGTCGCGCGACAGCGCGGGAGGCCGCGCCGCGCCTGCACGCGATGATGGTGAGCGTCTGGCCCGAGCTGGCCCGCACGGGCGTGACCCACGCGTGGACGGGCAACGTCGCGTTCACGTTCGACCACGTCCCGCACATGGGCGTCCACGAGGGCGTGCACTACGCCGCGGGGTGCCAGGGCAGCGGCGTTGCGATGGCCACCTACCTGGGCCACCAGACCGCGCTCAAGATCGCCGGGAGGGCGGTCGCGCCGTCTGCATTCGATGCGCTGCCGTTCCCCACGCGCCCGACCTATACCGGCGATCCGTGGTTTCTGCCCGTCGTTGGCAGCTACTACCGTCTGCGCGACTGGCTCGAACGGCGGCTCGCCGCGTGACCGTCTGCGGCGCTCACCGGGCGAAGAGACGCCGCTCGAGCCGAGTGAGGCGCTCGGCGCCGCCCTCGGTGACGAGGACGGTCTCACTGAAGGCCATCCCGCGGGCGCCGGTGTACATGTGGAAGACCATCCCGGGCTCCAGCACCCACTCGGCGGTGGGCACGAAGGCCCGGGTGAAGTCACTCGTCCGCGGTGGGTGCGTCGCGCCGTAGTAGCCGAGCGTGTAGCCGGTGAAGTTATCGTAGGTTTCGCGGAGGCTCGCGCCCAGGACCCGCGCGCGACACACGCGATCGACGTCCCGCGCCACCGCACCGGGCTTCATGGCCGCGATCTGGTCGTCTTGGATCTCGACCAGTCGCGCCGCCGTGTCCGCCTGCTCGGCCGAAGGCGGGCCGATCACCGTCGGCCGCATCAGCCGGGCACTGTAGCCGTTGACGGAGGGAACCAACTCCATGTGGAGGAGGTCCCCCCGGCTCAGCCGGTGGTCGCCGAGGAGACCGTGTAGCGTTCCCGAGCGGCGGCCGGCGGTGATCGGGCCGGTGCGTGCGGTGTCGGCCCCGAGGCGAAGAAAGGTCTGGCTGGCCGCGATCGCGGCCTCGCGCTCGCTCAGGCTCTCCCCGACCGCGGCGACGGCGTTGCGCATCGCGCCGCGCAGCACCATCGCGAAATCCACGAGCGTGGCGCGCGGCAGCCCCCGCCGCAGCGCTTCGTAGGTCTGCACGGTGAGGTAGTGCGAGTCGGTCTCGACCCCCAGGCGAGCGGCCGCCCAGCCCCGAGCGGTGATGGTTCGGACCACCGCCTCGACCGGGTCCTCGGTGTCGGGGAAGCAGACACGGTCGCGCAGCCAGCTCCGCTCTAGGAACGCCGGCTCGTCGAGGCGGCGGAACACCATCACGGGATCGCCGTCCGACGGCAGGAGGCAACCATGGTAGCGCGACCCCGAAGCGTGCCACCCCGCGAGGTAGGCGAGGTGCTCCGTCTCGTCCACGAGCAAGACGTCGATGCGACGGGCGGCCATCTCCTGGCGCACCGCCCGTAGACGGCCCTCATACTCGGCGCGCGAGAAGACAAGCCGTGCGTCGTCACTCACGTTTGCACCTCTCCTCTCGACCAGTGTCGGAGCCATGCCAACGGCCCAGCCAGAATAGTTGGCGTTCTCGCTCGTCGCAAGCGCGCCAGCTCGGGACTCGCCGTCCCATCGCGCGGGAACGCGCGGGCCACTGTCGGGAGGTCGGCTTGACACCGAGCGAAGCGGCATGCTAGCACCGGACACACTCTGCGAGGCCGTGAGCAAGTCCCGGACCCGTTCCGCGCGAATGAGGCTGCATGCGAGACGCCGAGTGCATCCGAGCTGCGCGCGCGGCGCGCTGCCTGCGTGGTAGGCAACCGGCGCCCGCACGTCCGGCCGCGGGCCGAAGCATCATCAGTCGCAAGGAGGACAGGATGACGGATCGCAGCGAGGAACACGGCGGCAGACCAGCCCTCGGGGCCGGCTGTGGATCGGGCGCGCGGTTCACGCGGCGGACCTGGTTGATGGGCGCAGCCGCCGCGGCGGCGACGGCCACCGGCCCGTTCGTCTGGACACGACGGGCGGGGGCGGCGGGCAAGGTCGTCATCCGGACCATCGGCGGCGCCTACGAGGAGGCCAATGTGAAGGCGATCTTCGAGCCCTTCGCGAAGGCGACGGGGATCGAGGTCGTCAAGGTCCCGGCCAGCCTCGGCAAGCTGCTGGCGATGTTCGAGGCAGGGAACATCGAGCTGGACGTTGTCGACGCCGGCGAGTTGGGCCTGCTCTCGCTCAACCAGAAGGGCGCGCTCGAGAAGATTAACTATAAGGCCTGGAAGCTCACCAACCCTGAGGACATGGACCACCGCCGGGACACCATGGTGGCCGACATCTACTTCTCGACGGTCCTGGCCTACAATACCGAGGTCTTCCCGACCGGCAAGCACCCGAAGAGCTGGGCCGAGTTCTGGGACGCGAAGAAGTTCCCTGGCCCCCGGATGCTCACCGACCTGGCCGCGGGGGCGATCGACGTGGAGTTCGCGCTGCTCGCGGACGGGGTGCCGAAGGACAAGCTCTATCCGATCGACCTCGACCGCGCGTTCAAGTCCCTCGACCGGGTGCGCCCGTCGATCCGGAAGTTCTGGGACACCGGCGCGCTCTCGGCCCAGATGCTCGCGGACAAGGAAGTGGTCCTGGGGTCGATCTGGAACGGGCGCCTGCAGGCCATCGCCGACAAGGGCGCTCCTCTGGCGATCGAATGGAACGAGGCCGCTCTTCAGGTGCAGTTCTGGGGCATCATGAAGGGCGCGAAGAACGGGGACAACGCCCAGCGCTTCATCGACTTCGCCTGCCAGCCGCAGATCCAGGCCGCCCACGCCGGGTTCATCCCCTACGGGCCCACCAATCGCCAGGCCTTCAAGCACATCAAGGCGGACGTGGCGGCGCGGCTCCCGTCGAGCCCAGAGCACAAGCCGAAGGCGTTCCTCCACAACGCCCAGTGGTGGGCGGACAACCGGTCGACCGTGAGCGAGCGCTGGTCGCAGTGGCTCCTGCAGAAGGGGTAGGCCCCGGTGCCGAGGTAAGGCTCCACGAGCTGACGAAGACCTTCGGGTCGGTGGTCGCGGTGCAGGACGTCTCCGCGACCATCGACCGCGGGTCGTTCTTCACGCTGCTCGGCCCCAGCGGCTCGGGGAAGACCACCACGCTGATGATGGTGGCGGGCTTCGCCTACCCCACGCAGGGCGAGGTCTTCGTGGACGGTAAGCCGCTGGCCGGGCTGCCGCCCCAGAAGCGCGAGCTCGGCATGGTGTTCCAGAGCTACGCCGTGTTCCCGCACCTGACCGTGTTCGACAACATCGCGTTTCCCCTCCAGATCCGGCGCGCGCGGCGGGCCGAGATCCGCCAGCGCGTGGGCGAAGCGTTGGAGCTGGTGCGGCTCCAAGGCTACGACCGGCGGCTGCCGCGCCAGCTCTCGGGCGGCGAGCAGCAGCGCGTGGCGCTGGCCCGCGCGCTGGTGTTCCGCCCGCGCGTGCTCCTGATGGACGAGCCGCTCGGCGCGCTGGACAAGAAGCTGCGGGCTCACATGCAGCTCGAGCTGAAACACATCCAGCGGCACCTGCACGTGACGGTGATGTACGTCACCCACGACCAGGAAGAAGCGCTCACGATGTCCGACCGCGTGGCCGTGATGCAAAGCGGCCGGATCGAGCAGGTGGGCACACCGGCCGAGCTGTACGAGGCGCCGGCCAGTCGATTCGTGGCGGACTTCCTCGGCGAGTCGAACTTCGTGGACGGCGTGATTGTCGGCGCGCCCACTGCAGGGCGCTGGCTGGTCCGCTCGGGCGGCGGGCTCGAGTTCCGGGGCGTCGGCGCCGTGCCGCTTCAAGCGGGCCAGCCGGTGACCGCGGCCATCCGGCCGGAGAAGCTCGTGCCGGTGGAGGGCCCGGCCGACGCATTGCAGACTGGTGCGGTCAACACCTGCAAGGGCACGGTCGAGGAGGCGATCTACGTGGGCGACGCGACCCGGTACCGGGTTGCCCTGGGTGCCGACGGCGCGGTGACGGTCAAGGTGCCGAACCGCCTAGGCCTGCGCCAGCCCGCCGAAGGCGAGGCCGTGGCGCTTGCCTGGTCGCCGGACGAGACGCGGCTCTTCCCCCGCGGCGAGACATGAGCCCCGCGCCCGTGGCGGCGCCCGACGCGGTGGCCACGGTCGATGCGTCGCTCGCTCCCGAGCGCCGTGACGCCGTCCGCTATCTGCTCATCCTGCTCCCGGCGGTCCTGGTGCTGCTGGCGCTCTTCGTCTACCCACTCCTCGGCATCGTCGAGCGGAGCGCCTACACGCCCAAGACCGGATACACCCTGGAGTACTACGGCCAGATCTGGCGGGTCCCTGTCTATCTCCAAGTAATCGGGCGGACGTTCCGGACCTCCGCGCTGGTGACGCTCATGTGCCTGGCCCTCGGCTATCCGCTCGCCTACCTGCTGGCCACATTGCGCCCGCGGGTGGCCCGCCTGCTCATGATCGTGGTGGTTCTGCCGTTCTTCACTAGCATCATCGTCCGAACCTACGCCTGGATGGTCCTGCTCGGGCGCAACGGGGTCGTGAACCAGTACCTGACGCGGCTCGGCCTCACCGACACGCCCCTGCCGCTCCTTTACAACCAGGGCGGCGTCCTCATCGGCATGACCTACGTGCTGCTTCCCTACATGGTCTTGACGGTCTACAGCGTCATGCGCGGGATCGAGCCCGGGCTGATCCGCGCGGCCCACAGCCTGGGGGCCTCCCGCTGGCAAGCCTTCCGGCGGGTGTTCCTGCGGTTGTCGCTCCCCGGGATCGCGGGCGGAACGCTCCTAGTGTTCATCCTCAGCCTGGGCTTCTTCATCACACCGGCCCTGATGGGCGGGCCCTCCGACGTGATGATCGCCATGCTCATCGAGCGAGAGGTCGAGTTCACCCTCAACTGGTCCTTCGCCTCGGCGCTCGCGGTGATCCTCCTGGTGCTGACGCTGATCGGCTTCGTCGGCTACAACCGCATTGTCCGCCTCGAGAGTGTCTTCGAGGCCCGCGACTGATGGGCGAAGAAGGTCAGCGGACGGGGCCGGGCGCTGTGGCGGTAGCCGCGCTTGCCGGCGCCGTACTCCTGTTCCTCATTGCCCCGGTGGTCATCATCCTCATCGTCTCGTTCAGCGGCGCCGACTACCTGCGCTTCCCGCCACCCAGCCTGTCGCTCCGATGGTACCAGCGCTTCTTCGGCATCGCGGCGTGGCGGCAGGCCATCGGGGTCAGCACCCAGGTCGCACTGCTCACCATGGTGTTCGCCACCATGCTCGGGTTCTTCGCGTCGCTGGCGCTGGTGCGTGGCCGATTCCGTGGCAAGGGGGCGATCTACGCCTTCCTGCTCTCTCCGATGATCGTGCCGACGATTATCACGGCGATCGGCCTCTACTTCTTCTTCGCGCGGCTCAAGGCCACCGGCAGCATCCTGGCCATGGCCCTGGGCCACACGGTGCTGGCGCTGCCCGTCGTAGTGATCATCATCGCGGCCACCCTGCAGGGGTTCGACGTCCGGTTCGAGCAGGCCGCGCTCAGCCTTGGGGCGAGCCGGTTCACCGCGCTCCGGCGTGTGACGCTGCCGCTGATCATGCCCGGCGTACTCTCGGCGGCGCTCTTCGCGTTCCTCACCTCGTTCGACGAGCTGCTGATCCCGCTGTTCCTCTCCGGAGTCGAGGTCCAGACGCTGACCGTGAGGGTGTGGAACAGCCTTCTCCTGGAGGTCGATCCCACCATCGCCGCGGTCAGCTCTTTCCTGATCGGTGTCACCATCACCGTCCTCGGCGCCAGCGCCCTGCTCCGGGGGCACGGCGAGACGCCGGGGACCTGAGGTCCGGCCCATGGCCTTACACTTCAGCACCAGGGAACTGGCAGACCGGCGGCGCCGCGCCTGCCGGGCAATGATCGCGCGCGGCCTTGACGGGCTCCTGCTCTTCCGGCAGGAGAGCATGTACTACCTGACCGGCTACGACACCAGCGGCTACAGCATGTTCCAGGGCATGTATCTGGGGGCGGACGGCTCGCTGGCCCTGTGCACGCGCTCGGCCGACCTCCGGCAGGCGCGCATCACATCCGTGGTCGAGGACGTACGGATCTGGCGCGACCGGCAGGGGGCGACCCCGGGCGAGGATCTGCGGGACATGCTGGACAACCACGGGTGCCGTGGCAAGCGGCTCGGCGTGGAGTACCACGCCTACGGGCTGACCGCGCAGCGAGGCCAGATGGTCGACGCCGCCCTCCACGGCTTCTGCCGCACCGAGGATGCGAGCGACCTCATCCGGCTGCTGCGCCTCGTCAAGAGCCCAGCCGAGCTAAAGTACGTGCGGCGCGCCGGTCAGCTCGCGGACGCGGCGCTGGCGGTGGCCAACCGGCTCACGGTGCCTGGCGCGGCGCCCGGCACGATCTACGGGGAGATGATGAAGACGATCCTGTCCGGCGACGGCGACCCCTCGGCCAGCCGGTGGCCGATGGGAAGCGGCCGCGAGGCCCTGCTGGTCCGCTACCACACCGGTCACGGGCGCATCGGCCGCCGCGACCAGGTGACGCTCGAGTTCGCGGCCGCCTACCGCCACTATCACGCCTGTCTCATGAACGTGGTCGCCATCGGCCGTGTCGATCCACGCCATCGGGACATGTTCCACGCCTGCCGTGAGGCGCTCACCGCCTGTGAAGCGGCGCTTCGCCCCGGCCGCACGGTCGGCGACATCTTTGCCACCCACGCCCGGGTCCTGGCGCGAGCGGGCTACAAGGATCACATGCTCAACGCGTGCGGCTATACCCTCGGAGCGACCTACCCGCCGACCTGGATGGACGAGCCGATGATCTACGCCGATCATCCCCAAGTGCTGGCACCCGGCATGGTCTTCTTCATCCACATGATCCTGCTCAACAGTCGCACGGGGCTCTCCATGTCACTGGGCGAGACGTCGATCATCACGGCGCGGGCGTCCGAGCCGGTCACCCATGCCCCGCGCGGGCTCGTCGCGAACTGAGGATCAGGGCATGAGTAACGCGTCGGACACCAAGGACGGGTTGCGCGCGACCCTGCGCGACCTGGTGGCCTTGCACGGCGTCTCGGGATTCGAGCAGCCCCTGGTCGCCTACTTCCAGAAGCGCGTCGCTGGCCTCGCCGACCAGGTGGATGTCGACCGCTACGGCAACGTCACGGCGGTCAAGCGCGGTCGGCACGACCGCCCTCGCCTGATGTTAAGCGCGCACCTCGACGAGATCGGTTTCATCGTGAAGGGCATCGAGCCGACCGGCTTCCTTCGCTTCGACCGCCTCGGGGGCACCGCCGACGCGCTCCTGCTAAGCCGTCGCGTCTGGGTCAACGGCCACTTCGGCCTCATCGGTTCCAAGGCCGGCCATCTTCAGTCCGGTCTGGAGCAGGCACGGCCAGTGTCGGCCACCGACCTCTACATCGACGTGGGCGCCGCGAGCGCTGCCGAGGTCGGCGACCTCGGCATCCGGGTCGGAGACCCGGTGACGTTCATCGGCGAGCTGGCCGAGTTCAGCGGCGGCGACCGCGTATGCGGCAAGGCCATGGACGACCGGATGGGCGTGGCGATCCTGCTCCAGGTCCTCGCCGAGCTGCGAGGGGTGACGCCGTACGGCACGGTGCAGGCGGTCGGCACGGTGCTGGAGGAGGTCGGGTTGCGTGGCGCCATCATGGCGGCTTTCCGCCTGGAGCCCGACTACGCCATCGCCATCGACGGCCTCTCAGCGGGAGACACGCCAGACTCGAGCCCCACCCAGGACATCGCGGTGATCATGGGACGCGGACCGGTCGTCCTGCTCGCTGCCTCCACCGGCGCCTTCCGCGGCAGCATCGCCCACCCCGCGATGAAGCGCCACCTGCTCGCCGCGGCGGCGGCCACGCACATCCCGGTGCAGCTCGCGACCCACCTCGGGCGCGGCTCGACGGAAGCGGCCTCGATCCATCTCGTGCGTGAGGGGATCCCGACCATCAGCATCGGGGTGCCCCGCCGCTACTCCTACTCGCCGAACGAGATGGTCGACCTCAACGACGCCGCCACCGCGGTACGGTTACTCGTCCGCTTCGTCGCCGACATGGACCGGCACGGCGACCTCGGCTTCGGGTGAGCTTCGGGCCGTCTCCCCTCAGGACCCAGGTGGCGATCGAAAGGAATGCTCTCGCGCCGGGGTGCCAGAATCACCCCGAGAGGTAGTCGAAGGCCGACAGCACGTGCATGCGGACGATGTGCAGATACTCCTCGATCTCGACGTGCTCGTCGGCCTGGGCCATGCCGCGGGGAAACGGGCCGTGAACGAGCCCGGGGATGCCGCGCTGGCGCCAGAGCCGCGCATCGGTGCCTCCGAGGCTAACGATGGGGGCGGGTTCGGGCCGGCCCAGCGCCCGGGCGTTGGCGCGGAGGATGCGCACCATCGCATGGTTCGGATCGCACACGCTGGGCGCCGAGAAGTTGATCTCCTCCATCGTGGCCTCCGGGTAGCGCGCTGCAATCGCTTGCACCCGCGCCATCACCGCGTCCTTGCCAACGCCGGGCGGCAGGCGAATGTCCGCCTCGAGCCAGCACGTGCCGGGGACCATGTTGACCTTCTGACCGCCGTGGATCACCCCGATGTTCACGGTCACCTGCTGCAGGATGTCCTTGGCCCCGGGGCCCTGGGCCTCGTCGATGGCCGCGGCGGCGCCGGCCAGGGCGTCGGCGACGTCGATGGGCACGGCCGCCTGGACCGTGGTCAGGTCCTCGAGGTCGACGATGATCCGCGCGGCGATCTTGGTGGCGCTCGGCGTCAGGTGCGTGTACGCTCCGTGGGCGCCGAGCGTGCGCACGGTGAACCGGAGCCACAGCGGGCCCTTCTCGCCGAAGCGGATGGTCAAGGGGCTGCTCGGCTCGCCGTTCAGTAGGCAGTCGCCGTGAACCTCCGGGTGATGCTCCATCAGGTAGCGGGCGCCCCAAGGGCCGAAGGTCTCCTCGTCGGAGACGGCGGTGAGCGTCAGGCGCCCGGCGAGGCGCTCATGCAGGCGGTGCAGATAGCGATAGGTGAAGATCGAGGCCGACGTCCCCGCCTTCATGTCGGCCACCCCGCGGCCGTAGATCTTGCCCCCGGCGATCACCCCGCTCCACGGGCCGTGCGTCCAGCGCTCGTTGAGCTCGTCAGCCGGGAACACGTCGATGTGACCGTTGAGCACCAGGTGGTGGCCAGGCCGCGCTCCCTCGAACGAGCCGACGATGTTAGGCATGGTCGCCTGGGGAGCAATGACCCGGAACGGGAGCTGGTGGAGCGTGAGGAACCGCGTGACGTGGGCCGCGGCCAGGGTCGTGTCCCCGGGCGGGTTCGGGCTCTTGGCCCGAACGAAGTCACAGAGGAATCCGACGATCTCTTCACGGTCCTCGTCGATCCAACGCAGGAGCTGAGCCTTGGTGTCGTCCATCCCGGTCACCTCGCGAGCGAAGATGGTTGGGAGGGTACCTCAGTTCGCGCGACGCGGCACGCGCCGCGAGACGGGGCGCATCAGCCGAGCGTCCCGATAGCCGACTCGCGCTGGACGGAGGGCTCGCCTGCGGGTACCACCGGGGTTGCGCCCGGTGCCGCGAAATCCAGGAGGCGACTCATGCGAAGCCTCTTCCTCGGCGTCCACGTGGCCCTGTCGCTGGCGCTCACCATGGCCACCGGGCGGGCGGAGGCCGCCGAGCCGATCCGCATCGGCTACCTCGGCCCGCTGAGCGGGGTCTTCGCCCAGGCCGGCAAGGACATGCTCGACGGCCTCAAGCTCTCACTGGAGCAGGCGGGCTACGAGGCCGCCGGCCGCAGGATCGAGCTGATCGACGAGGACACCGAGGGCAACCCCGCCGTCGCGCAAGCCAAGTACCGAAAGCTCGTCTCGCACGACAAGATCCACGTGCTCACGGGCGTTCTGCTCTCCCACATCGGCTACGCGCTCGCCGGTCCTATCGAGCGAGATCGGCTGCCCACGCTCATGCTCACGACCCCCGACGATCTGACCAAACGCAAGCCGGTGAAGTACATCGTGCGCTCGAACTTCGCGGCGAGTCAGCCAATGCATGCGCTCGGTGACTACGCGGCGCGCGTCCTCACGTACAAGCGCGTGGTCGCCGTGGCGATGGACAACCCGTTCGGCCACGAACAGATCGCCGGCTTCCAGAAGGTGTTCGAGGACCACGGCGGCCGGGTCGTGCAGAAGCTCTGGGTGCCGCTCAACACACTCGACTTCGCGCCCTACCTGTCGCAGATCAACCGCGAGGCGGAGGCGGTGGTGTCGGTATTCGTCGCGGCCCAGGCCGCGCGCTACGTCAAGCAGTATCGCGAGCAGGGGCCGCGGGTGCCGCTGATCGGCTCGGGCGTGATGATCGACGAGCACGTGCTGCGCACCATGGGCGACGAGGCGATCGGCGTGACTGGTGCGCTGATCTGGAGTCCGACGCTGCAGAGCGCGGCGAACCAGGTCTTCATGCGGCTCGCAGAGCCGAAGCTCGGGCGCACGCCCGCATACTTCCACGCCGTGATGTACAGCACTGGACGCTGGGTGGTCGAGGCCGCCAAGCTCGTCGGCGGCCAGGTCGAGGACCGGGAGAAGTTCCTCGCCGCCATCCGCCGCGCCATCGAAACCACCGAGGACCCGCGGGGCCCGATCAAGCTCGACGACTTCGGGAACCCGACGCAGAACGTCTACATCCTGAAGGTGGAGCGCGTCGGGGGCAAGCTGCAGGCGACCGTCGTCCACACGTATCCGTCCGTCTCCCAATTCTGGACGTACAAGCCGGACGAGTTCCTCAAGAACCCGGCCTACTCGCGCGACTACCCGCCGGCCCGTCCGTGAGCGCGCCGCGCTTCGGCTTCTTCTTCTGGCCCGACACGCCGGACTACACGACCCGCATGGCGGTCCTTGGCGAGGCGTGCGGGTTCGACCTCGTCGGGATCGCGGACACCCCCGGCAACGCCATGGACCCGTGGGTCGCCTTGACGCTCGCCGCCACGCGGACTGAGCGCATCGGCCTCGCCGCGTGTGTCACCAACCTCGTCAGCCGCCACCCGGCCGTGACCGTCGCCGCCGCCGCGTCCGTCGATGCCGTGTCCGGTGGCCGCTTCATCCTCGGCGTCGGCACGGGCCACAGCGGGGTGGCGAACGTCGACGCCCGCGCCTCGAGTCCCCGGTCCTTCCGCGAGGGCCTGGCCACCGCGCGCGCGCTGCTCGCCGGGCAGGCGGCAGGGCCGGACGGCGGCGGAGCGCGGGGGTTGCCGGGGGGTCGGCGCGTGCCGCTGTACGCCGCCGCCTCCGGGCCGGCGGCGTTGCGCACCGCCGGCGCCGTGGCCGACGGCGCGTTCGTCAACTACGGTCTGCAGGCCGAACACGTCGCGCGGGCCCGCGCGCTCCTGCAGGAGGGAGCGCGCGAGGCTGGGCGGCCTCCCGGCGACCTCGACGTCTGGTGGATCGCCTGCCTGGACTGCGCCGAGGAACGAGAGGCAGCCTTCGCCAAACTCGGCAGCATCCTCGGCTTCGTCGCAGCCTACATCCTCGGGCCCGCGCCGGAGCAACGGGGTGTCCCCGCCTCGCTCGTTCCGGCAATCCGCGAGCTGCGCGCGACGTATACCACCCGGCGGGCGAGGATGGATCCCGACCTCGTCAGGCGTCTGGGGCTCTTCGACTACCTCCGCGCCCGCCTCGCGGTCGCCGGGACGCCGGCCGACTGTCTCGCGCAGGTCCGGGCGGCGCTCGCGGCGGGCGCCCAGCGGCTCATGTTCACCGTCAGCCTCGCCGCCGACCCGCTCCGCACCGTCGAGCTCTTCGGCCGTCACGTCCTGCCTTCCGAGAGAGCGACGTCACGGTGAGATGCTCCCTGGCGGTGCGGCCCCTCACGGCCCCTCTTGCGAGATCAGGTCGAAGGACACCACCGACAGCTCGTAGCTCTCGCCGTCGGCGAGCGGTGACAGCCTGAAGAAGGCGCGGCCACGGGCGCCCACGTTCCCCCACACCGACGCGACGCTCTCACGGACGACACGACCCGAGCCGTCCGTCACCTGCGCCCGCAGCCGGACGTTGGTGACACGCCAGCTCGAGTCGTTGTAGACGTAGCCCTCCACGCCGGGTCGCATCGTGGGCGGCAGCCGCGCCCACTCGATCCGGAATGACTGAGGCTGCGGGCGGCCCGACTCCTGGGCGTGGGCGGCGGCGCCGAGCAGCAGGAGCGCCAGCGTGAGCGGAAGAGTCTGGCGCATGGTGGCGCGAGTCTATCCGGGTAGAATGGGCAGGGTCAAGGAGCGAGGGCCGGCGCGATGACCATCCTCTACAACAAGAGTGGGTGACCCACCTGCACCAACGCGAGAGAGGCTCTCTCGCGCCGGGGCGTCCGCTTCGAGAGCCGCCTGGTGGACACGGCGCCGGTGGATCGCGCGGCCACGCTGGCGCTCGCGCGCGGCGCGCGCCTCCTGCTCGTGAAGTCCGGCGACGGCGTCCTCCGTCTCGATGCGCCCCTCGCCGACGCCGACATCGTCCGCAATCTCGTGCACGAGGACGGCTTCCTGCGCGTGCCGGTCCTCGTGCTCGACGACGTGCTCGTGCGCGGCTACACGGAGGAGCTCTACCGCGCGGCGCTCGGCCGCTAACGCGCCAGGGGATGCAAGACGTCGATCGCCCAGCCGAGATCAAGGCGCTCCCCCAACCAACCCGGTGTTGCAGTCCGCGCGTGCAGGACGAGCCCCTCCGCCTCGTGCCGCGCTCTGATGGCTTGCACGGGATCGTCGGGCACGTCGCGAGGAACCGGGACCTCGGGGAGAACTCGCCTGTCTGGGCGGCGGAACCGAAGCTCGCCGTCCGCTCGTCGATCGAGCGTGTAGCCCTCCTCGTGCACAGCGCGGTGGTGCCGGCGACAGAGCAGCGCCAGGTTCGAGAGCGTGGTTGGGCCTCCGTGCGCCCAGTGGCGGATGTGATGCCCCTGCCCAAACCGCACGCCACAGCC
>WNGI01001759.1_pt1 | contig 25369 bp, 16 predicted proteins | sample 5400621 | NCBI WGS metagenome assembly WNGI01 (sample SAMN13153374, study PRJNA577476) | soil metagenome | isolation source: 20 cm soil or saprolite under Garry oak tree replicate 1 | place: USA:California | collected 2016-06-15 | reverse complement strand
CCGGCGTCGACCGTGCCGTTGCCGCACGAGCTCGGCAGCGTCGTCGTCGTGGTGTTCGCGGGACAGAGCGTGGGGGGTGGCTTGCACGTCCCGTGCGGAGTGCACGTCAGCGTGAAGCGGTCCTTGTCCACTCGCTTCGCCTTGCCCTTGCCCGCGATGCCCATCAGGGTGATGAAGGCTTTCCCGGGCTTGTTCTTCTTCTTTCCTCTCACCTTGACGATGAAGTTGCTCGCGACGGTCCCGCACGAGGCATCCCCGCCGAGCGAAGCGGGCGCGGCGAGCTTCTTGAGTCCGTGGACGCCCTTGACGTTGGCGAACGCCTTCTTCAGGGCGGTGGGCGTACAGGCGGAGTCGCCCGTCTGGTTGACGCAGAGCTTCACCGCGAAGGAGCATTGGTCGTCCTGCGTGGCATCCGCGTCGCACGTTCCGTCGCAGTCGCTGCACGTGATCGCCGGGCCGGTCGGCGTCGGCGTCGCGTCGATGCTGAGCTCGACCATGCAATCATTCGCGGCCTTGCCCTTGCCGTCGCCCTCGATCATCCCGGCGAACGTCGGCGCGGCGAGTCCCAATGCCAGGGCGGCCGCGAAAAGCGGCGTGAAACGACACCCTGCGTGTCGAGCGGAACGACGCATGTAACCCCCTTGTGGACCGCGGCGACGAATCGAGCCCGCGTTAGCAGGTATGCGTTTCAGGCGTCAATACGGCCGCGGGTTGCATGACGGTGTAGAGCCGGATCGGCGAGAAACCCGGTCGCGACGCGGTGCAGCTATCCCTTGGCGCCGAGCTCCTGGTCGATCAGCTGCTTGAAGTTTTCGTACGTCATGGTCCCGCTCAGGCGGCGGCCGTTCACGAAGAACGTCGGTGCGGCGTTGACACCGAGCGCCGTCGCCTCGCCCGCGTCGGCCTTGACGGCGTCGAGCGATTGCTTGCCGTCGATACACTCCTTCAGCTTGGCGACGTCGATTCCGCCCGATTCTGCGATCTCCGCCGCCTTGGCGGCGAGATTGTCCTTGGTGATCTCGCTCTGCTTCGAGTAGAGGCCGTTGTACATGGTCCAGAACTGATCGTTCCCTTGCCGGAACGCGCATGCGGCCACGACCGCGGCATCCTCCGCCCACGGGTGTACGGCCGTGAGCGGGTAGTTCTTGAATACGAAGCGAACCTTCGCGCCGTATTCCTTGAGCACCTGCGTCTCGACCGTGGTGTAAATACGCGCGCAGAACGAGCACTGAAAATCCGAATACTCGATGATCGTCACCGTCGCATCCGTCGGGCCACGCGACGGCGCGCCGTCCAGCTTGATCTTGTCGCGCACCTGCTTCAGCGGATCGACGGTGAGATCGATCGCGTCGCCCCGGAAGAGGTAGTGCCCGTCGCGGCTCACGTAGAAGGCGACGTTCTGCGTTTGCTGGCCGAGGGACACCTCGAGGTTGCCCTTCCGCCAGCCGGGGATCTCCGAGTCCTCGAGCTTCGTCACCTTGAAGGCGAGTCCGGGCGTCGTGACGGTCTTCTGGAAGTAATCGACGACGCCCTTCGAGACCGCCGCGTCGTCCTTCGCCGGTCCACCCGTCGGCCCGCCGCCTCCGCTGCCGCACGCGACGAGGAGCAGCAAAACCCCCGGAACGAAGCCACGCGAGATCGTCATGCGTAGCTGTCTAGCGGGCGAGCGCGGGACCGGTCAATTGCGGGCTCATCCGCGCGGCGTGAGCCGATAGAGCTCCAGGCGGACGCCGCGGTGAAACGGCGCGGCGACGAAGTAGTCCATCGCCTGGCCGGGCGCGATGTCGGCCGTGCGCTCGACGAGGAACGAGCGTCCGAGCTCCTCGAGCATCCGCGTCCGGTCCGGCTGCGTGGGCGGGATCAGCAGATACGGCTTCATCCGCGCGACCGCGAAACGCTCGGCCGCCTCGGTCACCCCGATGCCCCAGCGCGCGAGGTCGGTGAAGTACAGCGCCCAGGCGACCCCGCTGTAGTACTCGATGTTCTCCGCCGGCCGCCCGATGTCCTCGGTGGTGATGACCACGGCGCCCGGCTCGACGACGCGCGCGAACGCGCTCCGCGCGCGCAGCATCTCCGGCCGTTGAAAGCCGCCGCGAACGTCGAGGTTCGTGTACGCGCGCCACGCCCCGAGCCCCGCGAGCGTGACGGCGAGGACCGGCGCCGCGACGCCGGCGACGCGCCGGTGCGGTGCGACGGCGGCAGCCACCAGGGCAACGGCGGTGAGCGTCGGGACGATCCAGGAGAGCATCGGCATCACGCCGGTGCGGGGCGCGGCGATCATCGTCGCGCCCACGACGAGCGCCGCGGCCGCGCCGAGCGCGAGCCCGGTTCCCCTCGCTGCCAAACGCCGGCGAGCCAGCAGGCGCACGAGGTCGAGGGTGCCGAGCGTACCCTCGACGATGAGGAGCGGCAGCATGCAGAAGACGCCGGAGAGGTAGCGGTTGTCGGGTCGCGACCAGAAGCTGAAGAAGACGAGGCCGATCAGGACGTAGGACACGGCCAGCACGAACAACGTCCGCCGCCGGACCAGCGCCACGACCGCGCCCCAGATCGCGATCGCCAGCATCACGTTGCCGTAGGCGCCGCGCAGGATGGCAACGTTGCCCGGGAGCGTGGTCCGGAGGTTTGACAGCCGGAGCCCGCCGCCTTGCACGGCTTCGATGGTCCCGCCGTGCCAGCCCGGCGGCGGGTAGCCGATCCGCGTCTTGTCGGGCTGGGGCGCGGGCGCGGTCGGCGCCGGGGCGGAGCTCTGGAAGAAGCGCTCCACCTCCATCGCCTGCGTCGGCCGGAACGGGTTTCCCGACGTCATCCAGTTGTAGGCGAGCAGCGGCGCGAGGCCGATCAGCAGCCCGATTGCCGCGGCGCTCAGCGTGGAGACGGCCCGGTCCCACCGCCGCCCCGCGCGCAGCCATTCGAGCGTCAGGACGAGGCCGCCGGGCACGAGATAGAGGAGGGCGTCGGGCCGGATCGTCACCGCGTAGCCGAGCGCCAACCCGCCCGCCAGCCGGTGCCGGCCGCCGGGGAGCAGCAGATAGAGCCCCAGGAATCCCGCGAGGTGCGCGGAGAGGTCGCGCGTCGGCGTGATCGCCCAGAAGTGGATGTACGTCGGGAACAGCGTCACCATCGCCACGGCCGCCAGCGCCCGCCAGCGTGAGTGGAAGATGCGCTGGCCGAAGGCGACGAGCAGGACGAGCAACGCCATGAAGATGCTCGGGTTCAGGTAGTGCGCCCCATCGTCGCCGAAGATGCGCAGCCACGCGGCGAGGAGGATCGGGAAGCCCGGCGAGTACCGGCAGTACGCACGGGCGCCGTCGGCGACGTAGGTCTGCGCGAGGATGTCGGCCCGCGGGGGCAGCCGACCGATCAGCGCATCGAGCGGCGGCCAGTGATGCAGCACGTGCCCGTGCAGCAGGTCGTGCGCGAAGACCAGGTAGCCGAACTGGTCGACGGCGAGATACCACGTGATCTTCCGGACGATGTTGGTCGCCGTGAACGCGAGCAGCGCGAGCAGCGCACTCCCCCACAAGATGTTGGATGCGAGCGGGAGCGAGCGGATCGTCCTGGCGACGACCGGCGACGTCGGCTGAGCGCGCGTGGCACGGTCCGCCGCACGCGCGGCCGCGCGCCGGGCCTGACGGGACGAGGTGGGCCGGGCCGGCACGGCGCGGGCTGGCCTGCCATCGCCGCGGGTGCCGACACGCTCCTCGCCGCGCCGACCGGCTCCGGGAAAACTCTGGCCGCGTTTCTCTGGTCGATCGACCGGCTGCTCCGGCTCGCGGAGCGGAATCTGCTGGAGGACCGCACCGACGTCGTCTACGTGTCGCCGCTGAAGGCGCTCGGCAACGACATCCAGAAGAACCTCGCCGCGCCGCTCGCGGAGCTCGGCACCCGCGCCGCCGCGCGCGGCACGCCACTCCCCGAGGTCCGCGCGCTCGTCCGTTCCGGCGACACGCCGCCCGCCGCGCGCCAGGCGATGGCGCGCCGCCCGCCGCACATCCTCGTGACGACGCCGGAATCGCTCTACATCCTGCTCACGGCGGAGGGCAGCCGCCGCTTTCTCGCGGGCGCACGCACGGTCATCGTCGACGAGATACACGCCGTCGCCGCGGACAAGCGGGGCGCGCACCTGGCGCTCTCCCTCGAGCGGCTCGACGCGCTCGCCGGCCGCCGGCTCCAGCGCATCGGCCTCTCGGCGACGCAACGGCCGATCGAGGCGGTAGCGGGGCTGCTCGCCGGCACGGCCGCCGACGGCGAGCCACGCTCGTGCCGGATCGTCGACGTCGGCCACCGTCGCGACGTGCAGCTCGCGATCGAGGTGGCGGACCAGGAGCTCGGCCCGATCGCGACGCACGAGCTCTGGGCGGAGATCTACGAGCGCGTCGCCGTCCACGCGCGCGCCGAGCGGACCACGATCGTGTTCGTCAACACGCGTCGCCTGGTCGAGCGCGTCGCCCATCAGCTCGAGGAGCGGCTCGGGCAGGGGCGCGTCGCCGCGCACCACGGCAGCATGGCCCGGCGGCTCCGCCTCGACGCCGAGGAGCGCCTCAAATCGGGCGCGGTGCCGGTCGTCGTCGCGACCGCGTCGCTCGAGCTCGGGATCGACGTCGGCAGCGTCGACCTCGTGTGCCACGTCGGCGCGCCCCGCGCCCTCGCGACGCTCGTCCAGCGCGTCGGCCGCTCGGGCCATGCCCGCGGCGCCGTGCCGCGCGGCGTGTTCTTCCCGCTCACGCGCGACGATCTCGTGCAGGCCGCGGCCGCGGTGCGCGCCGTCCGCGCCGGCGAGCTCGACCGCCTCAGCGTCCCCGAGAACCCGCTCGACGTCCTCGCCCAGCAGTGCGCCGCCGCGGCTTTCGCGCGACGACTTCGATGCGGTCATCGACATGCTGGCCGAAGGCGTCGCGACGCGACGCGGGCGCCGCGGCGCGCTCGTCCACTTCGACCGCGTGCACGGTCGGCTCCGGCCGCGGCGCGGCACGCGGCTCGCGGCGATCACGAGCGGGGGCGCGATTCCCGACACCGCCGACTACGACGTCGTCGAGGAGCCCTCGGGGCTGACCGTCGGCAAGGTGAACGAGGACTTCGCGGTCGAGAGCATGGGAGGAGACATCTTTCTCCTCGGGAACCGCTCGTGGCGCATTCGCCGCGTCGAGGCCGGACGCGTGCGCGTCGAGGACGCGGCCGGCGCGCCGCCCACCATTCCGTTCTGGCTCGGCGAGGCGCCCGCCCGTACGCGCGAGCTGTCGGCCGCCGTGTCGGCGCTCCGCAGCGACGTGGTGGCGCGGCTCGCCGACCGGCGTGCCGCGGTCGACTGGCTCGCGGCCGAATGCGGGCTCACCGCCGACGGCGCCGAGCAGGTCGTCGGCTACCTCGCCGAAGCGCGCGCCGTCCTCGGCGCGATGCCCTCGGAGCGCTGTGTCGTCGCCGAACGCTTCTTCGACGAGGCCGGCGGCATGCAGCTCGTCGTGCACGCGCCGTTCGGCGGCCGCATCAACCGCGCGTGGGGCCTCGCGCTCCGGAAGCGCTTCTGCGTGACGTTCGACTTCGAGCTGCAAGCCGCCGCCACCGACGACGGCTTCGTCCTCTCCCTCGGACCGCAGCACAGCTTCCCGCTGGACGCCGTCTTCGGGATGGTGCGGCGCGAGCGGCTGGTCGAAGACCTGATCCAGGCCGCGCTCGTCTCGCCGATGTTCACGAACCGCTGGCGCTGGAACGCCACGCGCGCGCTCGCCCTGCTGCGGTTCCAGGGTGGACGGCGCGTGCCGATGCCGCTCCAGCGCATGCGCGCCGACGACCTGCTGGCCGCCGTCTTCCCGGCCCAGGCGGCGTGTGCGGACAACATGACGGGGCCGACCGTCGTGCCGGACCATCCGCTCGTGCGCGAGACGGTCGACAACTGCCTGCACGAGGCGATGGACAGCGATGGCCTCGACGCGCTGCTGGCCTGCATCGAGGACGGCACCGTCGAGACCCGTGTCGTCGACACGCCGGCGCCGTCGGTCCTTTCGCACGAGATCCTCCACTCGAACCCGTACACGTACCTCGACGACGCGCCGCTCGAGGAACGGCGTGCGCGGGCGGTGGCGCTCCGGCGGACCGATCCCGACCTGGCGGGCGGGCTCGGCGCGCTCGACGCGGCGGCCGTCGCCACGGTCCGCGCCGAGGCGTGGCCGGAGGTACGCGACGCGGACGAGCTGCACGACACGCTCGCGTCGATGGTGATCGTGCCCGCCGCGGAGCTGGAGGCGGCAGGCTGGGGGAGCTTCGCGGCCGAGCTGGTCGCCGTGCGGCGCGCGACCTGGGCGGTGCACGGCGATTGGCGGGCGGTGGTCGCGGCCGAGCGGGTGGCGCTCGTCCGCCGTCTCGTTCCCACTGCGCGCTTCGAGCCGGAGCCGGTCGACGTCGCGGCACCGCGCGGCGCCGAGACCACCGAGGACGATGCGCGCCGCACGGTCGCGGGTGGCTGGCTCGAGTGCACCGGCCCCATCACCGCCGACGCGCTCGCGACGCGCACCGGCCTCCCGCTCGCGGCGATCGCGGCGGGGCTGGCCGCCCTCGAGCACGCCGGGGTGGCGCTGCGCGGCCGGTTCACCCCGGGCGCAGACGTCGAGGAATGGTGCGAGCGCGGCCTGCTCGCCCGCATCCACCGTCTGACCCTCGCCCGCCTCCGGCGGGAGATCGAGCCCGTGTCGGCGGCGGACTTCATGCGATTCCTCTTCCGCTGGCAGCACCTCGAGGCCGGCTCGCAGCTCCACGGACGGCCGGGTGTCCTCGAGGTCATCGGCCAGCTCCAGGGCGTCGAGCTGCCCGCCCGCGCCTGGGAGGCGCACGTGCTGCCGTCGCGCATCGCGCGCTACGACCCGGCGGACCTCGAGCACCTCTGCCTCGCGGGCGCCGTCGTCTGGGGGCGGCTCCGCACCGACGCGCCCGACGACGACGTCGCCGTGCCACGGCGCGGGCAAATCGCGACGCGCGTGCTCCCCCTGGCGCTCGTGCTGCGCGAGGACCTCGGCTGGCTCCTCGCGCCCGCACCGGCGGGCGGTCCCGCCGTCCTGCTGGACGGGGTGCGCACGGTCCTCGACTTCCTCGAGCGGCGCGGGGCGTCGTTCGTCGCCGACATCGCGCGCGGGACGGGGCTCCTGCCGACCCAGGTCGAGGAGGCGCTCTGGCGGCTCGTCGCGCGCGGTCTCGTGACCGGCGACGGCATGGCGGCGCTGCGGAGGCTGCTCGAGGGCCCGGACCGGCGGCGACGGCGGCGGCTCGCCATGGTCCGGACGGGTCGCGGGCGGCTCGTGGCCGGGGGACGGTGGTCGCTCCTCCGGAGCGCCGCGGACGAGGCTTCGGCCGACCCGATGCGCGTCGCTGGTCAGCTGCTCCGGCGCTACGGCGTCGTGACCCGCGAGCTCACGGCGCGCGAATCGCGGGTGTCGTCGTGGCGCGCGCTCCTCGGCGCGCTCCGCACGCTCGAGGCGCGCGGCGAGGTGCGGGGAGGGCGCTTCGTCGCGGGTCTGGTCGGCGAGCAGTTCGCGCTGCCCGAGGCGGTCGAGACGCTGCGCGCCGTCCGGCGCCGACGAGAGCCGGGGGAGGTGGTGATCGTCTCTGCGGCCGACCCGCTGAACCTCCTCGGCATCCTGCTGCCCGGGCCGCGCCTCGCCCCCACGGCGCGTGAGGTGATCGCCTTCCGCGACGGCGTGCCGGCCGAGACCGGCGAGCTCGGGGCCGTCCTGAGCCGCCTCGGACGCGGCAGGCAGCAGCTCGGCGGCGCCTAGCTCACGAGGGGACCCTGTCCCCTCGCCCGTCGGGCAAAGCCCGACGGGGCCCACTCCCCAGCTCGCTTCGCTCGGCCGCGCGCTTCGCGCGCGGAGAATCTATCTTCAGTCTTCAGTCACGCTCCTACCCCGCCACCGTCCCGACGAGCACGATGGGTCCGGTCGGCGACGGCGAGCCGGCGGCGGGCTCGACCGACACGGCGAACGCCGTCACGTCGCCCGGCCGCTCGACGCGCGCGGCGCGGCGCGCGAGCGAGCCCTCGGGGCCGACCGCGAACACGCCGGCCGGCTCGGGCGGGCGGTCGCCGCGGAGCGCCCAGAGCTCGTAGGTCTTTCCCTCGGGCGCGGGGGCGAGGCCGGAGACGATGACGACGGCGTCGCCGGAAGCGGCGTCGACGACGACCCGCCCGCTGGCGCCCGCGCCTTCCTTCGGCGCCAGCGACGCGCTCAGGAGACGAGGCGCGCCGATCACCCGCAAGACCTCGGTCTCGGCGGCGACGGACTCGCGAAGCGCCGCGAGCGTCCGGCCCTGCTCGTCGAGGCGCGCAGCGAGGTCGCGGTCATGCTCGGCGAGCTGCGCGAGCTCGTCGCCGCGATGCGCGGCGAGGCGCGACTCACGCGCGAGGAGCCCCGCGAGGACCAGCCCGATGGCCGCCGCCACCGATCCCGCGAGGCGCCAGCGGCCAGCTGCCGCGGCGGCGCGCGCGGCGGCCTCGCGCCGGACCTCGGCCAGGAGCCGGGCGCGGAGGTCGGCCGGGGGCGGCGCCGCGTGCGCCTCGGCGAGCGCCTCCAGCGCCGCGTCGTCGAGCTCGGGGTCGTCGATGCCGATCGGCCGCTCCTCAGCCACCGGCTTCCCTCCCTTCCCTCCCGGCGAGGGCGGCGCGCAGCCGCTGCACACCGTCGCGGATGCGTGTCTTCACGGTACCGAGCGGCGTGCCGTCCCGCGCCGCGATCTCGCCATGCGAGAGGCCCTCGAAGTACGCGGTCTCGATCGCTCGTCGCTGCTCATGGGGCAATCCATCCAGCGCCGCCCGCACCCGCGCGGCGCGCTCCCTTCGTTCTACGGCCTCATCGGGACGTTCGGATGGAATCAGGTCGCGCGGCGGGGCCGTGCCGCGCCGCTCGGCCTGTCCGCGTGCCACCCGCGCGCGTCGGCCGTCGAGGGCGACGTTGCGAACGATACGGAGGAACCAGGGACGCACCGCGCCGCGCGACGGCTCGTAGCGCCCCGCGCGACGCCAGACGCGCAGGAACGCCTCCTGGACGGCGTCCTCCGCGAGCTCGCGGTCCGCCGCGACCCGCAGCGCGATCCCGTAGGCGAGCGGCGCGAGCCGGTCGTACAGCGCGGCCAGCGCCATCTCGTCGCCACGCGCGACGCGCGCCAGCAATGCCGACTCGATCTCCGCGGTTGCGGCCAAGGCCCCGCGTCAGACGAGGCCGCCCGCGGCGAGCTCCCAGGCGAGCCGGAGGCCGACCGCCAGGGAGCCGAGCGCGGCGCCGAGCCGGAGCGCGAGCTCGGCTCGGGCGAAGCGGCCGCCGACGAGCGCCAGGGGCACGCCGAAGAGCGTGCTCATCGCGACCATGCCCGCGATCGACCCGATCCCGAAGACCGCCACGTACATGAGGGCCAGGCCCGGGGACGGGATGGTCGCGAGCACGGCGAGCATGACGGCGCCGCTGCCGGCGAGGCCGTGCACGAGCCCGACGACGAAGGGCCGCCGGCTCAAGCGTGCGTGGTGGTGCGCATCCGGTTCGTCTGCTCCATGCACGTGCACGTGGGCATGCGCGCGGCCGCCGTGGCGGTGCACGTGACGATGGACGGTGCCGCCCGACCAGAGCGTCCGCAGCAGGTTCAGCCCGAGCCCGACGAGCATCAGCGCGACGCCGAGCTCGAGCGCGGAGCACACGCGCGGCGGAATGCGCGCATGCAGGCCGATCACGACCACGGACGCGACGAGGAGCGCGGCCGTGTGACCGAGGCCCCAGAGTACACCGACGAGACCCGACGCCCAGATGCTCCGGCGCTGGCTCACGATCGTCGAGACGGCGGCCAGGTGGTCGACGTCGAGCGCGTGCCTGAGGCCGAGGACGAAGCCGAACGACAGGATGGCGAGCGGGCTCCCAGCCGTCACAGCCACACCCCGATCCGGACGAGCGCCTCGGCGACGATCGCGAGCCCCGCCGCGGAGATGACGAGCGCGCTCGCGACGGGCGCGAGACGTGCGAGGCGTCCGTCGAGCGGCAGGCGCTCGAACTGCCGGCGGGCGTAGACGAGCATCAGTCCGACGCCGGTGAGCACCGCTGCCAGGCCGGCGCTGAAGGCGACGATCAGGAGGAGGCCGAACGCGATGCGCCCGAGCGCGATCGCCCCGAGCATCACGACGAGGGCGGACGGACAGGGGAGCAGACCGCCCGAAACACCGAGCGCGACGAGGTTCCGCCAGCCGACGCCGCCGTGATCGTGATGGTGATGGTCGTGCGGGTGGCCGTGATGGTGGTGGTCATGCCGGCCGGCGAACGCCGCCTTCGCGCGCGACGTGGCGAGCGAGACGCCGACCGCCAGGACGACGAGCCCCGACGCGACGCTGATCCAGGGAAAGAGCCGTTCGGGCATGACCGACGCGCGGGCGACGAGCATCACGAGGCCGAGGAGGTAGACGCCGATCGTGTGCGTCGCCGTCACGACGAGTCCGAGGAAGACCGCGTGGCGCGCGGTCCCGCGCGTGCCGATCAGATACGCACCGACGATGGTCTTCCCGTGGCCGGGGCTGAGCGCGTGGAGCGCCCCCAGACCCGCCGCGACCAGCAACGCGGTCACGACGAAACCCGGGTTGAGCGGCGTCCGCGTGGCGATGAGCTCGGTCATCCGATCGGCGAAGCGCGCCGCTCCCGCACGGACGCCGTCGTCGGCCTGCTGGCGACCGCCGACAGGTCCGGTCCCCCGGGCGACGTGGAAGCGCGCGACCGTCACCTGCGGCGGGCTCTCGAGCAGGTCCTGGGGATAGGCGCGCAAGGCCTGGCTCCGGTCGGTCCGCGGCACCGTCGACGCCGACACGACGGCGCCGTCGGCACCGTCCGCCACGACCTCCTGCCATCCCGGGCGTCCGGCGAAGTTCGTGTCGTGGAAATCGAGGGTGCCTTCGTCGCCGTGGAGCGGCGCGGAGAACGACGCCTCGATCCGCAGCGTCAGCAGGCCGCCGGCACCGGGCAGGCGTTCGAGGCTCGTCGCGCCGAGGGCGAGCGGCAGCGCCGTCCCGTCGACGCGGAGCTCGAGATGCTCGCGGAGCGTCGCGCCCATGCGATCGAGATAGGCGCGCTGCTCGGCGTCGTCGAGCATGTGGTCGCCGTTGGCGTCGATCAGCGCGAGCTCCTGGAACGCCGGGATCTCCGCCATGTCGACCACGTAGTGCACCGTGACGGCGCCGGGCGCGGCGCGCAATGCCGCGTAGCGGTTGATCGTGAAGTTGCCGAGCGGGTGGGCGTGCGCTGTCGCCGCGACGACGGTGCCCGCGAGCGCCAGGAGGGCGGCTCTCATCGCGTCTCTCCGCGCGCCAGCCGGGCGGGATCGTCGAGCGCCGCCAGCGAGGCGCGCGCGACCGCCGCCTGGCGGAGGTCGAAGAACGGGTTCAACGCGAGCGCGCGGCGCAGATGGCGCGCCGCCCGGCGCGGCCGCCCGGCGCCGGCGGCGATGACGCCGGCATGGTATTCGAGCAACGCGTCCGCGGTCCCGAGGCGGAGCGCGCGATGAGAGGCACGGACCGCCTGCGCCGTCCGACGGTTCTTCTGGAGCGCCCAGCCGAGCGCGTCGTCGGTGTAGATGCCGCCGCGGGTGGCGGCCTCCTGCTCGGCTAGCTGGAGCGCGGCGGGCAGACGGCGGTCATGGTCGCAATAGTAGAGGGCCAGCTGCCGCCCGTACGGTGTGCCCACCGCCTCGGCGACGTCGCCGGTGTAGTCGACGAGCGCATACTGCCGCTCCGCATCGTCGGGGCGGCCGCTCGCGGCGTACACGTCGCCGAGGGCGGCGAGGAGATCCGGCGACGGGATCTGCTCGACGGCGCGGCGGTAGAGAGCGGCCGCTTCGTCCAGGTGCCCCTCCGCCGCGCGCACCCGCCCGAGGCCGCCCAGCGCCAGGTAGTAGTCCGGGAAGACGGCGAGCGCGCGGCCGTACGCCGCGGCGGCGGCCGGCAGATCCCCGAGTGCGAAGTGCTCGTGTCCGAGCTGCACGAGGGTCCATGCGAGCGTCTCGGGATCCTGGGCGCTCCCCGCAGCGGCAGCGAGGGTCAGCATCTCCACAGCGCCGGCCCGGTCGCCGAAGAGCGCACGCAGGAAGGCGGCACGCGTGTACGCGGGGAGGCCCGGCCGGAGATCGGCCATGCGCTGCGCGGCGTCGACGGCGTGATCGTAGTCTCCAAGCTCGATCTCGGCGTCGGCGATCGTCGCGTAATTCCACCAGTCATCGGGCTCGACGCCGCGGGCGCGCTCGGCGGCGGCCAGCGCGCCCCGGAAGTCATGCCGGCCGAGCAGGACCCACGCCTGGACGCGAAGCGCGCCGTAGTCGTCCCGATCCAGGGCGAGCGCGTGATCGAGCGCCGCCTGGGCGCGCGCGTAGTACCCGGGGTCGCCGGACTCGCGCGACTTCCGCATGAAGGCCGTCGCCAGCTCGACGTAGCCGTCGGGCCGATTGCGGCTGTTGGCCACGTGCTCCTCGGCGACGGCGACGGCCCGATCGGCCGGCGTCGCCGCGAGCGCGGGGCCGCCGGCGAGGCCGACGAGCGCCAGCGTCGCGGCGGCGCACGCGCGCTGCGGTCTGCTCACGTCACTCCCCCGGATCCTTGTGCACCCGGTCGCGGCCGTCGTACGGCGTCGGGAGGAAGGGGAAATCCGGCGTGAGCCCCTTGTCGTTGATGTGCACGCCGTCCCCGACCCGGTTGTCGACGTAGTTCTTCCCGCCGGCCACGCGGACGACGATGTCGGTCACGTCGTCGTTCGGACGACGCCCGTTCGGGAAGCCGGCGCCATCCGGCGTGGCGTTACCGGCCGCGTCGTGGGCGAGCGGGCCGAGCCGCTTGATCGACGCGGGCGGCGTCGGTGCGACCGTCATGTCCAGGCGGAGCAGCTCGGAGAACGGCGCGGCGCTGACGTTCTGGTCGGCGTATTGCGTCAGCAGGTGCACGATGTCGTTGCGCGGCTTTGCCGGGACGTCCACGCCGGAGACGAGCTTCAGGGCGTCCGCCACGGCGAGGTTGCGGTAGAAATCCAGGAACAGCGCTTCGTCGGCGGGATCGGTGGCGTTCCAGAGGTCCTTCTTGCCGACCGCGATGATGAGCTCGTTCACGAGCGGGTTCCCCATGCGGGAGACCTGGCGAAACGACTTGGCGCCTTGGAGGAGCTCCGCCGGAGGCTTCTTCGGGTTGAGCGCCGGGGAGCCGCGCCGGATGGTGACCTGCTGGCGCGACGTGCTCGCGTAGACGCCGATCGTCCCGTTGGCGGCCGACGGCGCGGCGCCGTCGCCGGTGAGGCGCTTCGCCGGGACCTCGATGGCGATCGTGTTGACGTTGAAGCCGCTGAAGGCGTTGACGCCGAACGGGTTCACGGCATCGTTCGCGTCCTCCGCCGCGGTCTCGACCGGCAGCGGCGTGCGGCGGAGGTTCACGGTGTCGAAGACGGCGCCGAGGTCGATCGCGAAGGTCTCGGCCCGCTGGCCGGCGAACACGCGGATGTCGGTGCCCGCATCCGTGAAGATGCCCTGCGCGGCGAGCGCCGCGTAGTCCGGCATCGTCTTCGGCCCGATGTTCGACGGCACGGTCGGCTTCGACTGGCCACTGAAGAGCACGGTCTTCTGCTTGCACTTCGGCCCGTTCTTCTTCTCCTTGCAGTTCCGGAGCTCGGTCACCGTGTAGCGCTGCTTGATCGCCATGCCGGCGGCATTGGGTCCCTCGAGCGCGGTGACGGGCGCCAGCGTGGCGACGAACTGAGCGGGGGTGTCGACCGTCGTCTGGAACCGGAACTGATAGATGACGTCCTCGGCGTCGCCGTCCTTGTTGTTGTCGACGTGGAGCTCGTAGAGCACGTTGTCGTCGAAGGCGAAGTAGTTGGGCCCCGAGCTCGGCTCCTGGGCCGGGATCACGTTCAGGATGAGCGTCACCTTCCGATCCGCGGAAACCCTCGCCAAATTGGCGGTGTCGTAGCTGACGAACGCGTACACGTCGGTGATGTCCGCCGCCGGGTCGAGCGTCATGAGCGGCGCCTCGCGGTGGCTGGCGGCGCGGGGCGACGTCGCCGCAAGCACCAGGGTCAGGCCGGCGACGACGAGGGTGGAGGGGTGCCACGTGCGCATGGGTCCGTCCTTTCTTTGGTTGGGTCTCTGTTCGTCCCTGGTATACGGGGCGCGGACCGCTTCTGGATTGGTCCCGCGATCGATGAGACGATCCAGAGCCTTCCGGGCCTCGCCGGCGTCCCCCTCATGGAGGCGTGGCTCGCCCGCACGATGCCGGCGGCGTCAGGCGCCGCGGATGCCCGCGCCGCCGTGGTACAGCCGGACCGTCTCCACGCGCTGGCGCCGCTTCCGCGAGCGTAAGCGGACCACCTTGCCCGGCGGCGGCGGCGCGCCAGCGCGCCGGAACGATCCGCAGTCGACGAGGGACGTGCCCGGACCGGCTTCCGAGCCGAGGAACGCCGCGAGGTTCACGGGATCGCCGAGGGCCCCGAACTGCTTCTTCCCCGACGGGCCGATGAAGCCGATCGTCGCCCGGCCGAAGCTGAGGCCCGCCCCGAGACCGATCTCCACGACCGGGCGGCCGCTCTGCCGCCACTCCGTCCGCCAGCCCGCGTACAGGTTGTCGAAGACGCCGTGCAGCGCCGGGCTCGTGTGGTTCACGAGGCGGTCGAGGAGCACGGCGCCGTCGACGCCGGCCAGCTCCGGCAGGAAGAGGGCCAGCAGACCATCTCCCGTGTACTGGAAGACTACGCCGCGATCCCGCTCGACGACCTCCGTCAGCTCGGTCAGGTAGATCTCGATCAGCTCGGCGAGGTACTGCGTGTCCTCGAGCGCGCCCGTGAGCTTCGAGAAGCCCCGCATGTCGACCGCGAGCACCGCGACGACGTGGAGATGGGGCACGAGGAGCCCTGGGTGTACGCGCGCGACGAGGCGTCGCTCGACGGGGAGGCTGCCCGCGTGGTCCGCCGCGGCGGCGAGCGCGCCGGAGAAGAAGCGGACGACCGCCGAGGCCGTCGGGCCGAACCAGCGCGCCGCCTGCCGTGCGAGCGTGCGCACCATCGCGTGGGGCAACCGCGACACGTGTACGACGGCGGGCTGCGCCCGCGTCTCGACCAGCCAGCGGGCGACCGACGGCGACATCCCGGGCTGGCTCGTGCCGCACGCGGCGACCACGAGATCCAGGTGGCGCGGCTGGTAGCGCACGGCGTCGACCGCGCCGCGCGCGGTGAGCCAGACCATGCGATCGAGCCATGCCCGAGTGCGTGCCGAGAGCCCCCCCAACCAGACCCATCCGAACCCCATCGTCCCCGACTCGCCGTCGGTGCTATCAGACGCGCCGCGTTAATCAAGGGGGTTGATCACAACTTCGTGAAAGATCGACGAAAATTCAGCGAGTTGCGCGTGAAAAAGCGCTTGCGGCCGACGCGGCATGTGGCCTAGCCTCGGCGCCGTGGCGCGCCCGCACATCCGCTCCGGGGGTGGCTTCGCGGCCCTCTTATACGTCCTCCGGAAGGGGCGCGAGGCGGGCGGCATCGTCCGTCTCTACCGCCGCCTCCGCACGCGCAACGCCTGCAAGACGTGCGGGGTCGGCATGGGCGGGCAGCAGGGCGGCATGACCAACGAGGCCGGTCACTTTCCCGAGGTCTGCAAGAAGTCGGTGCAGGCGCAGGCGGGCGACATGGCCGGGGCGATCGCCGAAGAGGTCTTCCGGACGACGTCGCTCGTGCGCCTCGAGCAGCTCGGGTCGCGCGAGCTCGAGGGTCTCGGCCGTCTCGGGTTTCCGCTGCTCGCCGGCCCCGGCGACACGCATTTCCGGCGCGTCTCGTGGAGCGAGGCGCTCGACCGCGCGGCGGCGGGCCTCCGCGCGACACCGCCCGCGGAGTCGTTCTTCTACTCCTCCGGACGGTCGAGCAACGAGGCGGCGTTCCTCATGCAGGTGGTGGCGCGCGCCTGGGGAACGCCCAACGTCCACAATTGCTCCTTCTACTGCCACAACGCCTCGAGCGTGGCGCTCGGCCAGGTCTACGGCTCCGGCACCGCGTCGGTCGGCCTCGACGACCTCGCGGCAGCCGACCTCGCGCTCGTCGCGGGCGCGAACCCGGCGAGCAACCATCCGCGTCTCGTGGCACAGCTGGTCGCGCTCCGGCGGCGCGGCGGCCGCGTGATCGTCGTCAACCCGCTGCGCGAGCTCGGTCTCGTCCGCTTTCGCGTGCCCTCCGACTGGCGGAGTCTTCTCTTCGGCTCCAGCGTCTCCGACGTCTACCTCCAGCCCCACGTCGGGGCCGACGTGGCGGTGTTCAAGGCGCTGCTGAAGGGCGTCGTCGAGGCGGGCGGTGTCGACCGCGGCTTCGTCGCGGCGCACACGAGCGGCTGGGATGCGGTGGAGGCGGACCTCGCAGCGACGTCGTGGCCGGCGCTCGTCGACGCCTGCGGCGTGCCGCGGGCCGAGATCGACGCGGCCGTCGCCATGCTGCTCGGCGCGCAGCGCGGCATCGCCGCCTGGGCGATGGGGCTCACCCATCACGCACACGGCGTCGACAACGTGCTCGCGCTCGCGAACCTGGCGCTCGCGCGCGGCTGGCTCGGACGCCCCGGCGCGGGTCTCCTCCCGATCCGCGGTCACTCGAACGTGCAGGGCGTCGGCTCGGTCGGCGTCACGCCGCAGCTGAAGGCGGCGTTCGCCGCGCGGATGGAGGAAGTCTACGGCATCCCGATGGCGCGCACGGCGGGCCTCGACACCTACGCGTCGATGGCCGCGGCCGCCGAGGGCCGCATGCGCGCCGCCGTCCTGCTCGGCGGGAACCTCTTCGCCAGCAACCCCGACCGGATGTGGGCCGCCGCCGCGCTCCGCCGCCTCGCGCTCACGGTCTCCATCACGACGAAGCTGAACGAGGGTCACGTGCACGGGCGCGGGCAGACGGCCGTCATCCTGCCCGTCCTCGCGCGCGACGAGGAGTCGCAGTGCACGACGCAGGAGTCGATGTTCAACTTCGTTCGGCTGTCCGAGGGCGGCGAGCCGGCCGTGGACGGCGATCTCCGCTCCGAGGTCGAGGTCATCGCGGCCCTCGCCGAGCTGATCCTGCCGCCCGGACGCTTCGACTGGTCGGCGTTCCGCTCGCACGAGCGCCTGCGGCAGGAGATGGCGAGGATCGTTCCCGGCTATGCGCCGATCGGCGACATCGACCGGACGCGCCGCGAGTTCCACGTGACCGGCCGGGTGCTGCACGAGCCGCCGTTCCTCACGGACGACGGGAAGGCCCATTTCCACGTGACGCCGATTCCTGCCTTCGCGCCGCCCGCGGGGGAGTTCCGTCTGACGACGCTCCGCTCCGAGGGACAGTTCAACACCGTCGTCTACGAGGAGGAGGACGTCTACCGCGGAAACCGCCGCCGCGACGTCGTCATGATGGCGGCCGAGGACGCCGCGCGACTCGGGGTCGGCGAGGGGGATCCGGTCGTCGTCGAGACCGACGCCGGCCGGCTCCGCGTGACGGCGGCCATCGCGGAGCTGCGGCCCGGAAACCTCGCGATGTATTACCCCGAGGCCAATGTGCTGGTGCCGCGGCGGCTCGACGCCCGCTCGAAGACGCCCGCGTTCAAGTCCGTGGTGGCGCGGCTCCGGCCGGCGAACGGCGCCGAGGCCGGCCGGCATGCCTGACGGCGCGCGACCTGCGCGCCGCGAGCGGCGGCGGGCGGAGCTGGCGGAGCGGAGGAGCGAGCCGCGGGCGCCGAGCGATCGGGTGATCCGCGCGCTCGGTGCCGCCTTTCTCGTCTCGGGCGCCGCCGGCCTGATGCACGAAGTGGTCTGGTCACGCCTGCTGAGCCACGTCTTCGGCGCCACGGCGCTCGCGGTCGCGACCGTGCTCGCCACGTTCATGGCCGGGCTCGCGGTCGGCAGCTGGATCATCGGGTCACGCGCACCCGCGCTCGGCGACCGCCAGCAACTGTACGCCCGTCTCGAGATCGGCATCGGCGTGGCAGCGCTCCTCGTGCCGCTCGCGCTCGGGCTCATGGAGCCGCTCTACGGCTGGCTCTGGCGCCGGTTCCATCTCTCGTTCGCGGCGTTCACGCTCGTCCGCTTCGTGGTCGCCGGCGCGATCCTCGTCGGACCGACGATCATGATGGGCGCGACCTTCCCCGTACTCGCCGATCACCTGGCAGCGCTCCGCGGCCGCCGGGTCGCGCCCGAGTGGCTCTACACGTTGAACCTCCTCGGCGCCGTCCTGGGCGTGGCCGCCGCGGGATTCGTCCTGATGCCGGTCGTCGGCGTGTGGGGCACGATCCTCGCCGGCGCGGGTCTGAACGTCGGCGTCGGTGTCGCGGTGCTCCGCTTGCCCGCGCTTCCGGAAGCGCCGGTGGCGCCCGCGCGGGCACCCGCCGCCGCGCGCCTCGGCTGGCTCCTGCCGCTCGCGGCCTTCGTCTCCGGCGCCACCTCGCTCGCGACGCAGGTGGCCTGGACGCGGGTCCTCGTCCTGGTGGTCGGCTCGACGGTCTACGCCTTCAGCATCGTGCTGCTCGTCTACCTGGCGGCACTGGGTGCGGGCAGCGCGTGGGCGTCGCGGTTCGGCCGACGATGGGCCGGCGTCGGTGCACATCTCGCGATCGCGCACTCGCTCATGGCGCTCACGCTCCTCGTCGCGGTGTCGACCGTGAACCGCCTGCCGTACTGGTACATCCATGCCTACCAGCGATGGCAGCCGGAGACGTTCTTCGGAATCCTCGTGCTGTCGGTCGGCATCGTCCTCACGATGCTCCTCTGGCCCGTCCTCCTGGCCGGCACGGTGCTGCCGCTCGTCCTCGTGGGCGCCCTCGACCGTACCGGCGAGCGCGCCGGCCCTGTCGTCGGCCGCCTCTACGCCGTCAACACGGCCGGCGCGATCGTCGGCGCCGTCCTCACCGGCTTCTACCTGATCCCGCACCTCGGCTCCGAGGCGACGCTCCTCGGCGTCGCCGGCGCGGCCGCCGCGATGGGCTGCGTCTTCGCGCTCGCAGGCCCGCAGCCGTCGTGGCTCCGGGGGCTCGCCGGCGCCGTCGCCGCCGTCATCGCGCTCGGCATCTCGGCGCGTCCCGACTGGGACTTCCTCGAGCTCCACGTGGGCGTGTTCGAGCCGAGCCGGATCACCGTGCAGAACCCGACGACGCTGCACAACCGGGGCGAGCGCGCGGTCTACGCGCGCGAGGGCCCGACGGCGAGCGTGCTCGTGGCCCAGGAGGCGAACGGAGAGCGGAACCTCATCATCAACTCGCGGGGTAACGCCAGCGACGCGCCCACCGACATGACGACCCAGGTGCTCCTGGCGCAGGTCCCGCTCCTCGTCGCGCCGCGCGCGGAGGACGTGTTCGTCGTCGGCTGGGGGAGCGGTGTGACCGTAGGCTCGGCGCTGGCGTCGGGCGTCCGGCACGTCACCGCCGCCGAGATCGAGCCCGCCGTCGTGGAGGCGTCGCGGTTCTTCGTCCACGTGAACCACGACCCGCAGCGCGACCCGCGCCTCCGCCTCTACGAGGACGACGCGCGTCACATCCTGCTCGCGTCGGACGAGACCTACGACGTGGTCATCTCCGAGCCGCCGCATCCGTGGGCGATGGGGGTCGCCAACATCTTCACGCAGGACTTCTACCGGCTCGTCGACCGCCGGCTGCGCGACGGCGGGGTGTTCGCGCAGTGGCTCCAGAAGTACCAGATCTCGCTCGACACGTATCGCTCGATCCTGGCGGCGCTGCAGTCGGTGTTCCCCGAGGTCGTGGCGTTCAACCTCGGCGCGTCGATGGACAGCGTGCTGATCGCCTCGCGCCGCCCGCTCCGGCTCGACGTCGCCGAGCTCGAGCGGCGCTGGAACGGCGCCGAGCTCGACCGGGTCGGCGTCCACACGATCGAGGACCTGCTCGCGCGCTTCATGCTCGGTCCCGCTGCCGTGCGCGCGCTCGTCCAGGGCGCGCGCGTCAACACCGACAACAACATGTACGTCGAGTTCAATGGCCCGCGCGACATGGTGCTCGCGGTCGGCCCCGAGACCTTCTCGGCGGTGGAGGGGCGGGCGAGTCCGGTCGAGGACATCCTCACCGACCCGGCGGTGCTGCTCGGCAGCCGCGAGCGGCTCGAGCGCTTCATCACCGCGCTGCGGAAGCTCGAGAAGCCGACGGAGCGCTACGAGCGGTTGCTCTCGAACGTCCGCTGACGGTGATCAGCGCGTCGCGAACGCGTCCTTGACCGCTCGCGAGGCTTCGTCGACGGAGGCGCGCCCGCGGTCGATCACGGCGCCCATCTGGAAGAAGCCGTGGATCAGCCCGTCCTGCTGGCTGAGCCGCACCGGGACCCCGTCCTCGCGGAGCCGCGCGGCGTAGGCGGCGCCGTCGTCGCGGAGCGGGTCGAACTCCGCGGTGATGACCAGCGCGGGCGGCAGACCGCGCAGGCTCGCAGCTCGCAGCGGCGCCGCGTACGGGTTCCGGCGGTCCTCGTCGCGCGGCGCGTAGTGGTTCCAGAACCAGACCATGTCCGCGCGGGTGAGGAAATACCCCTCGGAGTTCTCGCGGTACGAGCGCGTCTCGAAATCGGTATCGGTCGCCGGATAGACGAGCAGCTGGAAGGCGAGCTTCGGCCCGCCGCGGTCGCGCGCCATGAGCGCGACGACGGCCGCGAGGTTGCCGCCGGCGCTGTCGCCGCCGACCGCGATGCGTCCCTTGTCGACGCCGAGGCTGCCTGCATGCTCCGCGAGCCAGCGCGTGGCGGCGTAGCAGTCCTCGGGCGCCGCCGGGAACGGGTGCTCCGGCGCAAGCCGGTAGTCGACGGAGACGACGAGGCAGCCGACGCGGTTCGCGAGGCTCCGGCAGATCCCATCGTGCGTGTCGAGGTTGCCGATGACCCACCCGCCGCCGTGGAAGTACACGAGCACGGGGAACGGTGCAGTGCCGACCGGCGTGTAGATGCGGACCGGGATCTGACCCGCGGGTCCCGGGACGGTTCGGTTCTCGATCCGCGCGATGGACTCGGGCTCACCGCCGAGAGCCACCATGCCGAGGATCAGCTCGCGGGCCTGCGCGACCGACATCTCGTGGAGCTGTGGCCCTCCCATGCTCGCAAACTGGTCGAGGACGGCTTTGGCTTGCGGATCGAGCGGCATCGGAGGCCTCCCGGTGACATAGCGGATCGCGACAACGGCGGGAAGGACGGGCCGCGCACTTCCCGGCGTCGATGGCCTGCCGGACCTTCGCGTCAAGCGGCATATCCGCTAGTATCTTCCGCGAGGGCGAGAGGGGGAGGTCGAGGGGTGGCGGTGTCCGGCAAATCCATCGGCCGCGCACTGCGCTTCATTCTCACCGTGCTCGGATGGGGTGGGCTCTGGGGTGGCGCGATGGGACTGTGCCTCTTTGCGCCGCGCCTCCTGCAGGACCATCACGCGAGCCCGACCGGCGGGTCGAGCTGGCTGACGTTCGCGGCCGTGCTGCTCGGCGTGTTCGGCGCGATCGGGGCGCTCTGCGCGCTCCTCGCGGCCTCGGCCGTCGTCGGATGGCAGATCGCACGGCGGCGCGTGTATCGCGATGTCGGCTGGACGCTCGGCCTGGCGATCGGTGCGCTCCTGCCGCTCACCTACCTGGCGGCGGCCGCCGCCGTCGAGTCGGGGACCTTCAAGCACGTCGTCAGCGCGGGCCGCTACGCGAGCGACGCGCCGGCGGCGATCGCCGTCTATTTCGTCTTCTGCGTGGTCCTCCGCCTCGTCTACCGCTGGGTGCTCGGGCGTCAGGCTCGGCCGCCGACGACCGTGCTCGCGGTCGGTCTCGCTGCGACCGCGCTGGCCGGCGCGGTCGTCCTGCCGCTGCGCATGCCCACGCCGGCCAGGTCGGAGGGTCCGAGCGCGACGCCGCCCGTCGCGCGCTCGGGCATGACGGGCAGCGCCCCGCCTCTCCTCTTCGTCGGCCTCGACGGAGGAAACTGGGAGACGCTGGAGCCGATGCTGGCGCGCGGCGCCCTCCCCACGTTCGGCCGACTCATCGCCGAGGGCATGCGTGGCGACATGCAGGCGCCGTGGCCGCCCTACTGGTCGGTGCCGGCCTGGGCGACCATCCTCACCGCGCATTCGCCGGAAGAGAACGGAGTCTTCGGCGACATGATGGTGGAGGCGCCGGGCCTTCCGGATCTCGTTGCCCCGACGGATGTCGACCTGCTGCTCGACCCGTTCTTCCTGCTCGAGTTCACGCTGGCCGATTGGGGCGTCGTCCACCTCCGGCATCCCCGGCGCCGCGCCCTCCGTTCGCCGCCGGTGTGGGAGCTGCTTTCGAGGGCCGGCATCGAGACGGGCGTGATCCGCTTCGACTTCACGTATCCCGCCGAAGGGGAGGCGGAGTTCATCGTTTCCAGCTGGGCGGGCCGCGACACCTGGCAGCTCGCCAGCGCAGGCCCTGCGCGCGGGCAGGACATCGCCTCGGCGGCGGCACGCCGCGCGGGGCTCCTCGCGCCGTTTTCCGACGACGAGCCGCCCGATGCCCGGCTGCTCGCCGAGCTCCTCCCGCGCTTCGAGCGACCGGCGCCGGCCGACGCGGTTGTGAATCCGCTCAGCGTGCTGCGCATTGCCGCGGAAAACGAACGCCGGACCCTGGAAGCAGCCGAGCGGTTGATTCACGTCCGCCCCGAGCTGCCGGCACTCGCCGTCTACCTGCCCGGGTTCGACAAGGTGTGCCACGCGTTCTGGCAGTATCGCTTCCCCGAGGCCTACGGCGACCGGCGACCCGCGGCCGAGGACATCGCCGAGCTCGGTCCGGTGGTGGACCGATACCTCGCCTTCGTCGATCGCAGCCTGGGGCGTCTCATCGCCGCGTACGGCACAACGCCGAACGTGATCGTCGTCTCCGATCACGGCTTCGAGGCCAACACGACCCATCCGATGTGGAGGGGTTGGCACAGCGCACGGGGAATCGCGATCGCCGCGGGTCCGTCGTTCCCCCATCGCGACGCCCCGCTCGCGGTCTCGTACTACGACGTCGTGCCCACGGTGATGGACGTCGTGGGCCTGGCCGCGCCCGACGGAATGCGCGGCTCCTCCCTGCTGCGACGATGAAGTGCCTGCTCAGATGATGTAGTCTTGCACGTACACGCGCACGTCGCGTGCGGCCACGTACACCGTGTCGCCCACCTCGAGCCCGAGCTCCACCTTCCCTTCGAGGCTCGGGCGCCCGTTGCGCTTCGCCAGCAGCTCGAGCTCGTGCGAGCGGACGAACGCCGTCGCCGGCCGCGGCTCGTCGTGCGGGTGCGCCGGGTAGTCGACCTCGAAGCTCCCGACCTTCATGCGGCCGCGGACGACGTGCCCGTGGAAGACGTTCACGTTGCCGAGGAAGTCCATCACGAAGGGATTGGCGGGACGCTCGAAGATCTCGCGCGGCGTTCCCGTCTGCTCGACGTGGCCGTGGTTCATGATGACCACCCGGTCCGCCACCTCGAATGCCTCCTCCTGGTCGTGCGTGACGAAGACGCTCGTCACGTGGATCTCGTCGTGCAGCCGGCGGAGCCACTGCCGCAGGTCCTGCCGGACCTTGGCGTCGAGCGCGCCGAACGGCTCGTCGAGGAGGAGTACCTTCGGCTCGGGCGCGAGCGCGCGCGCCAGCGCGACGCGCTGGCGCTGGCCGCCGGAGAGCTGCGAGGGGTACGAGCCCGCGAGGCCGTCGAGCTGGATCAGGCGCAGCAGCTCGCCGACGCGCTCCTTCACGCGCTTCCGCGGCCAGCGCCGCACGCGGAGGCCGAACGCGACGTTCTCGAACACCGTCATGTGACGAAAGAGCGCGTAGTGCTGGAAGACGAAGCCGACGTTCCGGTCCTTCACGGCGGCCTCGGTCACGTCCTCGTCCTGGTAGAGGACGGTGCCGGCGTCCGGCACCTCGAGGCCGGCGATGATGCGCAGCAGCGTCGTCTTTCCCGATCCGGACGGGCCGAGGAGCGCGACGAGCGAGCCGCCCGCGACCTCGAGGCTCACGTGCTCGAGCGCGCGAAAGCTCCCGAAGCTCTTGCTCACCTGCTTGACGGTGATGCTCATGGTTCTTCTCCTTCACTGCGCAGGCGCGCGGCCTCCGCGAGGTCGCGGCGGGTTTTCCATTCGAGCGCGGTCTTGACGGCGAGCGTCACCAGCGCGAGCGACGCGAGCAGCGAGGCCACCGCGAAGGCGCCCGGCGTGTTGTACTCCTGGAAGAGCTTCTCCACGCGCAGCGGCATGGTGTCGGTCCGACCGGTGATGTGCCCGGACACGACGTACACCGCGCCGAACTCGCCCATCGCGCGCGCGTTGCAGAGGATGAGGCCGTACACGAGCCCCCACTTGATGTTGGGCAGCGTGACGCGCCGGAAGAGCTGCCAGCCGGAGGCCCCGAGGCTCACGGCCGCGATCTCCTCGTCGGCGCCGATCGCCTCCATCACCGGGATCAGCTCGCGCGCGACGAACGGGAACGTCACGAAGGTGGTCGCCAGCACGAGGCCCGGAGTCGCGAAGATGATCCGCCAGTCGTGCGCCCGGAGCCACGGACCGAGGTAGCCCTGCAGGCCGAAGATCAGCACGAAGATCAGGCCCGCGACGACCGGCGAGACGGAGAACGGCAGGTCGATGAGCGCGGTCAGCAACGTGCGGCCCGGAAAGCGGAAGCGGGAGATGGCCCAGGCGGCGGCAATGCCGAAGATCAAGTTCGTCACGACCGCGATCGGTGCGACGGTCATCGTCAGGCGGATTGCGGCCAGCGTGTCCTCGTCGGCGGTGAGCGTTCGCCAGTACGCGCCGAAGCCACGGCCGAACGCCTCGACGAAGACGTCGACGAGCGGGATCACGATCAGGACGCCGACCACGCCGAGCGCGGCGGTGACCAGCGTGATGCGCACCCAGCGCGGGTCCGAGCGCGAGTTCGTGTGGTCAGGCGTAGACACGTTTGCTCCATCTCTCGAGCAGGTTGACGACGACCAGCACGGCGAAGGAGATCACGAGGAGCACGACGGCGATGGCGGTCGCCTCCGCGTAGGCGAACTCCTCGAGCCGCGCGACGATCAGCACGGGCGCGATCTCGGTTTTGAACGGCATGTTGCCCGACACGAACACGACCGAGCCGTACTCGCCGAGCGCGCGCGCGAAGGAGAGGGCGAAGCCGGTCACGAGCGCCGGGTAGAGGGAAGGGAAGATGACCCGGGTGACGGTCTGGAGACGCGACGCGCCGAGGCAGGCGGCTGCCTCCTCGACGTCCGCGTCGATGCGCTCGAGCACGGGCTCGAGGGTGCGCACGACGAAGGGGAAGCCGACGAACACGAGCACGAGGACGATCGCGAGGCGCGAGTAGGCGGCCTGGATGCCGAGCGGGACGAGGAAACGCCCGAGCCATCCCGACTGGACGTAGAGGCTCGAGTAGACGAGCCCGGCGACCGCCG
>WNGI01000757.1_pt1 | contig 25392 bp, 24 predicted proteins | sample 5400621 | NCBI WGS metagenome assembly WNGI01 (sample SAMN13153374, study PRJNA577476) | soil metagenome | isolation source: 20 cm soil or saprolite under Garry oak tree replicate 1 | place: USA:California | collected 2016-06-15 | reverse complement strand
ACCGCCGTGAAGAGCTCCTGGTATCTCCCACGAAGAAGCTCGATCTCGCTCAACGTGCGCGCCCATGCCGAGGTACCGGGGATGAGGGCGGAAAGCTCTCGTTCGGCAGCCCGCCACTCGCGCAGCACATCGCCCACGGTGAAGACGCTCGGTGGGGCGTGGGGCGACCCCTCGACCTCCCACAGGCGCGCCCGGTATCCGGCGTCGGCCGCTTCGATGGCGTAGGCGACTCGCACGGTTGTCCCATCGGCCCGCCGCAGCCCGGTCGTTCCGACGAGGGGCTGGGTCCCGCCGCTTTCCCACCTGGAACGCAACGCCTCCTGTTCCACGTCGACCATGGGTCGCACCGCGAAACGGTCGGGCGGCGATGTCCGCAGTTCGGCAAGGGAGACGCCGAGGAGATCGAGAGCGGCCGCGTTCGCGTGGACATACTGGCCCGTCGCGTCGATCGTGATCACGGCCTCGGTCGTTTGCTGTTCGCGCATGTCCCTGAGCCTCGACCCTTGCGGTGCATCTGCAACCGACGCGAAATGACGGGCCCCGGTCCGAGAGTGCCAGCGTTCCCCTGTGTCGTCTGTACTTCATCGGACATACAGTGAGGAGGCCGCCTGACATGGGATCCGAAACACGCGCCGAGGCTCCCTACGTCGATCCGCTCGGGAACCACCTGTTGGCTGCCCTCTCGGACCGTGAGTTCAACCGCATCGCCCCCGGTCTCGAACCGGTAAACCTGGCGCGCCCGACAGAGCTCGAAGGAGCCAACGAACAGATCGAGTCCGTGTACTTCCCGACGAGCGGGGTGGCCTCGATCGTCGCGATGGATCAGGGCGGCGAGTCCGTCGACACCGCGATGATCGGCCGGGAGGGCATGACCGGGCTGCCGGTCTTTCTCGGGACGGGCCAGACGCCGATGCGGACCATCGTCCAGGTGCCGCTGACGGCGATGCGGCTGCGATCGGACCTTCTTCGAAAAGAGCTCAAGCTCGACGGCAGACTGGTCAGGCTCCTCCAACGCCATGCCCAGGTCGTGATGGTCACGATGGCCCAATTGATCCTCTGCAATCGCATTCATCGGCTCGACCAGCGCGCGGCGCGCTGGCTGCTCCAGGTCGACGAGCGGGTGGAGGAAGCGCCCTTCCGGGTGACGCAGGACTTCCTGGCGCAGATGATCGGCGTCCAGCGACCCGCACTTTCCGTGGCTATGCGTCAGTTCAAGGACGCGGGTCTGGTCACCTATGCGCGCGGCCAGATCAGCATCGCCGACCACGACGGGCTGATGGCCAGATCGTGCGGCTGCATCAAGGTCATCGCCTCAGAAGCGCAGCGGCTCCGAGAGACACTGGAGCGCGACGAACGAGCGAGCTAGGGCGGAGGCCGCCGCTTGGGCACAGAGGGCGAACGCTCAATCTGGGTGAGGAGAGCGTCACGACGAAGACCTGGTCGGCTCGATCAGGCGAGCCACGATCTCGGCGGCGGCGCGCAGGTCCGCCTCCGCTTGACCGAAGATGGAGAGTCGCTCTGGCTCGCTATCGAACTCGAGGCGATCCAGGAGAACCCCGTTCTGTTGTGCGATCGCATGGTGGATGCGCGCCTCGGCGGCGAGGTTATCGGCGACGCCCAACTCTCCCGCCAGGTCGGCGAAGATCGTCCAGCCGGCAGCTTCTGGCAACGCGGTCACCTGCACGGGACCGATCGCAAAACCGGGCGCGCCCGACGGTCGCGGCGGATGGACGATCTCGATCAATGTCTCTGGCAATCGTCTGCGTAATTCAGCCTCGCCGGGGCCGAAGTCGCCAATGAGACGCAGCCGTCGCAAGTGTTGAAGCCCGAGCAGTGGGCCGAGATCACGATCGAGCACCTGGCCCATCACCGCCAGCTCCTCGAGCGCGTCGAGGCCCGCCAGGGGGCGGAGACTCGGGACAGGTCCGTCGCCAAGCCGCAGGACGAGGGAGCGAAGGCTGCCGAGCTCCGCCAGGCCGTCCAGCTCGAAGCCCTTCGGTGGGATGTCGACTCGAAGTCGGCTCAGCGAGACTCCCCCCAGTGGACCGAGATCGTCCACGCCGGCTGAGAAGAGGAACAGGTCCTGAAGGCCGGTCATGGATTCGATGCCAGTCAACGAGCGAAGGCGTCGACCCGTCAGCTGGAGGGAGCGGAGCCGAGTCCATCCGCGAAGAGGCCGAAGGTCGGAGAAGGTCGCTTCCGTGATCTCGGCGCGCTCTAGCTCGGTGAGCCGGCCGAGGGAGGAGACGCCCTTCCAGTAGCCGATCGCAAGCCACCGGAGCGCCGTACACGAGGCAACCGGCGCGATGGATTCGAAGGTGGTCTCCTCGATGCGGAGCCGCTCGAGCTTCGCGAATGTAGACAGCGGCTCGATGGTCGAGACGTGCCAGGCCCTGAAGCGCAAGTCCCGCAATGGCATCGCCGCCAAGAGACGGAGATCGACCTTCCTCGACCCTTGGGCCGCCCGGCCCAGCGACAGCCGTTCCAGATTCGGCAGGTTCGTCAGCGTCTCGTCGTCCGGCGCCGAGCCAGACACGACCAACAGCTCTCGAATCGCGGGCAGGGGCCGCCGGAGCATGATCGTGGACGACGCGACGACCGACATAACGGACGGAAAGCCGGCGAGGTCGTCCAGTGCGGCCGGCACCTCAGGTTCTGCCGCGCGTGCGCCGGCCGGTCCCCCAAATCGGCCGAGGACGGCGACCTGCTCATCCCCCGGCCGGGCCAATTCGAATGGGACGACCTTGCCCCGATATCGCGCCAGCGGTCCGTCGTAGGCGTACGGCCACACGTCCTCGAAACGGATCCGCGCCGGCTCCGAGGGTCTCGAGGGGCTCTCGCCGGGTTGCAGGAAGAGGGGCCCGGCCGGCTGGCCGTGCCCCTCCCAGAATTCAGTCCATGGATCCGTCGCCATTTCTCAGGCGTGTCCTGTCGACGGGCGCAAGGCATAGACCCGGCCTTTCTTTAGCGCGAGATCCTCGAGCTCGGTGGTCGTCCGGACGTCGTACGCGGCACGCTCGAGCAGCTCGTCGGTGGGCAGGTAGCGACGGCCGGGGTCGCCGACCAGGACCTCGATCCCCCGGTCCTGCGCCCGCCGCAGCCACGGCAAGACACGTTCCGCCAGGCGAGCGTCGTACCAGCAGTCCCCGGCAAGGATCACATCGACATCGGGCGGCTCCTCGTCGAGCACGTCCCGCCGCACGACCGAGACCCGCCGGCCGTTGGCTCGTGCGTTGAGCTCGACCGACACCCACGCGAACGCGTCGATATCGGCGCTCGTCGCCTCCGATGCACCGGCACCGAGGGCGGCGATGGCACATAACCCGGATCCCGCCGCGAGGTCGAACACGCGGCGGCCCGCAACGGCCCGCGGATGCTCGCGCAGGTAGCGCGCGATTGCCAGGCCACCACCCCAGGCGAACGCCCAGTACGGCAGCGCGGCCTCGGGGTCCCCAGTCTCGACTTGGACCGCGTGCCATAGTGGGAGGACCTCATCGGCGAGATGCAGCCGGATCTCCTCGATCCCCGGGACCGGCCGAAGGCGCGTATGACGAAGGACAAAGGCGCGGCGCGAGGCGGGCACGTCGTGACTGTAGCCCGAGCGACGCCTCGCTGGCCGTGGAACCGCTAACCTCTTACTGGAGGAATCACGTGGCGGACACCTACGACATCGATCCCCAGACACCGCCGAGCGGCCCGGGCTGCGTCGAGTGCCTCGATTCCGGCGGCTGGTGGTTTCACCTGCGCCGCTGCGCGCATTGCGGCCACATCGGCTGTTGCGACTCGTCGCCCTCGCAGCACGCGAGCCACCATGCTTTCGATCTGCAGCATCCGGTCGTCCGAAGCTACGAGCCCGGTGAGGACTGGTTCTGGGATTACACGACCGACGAGTATCTCGCAGGTCCCGACCTGGCTCCGCCCGACCATCACCCGCTCGACCAGCCCGTGCCCGGCCCGGAAGGCCGCGTTCCCCCGGGCTGGGAGCGTCAGCTGCACTGACGGGCGGGCAACGACGCCAGGCCGGGCCGCATCAGAAAGGATGTGACTGTCGTGGACCAGACGAGGATCCTGGGGTTCGCCGGCAGTCTTCGCCGGGCCTCGTACAACCGGGGATTGATCCGGGCTGCCAGTGAGCTGGCCCCGTCGGGCATCGTCGTCGACATCTTCGATCTCGCCGGGATCCCGCTGTACAACCAGGACGTCGAGGATGCCGGCGAGCCTCCCTCGGTCGTCGCGTTGAAGCGGGCGATCGCGGAGGCTGATGCGCTTCTGGTCGCGACGCCCGAGTACAACCACGGGGTGCCGGGAGTCCTGAAGAACGCGATCGACTGGGCATCGCGGCCGCGCATCACGAGCCCACTTCGCGACAAGGCCGTTGCTGTCGTGGGCGCCAGCCCCGGGCAGGGGTCCACGGCGCGCGCGCAGGCGCAGCTGCGCGACGCCTTCGTGTTCACCGGGGCGTGCGTGATGCCCCAGCCCGAGCTCCTCATCGCAGCTGCGGCGTCACATTTCGACGACGACGGCAACCTGACGGACCCCGCCATGCGAGCCTCGCTCCTCGAACTCGTCGAGGCCTTGCGTTCCTGGACGCTTCGGATCGACCTCGGGCGCGTGGCGGCATGACATCCCCACGCACCGTGGAAGAGCCACACCGTAACGCCGCGCTGGGGCTCGAGCCCATCCGGACGATCAGCCGCGACGAGCTCAGGGCGAAGCTCGACCGTGGCGACGACTTCAAGCTGATCATGGCGCTCAACCGCTGGGCGTATGACGCGAAACACATTCCGGGCTCGGTCCATTTCGACACGCCGGACGAGCTGTATGCTGCCGTCCGGCCCGACGACGATGTCGTCGTCTACTGCTCGAATGTCGATTGCCTCTCGAGCGTCGCCCTCTACCGAGACCTCGTCCGGCGCGACTATCGGAACGTGAGGCGTTACTCCGGCGGCCTTCTCGAATGGGAGGATTCCGGCCTCCCGCTCGAAGGCGAGTACGCGGTCACCCGATGAATCTGCCGCAGCCTCCGACGCCCGAGCCTCGCGCGGATGATCCATACGCCGCCGCGATCGAGGCCGAGCGCCAGGGCTGGTACGACCTCGTCGAGCTCGTCCGGTCGCTCACGCCCGAAGAATGCCTTGAGCCCGGCTACTACCGCGACCCCGACTGGACAGTGCGCGATGTTGTCGCCCATCTCGGCACGTGGCTCGCGGAGGCAGAGGTTCAGCTCGAGCAGATCAGCGCGGGGACCTACGAAGGCCACGACGTCGACGTGGACGCACTCAACGCCTCATTCCTGGCGGCGATGCAGGACCAGCCGTGGGATGTCGCATGGGTGCAGGCGAACGCCGGTCGGACGAGGATGGTCCAGGAGTGGTCGCTCCTCCGGCACCCGACCGATGAGGCAGCGTGGTGGATCCGCAAGTCCGGCAGCGATCACTACGACGAGCACATCGGGCGCCTTCGCGAATGGATCGCCGAGCTCATCGTACGACGCGTCCCGGAGGCAGGCCGTTGATCGGGTCGCAGACCGTAGCCGGAACCGACGAGCAGTGGCCGGAGCTTCCGTGGACCGAGTGGACCCCGACGATCTCCACGCTGCACATGTGGGTCCAGATCGTCGGCAAGGTGCGGATGGCACTCGCGCCGCCGCTCAACCACTGGTGGCACGTACCCTTGTATGTCAGCTCGCGGGGTCTGACCACCTCCCCGATCCCCTACGGGCACCGGCACTTCCAGGTTGACTTCGACTTCCTGGATGACCGGTTGGACGTCACCGACAGCGTCGGTGGCTCTTTCACGATCCCGCTCGTGCCGCAGTCGGTCGCTCGGTTCTATCGCGAGTTCACGGATGGGCTGCGCGGCATCGGGATCAACGTCCGGATCTGGCCGAGGCCGGTCGAGGTCGCCGACGCCATCCCGTTCGACGCTGATGAGCAGCATGCCTCCTACGACCCGCGTCATGCCGAGATGTTCTGGCGCGGATTGCTGCAGGCGGACCGCGTGATGAAGGCCTTCCAGTCCGGGTTCGTCGGCAAGGCGAGTCCGGTCCACTTCTTCTGGGGAGGCTTCGACCTGGCGGCGTCGCGCTACTCGGGCCGGCCCGCGCCGCTCCATCCTGGCGGTGTGCCCAATTGTCCGACCTGGGTGATGGAGGAGGCCTACTCGCGCGAAGAGACCAGCGTCGGCTGGTGGCCGTCGGACGAGGTGCACGGTCCGGCGTTCTATTCGTATGCGTATCCCGAGCCCGATGGCTACAGGTCCGCGCCGGTCCGTCCGCAGGAAGCGTTCTTCGACACCCGCCTCGGCGAGTTCCTCCTGCCATACGAGACGGTGCGCCGCGCCGCCGACCCAGATGCCGCCGTCCAGGAGTTCCTCCAATCGACCTATGAAGCCGGCGCCAACCTCGGCGGCTGGGACCGATCGACGCTCGAGCCGGCGGTTCGTCCCGCTCGACCACCGCGACGACCGTGGAGTACGCCGCCGCGATGACGAACGCGACAGGAGGCTGACGTGGCAGAGGCGCCCGAAACGATGACCTCGCCGTACGTTGCTGCGGCAGCTCGTTATGACGCGATGCCCTATCGGCGGGTGGGTGCAAGTGGCCTCCGACTGCCTGCCATCTCACTAGGCCTCTGGCAGAACTTCGGCGACGATCGGGCGCTCGCGACCCAGCGGGCCATCGTCCGACGCGCGTTCGACCGCGGGGTCACCCATTTCGACCTGGCCAACAACTACGGCCCGCCGTACGGCTCGGCGGAGGCGAACTTCGGGCGGATCCTCGTTTCGGACCTGCGGGCGCACCGTGACGAGCTGGTGATCTCGAGCAAGGCCGGCTACGACATGTGGCCAGGACCTTACGGCGATCACGGATCGCGCAAGTACCTCATGGCCAGCCTGGATCAGAGCCTGCGTCGACTGGGGCTCGAGTACGTCGACATCTTCTACTCGCATCGGGTCGACCCCGAGACGCCACTCGAGGAGACGATGGGCGCGCTCGATGCCGCTGTCCGGCAGGGCAAGGCACTGTACGTCGGGATCTCCTCTTACTCGGCGCGGCGGACACGTGAGGCGGCGGCGATCCTGCGCCGGCTCGGTACGCCGCTGCTCATCCACCAGCCGTCCTACTCGATGATCAATCGATGGATCGAGGGAGAACTCCTCGACGTCATCGCGGAGGAGCGGATCGGCGCGATCGCTTTCTCGCCGCTGGCGCAGGGGCTCCTCACGGATCGCTACCTGGACGGCGTCCCAGCCGACTCGCGGGCGGCACGCGAGGGCTCGTTCAGCCAGAACCTGCTGTCGGACTCCAACCTGGCCAACGCCCGCGCACTCCGCGAGATCGCGCGGGGACGCGGGCAGACGCTCCCTCAGCTGGCGCTTGCGTGGACGTTACGCGACCCGCGGGTCGCTTCGGCGCTCGTCGGGGCGAGCTCGGTCGCTCAGCTAGACGACAACCTCAAAGCGTTGGACAACCTCACCTTCTCGCCCGCCGAGCTCACGGAGATCGACCGCTTCGCCGTCGAGGGCGGCGTCAATCTGTGGGTTACCTCGAGCGACGCGTAGGCCCTACGGGTCGATGACCGTCGTCGTGTAGAGGACGGTGCTATCCGGGGCCAGGGCCAGGATCGTCGCCGAATGGCCGTTGTTCGGCTCGGGTTCGATGGCCAAGACATAGGCGTTGCCGTCGGCCGCGAGGACGGCCGACCAGACCTCCGACCCGGCACGCTTGAGACGGACCGGCCAGCCGGCAACGAGACGGCCATCCGGACCGATCGCGACGATGCGCCCCCCGGCCGACGTGCTCGCCGCGGCGTGGAGGAGGTAAACGACGTTGCCGGGACCCATCGTCGGCGCGGCGAAGTTGTATCCGTCGCATACCGCTCCCGCCGGGCAGATGCCAATGCCCTGATGTCCGGCGTCGGAACGATACGGCCAGCCGGCCATGGCCTGGCCGGACGGGCTCATGCCGGCTACGATCGTGCTGCGGAAATACGCTCCGACAACGAACGTCGTGCCGTCCGCTCCGACGAGGGGGGCCGCGGGAACCTCGCAGGACCCTTCGATCCCGACGCATACATCCGTCGCGCTGAACCCCAGCCCGCCCGAGCCGCCGCCGACCATCTGGCCGGCCGTGTCGAGGACCAGAGTCGCAGCCAACTGATCGGGGCCGTCGTTGATTGTCAGGTGAAGTCGCCCCGCGGCGTCGAAGGCTGGCACCGAGGCGATGCCGGCGATCGCGACCGGGAAACCGGTCCGAACGCCGGCGAAGCTGATGGCGAGGAGCTCTGACAAGTTCGCTGCGGATGGGCTCTGGCCAAACTGGTGAGTCGTCCCATAGGCGACTCCGTCCGGCCCCACGGCAAAGGCGTTGGTGCAGCAATTGGTCCCGTAGGGAACTTTCGAGCCGGCACGGACGGTTCCGTCGGCCGCCACCGTCGCGATCCACGCGTTTCCGGCCGGCTGGCCCTGCTTGATCTCGTTTCCGAGGGATTTCCAGGCGAGGACAGTCAACTCACTGCCGATGACGCGCGCCGCGAAGTAGCCGTCCGCACCGTAACGATCGAGATCGATCGGCCAGCCGGCGAGTGAGCGGCCCTTCGAGTCGAACCCGTAGGCACGCACGACGGCGAACCCGGTCCCAACGCGGTTCTCCAATGTACACAGGATGCGAACCGAGCCATCGTCGACCGGCAACAGATGCTCACATGAAGTGGTGCCGCCGACCACGAGAGGCCAGCCGGCGCGGGGGTGGCCGGCCGAATCGAGGAGCGCCACGAGGACCCTGCCCGGGGGTTTGGGGATCGAGACGTAAAGATCGCCATCTGTTCCGGGCGCCATCCGAATCCCTGTTCCCAGCTCCTGCCCGGATCCTCGGACCGGTAGCGCACCGGCCGACGGCGAGTCCGCCGGACGTGACGTGCCGGCGGGCGATTGCGGCGTCAATCCCGCCGCGTCGGTCGGTCCGCTTGTCGGCTTCCTCGACGGTTGCGTGGCGGATGACGTTCCCGGACTCGAATCGACCGCGACTAGCGGGTCTGCCGAGTTTCGGAAATACGCCATGCCAGCCACGGCAAGCCCGGCGCCCACGACGACAGCGAGAGTGCCGACGGCAAGGCGGCGTGGCCTGGGCGAACCCTTTGGGGGCCGAAGGATAATGGCGAGAATCGCGACGGACCGGCCTGGCGTCAGGCTCGGCCGGGCCGCGGACGCGATGGCGGCGGCATCGTCTCGCAACGCGGCGACGGTTCGCCGGCAGTCGGCACATCCGGCGAGATGGCGATCGAGCTCTGCACGGTCGTACTCGTCGAGATCGAAATCGATCGCTGCAGCTGCCAGCTCCAGGAACCCCTCGTGGATGCTCATGGGCCCGCGGCTGCGAACAGCTCGCGTCGGACGCGAACGCGGGATCGCGCGAGGTAGAGCAGGGTCCGTGTCACCGGCGCGGATCGACCGATCGCCGCCGCGATCTCCCCGCCCGTGAACCCCTCGCTTGACAGGAGCAGCGCGACCCGGGCGTCGACGCTGAGCCCGCCGAGCGCCTGCTCAATATCGCTGATTGGGGCCGACGACAGGACTCGCGTCGTCGATTGCGGGCCGATCCTGCCGTCCTCTTTGGGGCCTTTACGGTGGGGCCAAGGACGTGCGGTCGGAGGGCGGCGAGAGCGCTCGATGACCAGGTTCGACGCGATGCGAAACAGCGCGCTGCGAACGTCGAGCGGAGCAGCGTCGTGATGGACCTGTTTCGTCAACCCGATGTAGGTGTCCTGCAGGAGGTTCTCGGCGAGCGACGGGTCGCGCGTCGAGCGGGCCAGAAACGCGAAGACCGCAGCGTGATGCTCGTCGTACGCGGACACGATGAAGGCTTCGCGAGTGGCGTCGTCCGGAAAGCCGACCTGTGATGAATCGCCGTCTGGGACGTCCGCTGGGGGCGGTTGCTTCAAAGGGGCCTCAAGAGCTGAGGATCGTTCATCTGAACCCAAACAACGATCCGTGGGCCGTCGACGGACGCAGCCCGGACGATCGTAGTGCCGGTGAGACGTTCGGACCACCATGTTGCTTCGCCGAGGAGACGCTTGTCGACAAGGTGACAGCTCCGATGAACTTCGTGGCATTGATCGGCCCCCAGGATCCGTGAAGGCCTGGGGGCCGATTGCCTTGGTGACCTGCGGCCGGCTTGTAGCCGGCCTTCAGTCCCTCAGGCTGTTACTTCCCGTTGAGCGAGAGGGCATAGAACGTCGTGCTGCCGGTGCCGAGACCGAAGCGTGCGTATCCGTTGCCCCAGTAGACGACGCCGTCGTTGCTGATGGCTGGACCAGCATTCGACGATCCCTGGCCGGCGATGTCCCGGAGGACCTTGCCATTGGCCGCGTCGAGGGCGTACATGTGGCCGCTCATGGAGCCGGCGTACATGACCCCGTTCGAGACCGAGACCGCGCCGAGCGGGTTGTTGTGGCTCGGGTCCGGAGTCTGCCAGAGGATCTGGCCGGTTGCCGGGTCGAGGGCCGCGAAGGACCCGTAGTGCGGCAGGCTGTCGTTGTGCGGGTAGGCCAGGTTGTTGTCGTTGGCCTCGGCGATGTAGATCCGCTTGCCGTCGGTCGCGGTCCCCCACTCGATCCCTCCGAGCGTCGAGCCCGGCCCGGCCTCCGTGCTCCAGAGGATTTCGCCCGTTGCACGGTTCAGCCCCCAGTAGATGCCACTCTTGGCACCGGCGCCGACCATCGGCGTGGTCACTCCCTTCACCTTGGCGATGAACAGGTTGGCCCCGGAACCGAAGTCGTAGTCGGGGCCTGGGGTAGAGGTCGGGCAGGGATTCGGCGCGATGTCCGGAATGCACGAGACGATCCAGTCATCGAAACCCTGGACGCCGGTCGCCCATTTGATCGCTCCGGACGTCATGTCGAGGGCTAGGATCGCATCGATGTGATCGTTCGGGTCGAGGCATTCCGCCGGGGTGCCGCCGTTGTCCTGGCAATCCTTGGCCGAGTCCGGAACGCTGTAGTTATTGCCGGTCGTGACGTAGACAGTGTTCGTTGCGGCGTCGATCGCCGGGGTGCTGCCCCAGACGGCCCCACCGGAGTAAGCACCGTCGCTGAAGTCGCTGTCCGCGGGGACCATGAAGGTAGTCCACAGGACAGCCCCGGTGGCCGCGTTGAGGGCGCTGAACGAACCCCGGAAGTGGCAGCACACATAGCCTGGGATGAACGCCGCAGCGTTCTCCTCGGACGAGGCAGCGCCGACGTAGACGACGCCGTTCTGGACAACCGGAGCCTGGGTGATGATCGTGAAGAAGCTCGGATTGATTTGCGTAGCCCAAAGCAGGTCGCCAGTGCTGGCGTCGATCGCCATCACGTGGCCGGGCTGTGGAGCTACGTTGCTCCCGCCTGCCTGGTCGCCGATGTAGAGGACGTTGCCGACAACCGCCGGCGCCGTCCGCGAGACCAGATCGGAGGGGAAGTTGTTGTCGTAGTCGGCAAGCTTCCGCTGCCAGATCCGTGTGCCGGTCGAGGCATTGACCTTGTTGATGTAGCCGCCCCAATCCGGGAAGTAGACGGCGCCGCCAACGACAGCCGGGGTGGCCGAGACGTCACCGTGCGTCGCGAATGTCCACTTCGTTGCGAGCTTGCCGGCGTTGTCGGCAGTGATCGCCTTCTGGTCGGGGTTCGACCGGGTGTTCGAAAGGTCGTGGCCGCCCATTGACCAGCCCGTCGAGGCGCCAGCGGCCAACCCTCCCGATACCGATATCAATGCCGCGACCGCAGCGAGAAGCGTCGCCCTGCGGAGCACGTGCAGTGCCATTCCGTCCTCCTCGTCGGATGGCGGGCCCGGCCGGACTTAACGGGACGGCGGCGAACCCGTGGCTCTCGACCGGGGGACCGTAATTCGAGGCCGTCTCTCGAGCGACTCGGTTCCCGGCTGCGTCCCACTCCGCGCTACAGGTCGGTTCATCTCTACCACGCCCGGTTGAACACATAGACATACATGCCCGTCAGGTCGATACTTCATCTGTATGACGAGAAACCGTGACCAGGCGGACGGACGCGTTCGCGTCGGTCAGGCGGCCGAGATGCTCCAGGTTTCCGTAGAGACCCTGCGGCGCTGGGAAGCCGAGGGCCGCCTCCGGATGGACAGGTCCGAGGGCGGCCAGCGACTGGTCGACATGGCCGAGGTCGCGCGGCTGCTCGACGAACGCCGCAAGGGTGCGATCGACCGGCCGATCGTGGCCCAGTCGGCACGGAACCGCTTCCCGGGGGTCATCACCAGGATCGAACGGGATCGCGTGGCGGCCGTCGTCGAAGTGATCGCCGGTCCGCATCGGCTGGTCAGCCTCATGACAGCCGAAGCTGTCGAGGAGCTCGATCTCAAGGTGGGCGACGAGGCCGTCTGCGTCGTCAAGTCGACCAACGTCATCGTCGAGATCCCGTCGTCCAGGGAAACGCGCGATTGAAGGCGCGCCTCGCCGTTCCGTTGCCGATCCTCGCTCTCATCCTGGCCTCATGTTCGACTGGTGCACCGGCCTCAGCGAGCAGCCCGGTCGGCTCGACATCATCTCCGGGCGCGTCTGCGTCGGGCGCGACTGCGTCGGGCTCCATCGCCGCAGTGACGATCTACGGCGCCGCGTCTCTGAAGGGGGTCCTCGCCAAGGCGAAGACGGCCTACGAGGCGGCAAATCCCGGGACGACGCTGACCATCTCGACGGACTCGTCATCCGCTCTCGAGGCGAAGATCGAGCAGGGCGCGCCGGCCGACGTCTTCCTGTCCGCCGATACGACGAACCCCAAAAAGCTCATCGACAAGGGCCTCGCCGACGGCGCCGCTGTGACCTTCGCCAGCAACAAGTTGACGGTCATCGTGCCGACCCCGAATCCGGCCGGGATCAAGACACCGGCCGACCTGGCCAGGGCCGGGGTCAAGGTGATTGCCGCGGGAGAAGCCGTGCCCATTACGAAGTACGCGACGCAACTGGTGGCAAACCTTGCCAGGGAAGCGGGCTATCCGGCCAACTTCGTGGCGGCCTACACGGCGAACATCGTCTCGAGGGAAGACAACGCGAGCGCGGTCGTGGCGAAGATCGAGCTGGGTGAGGGCGACGCGGGCATCGTCTATGTCACCGATGCCAGGGCCTCGACCAAGGTGGCAACCGTCGACGTGCCTGCTGCGGCCAACGTCCTGGCAACCTACTCCGGTGTCGTGATCAAGGCATCCGGGAGCACAGCGACAGCGAGGGCCTTCGTCGACTGGCTCGCGGGACCCGAGGGCCGGGCGATCCTGAGCTCGTTCGGCTTCCTGCCTCCGTCGTGAGCCAGGAGGCGGCGGGGGCACGGGAAGCGGTCGACCATACGAGGTCGAGCGCGCGAGCACGCGGCGCGTCGGGCTGGGGTGACCGCTCGATCGCGGGGCTCGCCGGGCTCTTCGCGCTGTTCCTCGGTCTCCCGGTCCTCACCCTGGTCGTCAGAGCGATCCTGGACGGGTCGCTTGCCAACGCCATCGCCTCGCCCGTCGTGCTCGATGCCCTCTCGCTGAGTCTCGTGACGACCGCAATCAGCCTCCTGCTCACGGTCACGCTTGGGCTGCCGCTCGCGTTCGTCCTGGCTCGCCGGTCGTTCCGCGGCAAGGGCTGGCTCGAAGCGATCGTCGACCTCCCGATCGTCCTGCCGCCGTCGGTGGCCGGGCTTGCCCTGCTGCTCGTCTTTGGCCGGCGCGGATTGCTCTCGGAGCCACTCGATATCCTGGGGATCTCGGTTCCGTTCACGACCGTCGCGGTGATCCTTGCCCAGACATTTGTGTCCGCGCCGTTCTTCATCCGCTCGGCCAGAACCGGTATCGCCGGTATCGATCGCGACCTCGAGGACGCGGCTCGAGTGGACGGTGCGTCGGAGCGGCAGCTCTTCCGGTCGATCACGATCCCTCTCGCGAGTGCTGCCCTCGCCGCCGGCCTCGTCATGAGCTGGGCCCGGTCCCTTGGCGAGTTCGGGGCCACCATCATGTTCGCGGGCAACGTGGAGGGGCGGACGCAGACGCTGCCGCTGGTGGTCTACGGTGAGTTCCAGGGGGGCGACCTCGACGCGTCCGTGGCCGCCGCGGCAATCCTGGTAATAGCGGCGTTCGGCGTTCTCGTTGCCGTCCGCGCCTTCCGCTGGGGTCGGGTGCTGGACGCTCGCGGCCTTGCGTGAGACGCACCGACGCGCTGCTTTCAGGCCTGCCATCCTCTGTCCGATGAGTTTCTGGCCCGACGCCGGTCTGACTGGATGACATCCTGAAACATCCTGGAGGGAGAAGATGACCCACGCGACCACGGCTGACGAGGCCGCGCTCAACCTGTCGCCGCGAGCCAAGCTCGAGATCCTCGGCGCGATCCTGCTCGCGCTGTTCCTGTTTGCGCTCGACCAGACCGTCGTCGGGACGGCCCTGCCGAGGATCGTCACGGACCTGCACGGCAATAGCCTCTACACATGGGCGGTGACGATCTACCTCCTGACCGCGACGATCAGCGGCCCGATCTACGGCAAGCTCTCGGACCTGTTCGGACGCCGTCCGATCGTCATCTTTGCCGTCGGGCTCTTCCTGATCAGCTCGGCTCTCGCGGGCCTCAGCCAGGAAATGTGGCAGCTGATCCTGTTCCGCGGGCTCCAGGGTCTCGGCGGCGGCGCAGTGTTCCCCGTCGCCCTGGCGGTGGTGGCCGACCTGTACACCCCCGCCGAGCGAGGCAAGTACCTCGGCTTCTTCGGCGCCGTGTTCGGCGTGTCGTCGCTCGTCGGCCCGGGTCTCGGCGGGTTCATTACGGACACGTTCAGCTGGCACTGGATCTTCTTCATCAACATCCCGATCGGGTTGATCTCGTTGTTCATCCTGTGGCGGCTCCTACCGGCGATCCGGCGTCCCGAATCCGGGCGGAACATCGACTACGTCGGGGCGGCGGTATTCGCGCTCGCGATCGCGCCCTTCCTCATCGGCCTGACAAACAAGCAGACCGGTCAGTGGTCGGATCCCGCGGTCGGCGGGCTCATCCTCGCAGGCCTTGCCTTCGGCGCCCTCTTCGTGTGGCTCGAATCAAGGGCCCCGGACCCGATCGTGCCACTCAGCCTCTTCCGCATCCGGACCTTCGCCATCTCGGTCACCGCGATGTTCCTGGCCGCATTCGGGTTCTTCACCGCGGTCATCTTCCTGCCACGCTGGTTCCAGACGGTCGCCGGCGCGAGCGCGACCGAGTCCGGCTACAACATCCTGCCGCTACTGGCAGGCCTGATATTCAGCGCGATCATGTCCGGCCAAATCGTCGCTCGCATCGGCCGGTACAAAGTCCTGATGTTCGGTTCGCTGCTGCTTCTCGCCTTCGCCCTGTTCCTTTTGACGAACCTTCGCGCCGAAACCGACCGACCCATACTTTGGCTCTGGATGCTGCTGGCCGGCCTCGGTATCGGGCCGTCGTTCGCGGTTTTCACCCTCATCGTCCAGAACGCGGTCTCGCCCGATCGGATCGGCGTCGCGTCGAGCAGCCTGACCTTCTTCCAACAGATCGGCGGGACCGTTGGCCTGACGATCGCCGGGACGCTCTTCGCCGACCGCCTGACCGCCGAGATCCCGCCCCAGCTCGTGGCCGCGGGCGTGCCCCAACAGATGGTCGCTGCCTTCTCCGCGAGCGGAACCGGTGGGGGCGCACTCGACATCACCGGCACCGGCGACCTCGGGCAGCGGATTCTCGCGAGCCTGCCTGCCGCGGTGAAGCCGATCGTCGAGCCGCTGATCCCGAATATCGTCCAGGGGATCCACGAGGCGTTCTCGATCGCGCTCGCGTCGACGTTCTGGGTCGGGATCGCCGGCGCGCTTGTCGCGGCCGCATTCGTCCTGTTCCTGCGCGAAGAGCCGATGCGCAAGACGTTCGACGTCGAGACGGAGGCGCCGGAGGATTCGGCGGCCTGAGTTAGGCCTCGACGACCCGACGCTCCTCCACTCGGTTCGGGAGATAAGGCACGTAATCCGGCCACCACATGGCGTCGGCAACCTCGGTCGTGTGCGACTCGCCTGCGACGGCAACGGCAATTCGCCACGATATGTCGCGCAGCGAGGAGATCGGCGGGAACAGCGAGCCGGCGGCAAGTCGGTCGGGCTCGACCGCGGCGGCCAGCGCGCGGGCCGCGGCCAGGAACATCTCGTCGGTGACCGCAAGGGCGCCGGAGACGATCGCACCCAGGCCGACGCCCGGGAAGATGAACACGTTGTTAGCCTGGCCGATGTCAATGCGCCGCCCATCGACCGTGACGGGATCGAACGGCGAGCCGGTCGCGACCATGGCGCGGCCCCCGGTCCAGGAGAGGCAATCGGCGGGTGTCGCCTCGGCCGCGGACGTCGGGTTCGACAGCGGAAGGATCGTCGGAACTTCGGTCGGCCCAAGGCTGTCGGCCATGGCCCGAACGACGGCTTCGTCGAACGTCCCGGCGATCCCCGTCGCCCCGACGAGGAACGTTGGCCGGCGATCCCGGATGGTCTCGACCAGCGAATCTCCGCCCATGGGTGCAGCAACCGCCATCTCGGCCTTCAGCTCGTCGAGGTCGGACCGCCCTTCATGGACGAGTCCGCGGCTGTCGACGAGCGCGATCGCGTCCCGGATATGCGCCCGCTCGAGGCCGGCATCGACCATCGCGAGGCGAAGCAGCCGGGCGATCCCGATCCCCGCCGCGCCCGCACCGACCAGCACGATCCGAGCCTCATCGAGCCGCCGGCCCGTCGCCCGCAGGGCCGCCAGGACCGCCGCGAGGACGACTGCCGCCGTTCCCTGGATGTCGTCGTTGAATGACAAGACGCGCATCCGGTAGCGCTCGAGAATCCGCAGCGCATTCTGCTGCTTGAAGTCCTCCCACTGGATCAGGCAACCCGGCCAGACCTCCTCGACTCCGGCCACGAACGCCTCGACGAGCGCGTCGTACTCTGCGCCGCGAAGACGCGGCGCCCGGTAACCCAGGTAGAGCGGATCCTCGAGCAGCATCGGGTTGTCCGTTCCCACGTCGAGCGACACCGGCAGGGTGAGGCTCGGGTAGATGCCGCAGGCCGCGGTGTACAGGGCGAGCTTCCCGATCGGGATTGCCATGCCACCGGCGCCCTGGTCGCCCAGACCGAGGATCCGCTCGTTGTCGGTAACGACGATGAGGCGGACGTCCTCGAACGGCCCCTGGCGCAACAGCTGCGGGATGCGGTCCTTGTCGGCGGGCGTGATCCACGTGCCGCGGGTGCGCCGGATGATGTGGCTGAACTCCTGCGTGGCGCGGCCGACCGTCGGCGTGTAGACGATCGGCATGAACTCCCCGAGATGCTCGGCCAGCAACCGGTAGAAGAGCGTCGCGTTACGGTCCTGGAGGGCCGCCAGGCCGATGTACTGCTCGAGGCCGTCGGTCTTGACGCGGAGGTGCTCGAGCTCCAGCTCGACCTGCTCCTCGATCGACAGGACGCGGTCGGGCAACAGGCCGCGCAGGTGGAATGCATCGCGCTCGTCGTCGGGGAATGCCAGGTCCTTGGTCAGAAGGCGGCTGCCGAGGAGGGCGGACCCGGCCAGACCAATGCGTGCAGGGCGACCCGCGGCAATGTCGTCGAAGGGAGATGGCAGGGGACGCATGCAGCAGGCAGTGTGCCAGCCGGAGCCCGGAAGAGTGTCGCCAAACGGTTGCCCTTTCGGTTCGCCCGACCATATCAACCAGAGGAACGACGACCGGCGCAACCGGTCAACCGAAGTCGGCCCCGGCGTGGGATGATCGGCAGCCGATGGAGATCGTCGCATTCGCCGCGGGCGTGTTCCTGCTCGCGCTCACGTTCTGGGACCTGTTCGAGACGGTTGTCGTTCCCCGACCGACGCCCGGCTGGTTCCGCATCGGCCGGTACATCATCCGCGGCTCGTGGCGCGGCCTGCGGGCCATCCGGGACGGTCGCCCGAACAGGTCTTTCGACAGGATCCTTGGGCTGTTCGCGCCCGCCATGACGTTGACCCTCCTCGCGGCGTGGCTGATAGCGCTGATCCTCGGCTACGGCCTGATCATGTACGCGCTGCGGGATGAGCTCCAGCCCGTCCCAGCCAGCCTCGGCAGCGCCCTGTACTTTGCTGCGACCTCTGTCCTGACCCTCGGCTTCGGCGACTTCGTGGCGGTCGGCGCGCCGGCGAGGATCATCATCACCACGGCGGCGATCACGGGCCTCGGTGTCGTCGCCCTCGTCGTGACGTTCCTGTTCTCCCTCTATGGCTCCTACCAGCGCCGGGAGATGCAGGTCGTCGCGCTCCAGGCCGCGGCCGGAGCTCCGCCTTCGGCCGTCGCGCTCCTGGAGACGTATTCCCAGCTCGGTCTCGTCGGGCGGCTCCCGGAGCTGTTCATCGACTGGGAGCGCTGGGCGGTCGAGGTGCTCGATTCCCACGTCGCCTACCCGCTGCTCGGCTTCTTTCGCTCGAGCCACGACAACCTGTCCTGGATCAGCGCCCTTGGGACGGTGCTCGACGCCGCCAGCCTGGTGCTGACGACGGTCTGCGAGGTGCCCCGAGGCGAGGCGAAACTGTTCAAACGCGTCGGCGCGCATCTCGTCGAGGACATCTTCAACCTCGGCTTCCGCGCCGGTGAGGCAACCGCCCTGGATCGATCCGACTTCGATGCCGCCTGCGACCGGCTCGAGGAGGCAGGCTACACGCTCGAGGATCGTGACCAGGCGTGGCCGGTGTTCAAGGCCGCCCGGGGGGCCTATGCCCCACGCCTCGAGGCGATGGCGCGGTACTGGGCCACGCCAGCCGCCTCGTGGCTCGGCGACCCGGTCGTCCTCAGACAGCCACTCCACCCGGCGGACGATCCGTAGTGCGCCGCGCTTGTCCCTCGCGACAGGTGCTGTCGCCCGTCGCGCGGCAGCGGTCCGATCCGTGACCGAGACCGTCGATTGGCGGCTGCCCACGCCGCCCGGCTTCCGCTGGCCGGACGGGATCCGGGCTGCCGCCTGCTTCACCTTTGACGTCGACGCCGAGAGCCCGATCCTCTTCGAGTATCCCGAGACGGCGGCCTGGCTCGGCGTGATGAGCCACCAGGCCTACGGAGCCCGGACGGGGATCGCCCGCCTCCTTCGAGTCCTGGATCGCCGGCGCATTCGGGCTACCTTCTTCATCCCGGGATACAGCGCCGAGCGCTGGCCGGCCATCTGCCGCGCCATCCGGGACGCCGGCCACGAGATCGCCCACCACGGCTACCTGCACGAGGGCGCCCACGGCGCGATCCCGGCCGTCGAGGAGGAGCGTCTCCTGCGCGGGCTGGCGTCGCTCGACGAGGTCCTCGGCGTGCACCCGACCGGCTACCGCGGGCCGAACTGGGAGCTGACGTTCGAGACGCCGGCGATCCTCGCCCGCCACGGCTTTGTCTACGATTCGGGCCTGATGGACGCCGATCACCCGTACGTCCTGGCCACCTCTGCCGAACCGGGCGCCGCGACCCTCATCGAGCTGCCCGGCCACTGGTCGCTCGATGACTGGGAGCCCTACAACTACCTGCCGGGGATCACCGGCTCCGGTGTCATCTCGAGCCCGGCCGACATCCTCGCCCGCTGGACCCTCGAGCTCGAGGCGCTCGTCGAGGAAGGCGGGCTGTTCGTGCTGACAAACCATCCGTTCGTGTCGGGCCGGGCGTCACGAGCCGGCGCCCTCGAGCGGCTGATCCAGCGGGCGCAGGCGATAGACGGCCTGTGGATCGCGACCGCAGCGGAGATCGCCGCCCACGTCGCGACGCTCGACCTGGAGCCCGTCGTGCATCGCCGGCCGATCCTGCCCGACTGACCGCACCGGCGCAACAGGCAGGACCCCGACGACATCGTCGGGGTCCCGGATCCGCAAGTGTCGACTCCTGTGCGGAGGCGCGTCGTCAGGCGCGGCGAAGGGCCGATCGCGCCCCGAACCAATAGATGAGGAAGGCGACAGCACCGCCGACGTAGTAGGCGAGATCGGCGCCATGGAGATAGTTGGCGGTGACGTAATTGAACGGTCCGCCCCATGAATAGCCAAGTGACGAATTCTGGAACGGGATCCCGACCACGAAGCCGACGATCAGGGCGACGAGGGCGACGGTACCGCTCGGAAGCCGGCTGTAATCGACGATCGAGGTGGCGTCCGCCTGCCGCCGTCGGAGCCACCAGTCGGCGAGGACGACGCCGACGAACGGCGAGATCCAGTAGCTGATGAACAGCAGGAAGTTCGTGAAGTTCGTGGCGAAGTCGCCGGTGTTGAGGACCAGCGTGAACAGGAAGCCGAGAACCGCAACGGTCGCCGCCGAGTAGATCCGCTTGATCCGGAGCCCGGCCGCCAGGAGCGACAGCGATCCTGTGTAGTCGTTCATGGCGTTGACCGCGACCGTCCCGATGGCGATGGCGACCATGGCCAGGCTGGCGACGATCGCCCCGCTGCCCCCGAGGACGTCGTAGATCGTCTGGCTTGACTCGCCGCCTGTCGCTTTCGACGCGACCAGCAGGCCCAGGATCTCGAGCCAGCCCGAGGCGACGGTCAAGCCCGCGAGCGTGTACCAGAAGACCGAGCGGGTGGAGGTGCTGGACGGCAGGTACCGCGAGTAGTCCGACGCGTACAGGGCCCAGGCCAGGACAAAGCTCGCCACGATCGCGACCATCGCGATGAAGGCCCCGATCTGGTCTGCGCCGCTGAAGCCGTCGGTCAGGCTCGTGTCGGCCTTGCCGAGGATCGAGATCGTCAGGATGACGAACATCACGCCAAGGACGATCGCGGCATATTTCTCGAACGTATGGATGGCCTCGTAGCCGAAGATGCCGAGGGCTCCCTGGCAGAGGACGATGATCAGCAGTCCGGCGATGAACGGCAAACCGGGGACCAGGATCGTCAGCGCGTACGCGCCGAAGAGGCTGTTGATGCCGTCCCAGCCGATCGTGCTCAGCCAGTTCAACAAGCCGGGCACCACGATCGACTTGCCGAACGGAAGTCGGGCCGCCGGCATCTGGGCGAGGCCGAGCTTCGGGCCCATCGTGCTCAGGAGAGCAACGAAGAACGACCCGACGACGTTGCCGACGATGATCGCGAGCAGACCGGTGACGAACCCGAGCTTCAGGAAGTCGAGCGTCACCAGCGTCCCGATGAAGAATGCGGCCGGCACCAGGTTGGGCGAGAACCAGACGGTGAAGATCCTTCCCACCGAGCCATAGCGGGCGTTCTCCGGGATCGGCTCCATTCCGCGGGCTTCGATCGAGAGGTCGCCTTCGCCTCTCGGCATGCCCTCCTGGGTGATCGAATCGGTCATTGCCATCGCCAGAACGACTCCCTTCCCTGCTGAGGGCCGACTGTCATCGGTCCACTCCTTCCTCGCTCCCGGCGCGGCTCGGACCCGCGCCAACCATCTCCGCCGGCGCCGATCTGGCGCCGCCGGCCCCGACGGGATCGCGCCGGTACGTGATGGGCTGGGCAGCCCCGTCGACGTGCACGGTGCTCCGGGCCGGTTCTGTCTCGGCGACGATCCGGCCATTGCGGACGACCCAGCGCGCCGCCGGGCGGAGGCGGATCGCCTCCGATTCGTCGGCGCAATCGAACACGACGAAGTTGGCGGGCAGGCCCTCGGCGACGCCCCATGGGACCTCGGCCGCGCGGGCGGCGTTCGTCGTCACCATCTCCCAGGCCCGGAAGAGCTCGGATCGGCCGGTCATCTGGGCGACGTGGACGAGCATCGACAGCGCGTCGAGCATCGAGCCCCGGCCGAGCGGGTACCACGGGTCCATGATCGAGTCGTGGCCGCAGGCGACGTTGACGCCGGCCGCGTCCAGCTCCTTGACACGGGTCATGCCGCGCCGCTTCGGGTAGGTGTCGAAGCGGCCCTGGAGCACGATGTTGTCGAGCGGGTTGGCAACGATGGTCACACCGGCCCGCTTCAGGATCTGGAGGAGCTTGAAGGCATAGGCGTCGTTGTACGAGCCCATCGCGGTCGTGTGGCCGGCAACGACCCGCCCTTCCATTCCGTCCCGCATCGTCCGGGCGGCGACGACCTCCAGGAAGCGCGACTGCTCGTCGTCCGTCTCGTCGCAGTGGAGGTCGATCGGGGCGCCGGTCTCGCGGGCGAGGTCGAACAGGAAGTTGACCTCCTCCACGCCATCCTCGCGCGTCCACTCGTAATGCGGTATGCCCCCGATGACATCGCAGCCGAGACGCATCGCCTCCCGCATCAGCTCCTTGCCGTTCGGGAAGGACAGGACGCCGTCCTGGGGGAATGCGATCAGCCGGAGCTCGACGAGGTCGCGAACCTCGTCGCGCAATTCGATCAGCGCTCGCAGCGCCGTCAGGGACGGGTCGCAGACGTCGACATGCGACCGGATCAGGCCGGTCCCCTGGGCGACCTCCCACAGGATCGCCTCGCGGGCTCGCGTCTTGACGTCCTCATGGGTCAGCGACGGCTTGCGCTCGGCCCAGGTCTGGATCCCCTCGATGAGCGTCCCCGACTCGTTGTGGCGAGGCTCGCCCACGGTGAGGACGGCGTCCATGTGGACGTGGGGATCGACGAGCGGGGGTGAGAGGAGTCGACCCGCGGCGTCCAGCTCCGGCCGGCCATCGGCCACGATCGTGCCGGCCGGCCGGATCGCGACGACCCTGTCGCCCTCGACGAGGATGTCGGAAGGGTCGATGGGACGGCCCAGCGTTGGATGGACACGCGCGTTGCGGACGATCAGTCCGGTCGTCGGCACCTGCACCCTCTGGTTGACCCCGGCGGCAGTGTGCGGCGCGGCGACCGGCCACGTCAAGATTGGGAGCGGGTCGCCGCCTTGAGTGAACGTCCCTACGCGGCGGCCCAGTCGCGCAGCCCGCCCACCCCTTCTCGCACGAGCACCACCGCCACCAGCAGCCCGCCTGCGGCGTCCGCCCAGCGCAGGCCGAGCGTCGAGGTCAGCAGCGCGCTCACCAACCCGACGACGGCGAGCAGACCTGCGACGAGGGTCAGCACGCTGTCCCCTCGGAGAGCGCCGCTGGCGAGGCGCTCGGCGACCCGACGCTTCGCGATACCGAGCGGTGGCAGGAGGATGGCCGAGGCGACGAGCAGCAAGATCGCGGGGATGGAGGTCTCGTGCGCCGATCCGCCGACGATCGCCTGGAGCGATTGGTATCCGAGGTACACGCCGAGGACCAGGAGCACCGTACCGACGACAGCCGCGGCGACGTGCTCGACCCGGTCCGCTCGGTGCGGCTGGTCGCGCTCGGCGAGGAATCGCCAGATGAGCGCGATCGAGGCGATCGAATCGACCGCGGCATCGAAGCCGAAACCCAGCAGCGACAGGCTGCCCGTCGACAGGGCGAGGCCGACGGCCGATCCGCCGGCCACGCCATTCCAAGCGACGCTGACGACGGACAAGACGATCGCGCGGCGGAGGTCGGCATGGCGTGAGATCAAGCTGAGAGCTTAGCGGCCGTCGAGACGCGGCCGCCCGTCGACTTGCAGCGCACAGCTGCGACGCCGAGACTCACCGCGATGGATGGCTCATTCGCTGCGTTCGTCGGGATTTCGGCCGTCGTCATCATGACGCCTGGTCAGGACACCGCCCTGACGATCCGGAACACGCTCCTCGGCGGCCGGCCGGCCGGCGTCGCCACCGCCGTGGGTGTCGCGGTCGGGCAAGGAGGCTGGACGCTCGCCGCCAGCCTCGGCCTGACGGCCGTGCTCGTCGCGTCGGAGTTCGCCTTCGCCGCGATTCGGCTGATCGGAGCCGGTTATCTCGTTTACCTCGGGGCTCACGCGGTCTGGATCGCGATCCGGCCCGGAAATGCCGAGGATCGCCCCGCTGACGCTCGCTCCATCGAGATGACTCCGCGGAAGGCACTCCGCCAGGGCGTCCTCAGCAATCTCGGCAACCCGAAGATGGCGATCTTCTTCTCGAGCCTGCTGCCTCAGTTCGTGGCGCCCGGATCGTCGCCGTTCGCGGCCATGCTGGTGCTCGGGCTCGTCTTCGTCTCGATGACGCTCGTCTGGTTGTCGATCTACGCGGCCGTCGTCGCCCGGGCCGGTCACATCCTGCGGCGGCCGCGGGTCAGGCGAGCCTTCGATGCGGCCATGGGCACGATTCTCTTGGCGTTCGGGGTGCGTCTGGCGATCGATCGGCGCTGACGCACCTCGTCGCGCGTCAGGCGGCCAGGCCTTCGGAATGATCGATGACGACTCGGCGCGTGTGCGGCATGAGGAAGCTCGCGATCCGGGCTCGAATACCGGCGCGGCCGATATTCGAACACTCCAGGATCACGGCGTCGCCGTCATTCCGCAGGATGGTCGGCTCGCCGCAAGCCTCACAGAAACGCTGATCCTCGAAGGCACGGTCGATGAGCTCGAGGACCGTGACACGGTCGAACATGGGAATACCTCGTGGGTCATTGAAGGGGGTGGACCGGCCGATCCAACGGATCAAGGCTCGATCGATAGCCAGCCTGCCACATGACTGCGGTGCTGTCCAATGCGAGACGGTATCGACGGGGGAACGGCTCGTGATCGAGCGGGCGACGCCGCGAGCGTCTTGGGGCCGATCATCCGGCCAGGGCCGCGCCGTCGGTCAGCAGCCCCTCTCCTTCCGACTCGCAACTCCGTCCGCAAGACAAGTGACGGAATCCTTTAAGGTTTCGGCCTGAAGCGCCACCGCCGACGGCATTCAGGTCAGCTTCAGGTTCGTCGTCGACAACGTGTTCGTCCGCGCACCCAATGGAGCCGCCGGTTCGCGCGAACCAAGGAGGTCCAGCCGTTGCGCATCCTCGTCGTTGAGGACGAGTCAGCGATCTCGGAGGCCGTTCGAGCTGCCTTGACCGCGGACGGGCATGCGGTCGACGTCGTTGCCGATGGCAACGACGCGCTCGAGTGGGCCTCCACGTACCCCTACGAGCTCGTGGTCCTCGACGTCGTGTTGCCGGGGCTCGACGGTTTTGCCGTCTGTGCGGCGCTCCGTGAGCGCGGGTTCAATGCTCCGGTCCTCATGCTGACGGCGCTCGACTCCGTGTCGGATCGCGTATCCGGGCTCGACCATGGCGCCGACGACTATCTCGCCAAGCCGTTTGCCATGGCCGAGCTTCGAGCGCGGGTCCGGGCACTGGGCCGGCGGACGACGGACGACCGATCGCCGCGGATCGCGGTCCACGATCTGGAGCTCGACCCGGCGACGCTCGGCGTCCGTCGGGCGGGTCGTCAGATCCGCCTGACCACGCGGGAATTCGCCCTCCTCGAGCTCCTCGCCCGTCATCCAGGGCAGATCTTTGCGCAGGACCGGCTCATCGAGGCACTGTGGGCTGCGGACTACGCGTCGGAGTCGAACATCGTCGAGGTCTACGTCCGCAGCCTTCGCCGCAAGGTCGACGACGGCCGCAGGGACGGGCTCATCGAGACGGTCCGTGGATCCGGCTACCGGCTGCGC
>WNGI01000756.1_pt1 | contig 25398 bp, 19 predicted proteins | sample 5400621 | NCBI WGS metagenome assembly WNGI01 (sample SAMN13153374, study PRJNA577476) | soil metagenome | isolation source: 20 cm soil or saprolite under Garry oak tree replicate 1 | place: USA:California | collected 2016-06-15 | reverse complement strand
GATGACGGCGCCGCCGGCATGATCGCCTTGATCTTTTTATCGTCCTTCATGCCGCCGCCGCATTCTTCGATTAAATACCGTAGCGGCGTGCCGAAGGGCAGCTCATAAACGCCGGGGCGGTTGACGTCATCATTGAGCGAGAAAATCATCGTCCCGGTACTCTCGGCCGTACCAAATTTGCGGTACCAATCGGCGCCCTTTAACACGATCGGCGCGACGTTGGCTAAGGTCTCGACGTTATTGATCAATGTTGGTTTACCGAACAATCCGACCGTCACTGGAAATGGCGGCTTTTGCCGAGGCCAGGCCTTTTTGCCTTCGAGGACTTCAAGAACTGCAGTGTCCTCGCCGGCGACGTAGTTATGCGGGGCAGGAACGACTTCGATGTCCAGATTGAAACCGCCACCGAGAATATTTTCCCCGTAGTAGCCAGCACCTTTGGCTTCACTCAGGGCATCGTTGATGCTCTTTGTTGCGGCATCATACCGAGCATTGATGTAAAGATAAGCCTTGGTCGCGCCGATCGCGTAAGCGCCAAGGATGCTGCCTTCAAGCACCAGGTGAGGAAGATTCTCGAGAAGGACGCGGTCCTTTTTGCTGCCGGGCTCGTCTTCGCCGCCGTTCAATACCAGATAACGCGGCTGCTCCGGGGCTTCGCAGGTAAACTGCCATTTCTTTCCCGTCGGAAAGCCAGCACCGCCGCGACCACGGAGTCCCGCATCTGCGACTCGCTGGATGAGCTCTTCGGGAGAAGCCTTAAGCGCTTTAGCTAACGCTTCATAGCCGCCGCGGGCGCGATACTCCTTCAACGCCTCTCTTCCCTCCGGGACACCGTGCGGGAAAAGGATACCGTCCATGGATTAGAAGACCCCCGTGTCGAGAAGTTGGTAGATGAGTTCTTTCAGCGACGAATCGATGGTGTCCAACCGTTGGACATGGGGTCCGCCGGCAAGATGATCGATAATCTCGTCGAGGTCTTCGACCTTAACTTTTGCGTACCAGCTTTTCTCGGGATAGAGCACGATGTTTGGTCCTTCTTGGCAGGCGCCGAAGCACATATACGGTTTAACTTCGACATCGTTCAGCCCCTTGGCAGCAATTCTTTTCTCGAGCTCCGCCGTGAGTTGTTCCGAGCCGCGGGACTTGCAATCGATATTTTGACAAACTAGACAGACTCGACTCACTACTTTCTCCTTATTGCCGTACTTACTCGGCTATAAACGGAGTTGCAACAGGGCAGGCGTTTGGCCGGATTAATTCAACTGTGTCTGTGCAACCCAGTCTTTACCTTCGATAATTTCAGCTAGCACCTTTTCGTCTTCCCCCGTCGGCAGAACTTCTTGCACATGTTTCTTATACGCTTCGGCAGTTAGCAATTCCCCCGTGACGCTGAAGGTCTTATCGACATGCTCACCGATGGAACGGTTGAACTTAAAATCGGGGGCATAGAGCTTCGGCTGTCCGTCGGGAACTAACTGATTGAGCTGACCGATGAGTTTGGCGCTCTCTGCCATATAGTGCGCCCGCGCCAAATCGTTGAGCTTGTCCTTCTCAGCGGGAACCGTCGCATCGTGCTCGTCGAATCGCCCCTTTAGTCCCCAGGTGTAAGCCCAGTGCGCGGAAGATGAGTGATCGGTTCCGAACAAGTCATAGGCGGTCGATAGCCACTTGTTAAAATATTTTTGCACGATGGGAATCGGGATTTTTCCGGCTCGGAGAATGCGCGTCAGCCCCGTGTGGCCGGTAAACATATGAAAAAACTCTTCTTTCAACATAGCGGTTACACTCTCGGCTAAAGGCGCGAACGCCGAGTGGGATAGCATGGTTAGTTGATACTTACCGTCGCGATCGACAAATTCCGTGTAGGTAAAAAAGTCGAGCCAGTTATTAATCGGCGCATTGAACGAATCGAGCAGTCGATCACCGCGAAAGGCACGGCGCTCCAAAAGCTTGCGTGCTTCCAATTTTCCTGAATCACCGAAATAATTAACCAGGAGATAGCACATCTGCCAACCATGGCGCATCTCCTCGCTATTGACTCGGGTGAGCGCTTGCCTGTCGTATTCGGTCGGGGCGGTATCGAGCAGGTTTTTTTGCTGTTCGACGGACGCAAACTCCGTATCACCTTGATAAACGATAAGATTCATCAAGGCATCGCGGATCGATTGGTTGGGAATTTGGGTCACTCGCTGCCACTTTGTTTGGCCTTTAAAATCACCAAATTCGATCTCGGGTGCGTGCAATTCGCCGAGCTTGGTTTCGAATTTATAGTTGCCCAGTAGCATTGGGTCGTAACCGATGTCCTTTTGCCACTGGCGGAAGTATTCAATCCAATCGTCAAAGGTTGAAATCTTGATCATAGGGTTTCCTTTCAGTTCGAACGCTCGTTCGAATACTAATTTAACCCGTATGCCGTGCCAATTCAACCCCTATCAGCCTGCAGCCTCGCTTTGTGTCTTATGCCCGCTTAGTGATACATCTCCAAGAGCTCGACCATGTCAAGCTGACGCATCTGTTCGAACAAATAGCGCTTAATTTCACCCACCGTGTCCATCTCGAGAACGATCTCTGCCGTCGCCTTCGCAGCTTGGTAGCTGATCGATCGAATCGCTTTCTTTATGACGGGAATATAAAGAGAGCCTGTACTGAACTCTTCCAAACCCATTCCCAAGAGTAAAATTGCGCACAGCGGGTCGCCGGCCATCTCGCCGCACATGCCGACTCGCTTGCCTTCTCTCTTACCCGCGGTGATGGTTGCGTTCAGAGCGGACAACACCGCGGGATGCAAGGGCTCGTAGAGGTTTGCCACTTTTCGATTGCTGCGATCGACGGCGAGGATGTATTGAATCAGATCATTCGTTCCGATGCTCAGGAAATCCACCTCGCGCAAAAACCGCTCGGCAAGTTGAACCGCGGCAGGCACTTCGACCATAATCCCAAGCTCCATTTGCCGATCATAAGGAGTGCCCTCGTGATCAAGCTCGCTCTTAGCTTCGGTGAGAATTTCTTTGACTTTTTGAATTTCCTCGAGGCTCGTGACCATGGGAATTAGCAAGCGAACCCGGCCGAGTTCGCCGACCCGAAGAATGGCCCGCAGCTGGGTTTTAAAGATTTCCTCGACTTCGAGCGAAATGCGAATTGAGCGCCAGCCCAAAAAAGGATTTGGCTCGATGGTCGCGCTGCGCATGTAAGTCGGATATTTATCCGCACCAATATCCAAAGTTCGGATCGTGACGGGCTTACCCACCATGCTCTCGACTACCCGGCTGTAAAGCGAATACTGCTCTTCTTCGCTGGGAAAATCCCGGTGCGACAGAAACGGGATTTCAGTGCGGTAAAGGCCGATTCCCTGCGCGCCGTGAAGCTGGGCAAAGGCGACATCGCTTAACAAGCCGATATTTGCGTAAAGCGACACGCGCCGACCGTCGGTGGTTTCAGGAGGTAAATTTTTGAGCCCGCTGAGTTCGCGGTTCAACGCGGCATAATCCTTTTCCAGGCGATTATACTCGCGGGTCACTTCCGGGTTGGGGTTGACATGGACATTGCCCGCGTTGCCATCCACGATCAGCATATCGTCGTTATGGATGGAGTCCATGAGTCCTTCAATGGCGACCACGCTGGGAATCTCGAAAGACTTGGCGAGGATCGATGCGTGGGAAGTAACGCCGCCGGTCGCCAGCGCGATGCCTTTGAACTTGTCGCCCTCGAGCATGCTCAGATCCGCCGGCGAGAGATCTTCGGCGACCAAGACCGCGTCGTCGGGAATATTATATTGTTGGCCCGCTGCGCCGGATAGGTTTTCCAAAAGCCTTTGCGCGGCGTCTTTGACATCGGTGGTTCGCTCGCGCAGGTAGTTATCCTCGAGGTTCGCGATCGATTGCAAATAGCGCTCGAAGACGACCTTAATCGCATAGTCGGCCGTATAGCCTTCTTTAAGAATTTGATTTTCGATCTGCTGGATGATTGTCGGATCTTCCAAGATGAGCCGGTAGACATCGAAGATCGCGTTTTCCTCCTTGGAGATCAGTTGATTCATGCGTGTCTTAACAACGTTGACCTGGTCGATGCCGCGCTCGACGGCGCCGCGAAAGCGTTCCATTTCACGCTGCCGATTTGTCGCTTTTTTCTTTTTGATTGCGCTCAAATCCATGCGCGGCTCCAAAACGAACGCACGGCCGCGACCGAAACCGGGCGACGCGGCCAAACCGTTCAAACGGCCGCGCCAGTGCAGTTTGGATTTCGCTGCTTTCTCGCGGCGATTGCCTTCGTAGGAGCGCAGCTTGCGCATGGCGTCGTTCATGCGCTTCTCAAAGTCCTTGCGCTCCTCTTCTTTACTCTTGAGGGATTCTGCGAGTCGGGCTTGGACGATGATACTTGCGGCTTGCGCAGAGATCGCCTTGAGCAGGCGGATTTCGTCGCGGGAAAATTCGCGCCGTCGCGAAGTCTGCACGACCAAAACGCCAAGAGGCAGTTTCCCTTCAATCAGCGGCACGCCGAGAAAAGAGTGAAAATGTTCTTCATGGGTTTCCGGAAAATACTTGTAGCGCGGATGAGCGAGCGTGTCGGCGACCATTACCGGCCGCATTCTCTCAATGACTAACCCGGTGAGACCTTCGCTGGTGCCCATCGAGACTTTGTCGACGGATTCAGGGTCCAATCCTCTGGTTGCGCGCAGCGTCAGGCGGTTTTTTTTTCGGTCGAGAATGTAGATGGAACAAACTTCAGTCTGCACTCGGTCCACCACGGTGGCGACGATCCGATCGAGGGTTTCTTGGAGGTCGTGAGAATGACTGATGAGGGTGCTGATATCCTCAAGGATGTCGAGGTGCGGCGGACTGTTGCGGGTATTTGTTTTTATTTTTGCCATGGCTGCAGCGGAAAAAAACCGCGCTTTCTATAAAACACAATTCCTGACCTTTCGCTAGGCAAGAACCGGGTAGCAGCTACTGCGGAAGCGATTGCAAGGTGCGATGATGCCGGCTAAACGGCATTGGCGCGAAAGTAAAGCGCCCGGGGATGACCTCGCCGCAAGAGCAGCGATCGCCGTTCATGCGCTTTTCGATGATCTCGTGCCACGAACGACGGATCAGCGCGCGCCGGCATGCCGGACAATAGGTTGTTTGTCCTTCATCGTGATGAACATTGCCGACGTAGCAAAATTTGATGCCGCATGATTTAGCGATTGCCCGTGCTCGCGTCAGCGTCACGGCCGGTGTTCGGGGTTTATCGATGAGCTTAAAGTCGGGATGAAATGCCGTAAAGTGCAGCGGCACCGCGTCACCGAGATTTTCCACAACCCAATCGCAAAGCCGCTTGGTCTCGTCGGCATCGTCATTCTCACCGGGAATCATTAAATTGGTGATCTCGAACCAGATTTCGGTTTCATGTTTCAACCACTTGAGCGTGTCGAGCACCGGATCGAGGTGCGAAAAAGTGAGCTTGTGATAAAAACGTTCCGTGAACGCTTTGAGGTCGACGTTGGCGGCATCGATATGGCGAAAGACTTCCGGACGAGCTTCAGGCGTGATGTAACCCGCCGTCACCATCACGCTATTCAGACCCGTTTGCCGCGCCAGCCGGGATATATCGATAACGAACTCGCCCCAAATCACCGGATCGTTGTAAGTGAAAGCAAGGCTCGGCACTTTGTGCTTTAGCGCAAGCTCAACCACCTTTTCTGGAGATGCCTGAAGACTCTGCGCGTCGTCGAGTTTTGCCTTGCTGATGCTCCAGTTCTGACAGAAGCGGCAGCCCAAGTTGCAGCCGGCGGTGCCAAAGCTCAGGATTTCGCTCCCAGGGAGAAAGTGATTGAGCGGTTTTTTCTCGATGGGATCGATGGCGAAGCCTGTCGAAGCGCCATAGCCAAGCGAATAAAGCTTACCGCCGACATTTTTCCGGATATAGCAGAAACCGGCTTGGCCGTCGCCGATGCGGCACAAACGCGGGCAAAGTGTGCAGAGGACCTTGCCGTCAGCCTCGGCATGCCACCACAGGGCTTCTTTCATGAAAGAAAATATCCCGCTTTTGAGGCGAAGTGGCAAGGGTTGAGAATCCGTCGCCGGGTCCGCATTTTTTTGATGTTGTGTTATAGTCAAAACCATGGGTCGAATTGCCGGACTCAAGGGCATGCGCCACATCGCCCTCAAAGTTAAAGATGTGGCGCGGTCAAAAAACTTTTACCAGGAAATTCTCGGGATGGATGTAGTCTGGGAGCCCGACCCGCAAAACGTCTATCTTTCTTCCGGCTGCGACAACATCGCGATCCACGGCGTTTCTGCGAATTTCACGAGCGACGCTGAGGAGAGGCAACTGGATCATTTGGGCTTCGTGGTTGAAAGCATCGCCCGCGTGAAAGAGCTGGAACAGGAGTTCGTTGCCAAAGGCGTGCGGATCGTTCACCCGTTCAAGATTCATCGCGACGGCAGCGCGTCATTTTACTGCACCGATCCCGACGGCATCGTCATCCAAATGCTTTACGAGCCGCAGTTGAGCCAGCAGACGATCACATGAGCTAGAAGTGTTTCTTGTGGAGCATTCGCGTCTTGCAGCATGCTCATGAAGATTAACCGCATCGAATTCATTCCGCACCGTCTCCAGCGCAAAGTGCGCTGGCAGACCGCAAGCTACAGCGCCGATTCGCTGCAACTGTTTTACGTCAAGCTGCACAGCGAAAACGGCTTGACCGGCATCGGCGCGGCGTCGATTCTACCGACACGGGCGGCGACGTTTGAGCCGGGTATGGCCACGCTCAAGTCGGCGACGCAGTTCTTTATCGGGCGCAATTCCAGCCAAATCGATAGTTTGATGAACGAACTGGCTCAAGCCATGCCGGACTTTCCGTATCACAAAGTCGCGATGGAGATGGCGCTGTTCGACTTGCAAGCGAAGGCACAAAAAATTTCGCTTGCCGAGCTGTTAGGCGGCAAAAAGCGCAACGTTATTCCGGTCCTCAAGATGCTCGGCATGGGCACGACCGAATGGATGGCCGAGCGCGCCGCGCAGTTTGCCACACGGGGTTATCGTTATCTCAAAGTAAAATTGGGCGCGGGCGCACGCCAGGATATCGAGTGCTTCTCGGCGATCCGCGAAAGCGTCGGCACCGGCGTGACGCTGACCGCGGATTTTAACGGTGCGTATGATGCAGCGACGGCGATCGACGTAATCATCAAGCTCACGCCCGCGGGATTGACCATGGCTGAGCAGCCGGTGCCGGCGAAAGACTTGGCGGGCATGGCGGCCGTTACAGCTGCGGTTAAACCGCTGATTCTGGCCGATCAATCGATCAATTCAGCCGAGGACGTCTACGCGGTGGCGCGACGCAAAGCGGCCGGCGCGGTGAGCATTAAGTTGCTTAAGCTCGGCGGGATTCGCCAGAGCCGCGCGGTGGTCGAAGCCTGCCAATCGGTCGGACTCGCTTGTCATGTCGGCGGAACCGGATCAACTCGGCTGGTGGAAGCGGCGCAAGCCCACTTCATCAGCGCCACGCCGGGAGTCATCGTACCATCGGAGATTGCGGAGTTCGAAGAACTCGATGGCGATCTGGTCGAGGGATTAGAAGTCATCGACGGTGCGGTTCGCCTGCCCGATGGACCGGGGCTCGGTGTGAAATTAACAGTCTGACAATCAGCTTGTTTCGCTCCTGCGCCGCTTTTTGAATCACTTGACTGGGGCTAAAGGCATCGAATAACGTTCATTCGATTAGTTGTTTTGCAGCGCGCTGCTGGAAAATTCGGCGGTGAAGGGGAGCGAACGCTATGTACGATCTCGTACTCAAAGGTGGGAGAATTTACGACGGCTCGGGCATGCCGAGTTATTACGGCGACGTCGCCATTCAAGACGGTAAGATCGTCGAAATCGGCCGGATCAACGGCGGCGCGAAACGAACGGTCAACGTTGACGGCTTGGCCGTGGCGCCCGGCTTTATCGATCCGCACACCCATCTCGACGCGCAATTGTTTTGGGATCCGCTCGGCACTTCTTCTTGCTTTCATGGCGTGACGTCCGTGGTCGTCGGCAATTGCGGCTTGAGCCTGGCGCCGGCAAAGCCCGAAGATCGTGACGCGGTGATCAAAAGCTTCGTGCGAGTCGAGGCGATTAGCCGGCGCGTGCTCGAAGCGGGGATTAAGTGGCAATGGACTTCGACGAGCGAGTATTTAGATGCGCTCGACACACGCCTCGGCATTAACGCCGCAGCGCTGGTCGGCCATATTGCGGTGCGCCATTACGTTATGGGCGAGGACGCGGTCGAGCGTCAGGCGACAGCCGAAGAAATTGCCAAGATGAAACAGCTCGTGCGTCAAGGCATGGAAGCGGGCGCCGTTGGTTTTTCCACCAATCAGAACCCGCGCCACATCAGGGAAGACAAAAAGCCGGTGGCGAGCCGGCTCGCGTCCGACGAAGAGCTTGGCTCGCTGTTAGATGTCTTGGGTGAAATGAATGCGGGCGTCGTGCAATTGAGTGGCGGTGGCGCCGATGCGCGCGGCCGCATCGCCTATGCCGCCGCCATGGCGCGTCGGACGGGACGACCGGTGTTATGGCAGAGCATCAATCATAGCTGGAGCCGGCCGGATCACTGGAAGGGAATGCTGGAATCGACCGCGAAAGTTATCCAGGAAGAAGGGTTGCAGATATTCGCGATGACTCAGGCCAAACCTTTTCAGAACCGTTACACGCTACTCAATGCGCAGTGTTTCGACGAATTTCCCACCTGGAAGGCGGCAATGTTCGGTCCGGTGGAAACGCGCAAGCAGATGTTCACCGATCCCCATGTCCGAAAAAAACTCCGCGCCGAAGCGATCGAAGATCCATCGCCATCGGTTTTTCCGCGCCGATGGGACGTCATCTTCGTCGACCACGTTAAGCTATCAAAGAATAAGCCGCTGGAAAGAAAATCGGTCCAGGAGGTCGCTGCGATGCAAGGCAAGGACGGTCTGGACTGCTTTTTGGACCTTTCGCTCGAAGAAAATCTCGAAACTCGCTTTGTTCATACCAATACGCAAGGCGATCCGAGCGCGGTGTGCGAGATTCTCAAACATCCCGCCGTAATGATCGGCCAATCGGATGCCGGCGCCCATATGGGTTACGACGCTCGATTCGGTTACTCCACGGCGTTCCTCGGTTGCTGGGTGCGCGACCATGGCATTATGAATTTGGCAGACGCCGTGAACAAGTTGACCTTCCGCGTGGCATCGGTCTTTGGCTTGAACGATCGAGGTTTACTGCGGCGCGGTTTCGCGGCCGATATCGCAATTTTCGATCCGGCAACGGTCAATACACAGGAGCCGGAATACGTTCAGGACTTGCCGGGTAATGAAACGCGGATGATCCAAAACGCCACTGGCGTACCTTATACGATCGTGAACGGCGAGATCGTTATCGAAGACGGCGCCGCGACGGAAGCCCGTCCGGGAAAAGTGTTGCGACATCAATGATGCGCTGATTGAAATCGGCTCCGACGAAAACGCTACATCCATCAAGATAACCGCTTATCAACAGGCCCGTTTACTAAATCTCAATGCCGTCTCCTAATACTCGTGCCTGCAAAGTTCGAGATTCGCGCCGCTCGTGCCCCGCGCGTCCCAGTTTTTTCCTTCATTCAAAAAGCTCATTTCGGTGACTAGGTAATTTCTTCCTGCGTTGTTCAGTTTTCCCCGTAATTGAAAAATTCGCGTTTTCGTAACCCGCTGATGTCACGACGATTCCTTGTGGCACGAGGGTTGCCCTTACATCAATTCGGCTCGCGCACATAGTGTCGTGAGCGGGAAAAATCGACGATTTTGAGCGTAAGCGATGATCAAGGTGATTATTTTTCAGGCGTGTAATCTTATGCGATTTAAAACGTCCAATGAATTGAAAGGATTAACGGACGAAAAGGAGGTTTTATGATTAGAGCATTCAAAACACTAATTATGGGAAGCGTGATTGCCGGGTCGTTGTTGACGGTGGCCGTGCCGGCTATGGCGCGAGACTATTGGCATTGGTCGGAACGTCAATCGAACTGGGAGCGTCGAGCGGACTTGCGTAGCGACTATCGCGATTTGGCCGCGGCAAGGCGCCAGCTTGACTATGATCGCGCGCACCATGCCAGCCGTCGCCGCATCGCGGCGGACATGGCGCGCATTCGTGATATTGAAAACGATATTCGCGCTGATCGCTACGCGTACAGACGCTAATGCCGTTGGTTCTGCGTCTCGCGCGATTTTGATCATCATTATGATTGGTCGCGCTCGCGCTATGAGTGGAACAGACGAGCGGATTTCCGCAATAATCGTGAAACTCTAGAGCAGCTGCGGGCGAAACGCGATTACGACGCAACCCATCACGCCAGCCGGAAAAAGATCGCGGAAGACAATCAAGCGATTGAGAATCTCTACAACGACATGCACGATCGCAGAGGCGGTTGGAGATGGTAAGGCCGCTATCAACGGCAAATCGCCTGGCCGTCGAGAGCGCGACGGCCAGGCGCCCTATTAAAGTTTGAGTCGCCGGCGCCGCATCGCGATCAAACCATCGCCGCCTTCACCCGTTCCGGCGTGAATGGCACGGTGCGCAGACGCGTGCCGGTGGCGTTATAAATGGAGTTGGCGATGGCAGCGGGGATGGCGCTTGTCGTCGCTTCGCCGGCACCGACCGCGGGCTGATCCGGGCGGTTGATGAGTTCTACAATGACATCGGGGATTTCGGGAAACTTGAGGATCGGATAGAGAGTCCAATCGAGACTCGTCACCATCGCGCGGTCAAACTTCACTTCTTCTTTCAATGCGCGGCTGGTCGCTTGGATAACGTTGCCTTCGATCTGGTTTCTCAGTCCGTCGGGATTGATGATCAGTCCGCAATCGTGCGCGACGATCACGCGTTTCACCCGCACTTGGCCGTCGGCAGGGTTCACTTCGACATCGGCTATCGCCGCGACATAAGCTTCCGTGCGGTCATAGCGCACAAACGCTACGCCGCGTCCGCTCTTTACTGCTGCCGCTGAAGACTGAGGCCGATTCGACCAATCGGCGCGTTTGGCCGCAGCTTCCAATACCGCTTTGGCGCGGGGATCGCCGAGATGGCGCAGGCGAAATTCCACCGGGTCGGCGCCGGCCGCAATGGCCAATTCATCCATGAACGATTCATTGGCGAAAGTATTTTGCGGCGAGCCAAGACCGCGCAACGCGGAAGCGCGCAGCGGACTCGATTGTAACCAGTGCACCATCACCCGGTTGTTTTTAAAATTGTAGGTGTGATCGGCGTTGCGATCGGCGCCCGACTGATTCGGTGTTCCCGGCGACATATTTGTGAGCAAACCGGCGAGTAGGCTGCCGGCGCTGCCGTTGGGTCGGCTCGAATGCGTTGGTGTCCAGCCGTGGAAGTCCCATGCCACCACGTTGCCCTGCTGGTCCAAACCGCCGCGCACCTCCATGACCATCGCCGGCCCGAGCGGCTCCCAAGCATGTTCGTCGTAACGCATCCACTGCACGCGCACGGGTTTGGCCACGGCTTGTGAGAGCAGCGCGGCATCGGCAGCCGCATCATCCGCGCCATTGTGTCCGTAGCAGCCGGCGGCCTCGACATAAACAACTCGAACATTGGCCGGAGAAACTCCGATCAATTGCGCGATCGTCGGACGTAGCTGATGGGCTCCCTGGGTTGCCGACCAGATCGTTGCCTCGCTGCCTTTCACATCGGCGACCGCGCACGATGGCCCCATGGAGGCATGCAGCTGATACGGCCAACGGTAAGTTGCCCGAAAAGTTTTAGCTGCGACTGAAAGCGCCGCCTCGACGTCGCCGGTATTGGCCGGCGGCTTGTCGTTGCTCGGGATTTTTTTCAGCGCATCGAATAGCTCGTTCATGGGTGGCAGCGTTTGCTCGCTCTTCCAAGTGATTTTGAGCTCGCGGGCGGCGCGAATCGCCTGCTCTTCGCGCTCGCACACGATGCCGACAAAGGCGTCTTTGACGACGATTTTCACCACACCGGCAATTTCTTTGATCGAAGCTTCGTCGACGCTGGTTAATTTGCCGCCGACCGAAGACGGCCGGATCACCCGACCGTGAAGCATTCCCGGTAGACGCAAATTCTGCAGGTAGAGGTGTTCACCGCTAATCTTCGCAGGAATATCGACGCGCGGCACCGCTTGACCGACGAGTTTGTATTCGCTTGGGGTTTTCGGTTTGACCTTGCCGGTGATCTCACGATTGAACGCCATGCCGCCGAGCAAGTCGGCAAAGGTTATTTTTTTCTTGGCGTCGTCGTGGACGCGGATCACGCCATGGGCGACGCTTAGCGATTCGGCCGGCACAGATAATCGGCTCGCCGCCAGCGATAACAGCGTCGCCTTGGCTTCGGCAGCAGCTTGACGCAGTTGGCTGCCGCCGCGCTTGATCGTCTGGCTGCCGAACGTGGGCGCCTGATCGACGGTGTTGGCGGTGTCGCCTTGAATCCAATTAATTTTCTCAAAGGGATGATCGAGCTCCTCGGCGACGATCTGGCGCAGCGAGGTGGACACGCCGGTGCCCAGCTCGACTTTGCCGGTCATCACGGTGACCATGCCGTCTTTCTGAATAATGAGCCATGAATCGAGTTGGTTCGGCGGCAGCGGCCCGCCGGAAGCTCGCAACGCCGGCGCCCCTTGTGCTTCCGCATCGAGCGGAAAGCCGAAGGCGACAATCAGGGCTCCGGTTGCCTTAAGAAATTGTCGGCGGGTGACATTGAGGCTCATGTGACGATCCGTCGCTCTCGTAGGATTCGATTGCACACGGCGCACAATCATCGTCTCGCTCTTTCGGCGAACGTCCAGTCGTAAACGACCTGCGGTTTGACGCTGATCTTTTCTTTCGCGCGAAACGTGCCCACGGCGACCCATTCTTCGGCCACGGAGTCCGGCACCGTTAGGTCCGGATTATATTGGTCGCGGTAAACCGAGTAGAATCTTTCAGCAGCAGAATGGTCGAGTTGAAGGAGTTTCTCCAGTAGGCTGACGCCGATTTCCCGTTGGCCTTGCAGAAACAACATCGCTGCGCGCTGGCCGCGCAGCACCCGCACGATCTCATCCGGTTCCTTGTCGATCTTTCGCTGTGTCGTGCTCAGGCCGGCAATGGGAATACGGACAAATTCCGCGGTCTCTTTTACGGATAGGAGGGTCTTGAATCCCTTCTGTTCGGCTCGATACTCGAAAGGGCTGCTGACGACGGTGGCTTCGACGGCGCCGGCGACGAGAGCCGCAAAGCGCGCGTCAGGGCTACCGGCGATGGCTTGCAGCGTGACATCTTTGTTCGGATCAAGACCATTGCGGCTGAGCAATTGATAAATCGCGAAATCGGCGGAGCTGCCGAATGTGTTGATCGCGATCCTTTTCCCTTTCAGTGCTTTGACACTGTCGATTTCCGGTCGGGAAATAATCGCGTAGCCGCTTGACTTGGTGCTTGCGCCGACGATCTTTACCGGTAGCCCGCGCGTGGCAGCGCCCGCGATGAAGGGCAAGATCGTAACGTAATCAAGCTCGTTTGCCATCAGGGCACTCAGCATCAAATTAGTACCTTGAAACTGAATGTAACGAACCCGAAGTCCCTCCTTTTCGAAGAAGCCGCGTTCACTCGCGATTCGATCCGGCAGCGCGGTCCAAGCCGAGCCGCCGGTCCAGCCTATATTGATCGCTTTCGGCTCAGCGCCGTTGATGGCGGCAGCTTGACCGATCATTAGAACGAAGAATGAGACAAATGTGACGAAGCGCCGGCTCACCGTCGAAGCTCTTTTTCGTTTTTCGCTTACCCTGCGGCCGAAACTCTTGTTCGTGTGACGCCGCCGAGATGCTTGGCAAAAAACTCCAACGTCCGCGCCCAGGATGTGGCGTCGGCTTCCGGCCGGTAACCTTTCCAGCCACTGCGGTTAAAGCCGTGCGGCGCGTCGTCGTAGAAGAAAAACTCGTATGGCTTGCCAAGCTTCGTCAGCTCGGCGCCGAGCCGGCGCATTTCGTCCGGCGGTGGGTTTTTATCGAGCGCACCGAAGTGACCTTGGACTGGACAAGAGAGATCGGCCGCCAATGTTGCGGGCGCCGGGCGATCGCCCCATTGTTGATAAGTGCCGCCGCCGTAAAAATCGACCGCAGCTTTAAACGAATCGCATGCCGCGGCCGCGAGAAATGCGATGCGCCCGCCCATGCAGAAGCCGACAACGCCGAGTCTGGAGGTGTCGGCCGTGGCACACCCTTTTAAGAAATGAATCGTCGCTTTGATGTCACTGATGACGTTGACGTCGCGCCGAGTATTTTTAATATTTGCCGTGTCTTCCGACGTTTTCGGTTCACCTTCGCGGTGGTAGAACTGCGGCGCGATGCCGATATAGCCGGCCTCGGCGATGCGGCGGGTCATCTCTTGAGTGAACGCGGCAACACCGTCTTGGTTCTGACCGACGAGGATCGCTGGAAACGGGCCCGTGCCATCGGGTTGGCTCAAGTAAAGTTGCATGGGACTCTCGTCGACGGTTACCGTCTCCCATGAGGTTCTCATAAAACATCCTCCCTTACCGCGTTGAATAGTTTGATCCTTCCATTAGTACCTTGGGGTAGGGGTGTCAATGGTGAAAGCCGATTGCGCTTTGCCAACGTCTTGTAGCGCTTGATTGTGGCCGTCGATGGTTTCCTTGGCGCGCGGAATGGTGTTAGGTTTATGCAATGAATCATGCGCAGAGGGGAGCTTTCATTGTCGCCAACGCATAATTTTTTGCCAAGGCGGTGGGTCCGCCTTTTATTGGCGCTCGGTTGTACGGTTTGTTCCATCATTGCCACAGTCGACTTGCCCGCGGCTCAAACCAAAACCGCCCAGCGAGCCAAAACACCGGCAAAGTCAGTTGCTCCGGCAAAGCCCGACGAAATAACCGAATCGGCTAGGCAGAAAAAAAACTACGATATCGACTTTAAAGAATTTAAGCTCAAAAACGGCTTACGCGTTTTGCTCGCCGAAGACCATAGCGCGCCGACCTACTCAATTTGCGTCACCTACAACGTCGGCTCGCGCGATGAGCAGCCGGGTCGAACCGGTTTCGCGCATCTGTTCGAGCATATGTTCTTTCAAGGCTCGGAGAACGTCGGCAAGGGCGAGCATTTCATTTTGATTCAAAACAACGGCGGCAGCGCCAACGGCACGACCAATATCGACCGCACGAATTACTTCGAGACTCTGCCGGCGAATCAGCTGGAGCTCGGCATCTTTCTTGAAGCCGACCGCATGCGCGCGCCGGCGATTACCCAGGCCAATTTCGACAATCAACGTTTGACCGTACAGGAGGAACGCCGGCAGAGCTACGACAATCGACCCTATGGCAAGACCTATGAAGCGATCATCGGCTTGGCCTACGACAATTTCGCCTACCAACACTCCACCATCGGCTCAATGGACGATCTCAATGCCGCAACCGTGGCCGACGCCGAGGCTTTTTCTAAAACCTATTATGCGCCGAATAACGCAGTGCTTGCGCTGGTCGGCGACTTCAAGACCGAAGTCGCGCTTGGCCTGATCGAAAAATATTTCGAGAAGATTCCGGCGCATACGCCGCCGCGCCCGCCTGATATGACGGAGCCCGAGCAGAAGGGCGAACGACGCAAAGTCATCGACGACGGTTTTGCGCGCACCCCGCGCCTGGACATCGTCTATAAAATTCCCCCGGGGAACACGCCTGACTGGTATGCGCTCGATGTGCTCGGTAACCTACTTTCGAACGGCGTATCGTCCCGGCTTTACCAGAAATTCGTTAAAGAGAAAGAGATGGCGCTGAGCGTCGAGGCCGACGCCAATGAACACCGCGGCCCCTCGCTGTTTTGGTTCAGCGTCATGGCCCGGCCGAACGCCGATCTCGGCGAGCTCGAAAAACTGCTGTATGAGGAGATTGCACGGGTGCAAAACGAGCCCGTGGCGGATTGGGAGCTTAGGAAAGTTCAAATGCAGTTGCGGCGCCAACGCGCCCAGCAGACTTACAGCAACCGCTCGCGCGCCAATGCCCTGGGGCATTTTGCGGTTTATTACAACCAACCGGACTTGATTAATGCGATATGGCAGCAGTACGAACGAGTGACAAAAACCGATCTGCAACGAGTCGCCCGGATCTATTTCAAAGACAGCAACCGCACCGTGGTTACGACGCTTCCCAAGTCAGCTGGCGGTCCAGTCCAATGAACCTACGCAGTGATCGTTGCACAGGAGTTTTGCGCAAGCTCGGTGGCTCTGTTCTTTTTGGCGCGTTGATATTTGTCAGCAGCTCGTTGCCGCTCAGCGGTCAAGAGTCGATCAGCACGCCGCAAAGCAAAGTCGAGCGCAAAAACAAAGCGCCGGTATCGCGCGAGATCCTGCGTGTCAAGCTTCCCAAACCGATCGAAGCCAAATTAAAAAATGGTCTGACGGTGCTCATCCTCGAAGATCATCGCGCGCCGTTCGTTAACCTGCAGTTGCACATTGGCGGCGCCGGCGCGCTATTCGAACCTGCCGATATGGCCGGCTTGGCCAACGCCACGGCACAAATGCTGCGCGAAGGAACCCAATCGCGGAGCAGCATCGAGATCGCAGAAGAGATTGACCGACTCGGCGCGGCGCTTGGCGCCGGCACCTCGTTCGGTTCCCCGAACACCGTGTTGAGCGCGTCGGGCTTGAGCGATAACTTTGACGACTGGTTCGGCGTGGCCGTCGATGTGTTGCTGCACCCGAGTTTCCCAGCCGACGAGTTGGAAAAATTCAAACAGCGCCAGCGCGTGCAACTGCGCGAGCAGCGCTCGGCGGCGAATTTTCTGGTAAATGAGCGGTTTAACCGCGCCGTGTACGGCGAGCACCCGGCTGCGATCGTGTCGCCGACGGCCCAATCGGTCGATCATCTGACCCAGGACGTTCTGATCAAATGGCATCGCGAGCGTTACGCGCCGCAGAACGCGATCCTCGGTGTCGCCGGCGACGTGCGTGCAAAGGAGTTGATTGCCAAGCTGGAGAAACGGTTGGCAGGTTGGAAAAACAGCGAGGTCAAACAAGCCTGGCCGCGCGATCCCACCGCGGCGAAAGGGCGCAAGGTGCTGTTGGTGAACCGGCCGAATTCGGTGCAAACTACGTTGGCGCTGGGCAACATCGCCATTGACCGCCTCAGTCCGGATTACACGGCGATGGTGGTGATGAATCACGTACTCGGTGGCGGTGCCTCGTCGCGTTTGTTTCTCAACCTGCGCGAGGAAAAGGGTTACACTTACGGTGTCTACAGCGACTTTAGCGCGTTGCGTTATCCGGGGCCCTGGCGCGCCGGCGGCAATATGCGAACGGAAGTCACGGCAGACGCGCTGGCGGAATTTTTCAACGAGATTCGCCGCATCCGAGAAGAGAAAGTTCCCGTGGGCGAGCTCGAAGCCAGCAAGCGCTCGATTGTCGCCAGCTTCGCGCTGACTCTGGAGCAACCATCGCGCGCGCTGGGATTTGCTATCGCGACGAAGCAATACCATCTTCCTGCGAACTATTGGGATGCTTACCCTACGAAAATCATGACGGTGACGGCCGCCGACGTGCAGCGCGTCGCGCGCAAGTACTTGGAGCCGGACGCCCTGCAGGTTGTGGCCGTCGGGGACGCGAATAAGATCCAACCGGTCTTGGAGAAGTACGGCAAAGTGGAAGTTTTCGACACCAATGGCGTCGCCGTTGACGCGGCTCCTCGTTAAGCCGCGCACCGGCTACAGTCCGACGCCAACTTGGCACCAAGTAGTCACGATTCACTGTCTCTTGTTTCCGAAGGCTGTCTATAAATATACTCTGGCAATTCGCGGTCAAATTTTAATCACGGAGCATGAAAATGCCGGCTGAAGCGTCTGACTCTCCTAAAGCATTGACCGGCTTGCGCGTCCTGGATCTCACCGGACGCATGGGCGGCTACTGCGGTTTGCTGCTTGCCAATCTCGGCGCAGACGTGATTCTGATCGAGCCGCCTGCAGGTGACCCGATGCGCCGTGAGGGACCGTTCAAAAACGACCGCCCCGACCCCGAAGGAAGTTTATCCTTTGCGGCATACCATGCCAACAAGAGTGGCATCGTCTTAAACCTGGAGAATGATGAAAATCGGGAAAGCTTGCGGCAACTCGCACGTCGTGCGGACGTGCTCGTTGAAGACAAGCCGGCGGGTTACCTCGATCGGCTCGGCCTAGGCTACCGCGCGCTGCAATCGCTCAATCCCGGCTTGGTGATGACTTCGATCACCGGCTTCGGCCAATCCGGCCCCTATCGTGATTTTAAAGCTCCTAACATTGTTGCCTTTGCGATGGGCGGTTTGATGAACCTGTGCGGACATCCGGGCCGGCCGCCGCTAATGGGGCCGTGCGATGTAGCGTACCATTTAGGTTCCGTGCACGCTGCCTTCGGCACTCTCGTAGCGCTGTTTAACCGGCGCAGCTCGGGGCGCGGCGAGCATGTCGACGTGTCGCTTCAGGACGTATTGGTTGCCGATCCGTTTCTGCGGATCATCACGCGTTACAGCGTGACCGGCGAGGTCCCTGAGCGCACCGGCCATAGTCAATCGACCACCGTGGCGGAAACCTATCAATGCAAGGATGGTTACGCGCGCGTCTTCGTCAATCAGACCGACCACTGGACGCGATTTGTGGATTGGCTTGGCCGCCCGCCGGAATTGCTTGACCCGAAATATGAAAATGTGCAGAACCGATTTCCCTTGCGTCCAACCATCGATCGGCTGATGGAAGCGCGCACGCTCAACTACGAATGCAAAAGGTTTTTCGAAGAGTTTCAGTCGCTGCGTTTGGCCGCCGCGCCGATCAATCCGCCGAGCGCCTTTCTCGCCGACGAACAGACACAGCACCGAAACTTTCTGACCCATGTCGAGCACGCCTATTTGGGCCGCCACGGATTTCCCGGCGACCCATATAACCTTTCCGAGAGTCCGTGGCGCGTCGAGCGAGGGGCGCCGCTGTTGGCCGAACATCAACAGCAGATCGGTGAGCAATTGACCGGCCCGTCATCCTGGTTGGCAGAGTCGCAGCGTGGCGGGGCATCGTTGGTTCCCGACAGAAGTCTCTTCGAAGGGATTCGCGTGATCAGCTTTCCCACCGGTATCGTCGGGCCCGCGCTGGCCGGCTTGCTTGCCGAACACGGGGCGGAAGTTATCTCGATCGAACCAGGTCGGGCGGTTCGCAGCCCGCAGCGCGGACAGAAATTTCAAACTGCCGCTGATCTGGAAAGCAATCGCGACCGTAAACGGATCGCCGTGGATATGAAACATCCGGAGGGCGTCGCGCTGGTGAAACGGCTTATCGCCAAATCCGATGTCGTTGCGGAAAATTTTAGCGCCCGCGTCATGGCGAGCTGGGGACTGGATTATCCACGCGTGAAAGAAATTCGCCAGGATATCGTTATGGCCAGCCTGCAGGCGTTCGGCCAGACGGGCCCCCGGCGTGATTACGTCAGCTTCGGCCCGATTCTCATGTCTTACTCGGGCATGGCGTATCTTTGGCGCGATCCGGAAAGCGAGCGGCCAGGCGCAGGCTGCCAGACGGCATTCCCCGATTATGTCGCGCCGTCATACGGAGCGTTGGCGATCCTCGCCGCGCTGCATTATCGCGCGCGCACCGGCAAAGGGCAGTACGTCGATATTTCTCAGGCGGAAACCGCAGCAGCGATGATCGGACCCGCCTATTTGGAATTGCTCGTGAACGGCCGCGAACCGCAGCCACAGGGTAACTTTAGCACGACTGCTGCGCCCCATGGCTGCTATCGCTGCAAAGGCGACGACCGCTGGTGCGTCATCGCCATCCAATCCCAGGAAGAATGGATCCGCTTCTGCGAGTTCGCCGGACATCGCGAGTGGCTGACCGATCACCGGTTTTCCGAGCCGAGTGCGCGGATTGCCTATCGGCAGGAGCTCGACTACTGGATCGAAAAGTGGACCGCCAAGTACACGCCGCACCAGGTGATGGTGATGTTGCAGCGCGCCGGCATCGCTGCGGGCGTCGTGCAAACGGCCGAGGATCTTTACCGTGATCCGCATCTGCGCGAGCGCGGCTTCGCGCGCGAAGTCTTCCATCCGCAACTCGGTTGGGTTACGCGCGTCGGACCATCGGTGCAGTTGGCCGAAAGTAAATTTCTGCCGCGCGGCGACGCTCATGTCGCCGGCCAAGACAACGAAACGGTGCTCGGCAAGATCCTCGGCATGTCGAGCGTGGAGATACGCGATCTTGTCGAGCGCCAGGTACTCAAGTAGCTGGCTTCGAACATCTACGCGTATTTGATCACCCAATTACGCTTCTTTGACTGCAGATTGGCTTGGCTTCACCCCGGCTTAACGCCGGAAGTTGTTCGGCCAAATATCGATGATTTCCGTTGACGACGCTACACGGCCGTAGTGTTTCTTGACCAATGCCGCAGCTTCGTTATGCGCTTGCGCGCCGTAGGTGGTGGCGCAGCAGTCTTCGACGAGGGTGATATAATAGTCGAGCATGAAGCCAACGGTGAGGGTATGAAAAACGCACATGCCGGTGCCCACGCCGGCGATGAGAAGACTCTTCACGCCGCGAGCGCGCAGCAGCATGTCGAGATCGGTACCGATAAAAGCGCTGTAGCGATGCTTCGTCACGATCATTTCTTCGGGTCGCGGTTGTAATCCCTCGTGAAACTCAGCGCCCCACGTGCCGTCGGCGCAGGCGAGCAGCTCGGGATTCTTAAACTCCGTCCAGACCGGTGAGTTCGTCCATCGGTTGCCCGAGGTTCTGACGAAGCAGATGGGAAAATGATGCCGGCGGGCTTGGTTTACGAGATTGACCAGACGCGGAATCATGTTCTCGACGAACGCCATATCGCGTCCCCGCTTGCAGGCGGCGCCGTCGCGGTGACAAAAGTCGTTTTGCATGTCGACGACGATCAACATGCCATGCTTTGAGTCAACGCGCTCTTCTAGAGATAGAGCCATAGTTCGAACCCCTAGTCGTAGAGTTTTTTGATGAAACCGCTGTCGTCCAGTTCTTTCACTAAGCTGTTGTCGATGAACGATCTGGGGTCCGCGGTGCGCGCTTTCGGATTATCTTTGGCGAGGAATTCAAGCACCGTGTTGACCCCTTTCAACGACGGGTAAGGCGTGTTTTCAAAGTACCCCGAACTGTAAAGCGCGTGCGAGCGTTCCAAATATTTCGTCTGTGACGGCGCCGTGCGCAGTTTCCTGGCGAGTACGTCGATGCTTTCTTTGCGGTTCTTTTTAAAAAAAGCGATGCCTTCGATATATCCCCGCAGAAATCGCAGCGCCACGTCATGATGCGTGCGAATGAAGGCGCGGGTCGTATCGATCATGCTGTGCAGGTAGTAAATGTCCATATCACCGAGATCGGCGAGCACGCGATAGCCTTGATCTTCGGCGAAGAAAAAAGTCGGCTCGGTCAGCACGGCGGCGTCAATGCCGCCTTTCTCGAGCGAGGCCATCATGGCGGGCGAAGATCCGATTTGCATCGTCTGTACATCGTTGGGATTCATGCCCCAAGCGCGCAGCATCATCGATAGTACCAAGTGCGACGCCGCGCCGAGACGGGTCACCCCGACCCGCTTGCCACGCAAGTCCTCAGGTTTCTTTATATCACCGCGGGCCATGACCCGTTGAACGCCCCGGTTAACGATGGAAGCGATCATGACCACGTCGGCGCCATTGAGGCCCGCGCTAATGACTGCCCCGCCGGCGCCGCCGAGAAATTGCACGTCTCCGGCAATTAGGGAGCTAACCCCGCCTGCCGACGCTCCGCCGATCAAAACAACTTCGCTTTCGATGCCATGCCTTTTGAACAGCCCTTTGTCCTCGGCGATCCATAAGGCCGCATTGATCGGTGTAAAGGAACTGAGGCCGACGCGGATGCGATCGGCGGGAAAAGCCGGCGGGCTGAGGCAAAGACCGACCCAGAGCACGAGAACACGGATGACGAAAAATTTCGTTGTCATGGAGTTCATCGGGTCGCTCCGATCTTCGATGCGCAATGGGATTGGCGGCCGAGTTGAACAGCGCGATGCTCGCCGCAGTCGCGGAAAAGCAACGGCTTGCCTACGCATGCGGCCGCCCGAAGCCGCCTTCCTATTTCCGATCTTCCGGTTTCACGTACTTTACCGTTCCGCCGCCTTTTTGCGAGTGGAGATAACCTTCCACGTCGTTGAGCGGGTTGGTGTAGTAACGCAGGCGGTGCTGCACGAGATCGTCGGTGCGCAGCGCCATGTCGAAGGGCAAGTCTTTCTGCATGTAGGCGGCGATCTTGGCGTTCTCCAAGGTCGCGCCGTTGCGGCTGGCGAGCTCTTTTGCCAGCGTGTCGACGTAGCTATCGAGGTCTTTCTCCGCCACGACATCGGAAACCAAACCGATCCGCTCCGCTTCGACGCCAGTTAAGTTTCTACCGGTGAGGGAAATGAAGAAAGCCTTCTTGAACGGAATGCCGGCATGAAAGAGCGATGGTGTCGCTGTGGCACCGTAGCTGCCTCGGATAATCTCGGGCATGCCGAACTTTGCCGTTTCGGTGCTGATCACCAAGTCGTGGCCATTGATTAAAGCGAGTCCGCCGCCGAGACACCAGCCGCGCACTTTGGCAACGGTGACTTGTGGGAGCTTGCGCATGATGTCGACGATTTCAGCGACGCCGCCGAAGCCGCGGGTGCGGCGGCGATTATCTTGCCCGCGCATGTCGTAGAGATCGCGGCCGGAAGAGTAAGAATCGCCTGCGCCGGCGGTGACGATGCAGCGAATTTGATCATTTTCGGCGAGGGAGCGCAGGAGACTCGACAGTTCGGCGAGCAAGACGATGCTCAGCGCGTTTTTCTTTTCGGGGCGGCTGAGCGTTAGCCAGGCGATGCCTGCGTTTTCGTCGATGTTGGCGTTGATGAGTTTGGTATCCGACATTTTAATTCTCCGTTGGTTTAGTTTCGTTCAAAGGTTCAAAAGTTCAAGGTTCAATGTCAAGTTACGTCGCGATACGCAGTGACGAAGGCGCAAGCAGCCGTGGCGGCGAGATTAGAATCGATAGAAAGACCGCGCGTTGTCGGCGAGAATCTTTTGCTTGGTCTTGTCAGAAATGTCCTTGCGCCGGACGACTTGGCTCACGCTGTGCGGCCATTCCATGTCCCAATGCGGGTAGTCGGATGCGTACATCATGCAGTCGTCGCCGAACTGTTCGATAACCAGTGCTAGCGCAGACTCTTCGCCTTCGCAGGTGAAGTAGCAGCGATGATCCTTGATGTATTCGCTCGGCAGCAGCTTGAGCGGCTCCATCTCGGATTTGCGCAGTAAATATTTTTCGTCGAAGCGCTCCATCCAGTAGGGTAAGAAGCCGACGCCGGCTTCGAGAAAGCCGACTTTGAGTTTCGGAAAACGGTCGAGCACGCCGTTGGAGATCACCGACACGATCGACAGCATCTGCTCGAACGGATGCGACGTCATGTGCACGCCGATATATTTGTGAAAGCGCGTGTTGCCGACCGCAACCTGCGCGGTGGCGTGAAAGCCGACCGGCACGCCGAGTTCCTGCGCTTCGGCGTAGATCGGATCGAACTGCGGTTGGCCAAGATCCAAGCCTTGCTGGACATAAGTCGGCATCATCACGCCGACGGCGCCCTTCTCGGTCACCGCGCGGCGGACTTCCTTGACCGCTTCCAACACGACTTGCGGCGCGATGACCGCGGCATATTTGATCCGATTACCGCTGCGCTTACAGAAATCGCAAGCCCAATCGTTGTACGCCTTGGCCAACTCAACGGCGAGATCGAGCTCGCGCACCAGGCCGATGGCGAGCGCATTGCTTGGATAGGCGACGGCGTCACCGATTTTTTCCACGTCGAGGTCTTTGCAGTATTCGTCAGCATTGGTCGGCTTGCGACCGGTCGTGCCGTTTAAAAAAATATCCCAGCCAAAGGATGGAAAGTAAGGACCGCTGCGGGCGCGATATTTCTCCGGCAAATAATTTTTGTATGCCGGCTCGTCCAAGTGATGGGCGTCGGCGTCGATGATCGTAAATTCCACTATCGAACCTCCGAGTGAAATTGGTTCCTAACGATTGAACCTTGAACTTTTGAACGGTTGAACGAACGGCGTTGTTCAAGGTTCAAAAGTTCAAAGGTCAATCGGAGCCAGCGATTGCAACTAGTCTTGCAGCCCGTAACGCTGCGCGATGTTAAGAAAGACCGAGCCGACGAACACGGTGCCGATCGTGATAATCAGACTGAAAGCGGCCAGTTCGCCGACGTGGCCGTTGTCCCACAGCTCCCAGATCGTCACCGCCACCACCTGCGAACCCGGTGAATAAAGCAGCAGCGCGATCGATAGCTCTTTGAACGTGATCAGAAAAATATAGATCCAGCCGGCCAGCAACGCGGGCATGATCAGCGGCATGACGACGTGGCGGATCATCTGGAAGAAGGTAGCGCCGCTTGCCATGGCGCCTTCTTCAAGCTCTTTATGCAGGCTCAATAAGGCCGAATGGCTGAAGCGTATGCCGTACGGCAGATAGCGGGCGGTGAACGCTAAAACCAAAATCCAGATCGTCCCATAAACCGGGATGGGCAGGATCAAGTACATTTTCAAGATCGCGATGCCCATGACGATGCCGGGAAACACCAGAGGCAGCATCGACATTTGGTCGAGTAACCAGCGTCCCTTGATCGATGCGCGCACGATCAGCCAGGCGGCGAAAAAAGTGATGACGACGGCCACCGTCGCCGACGAGACGCTCACGGTCATGCTGTTCAATACTGAGCGAATCACACCGCTGTCGTTAAACGCCGTGACGTAGTTGTTGAGCGTTAGCAGGGAAAGTGCCTTGCGCGACGGCACCTGGGCAAAAGGCAGAAAGGACGACCAGGCGATGGCGACGATCGGCAAAAATTGCAGCAGCGGCAAAACCAGCATCAGCAAACCGCCAAACCAGCGCCATTTGCGGAGCGCGATTCGGTTGGGCCGGAAGTTTTTGCCGCTGATGGTGGTGAATTTATAGGTTTTGCTCGTGATGCGATAATACGGAATCAACCCCAACGCTACTAGCACGATGAGAATGATCGAGTAGGCGCTGGCCTCGCCATATTTCGGAATCAGCCCGCCTTTAATCTGTAGGTAGATTTTGGTGGTGAGCACTTCGACGCCGGCAGGAATGCCGATCAGCGCGGGAATTTCAAAAGCTTCCAGCGATCGAATCATGGTCAAAATCATCACCGCCAATACACTGGGAACCGCCAGCGGAAAAGTCACGCGCTGGAAGACTTGCCAACCACTGCTGCCGGCTGTGGTCGCCGCTTCTTCCAATGACGGATCCATGGAGCGGAACGGGGTCGACATGAGTAGAAAGACGATGGGGATCCAAAGAAAACTTTCGACTAGCACCATGCCGCTCATGGAAAAAATATTAAAGAAAGGTTGTCCGATGAGCGCCATTCCGACGGC
>WNGI01000755.1_pt1 | contig 25403 bp, 27 predicted proteins | sample 5400621 | NCBI WGS metagenome assembly WNGI01 (sample SAMN13153374, study PRJNA577476) | soil metagenome | isolation source: 20 cm soil or saprolite under Garry oak tree replicate 1 | place: USA:California | collected 2016-06-15 | reverse complement strand
AGCGCGGTCTTCTTGGCGTTCGGGTCCATCGGCTCCTCCTCGGGGCATATACTATCGCTCTCGACCAGGAGGCAACCATGCCGCTGACAGAGCTGAATCACTACTTCGTGCGGGCCAACGACCTCGAGCAGACGAAGAAGTTCTACTGCGACGTGCTGGGCTTCGAGGTGATGCCGCGGCCGACCTTCCCCTTCCCCGGATACTGGCTCGGGGTGAACGGCAAGATCCAGGTCCACATGGGCCAGGACGGGATCGACCACGCCGACCTCTATTACCTCGGGACGCCCAAGGGCGCCGTGACCGACCATGCCGGCGTCGTCGACCACATCGCGTTCGTGGCGACCGAGCCCGGTGGCTTCATCCGGCGGTTCAAGGAGCGCGGGGTCGACTTCCAGCCGCGCTCACTCCCCGAGTTCGACCTCTACCAGATCTTCGTCAAGGACCCGAACGGCCTCACCATCGAGCTGAACTTCTTCGGGCTCAAGGACGTGAAGGACTGGGGCGGTGAGAATTACTCGAAGATGCCGCAGGTGGCCGGGATGAGGGCGTGACGAGGCCTCCGAGCTTCACCGACGTGACGTACGACGAGGCGATGGCGCGAGCCCGCGCCCTCGTCCCCGTCCTGCGCGAGCGGGCCGACGGCGCGGAGGTCGGGCGCGAGATGCAGAAGGAAACGCTCGAGGATCTGCACCGCACCGGGCTGCTCCGCTTTCACCAGCCGAAGCGCTGGGGTGGGATGGAGCTCCCGTTCGAGGCGATCTTCGATCTCCCCGCCGAGATCGGCCGCGGCTGCGCCTCGACCGCCTGGAACGTCGCCAACCTCGGCATTCACCACTGGATGCTCGCGCTCTACGACGAGCGCGCTCAGGAGGAGGTCTGGGGCAAGAATCCGGAATCCCTGATCGCGTCCGGCATCGCCTACCCGCAGGGGCGCGGGCGCCGCGTCGACGGGGGCTTCGTCGTGAGCGGCTTCTGGAACTTCTCGAGCGGGGTGGACGTGTCCGACTGGAACATGCTGGCCGTCATGGTTCGCGACGGCGAGCGCGTCGTCGATCACCGGATGTGTCTCGTCCCGCGCGGCGAGTACGAGGTCGTGGACGACTGGCACGTGCTGGGCATGCGCAGCACCGGATCGAAGTCGGTGAAAACCAGCGAGCTCTTCGTCCCCGAGCACCGCGCGCTCTCCATGTACCTGGCGCGCGGCGGCAACGAATTCCCAGGCGCACGCGTCACCACGAACCCCCTGTTCCGCGTGCCGCTCTCGGCGCTGGGCTCGCACTGTCTGGCCGGCGCCGGCGTCGGCAACGCCCAGGCCGCGCTCGAGCTGACGATCGATGCGATCAAGGAGCGCAGCACCAACTACACCGGAATGCGCATGCGCGATTTCCAGGCCGTGCAGCTTCGCGTCGCTCGCGCCGGAGCGATGCTGGACGCCGCGCGTCTCGTGATCCGGACGGATTGCGTCGATGCCGCGCGCATCGCCCACGAGGGTCGCGCGCCCACGCTCGAGGAGAAGCTGCGCTTCAAGCGCAACGTCGCCTACGCGATGGAGCGCTGCACCGAGGCCGTCGACACGCTGCACGCGCTGGCCGGCGCCAACGGCATCTACGATCGCTATCCCATCCAGCGCCTCTTCCGCGATCAGCACGCCCTCGCCGCCCACATCGGGTTCAGCTGGGACACCCAGGGCGGGCCGTGGGCACTGGTCGCGCTCGGTGGAGAGTTCGCCAGCCCGACGATGTGAGCACCTGGTGGCGTATCATCAAGTCCACAATTGACCGCTCGGTACAGAGGATTGATAGTGCGCTCCGGCATGGGCGAGGTTCGCGTGAAAGCCAAGCTGACGAACGCCGTCGATGAGGCGATGGTCCGGCGTGGACTGCTGAAGCCCGAGGAGGTCCGAACCTACGAGGCTGTTGCCCTCGTGGACACCGGAGCGGTTCGCACGATCTTGCCTCCCCACGTCGTCGCTCGCCTCGGCCTTGCCGCTCGCGGCCAACGGATGGCCGAGTATGCCGACGGACGTAAGGAAGCCGTGAGCGTCACGGAGCCCCTCGTGCTCGAGCTCGAGGGTCGAGACACGCTCGATGAAGCGCTCGTTCTGGGTGACGAAGTGCTCATCGGGCAAACGGTGCTCGAGAAGCTGGACCTGTTCGTCGATTGTCAGCGTCGGCGGCTCGTGGCGAATCCAGCTCACCCGGACCAGCCGGTCACGAAAGTGAAGTAGGGCGTCCGAGAAGAGGGAAGCGATGAAAGCCATTCGCGCTCACCAGTTCGGCCCCTCGCACGTGCTCCAACTCGACGAGGTGCCTACTCCGAAGCCGGGCACGGGTGAGGTTCTCGTGCAGATCAAAGCCTCCGGGGTGAACCCCGCCGACACCTACGTGCGCTCGGGGAGCTATGCACTGCTTCCCACGCCCCCCTACGTGCCGGGCGGGGAAGGCGCCGGCGTCATCGTCGAACTCGGCTCAGGTGTGCGAGGGTGGAAGACCGGCGACCGCGTCTACGTGACAGGCACGATCAATGGGCCTCTGCAGGGGACGTGTGCGGAACTGGCCGTCTGCGGGGCGTCCCAGATCCAGCCGCTTCCCGAGCGCAACTCATTCGCTCAAGGCGCCGCCGTCCACGTGGCGTACGCGACGGCCTATCGCTCCCTGTTCCAGCGCGCGGAAGCACGCCCGGGTGAGTGGGTTCTCGTTCACGGTGCCAGCGGCGGGGTCGGCATCGCGTGTGTTCAGCTCGCTCGGTCCCACGGACTTCGCGTCATCGGCACCGCGGGCTCGGAGCGGGGCCGCCGGCTCGTGGTCGCCGAGGGTGCACATCACGTGCTCGATCACTCGAAGGCCAACTATCTCGACGAGATCAAGGCGATCACTGAGGGCCACGGGGTCGACCTCGTGATGGAGATGCTGGCCAACGTCAACCTCGATCGTGACCTTGGCGTGCTCGCCCTCCGCGGCCGGATCGTGGTCATCGGGAACCGCGGCAACGTGGAGATCAACGCGCGCCAAGCGATGGTGCGCGACGCGGCCATCCTCGGCATGGTGCTGTGGAACACGCCGGAGCCTGAGATGGCCGCCATCCAGGCGGCGCTCGGCGCTGGCCTGGCCAATGGAAGCTTGCGTCCGGTCGTGGCCCAGGAGATTCCGCTGAAGGAGGCGGCTCGCGCCCACGAGGTCGTGATGTCCTCGGGCGCCCACGGCAAGATCGTCCTCGTACCCTGACACCGAGAAACCCGCTCAACGAAAGCGTCCGGGTCGGGCTCACATCCGCTACTGGAGCTCTCGCGCCGAGGCCGTGCGCTCGCGCGGGCGCCAGCGCAGCACGTAGCGCTCCAGCCGGTTCAGCACGCCGTTGAAGAGCATCACGCAGACCATGAGGACGAGAATTCCGCTGACGGCGGCCGTCGTGTCGAACTGGTTCGTACTGAACTGGATCATGTAGCCGAGCCCGCGCGAGGCGGCCATGAACTCGCCGATGATGGCGCCGATCAGCGAGAACGGCACGCCGACCTTGAGCGCCGAGACGATCCACGGCGCGGCGGCGGGCAGGCTCACCTTGAAGAAGATCTGGCGCTCGCTCGCACCCATGACCCGCGCGATCTCCTGGTAGGCCGGCTCCACCGCGCGCAGCCCGGAGAACGTCCCGTAGAACGTCAAAAAGAACGTCAGCGTGCTGGCCAGCACGATCTTCGACAGCTCGCCGATCCCGAACCAGATGATGAAGAGCGGGGCCAAAGCCACCCGCGGGATGCCGTTGGCGGCCACGATGAACGGATCGAGCACCCTGGCGACGAACTCGAGCCGCGACAGCGCCACGCCCACGGCGATGCCTGCCACACTTCCGAGCACGAACCCGAGAAACGTCTCGCGCAGCGTGACGAGCAGGTGGCCGAAGAGCGTCCCCTCCCGCACCCACTCGATCAGGTGACGCGCGATGCGCAGCGGGCTCGAGAACCAGAACGGATCGATGACGCGTCCGGCCGCGGCCTCCCACAGCACCAGGACGGCGAGCCCGAAGCCCAGCCGCCACGCGAGCAGCCGGAGCCTCACGCGGGCGCTCTCCTGACCTCGGCCTCGAGATCGTCCCACAGCGTGTCGTAGGTCTGGCGAAAGCGCTCGTCGTCGTGGAGGTGAAAGAGGTCGCGCGGGCGCTCGAGCGGTACCGGGCAGATGCGCTTGACCGTGCCGGGCCGCGCCGTCATCACCACGACGCGGTCGGCGAGAGCGACCGCCTCGCCCAGGTCGTGAGTGATGAAGACGATCGTCTTGCGCGCTCCATCCCACAGCTTGAGGAGCTGATCCTGCAAGAGCAGTCGCGTCTGGGCGTCGAGCGGGCCGAACGGCTCGTCCATCAGGATGACCTCGGGGTCGTACACGAGCGTGCGGATGATGTTCGCGCGCTGGCGCATCCCCCCCGACAGCTCGTATGGATAGTGATCCTCGAAGCCGACGAGGCCCACGCGCTCGATGAGGGCGGCCGCGCGGGCGCGCCGCTCGCCCCTCGCGACGCCATGGATCTCCAGCGGGAACTCCACGTTCTCGCGCAGGGTCCGCCACGGATAGAGGTTGTCGGCCTGGGTCACGTAGCCGATCTCGGTGTTGACGCCCGTCAAGCGCGCGCCCTTGTAGAGCACGCTGCCCCGCGACGGCGCGAGCAGCCCGCACACGATGTTGAGCAGCGTCGACTTGCCGCAGCCGCTGGGGCCGACGACGGTCAGGAACTCGCCGGCGCTCACGTCGAGGCTCACGCCCGCCATCGCCTGGATCGTCTTGCCGCGCGTGATGAAGTCGCGCGAGACATCACTCAGCGAGAGCATTGTCATGGCGCGCCTCCGCTGGTATAGAAACGCCGAGACAGCGACAAATCAATGATCTCTTCGCGGCGGCTCATCTGGACGGCGGCCCTGCTCGTCTTCGCGGCGTGCCGCGTGCTGCCACCCGCCGCCGGCCTCGATCGGGCCGGACAGACCGTCCTCGGCATCGCCGCCGCGATGGCGCTCCTGTGGGCGCTCGACGCCGCGCCGCTCGGCGTGACGTCGCTGCTCGCGCTCGTCCTGCTCGGCACGGTGCCCGGCTTGCGGCCCACGCAGGTCTTCGGCGGCTTCGCGTTTCCCGTCGTCTTCTTCCTGATCGGCGGCGTGGCCATCGCCATCGCGGTCGAGCGCACGGGCCTGGCCACGCGCGTCGCACGCCAGCTCCTGGCCGGAGCGCGCGGCCGACCGGGAAGACTCTACGCCCAGCTCCTGGTCAGCCTCCCGGCCATGGCGGTGTTCCTGCCGTCGGCGATCACTCGCAATGCGATCCTCATCCCCGCCTATCGCGAGTCACTCGACGCGATGGGCTTGAGGCCGACCGACGGGCGGGCCCGCGCGGTCATGCTCACGCTGGGCGTCCTGAACCCGCTCGCCTCCTCGGCGCTGCTCACCGGCGGCATCGCGTCGATGACGGCCGCCTCGCTGCTCGGCGGCTTCTCGTGGCTGCGCTGGTTCGTGCTGATGGCGGTGCCGTACTACGCGTTGCTCACGCTCGGCGCGATCGCGCTGTGGCTGACCTCACGCGCGGCGGGCCTCGAGCACCGTCCCGTCGCCGAGCGCGCGGTCCACACGCCACTCACCGGCCCCGAGCGTCGCACGCTGGTGGTTCTCCTGCTCACGACCACGCTCTGGCTCACCGATGCCTGGCACGGCTTGAACCCGTCGATTCCTGCGTTGCTGGCGGCGCTCCTGCTCGTCGCGCCGGGCATCGGCGTCTTCGGGTGGAAAGACCTCGAGGCGCGCCTGTCGTGGGAGCTCATCCTGACGGTGGGAGCATCGCTGTCGCTGGCCAGCGCGCTGACCTCGACCACCGCAGCGCCGTGGCTCGGAAGTCTCCTCACCGGCACGGTGACGGAGCTTCAAACGAGTCCCCTCGCCCTCGTGGGCGCGCTGATCGTCATCGTCACGGTGGTGCACCTCGGCATCACCAACCTGGCGGCGTGCCTGGCGCTGTTGCTCCCGATCGTCACCACGACGACGGCGGCGGCCGGACTGAATCCACTGGCGATCGGCCTCATCGTCACCGTGGTCGTGGACGCCGTCATCCTCTATCCCGTCCAGACGGCGACGAATCTCATCGCGTACCAGACGGGCTACTTCACGACCGCCGACGTTCGCCGCTTCGGCTTCGTGATGCTGGGGCTCACGCTGGTGGTGATCCTCGGCGTCGCCATCCCCTACTGGAAGCTGATCGGCCTTCCGCTCGTCGCGACTCGCTGAGCGCGACGAGCGCGGCGAGCCTCATCCCGTCCAGCCCGGCGGCTCGATCGGGATCCACGGCCGCGACAGGTTCAAATCGTCGACGATGGCGTTGGCGGCGTTGTAGGCGGGCGCACCGTTGACGCCGCCACCGTGGCTCGACGAGCCGCACAGGTACAGTCCCTCGATGGGCGTGCGGTTTCCGGCCAGGAGCGGATGCGGCCGATTGATCCCGAGCTGGGAGGGAACGTACGCGCCCATGCGGACCGCGCCACGGACCATCGTGCGATTGCGCCGCTCGACGTCGAGCGGCGTGAAGAGGTACGTCGCGAGGACGTTCTCGTCCGTCAGGTTCGGCGCGTACTGGCGCCACACGTCGAGGAGCTGCGCCGTGTACTCCTTCCGCCGGCGGTCCCAGCCTTCGGGGCCGTCGGGCAGGGCGTAGGGCGCGAACGGCCACCAGAATGCCGAGTGCTTGCCGGCCGGGGCGTAGCCCGGATCGAAGCGCGTGTTGCAGGCCCCGTTGCCCATCAGGTGATCGGGCAGCTCGTTGCGCCGGCACTGGTCGAAGCAGCGGATCACCTGCTCGGTGTCGTCCCAGCCCATGAACAGGTTGAACGCGCGGTCGATGTCGGGATCGAACTTCGCCGAGCTGTAGAGCGGCGGCTCGCTCAACGCGAGATGGATCGTGAGCAGGCTGTGGCTGCCCCAGTACCAGGCGTTGAGCTTGGTCCGGACCTCGTCGGGAAACGCGGACTCGCCGACCAGCTTCATCGTCGCCGGCGCGTCGATCGCGCTGGCCACGAAGCGCCGCGCCGCGAAGCGCCGGCCGTCGGCCAGCTCGACACCGACGGCGCGGCCGCTCTTCACCCGGATCTCACGCACCTCGGCGTCGGTCTCGACGTGCCCACCACGCGCCTCGATCAGGCGGGCGAGCGCCTGCGGCAGCGCCGAGGAGCCACCGACGGGCAGGGCCAGCCGTGTGATGTTGGCCATGGTGGAGGCGAAGAGCAGGCCGGTGCCCGGCTCGTTCTCCGCCGTCGTCACGTGCATGAAGAGCTTGAGGAAGCTCTTCACGCGATGATCCTCGAAGTGGCGATCCACCGCTTCGAAGAGGGAGAGCGGCGCGTGGCTGAGCAGATCGGCGCCTTGCGGGCCGGTCAGCCGCGCGCGCAGCTCGGCCGGGGCCAGCGGCGCGTTGTAGAGCAGCGACGTGAAGAGCGGCCGCATCGACTCCGTCCACGTCGCATGCAGGTGGCGGTAGGCCTCGGCGTCGTGGCGCGAGAAGCGGGCGAGCGAGGCGCACGTCCGCTCCACGTCCTTGTGGATGACGATGCAGGTGCCGTCGCGGAACGTCGCCCCCTGCTGGACGGGCGGCTCGACGTAGGAAAAGCCGAAGCGCCACAGCTCCAGGTCACGCAGGAACGGCGCGTTCTCGAGCCCGATGTAGAAGTTCGAGTGCAGGTTGAAGCGAAAGCCCGGGATGATCGGCTCGTCGGTCGTGCAGCCGCCGCCGATCCACGGGTTGCGTTCGAGGACGAGCGGCCGCTGCCCGGCCAGCACCATGTACGCGGCCAGCGTGAGGCCGTTGTGGCCGCCGCCGATCACGATGCCGTCGAACACCCCCGTCGTCATCGCTCGATCCCGAGGTGGCGGGCCATCAGATCCGGTTGCGCGTCCAGCTCGGCCGGAGTGCCCGCGCACGTCACGCGGCCGGTCGCGATCACGTACACGTAATCGGCCACCTCCATGGCCAGGCCGACGTTCTGCTCGACGAGCAGGATCGAATGGCCCTGGCTGCGGAGCCGCCGCATGATCGCGCCGAGCTGCTGCACGATGACCGGCGCCAGCCCTTCCGACGGCTCGTCCATCAAGATGAGATCGGGATTCGCCATCAGCGCGCGACCGATGGCCAGCATCTGCTGCTCGCCCCCCGACAGATTGCGGGCGCGCTGACCGAGGCGGTCACCGATCTGCGGGAATTCTCTCACCACCTCGCTCAAGCTCCATCGTTCTGCGCGACCCCGGCCACCCGGTCCGGTCCGGCCACCGAGCCCGGCCAGCGTGCTCTGCGGCATCTGGAGGTTCTCGCGCACGGTGAGCGAGGGAAACGTCCGCCGGCCCTGGGGAACCAGCGCGACGCCGAGCTGAGCGATCCGGTACGGAGGCAGCCCGACGACGTCGCTGCCGCGGAACGTGATGCGGCCACGGCGAGGCGGCGTGAGCCCCGCGACCGAGCGGATGAGCGTCGTCTTGCCCATCCCGTTGCGGCCGAGCAAAGCGACGATCGTCCCCGAGGCGACACGAAGCGACAGTCCCTGCAGCACGTAAGAATCGCCGTAGTAGGTGTGAATGTCCTCGATGGCGAGCAGATCCGCGGGGCGGGAATCAGCGGCGGCCAAGGTAGACCTCTCTGACCTCGGCGTTGCCTTGAATGACCTCGGGCGGGCCATCGAGCATGACCTTGCCCCGGTGCAACACGGTCACCTCGTCGGCCAGGCCCATCACCACGCTCATGTCGTGCTCGATCAGGATGACCGTCACGGCGCGTGGGATGTCGGCGATCAGCTCCGACACGCGCTGGCGCTCGGCCGGAGCGAGCCCGGCCGTTGGCTCGTCGAGCAGCAACACGCGCGGGCGGCTGGCCATCGCGAGCGCCAGCTCGAGCTGGCGCCGCTCGCCATAGGAGAGCGCGCGAACGACGACGTCGCGCCTGTGTGCGAGGCCGACCTTGTCCAGCTCGCCGAGCGCCTGCTCGCGCGTGTCGCTCAATCGGTCGACGGAGCGGTGCACCATCCACTTGAGCCGGCTCGTGCCGTGCACGGCGAGCGCGACGTTCTCGAGCACGGTGAGCCCGAGGAAGACGTTGCTGATCTGGTAGGTCCGGCCGACGCCGAGACGGGCTCGCCGGTACTCGGGCATCCGCGTGACGTCGGCGCCGAAGAGCAGGATGCGGCCACTCGTCGGCCGGAGCACGCCCGTCAGGCAGTTGAAGAACGTCGTCTTGCCCGCGCCGTTCGGACCGATGATGGCTCGGCGCTGGCCTGCCGGCACGCGCAGCGAAGCGCCGTCGACGGCGTGGACGCCGCCGAACGAGCGCGACAGCGCGACGGTCTCGATCGCCGGCGTCAGGGCCGCGTCTCCTCCGACGCGAGCTGGCTCGCCATCTCGAGCCGCCGACCCCGCCGGAACCGCTCGGTGACACCGAGCAGGCCGTGAGGCGCCCACAGCACGGTGGCGATGAACACGAGGCCCATCGCCGTCATCCACCACGCGACGAAGTACGCGCTGCCATAGCTCCGGATCAGGATGATGACGGCCGCGCCGAGAAACGGGCCGAGCACGGTGCCGGAGCCGCCGAGGATGACCATCAGGACGGCCTCGGCCGAGACGAGGAAGCCGGCCGCTGCCGGCGACACGAAGCGGTTCCAGTAGATATAAAGGACGCCGGCGAGCCCGGCCAAGGCGCCCGACAGCACGAACGCGGCGAGCTTGTGGGCGCCCACTCGATAGCCGAGAGCGCGCATGCGGCTCTCGCTCTCGCGGATGCCCCGCAGCGTCAGCCCGAAGGGCGAGCTGATCAGTTTCCGGTATCCGAGCGCGCAGGCCACGATCGTGGCCAGCACCAGGTAGTAGTAGTCGTCGAGCCGCTGGAACCGGAAGCCCGCGATCACGGGCGCCGGGACGTTGCTGACGCCGTTCTCACCACCCGTGAACGACGTCCATCGCATCGCCGCGCCCCACACGACGTTGCCGAGAGCGAGCGTGAGCAGGATGAAGTACACGTCGCCCGTACGAACGGCGAGGCCGAACACGACGGCGAGCAGCGTGGCAGCGACGAGTCCGCCCAGGACCGAGAGCACGAACCCCTGGCCGTGGCGGACCTCGAGGATCGCGGTGGCGTAGGCGCCCACCGCGAAGAACGCCGCGTGGCCCATCGGCAGGAGCCCGACGTGGCCGATCAAGAGATCCGCGCTGAGCGCGAAGAGGCCGAAGACCAGGATCTGGATGAGCAGGCTCGTCCAGAAGGTGTCGAGCACGCGCGGCGCCGCGAGCGCCACCACCGCGACGAGCACCCACGCGCTCGATGCGGCAACGCGCCGCCAGCTCAGCGGATTCCGGTTCATCGGCGCGGGCGCAATGTAGCACGCGCGCGCGCTGTGTGGTCTGACACCCGCCGCAGCTCTACGATGTGGACGCAGTCTGCCGACATGTCGCGTGGACAGGGTCAGGCGTCGACGCCAAGCAGCGGAAGTATCGCGGGCTGAAGGGCGCATCCGGCTGAGAAAAGGGCGCAGGTTGCCCGCGTAGCGGCGGTTCCTCAGCGTCTGCCCACCGCTCGATGCAGGCCGCGATGCGCGGCGCGAAATACTAAGGGGGAGTGGGCGGTTTCAGCGCCTGCTACTCCCCCTCTTCTGGCACCGCGCCCCGGCAAAAGTCGGGGCCTGTGGAAGGTTCCGAGTCGCCGCCGAGAGCTGTTACAACGCCCTCGACGGCGCCTCCGTCATCGGGTGGCGTTCCCTCCATGCGCCACCGTTTACCTCCGCGCGCTTCCGGCGTCAAGCCGCTGTGCGCCACAACCGCGTCACGCCTCACGACCGAACAAGCCGGTGGGGCGCACGAGCAGGAGGATGGCCATCGGGCCGAAGATCATGAAGTAGGAGAACTCGGGAAGGAGCCACCGGCCGTACGCATCGACGAGGCCGACGATCACGCTGCCGGCCATAGCGCCGCCCAGGCTCCCGAGGCCGCCGACGATGACGACCACGAGCGCGTAGGCGAGGATCTCCCACTCGGCGCCGGGATAGAGCGTGAGGAACGCGCCGCCGGCCACACCCGAGAGGCCGGCGAGAAACGCGGCGAGGCCGAACACCAGCGCGAACAACCGGTCGATGTTGACGCCGACCGCGTTCACCATCTCGCGGTCGTCCACGCCGGCGCGGATGATGGCGCCGAGCTGCGTGCGGTGGTAGAGCAGGCCGAGCGCCAGCGCGATCACGGCGCCGAAGACGATCAGCAGGAAGCGGTAGCGTGGATAGACGAGCCCTCCGGGCAGATCGATCGGGCCGCGCGCGAACTCGGGCTGGGGGATGCGCAGCGGGTTGCCTCCCCAGGTCAACAGGCACACGTCGGCGATGACGTAGGCGACGCCGACGGTGAGCAGCACCTGGCCGAGCACGTTGTCGCGGGTGCGCCGGATCAGGAACCGGTCGGTCGCCCAGCTCACGATGACGATGCCGACCCCGCCCGCGAGCAGGCCGAGCCAGAAATTTCCGGTGAGGCGAAGCACCGAGAGGCCGAGATACCCGCCGAGCAGGTAGAAGCCGCCGTGGGCGAGGTTCACCAGCCGCACGAGACCGAACGTGAGCGTGAAGCCGCTCGCCAGCAGGAACAGCAGCGCGCCCATGGACAGGCCGTTGAGCGCCTGGAGGATCCAGGGCGTCATCAACGGCGCGCGCGGATGGCGGCGAAGACCCGGGCCGGCGTAACCGGCAGCGCGGTGAGAGAGACGTCGAGATCTCGGAGGGCGTCGCAGACGGCGTTGGCGATGGCGCCGCTCAGCCCGGGATTGCCGCACTCGCCGAGGCCGCGCAGTCCGAGCGGATTCGTGTGCGCCGGCACCTCCTGATAGAAGGACTCGACGGGGGGCATGTGATCGGCCGCCGGCAGCGCGTAATCCATCAGCGATCCCGTGAGGAGCTGGCCCTCGGCGTCGTACTGGAGGCTCTCCAGCAGCGTGTTGCCGATGCCGAAGGCGACGCCACCGGTGAGCTGGCCGTCGATCAGGGCCGGGTTCACGGCGCGCCCGACGTCGGCGCCGACCACGATCCGGCGCAGGGTCACCAGGCCGGTCTCGATATCCACGTCAGCGACGACCGCCACCGCGCAGCCGGCGTACGTGACCTTCGGGACGTTGAACGACGCGCCCACGGCGAGCCGGCGCTCGGCGGCGAGCGCACCCAGCGTGACCTCACGGCCGCGCGCGGTCAGCACGCCGGCGCCGTACTTGATCTCGTCCTCGGCAACGGCGAGCCGCGTCGCCGCACGACGACGCGCTTCGGACAGCAGCTTGGCCGCCGCCATGTGGGCGGCGTTGCCGGCCGTGACGGTGCCGCGCGAGCCGTACGTGCCGACGCCGCTCTCGACGGCGGCGGTGTCGGCGTGCCTCACGTCGAAGCGCCCGGCGGGAAGACCAAGCGCGTCGCCGACGATCTGGGCCAGCACGGTCTCGAGGCCCGGGCCCATCGAGGCGGCGCCGGTGTCCACGGTGATGCGGCCATTGGCGTGGGCCTCGAGCTGGGCGGTCTCGAACGGCCCGAGCCCGGTCTTCTCGACGTAGACCGCGAGCCCGATTCCGCGGCGCACGCCCTGGGCCGCGAGCCGCTGCTGCTCAGCGCGCGCTCCCGCGTAATCGAGGCGCGTCAGCAGCGTGTCGAGCAGCCCGGGGAAATCGCCGGAGTCGTACACGGTGTTGACGCCGAACGACACGGTGCCGATGTCGTACGGCATCTCGTCGGCGCGGATCAGGTTGCGCTTTCTGATCTCGGCGGCGTCGATGCCGAGGCGGACCGCCGCCGCGTCGAGCAACCGCTCGCGTACGAAGTTGCACTCCGGGCGGCCGGGCGAGCGCAGCGTGCCCACCGGCGTCTTGTTGGTCACGACGCTCCAGAGATCGCACGAATAGTGCGGGACGCGATACGGCCCGGGCAGGAGCGCGGCGCCGAATTCCGCGGGCACGAGCCCGGCCGTGCGCACGTAAGCGCCGATGTCGGCGTGGATGATGCTGCGGATGGCCACGATGCGCCCGTCGCGATCGAAGCCGATCTCGACGGCGTTGGTCAGCTCGCGGGCGTGGTTCGTCGCCAGCAAGCTCTCGCTCCGGTCCTCGATGAAGCGTACGGGCCGGCCGAGCTGGAGGGCCGCCAGCGGAATCAGGATGTCCTCGGGATAGAGCTCTCCGCGCACACCGAATCCGCCGCCGACGTCGACTTCCGTCAGGCGGAGCCCCCCCACCGGCAGCTCGAAGATCGGCGCCAGGATGGAGCGGTTGATGTGAATGCACTTGGTCGATCCGAGCAGGTGCAGCTCGCCGCCGGTGACCGCCGGCGGCACCGCCACCAGGCCCCGCGTCTCGAGCGCGCACGCGGTTTGCCGCGGATACGTGAAGCGCTCGCGGATCACGAGCGGCGCCTCACCGATGGCGCGGTCCGCGTCACCGACGCGCATGCGAATCACCGCGACGTTGTTCGAATCGGTGTTGGCAAACAGCCGGGGCGCGCCGGGCGCCAGCGCCGCCTCCACTGTCGCGCACACGGGCAGCGGTTCGTACGCCACATCGATCAGAGCGAGAGCGTCGACCGCGACGTAGCGGTCCTCCGCGATCACGAGCGCGATCGGCTCGCCGGCGTAGCGCACGATGCCGCGCGCGATAGCCGGCTGTAAATAGCGGGCGGTGCCGTCGGGGGCCGGAACGCGATGCGGGATCACCGCCTTGTCGGGAACGTCCGCGGCGGTGAGAACGGCGCGAACACCGGGCAGCGCGAGCGCACGACGGGCGTCGATCCGGCCGACGCGCGCGTGGGCGTGGCGCGAGCGGAGCACGGCCGCCTCCAGCATCCCGGGCACGCGGACGTCGGCCACGAAGCGGCCGGCCCCGGAGGCGAGGCGCTCGCCTCCGACGCGCGGCTCGGCGGATCCGATCATCGGATCAGCGCTGGTAGGGGCCCCGCGCCATGTACTCCTGGGGCGACCACGTCCAGAACTGCGAGACGTTCTCGTAGGTCTTGATGGGCACGTTGACCTTCACCTCGCCCAGCGTCGGGTGCTTCATCTTCACGACCTTGGAGATGTAGACGTTCTGGACGGGGTTGTCGTACTCGTCGAGGCGAATCGGCCCGCGCGGCGCCGTGAACTTCGCCTTCCTCACCGCGGCGAGGAACGCCTCGCGGTCCTCGACCTTCCCCTGGATCGACTCGGCGGCGACCTTCGCCCACAGCGCGCTGGTGTACGTCGCCTCGGCGAAGTAGGCCGGAATGTACTTGTAGCGCTTCACGAAGGCGTCGATGAACGCCTTCATCTCCGGCGTCTCCAGTCCTTCCGCATAGTGGAGCGAGTGACCGATGAGCCCGACCGCGCGCTCGCTCGCCTCGGAGAGCACGTCGGCGAGCAGCCAGTAGTTGCCGTGGATCTTGTATTTGCGGTCGTATCCGAAGTCGTACCACTGCTCGAGCAGACGCAACCGATCGGTGCCCACCACCGTCGGCAGCACGCAGTCGGTGTCCTGCGGAATACCGCCCAGGATCGGGCCATAATCCGTCGTGCCGATCGGCGACCAGAAGATCTTCGCGACCTTCCCGCCTGCCTGCTTGAACGTCGCCACGGCGCCCAGCGTGTTCTCGTGGCCGAACGTGTAGTCCTGGCCGATGAACGTCGCGTTGCGGCAGCCGAGATCGGTGTAGGCGTACGCGCCGAACGGGTGCGAGGTCTGGCTGGCCGAGAACCCGGTCCGGATCACCGAGGGCACGCGCTTCCACTTCGTCAGCTCGTCGGCGCCGGCGATGGAGACGAGCACGGGCACGCCCGTCTCACGGCTCACCTGGGCAACGGCGGGGCCTTCGTGGCCGCACAGCGGGCCGATGATGAAGTGCACCTTCTCGGCGTGCACGAGCCTGCGGGCGTGCGTGATCGCGTTGTCAGGGTTGCAACCGGTGTCGGCCACCAGCACCTTCACGGGCCGGCCCGCCATCTTGTACCCTTGCTGCTCCCAGAAGAGCTCGTGACCCCGCACGGAGTCGACGCCGGACTTCGCAATCGGCCCCGTGAGTGGCGCGAGCAGGCCGATGCGGATCTCGGACGGCGCTTGAGAGAATCCGCGCTCGGCACCCGACACCAGCACGGCGAGGATCGTGAGCGCTACCACGACGGCCGATCGGAAGGTCATCGCGCGCCTCCTGGGCGTAGAATGCGGCAGACGTTATCAGCGCGCTCGAAGGCAAGTCAACCACCGAGGAGACGGCATGGCGCGGCTCGAGCTTCCGCGAACCGAGAAGCACAACCGCTGGAACCGCGACCTGCCGCCGCGGGCCCATGCCGCCGACGGTGACGTGATCGTGTTCCACACGACGAGCGCCGACGACGACCAGATCGATCCCGAGCGTCCCACGTTCGTCGGCTACGACCGGACGCGCGTGCATCCCCTCACCGGGCCGGTGTACGTGCGCGACGCCGAGCCTGGCGACGTCCTGGACGTCGAAGTGCTGGACGTCGAGACGGGCGAGTGGGGCTGGCAGATGCTCACCCGGCACCTCGCCTATCTCCGCGACTTCGTCGAGAAGGAGACGATCATCATCTCGCGCATCGACCGGGCGCGCGGCGTGGCCCGCTATCCGTCGGGCGCGGAAGTTCCGCTGGCGCCGATGCCGGGGATCATCGGCGTGGCGCCGGCCGCGCACGGCGAGTTCCGCACGATTCCGCCCGGGCCCCACGCCGGCAACATCGACGTGCGCGAAGTCCGGCCCGGCGTCTCGCTGCGCATCCCGGTCTTCGTTCCGGGCGCGCTCCTCTCGGTCGGTGACGTCCACGCCGCTCAGGGTGACGGCGAGGTCTGCCTGAACGGCATCGAGACACGCGGCCGCGTGGAGACGCGCATTCATCTCCGGAAGCGGCAGGTGCAGGATCGTCCGCATCTCAAGACACCGACGCACTACGGCCTGCTCGGCACCGGCACGACCGTCGACGAGGCGTGCCGGGACGCGTTGAGCGCGGCCGTCGTCTGGCTGGCCACGGCCGCCGGCATCTCACGCGAAGAGGCCTACGCGCTCTGCAGCGCGACCGCGGATCTCCGCATCAACCAGCTCGTGAACGGCGACGCGCTGGGCACGCGGCTGATGATCCCCCGCTCGCTGCTCCAGTCGCTCGGCGTGGAGGTATAGCGATGTACGAGGTCTATGCGCTCAAGTACGGCGAGCGGGACACTACCACCTGTCAGTTCTTCCATCGAGAAGCCACCCACGACAAGCTCACGCTGCACTATTTCGTGTGGCTCATCCTCGGCGGCCCCAAGCCGATCCTGGTCGACACCGGCTTCAAGGAGGACGACGCGCGGGCGCGCGGGATCCGCAATTACGTGAGCCCGGCCACGGTGGTCGAGCGGGTGGGCGTCAAGGCCTACGAGATCCCGACGGCGCTCATCACGCACCTGCACTACGACCACTGGGCCGGTCACAGCCTCTTTCCCGGCGCCGAGTTCTGGGTTCAGCAGGACGAGGTCTCGTTCTGGACGGGGCCGTGGGCGCGCTACGCCGCGTTCAGCCAGTCGGCCAACGTGCCGACGCTGGCCGATCTCGTCACGCTGAACTACGCCAACCGCATGCGCATCGTCAACGGGGATCGCGAGATCGCGCCCGGCATCCGGGTCTATCGCGTCGGCGGTCACACGGCGGGGCTCCAGATCGTCACGGTGGAGACGTCGCGCGGGACGGTCGTGCTGACGTCCGACGCCTCGCACTTTTACCGGAACGTCGAGACCCGTCAGCCGGTTCAGATCATAACGAGCCTGCCCGAGATGCTGGGCGCCTTCGAGACGATCGACCGGCTGGCCGGCCCAGGACGGCTGATCGTGGCCGGTCACGATCCTCTGGTCGCCGACCGGTTCAAGCCCATGGAAGCGGGCGTCATCAAGATCGCATAGGAGATTCGACATGAGCGTGAGGCTGATTGGGTGGGCCATGCTCGTTTTCGCCTGGACGAGCGTCGTCGAGGCCGCCGAGATCAAGGTGCTCAGCGCGGGCGCCGTGAAGGCGGTCATCGTCAACGTGGGCGACCAGTTCGAGAAGGAATCGGGGCACAAGCTCAGCGCGAGCTTCGGGACCGTCGGTGTCACGCGCCAGAAGCTGGCCGCCGAGCCGGCCGACGTCGTGATCATGACCGACGTCGCGATCGACGAGGCGATCCGCCAGGGATCGGTGGTGGCGGGGACGCGCAACGACATCGCGCGGGCCGGCGTCGGCGTCGGCGTGAAGGAGGGCGCGCCCAAGCCCGATATCTCGACGCCCGAGGCCTTCAAGCAGACGCTGCTGGCGGCGAAATCGCTCGTCTACGTCGATCCGGCGCAGGGCGCGACGAGCGGCATCCACTTCGCGTCGGTGCTCCAGAGGCTCGGCATCGCCGACGCCGTGAAGAGCAAGACGATCCTGTGGCCGGGCGGCTACGCGGCGGAAGCCGTCGTGAAGGGCCAGGCCGAGATCGTCGTGCACCAGATCAGCGAGATCCTTCCCGTCAAGGGCGTGACGCTGGTCGGCCCGCTGCCCGGGGACCTCCAGAAGATCACGATCTACTCGGCCGGCATCGCTCAGAAGAGCGAGCAGCCCGACGCCGCGCGCGCGTTCATCAGCTACCTGGTCAGCGAGCCGGTGAAGGCAAAGTTCGCCCAGGCCGGCCTCGACTACCGCGAGTGACGACCATGGCGACCGGCCATCGCGCGGAAGGAGCGGCCGGCCAGCATGAAGTCGGACGAGGCGCTCGTCTGCACCAGCGCCACTTCGTGGACGCCGCGCTCTTGCAGCGCGCGGTGGCGGCGTTCGGCGAGGCGGGCGTGATGGACCTCGTCGGGGTGAGCAGCTGCTACACGCTAGTCTCGATGGTCCTGAAGTGGCCGAAGTCCCGCTGCCGGGGGGAGTGGCGTCGACCGTGGTGAGCTGACGTCAGCCGCGCCGTCGCTACAGAAATTCCTACACCCCCTTCCTCTTCCTCCTACATCCACGCGGGACCAGATTCTGATTGTCCACAGATACCCGCAGTGGACAATCGCCGCGCAACAGCCTCGGGCCGGCAGCGTCGCAACGATTGGAGATGGAGGGAAGCGATGCGGAACGTCTTCGGTCGCGGGAGACCACTGAGGCGCGTGTCGATCGCCGTGCTGGCGGGGCTGATCGCCGTCGGACCCGGCGGCGCTGTCGGTCACACCGCCAAGGGCCCGACCGCCAGCCCGAGTCCCGCGGATGACGTGCGACAGCTCGGCCCCCGCGTGGAGCCCGACCAGCGCTGGCTGGTCGCGCCCGACTTCACGTTCACCGTCGGGCCGAGCCTCCATTCGTTGCGTGACTACCGCGGCGAGCGCATGGTCCTTCTCGTCCTGTACACCGTGCCCGAGTCCCGGCCGAGGCTCAGAGATCTGGCTCTCGGCGGCGATGCGCTCGACCTCCAGGATCTCGAGATCATCTTCGCCCCGACCGACGCCGATCCCGGCGCGATTCGTCGCCTCGGTCCCGAGCCTCGGCTGCTGTTCCCGGTGGTCACCGGTGGCGCAGCGGACATCGTGCAGGCCTCTCAGGGCTACCTCCGCGCGTGATGGACGTTCGAGAGCGGCGCGACCCGGCCGATTTCCGAGCTCCAGGCCGAGGTCCTCTAGCTTCGGGACGAGACAGCGTACCCGCCCGCGGCGGAGCACGTGTATGCAGGTCGGCGACGAGGTCGAGTTCACCGTGCGCGGACGCCCCCCGCGCGTCGCCATCACCGCGATGGAGAAGATCTCGCCGGACGAGTCGCCGACTACGCGCTAGGCGGCGTCGAACACCTTGCGGGCGATGCGGCCCGCGGTCATGGCCGCCGGCCAGCCCGCGTAGAACGCCAGGTGCGTGATCACCTCGCCGATCTCGTCGCGGGTGACGCCGTTGCCGAGCGCGCGCTCGAGATGACCGGGGAGCTGGTCGCTGCGCCCGAGCGCGAGCAGCGTGGCGACGGTGATGAGGCTGCGGTCGCGCTTGCTGAGGCCGGGGCGCTCCCAGACGTCACCGTAGAGCACTTTTTCGCTCAGCTCGATGAGCTTCGGCGCGACGGTGCGGACCTCGTTGCGGGCGGACGTGCTCGTCGATGGACTCTTCATCTGTGTCATTTGCGAATCCCCATCCTGGTGGCGAGTGGCAGGTATTTTTTCAGCTCGTCCTGCTGGAACTGCCAGAACGCGTCGGGACCCTTGTAGGCGAACACCTTGTTCAGCTTCGCCGCCTGCTCCAGGAAGGCGGGGTCCTTCGACGCCTCCTCGAGTAGCGCCGTCCACTTCTGGACGACGGCGGCCGGCAGCTTCGGCGGGCCGGCGAGGCCTTGCCAGCCGACGACGTCGAGATCCGGGAAGCCCGCTTCCTTCGCCGTCGGAACGTCGGCGAGCCCCGGCAGCCGGGTCGGATGGACCACGGCCAGCCCGCGGATCTTCCTGCCCTGGATCAGGCCCGCCGATTCGCTCCACTGCTGGCCGGCGAAGTCGACGTGGCCACCGGCCAGCGCGGTGACCGTCGGGGCGCCGCCGGTGAAGACGACGCGGTTCGTCTCCGCAATCGGAACGCCGGAGGAGTACAGGAACTGGGACACGGAGAACGACGCGATCCCGGCGACGCCGGCGATGCCGTAGCGGAAGGTCTTGGGATCGGCTTTGGCGGCCGCCGCCACGTCCTTCAGGCTCTTCCACGGCGAGTCTTCCTTGACCGTGTACACGACGGGATCGAGCGTGAGCAGCGCGATCGGCGTCTTGCCGTCCATCTTGAACGGCACGTCGCTTTCGACCGCGAACAGCATCGCCGAGCTCGAGTGTGGGTCGAGCAGCAGCGTGTAGCCGTCCGGCCGCGCGCCGATCGCGCGCAGCGTGCCCGTGATGCCCGAGGCGCCCGGCATGTTGACGACGTTCACCGACTGCCCCCACTTCTTCGACGCGTAGGCGGCGACCAGCCGGGCGGCCACGTCGGCAGCGCCACCGGGCGCGTAGGCCACGATGATCTCCACCGGGCGGGTCGGGTACGCCGGCTGCGCCTGGACGGGAGCCGTCAGCGCCGAGGCGACGATCACCGTCAGGCTCAGCAGCAACGTCAGGGCGATTCGCCACATCGCGGTCACCTCCGGCGCCGGGACAGCAGCGTCCACACGGTCAGCGCGATCCCGAGGCCGATGAAGAGTATCGCAATTGGACGGGTCACGAAGATCGACGCGCTGCCGTGCGCCATGTTCAGCGACTGCCGCAGCGCGCTCTCGAGCATCGGGGTGAGGATCAGCGCCAGCACCAGTGGCGGCGTCGGATAGGCGAGCTTCACCATCAGATAGCCGAGGACGCCGAAGACCAGCGCCATGGCGACGTCGAAGAAGCTGTTCCGCACGCTGTAGGCGCCGAGCACGCTGAAGATGAGGATCAGCGGCGCCATCACCGCGTACGGGATCCTGACCATCCGGGCCCACAGCCCGACCAGCGGAAGGTTCAGGATCAGCAGCATCACGTTGCCGATGTACATGCTGGCGATGACGGTCCACACGAAGAGCGGCTGCTTCTCGAAGAGCAGCGGCCCGGGCTGGAGGCCGTAGATCATCAGGCCGCTCAGCAGCACGGCCAGCGCCGGCGTGGCCGGGATCCCCAGCGCGAACAGCGGCACGAAGCCGCCGCTGGTCGTCGCGTTGTTGGCGCCTTCCGGCGCGGCCACGCCCTCGATGGCGCCATGACCGAAGCGCTCGGGCGTCTTCGACACGCGCTTCTCGATGTCGTAGGAGATGAACGAGATCGCGCCGGGCGTGCAGCCGGGCAACAGACCGAGGAAGAAGCCGACGCCGGTCGCGCGCAGCATCGTGCCCACGCACGCCTTGAGCTCGTCCCAGCGCGGCATCAGCTTGCCGAGCGGGGCCAGCGAGACGGCGCCGACCGCCTCCTCGACGCCGACCAGCACCTCGGTGACGGCGAAGAGGCCGATGATCACCGCGATGAAGTCGACGCCCGAGAGCAGCGTGGCCGTCCCGAACGCGAAACGACGCACCCCTGACATGGGATCGAGCCCGATGAGCGCCACCAGCGCGCCGAGCGCCGCCGCGCTCAGTCCCTTGACCAGCGAGGGGCCCGAGAGGCTCACCACCACGCTGAAGGCCAGCACCACCAGCCCGAAGTATTCGGGCGGGCCGATGCGCAGCGCGACGTCGGCCAGCGGCGGCGCGAAGAACGTGAGGCCTACCAGCCCGAGCGTGCCGGCCACGAACGACGAGATGGCCGCGATGGCCAGCGCCGGACCGGCGCGCCCCTGCCGCGCCATCTGATAGCCGTCGAGCGTCGTGACCACCGAGGCGACCTCGCCCGGGATGTTGACGAGGATCGCCGTCGTCGAGCCGCCGTACATGGCGCCGTAGTAGATCGCGGCGAGCATGATGATGGCCGGCGCCGGCGGCAGGAAGCCCGTGAGCGGCAGCAGGATGGCGATGCCGGACGTCGGCCCGATGCCGGGCAGCACGCCCACGAGCGTTCCCAGCACCGAGCCGATGAAGGCGAACATCAGATTCTGAGGAGTCAGCGCCTGGGCGAAGCCGTGGGCGAGAAACCCGAGCGTGTCCACTACGTGAGCGACATGCCGAGCCAGTAGATGAAGACGAGATGGCTCGCCAGAGCGATCGCGACGGTGACGCCGATGGTCGCCGCCCACGAGAAGGCCCCGAGGGCTCGCACGAGGACGAGGACGAACGCGGCGGTCGCCGGCAGGAAGCCGACGTAGGGAAGCACCGCCACGTAGAGGGCCAGGACCACGAAGATCAGCGCGACGCGGCGGAAGCCGGCCGCGTCAGGCCATTCGGGCGTCGCCGCCGGCCTGACGAGATGGGCCGCCCCCAGCACGATGAGGACGAGGCCGACCACCGCCGGCATCAGCTTCGCCCCCAGCCAGTCGTCGCGCAGGCGCAGGGCCTCGACGAGGGCGAGGACTCCGAGAACCAGCAGGATTCCGGCGGAAAGGAGGCTGGTGCGCCGCACGCGGCGGTAGTATACAGTCGCAAGCAGCACCGGAGGCCCGGCGATGAACCTCTTCAAGACAATGGCGGTGGCCAACCCCGAGGCAGCGAGCCAGGCCATCCCTGTGATCGACGTCGGCCCGGCGTTCCGAGGCGAGCCCGGAGGGCTGGAGGCCGTCGCCAGGCAGGTGGGGCACGCCAGCGAGACGGTCGGCTTCTTCTACGTGGCCGGCCACGGGGTGCCGCAGGCGTTCCTCGACGACGCCTTCCAGAACTCGCGCGAGTTCCACGCGATCACGCTCGAGGAAAAGCTCGCGCTCAAGATCAACGAGAACAACATCGGCTACCTGCCAGTGAACCAGAGCATGCAGCGCCACTCGACGGTGCACAAGGCGACGCGGCCGAACTTCAACGAGAGCTTCTTCATCAGCCACGACCGCGGCGCCGATCATCCCGACGCCGTCGCCGGCACGCCGCTCCGTGGCAAGAACCAGTGGCCGGCCGGCCACGAGCGCATGCGCGCCACGATGGTGAGGTACATGAAGGCGATGGAAGCGCTCGGCGAGCGGACGCTGCCGCTGCTCGCGCACGCGCTCGACATGCCGGCCGACCACTTCGCGCCGTTCTTCCGGGACGAGGCCCACATCACCACGCGCTTCCTGCACTACCCGCCGCAGGAGACGGACGACGACGAGCAGTTCGGTCAGGGCCCGCACACCGACAACTCGTTCATCACGTTCCTGGCCCGCGAGGACACGCCCGGGCTCGCCGTGCGCCTGCCGAATGGCGAGTGGCTGGCGCCGCCGATCATCCCGGGGACGTTCCTCGTCAACCTGGGCAACATCATGAAGCGGTGGTCGAACGATCGGTTCCTGTCGACGCCGCACGGCGTCGTGAACGATTCGGGGAGGGACCGCTACTCGATCGCCTTCTTCTACAGCCCCAACGTGGCCTCGGCGATCGAGTGCCTGCCGAGCTGCACGAGCGACACCAATCCCGCGCGTTATCCGCGCGCGATCTACCGGGACCTGATCCTGGAGTTCTACAACGCGAACTACTTTCACCGGAAGGACTACGTCGCGTGAGGACCGCCATGCCCTACACGAGAATTTCCGCCGACTGCCACATCGACCTGCCCTGGCTGCCGCCCGACCTCTTCACCGCCAACGCCTCGTCGGCCATGCGCGACCGCATGCCGTACGTCGCCGACGGGCCTGATGGCCCGCACTGGACGAGCAAGAACGGCCGATCGTTCGGGCTGGTGAACAGCGTGGGCCCGGCCGGCCAGAAGTTCACGCCGGGGACCAACTATCGCGTGGACAAGATGGCGTCGACGGGCCTCTACGACGACGGCCAGCGCGGCATCCGTCGCGTCAGCGATCCCGCGCTGCGCATCGGTGACCAGGACCGCGACGGCGTCCAGGCCGAGGTGATCTTCGGCATCCTCGGCGCGGCCACGCGGCTCGGCGATCACGAGGCGGCCACCGAGATGTTCCACGTCTACAACGACTGGCTCGCCAACTTCTGCCGGTATTCCCCCGACCGCCTGATCGGCCTCGCCTGCCTCCCCTACGGCGACATCGACGCGGCCGTGAAGGAGCTCCATCGCGCGGCCAAGCTCGGCTTGCGCGGCGTCGAGCTGTCGTGCTCGTGGGACATGGAGCCCATGTGGCATCCCATGTGGGAGCCGTTCTGGCAGGCCGTGAACGAGGTCGGGCTGCCGCTCCACTTCCACACGTTCCCGACGCTGCCGCCCGACAAGGTCTTCCAGCAGACCGGGATGACGAAGCGTGCGGCGTTCTTCACCGTGGTCTCCGGCTTCCAGATGAACCTCGTCAACATCCTGGCCGCCGTCATCGGCGCCGGCGTCCTCGAGCGCTACCCGCGCATCCGCATCTCGTTCGGCGAGAGCGGCATCGGCTGGATCCCCTACGCGCTCGACCGCATGGACTTCGAGTGGGAGGACCGCTTCCGCGACCTCGGCTTGAAGATGAAGCCGAGCGACTACTGGCGCCGCCAGTGCAAGGGCACCTTCCAGTTCGACCGCATCGGCGCCAAGCTGATCGACGACATGGGCGTCGAGACGCTGATGTGGGGCTCGGACTATCCGCACCCCGACGGCGTCTGGCCGGAATCGTCGAAGTACATCGACGAGCAGTTCGGCCACCTGCCCGCCGACGTCACGCACAAGATCACGTGCGAGAACGCCGGGAGGTTCTACGGCCTGATCACGTAGCCGCGATCGCGCCTATTGCGCCTCGATGAGGACGACATACGGCGCGCTTTGCTCGAAGATCGCGTCAGCAGGGATCGGTCCGGTCGGCGTCACCGCGATATTGAACGGCGTCGCCACGGTCAGTTGCTGGAGAATGACCGCGGCGGCCGCTGCTTTGATCGCGAAACGAACTGCTTCGACATCAGCCCGAACGAGGCCAGCTGCGGCAATACCGATGACTTGCCCGTACTGATTCAATACAGGCCCACCGCTATTTCCTGGATTGATCGGCGCCGTCGTGCGGAACTGCGATATCTCGTCCCGTAATCCGACCGCTGAGCTAATTTGGCCAGAGACGATGCTCGGTTTGCGACTCAAGTCTCCCGCAAGTGGATACCCGATTGCGTGCACGGGTTCCCCCGCTCTGATCGGCGCGTCCATCGCGAGCGCAAGGCCACCGGCGCTCAGCGGACGCCCCACGGCCTCCACGAGTGCCAGATCGTGAGCGGGATCGGTCGCGATGACACGCCCGGGAAATGATTCGCCGTTCGGAAAACTCAGTCTTACTTGTTTCTTGTTTTCAACAACGTGGTAGTTGGTCAGTAGGACGTTCGTGTTCCTCAGGAGGAAGCCCGACCCCGCCGCAATTTGGACGCCGGCTGGCTGCGGTGGCGGGAGCGGCACCGGCACGGTTGAGCCGACTCCGCCAGTTGGCACTCCGGCCGACTCAGGAGGTCTCTGTTGAGAACTCGGTAAATTTGCAAGGCGAGAATGGAACGCCTGTGGGAACACGACCCCCTCACAATAATTGAACAGCGCGTCGCACTTCATGGGGCTGGCCTGGCCTTTTAAATAGTAGGTTCGTGCCGCCTCGACGTGGCCGAGGCCTTCGGCCGCGCGGCCAAGGTAGTACCAGGCGAGATTATCTTTATAACCGATCGCCAGGACTCGTACCGCGAGATCGGACCACTGGTCCGTCTCTAGCAGTTGTTTCATCTCTCGTCTGTTTGCCCCCCACCGTCCGGAACAACTGACTCCGCAATCCAGTGCGGCCGTTCCGCGGGCGAAGTCCTACAGTAGAGTCTCCGTGACTCCCGGCGCCGAGCGGTCATGTCCGGTGGCGCATGCACCGAGAAAAGTACCGACCGCGAAAAGCACCGGGCCAAGACCGAGCGATCGAAGACACTGGTTTCTCAAGACGTTCCTCCCGGA
>WNGI01003124.1_pt1 | contig 25411 bp, 19 predicted proteins | sample 5400621 | NCBI WGS metagenome assembly WNGI01 (sample SAMN13153374, study PRJNA577476) | soil metagenome | isolation source: 20 cm soil or saprolite under Garry oak tree replicate 1 | place: USA:California | collected 2016-06-15 | reverse complement strand
TCGAGCTCATGGCGACGACCCGCCACGCGAGCGCCGCGTCGGGCAGGTTGGGCACGCTGTTGCGCCACAGGATCACGGCGGGGACGTTCGAGATCAGGTTCGAGAGCCCGGTGAGGGCAAGGCTCACGACGGTGGACTCGCGCCACACCGTGCCGCCGCCCGCGAGGGCGAGCGCGTGGCGGTCGATCCAGCCCACCGCTCCCGTCTGCTCCAGTCCGCGCATCACCACGAAGAGCGAAGCGAAAAAGAGCAGCAGCGACCACTCCACCCGGTCGATGGCGTAGGCAGGGTCGCGCCCGGCGACGGCCACCATGCATGCGCCGGCGGCGATGGCCACGAGCGGCAGCGGCCCGCCGGCGAGCCACGCGATCACGGCGACGCCGAACACGGCGAGCCCCTTCGCGACGAGCGGCCGGTCGAGCGATACGGGCACGGGCTCGAGCCGCTCGAGGAACGGCTCCGCCAGGTCCGCGGCGTAGGCCCAGCGCAGGAAGCCGTAGGTGATGGCGAGGCCCCCGGCTGCGACCGGAAGCATGTGCGCGAGAAATCCACCGAACGTCGCGCCGCTCCAGATCCCCACCAGCATGTTCTGCGGGTTGCCGGTGATCGACAGCACGGACCCGACGTTCGATCCCATCGCCAGGCCGATCAGGTAGGGATTCGGCCGGACGCGCAGCGGCCCCAGCGCCGCGAGCAGCACCGGGGTGACGACGAGGCAGATCGTGTCGTTGACAAACAACGCCGACAGCAGCCCGCCCCCAACCACGACGCCGAGCAGGAGCCGCTGGGGGGTGACGGCGCGCTCGAGGATCCATTCCGCCGCCCACTCGAAGAACTTTCCGACCTCGAGGTAGCCGACGATGAGCATAAGGCCGAGGAGGAAAACGAGGACGTCAAAGTCGATGGCGGCATAGGCGTCGGGAAGGGGCAACACGCGAAACACCACCATCGCGACGGCGCCGAGCAGGCTCGCAGCGGGGCGATTGAGGTGGACGAACGGCAGGCGCTGGACGGCGATGAGCACGTACGTCAGCGTGAAGATGATGAGGCCGGCGGTCATATCTCCCAGTTGGAGAACAACACGCCCGCTGCCGCATGAGGCTCGGGGTATCCGTCGAACGTCATGCGCAGGTCGGTCCAGCGCACCCGATAGCCGCGCTCGATCAGGTGCCGGAACGCGGCGTCGTAGCGCGTCTGGCAGCGGACCGCGACGCGCCGGATCCCGGCGCGCGCGGCGGCGGCCTCCGTGGCAACCAGGGCGGCTGCGAAAACGCGCTCGTCCCGCGCGGCGAGCTTCAGGATGCGCAACTCCTCCTTGGGCCGGCCTTCCGCGAGCGGCGCGGAATGCCACAGGACCACGGCGTCGAGCCCGTCGGCGCCGTCCAGGAGTGTCGCGTCGCCAAGCCCCAGCTCCGCGGTGAGCTGAATCTCCCGCGTGAAGTCGGGCCCAGGGACGAGGGCGTGGACCAGCCGGGCGGCGGCGGCGATCGCGGCCGCGCGCGCCTCCACGGTACGGTGCGACAGCAGGGCCGGCGCGGCGTGGCTCGCCCCCCGCGCCGCCAAGTCGCGCGTCATCGTGACGGTCAGGTAGCCCGGGGTGAATCCCAGGCGCGCGTAGAACCCGATGTTCTCCACCGTGCGCGGCATGGTCTCGAGGCCCAGCGTGCCGACCGTCTGTTCGAGCAGCCAATCGACCGCGGCGCGCACGATCGTCTTGCCGATGCCTCCACCCTGACGGTCGGGCCGGACCGCGAGCGGGCCCATCCACCCCTCGGTACCGGAGCGGTGCGCGATGTTGAAGGCGACGACCTGGCCCGACGTGTCGCGCCAAACCATCGCGCCGTCGCCCGCATCGAGGAGGGCGTAGCGCCACACCTGCGGGTTGAGGTGCGGCACGCGCACGCCGACCAGCCCGTCGCGGCGGTAGCGGTCGGTGAACGCATCCGCGAACACGCGGTTGAGGCTCTCGATGTCCCGCTCGAGGGCGCGCTCGGGCCCCGACACCTGGCGCTCAGGCAGCCACGCCCGCATCGGCGGCTCCCGGCGTTGCGGTATCGTCCCGGACCACGCTCGTTCCCCGTGCGGGGTCGAAGTCCACGCGGACCACCCGGTCCAATCCCTCCCGCACCTGTTCGATGTGCGTGATGAGAATAACCTGCGGGAAGCGATCGGCCAGGCGGCGCAGTAGCCCGACTACGTGCTGGCGCCGGGCCTCGTCGAGCGAGCCGAAGATCTCGTCCAGGACGAGCAGCGAGAGCGGTTGGCCGGCGCGCTCGGCGATCATCTGAGAGATCGCGAGGCGCAGCACCAGGTTCGCCAGGTCCTCCTCGCCGCCGGAGATCACGGGCTTGGGAACGCCCTCCTCGAGGATGGTGACGTCGTAGTCCTCGGTGAGATCGATCTCCTGATATCGGCCATCGGTGAGGTCGGCGAGGAAGCCGGAGGCGAGCTCGGCGATTTCGGGGCGCATCGCCGCGTTCAGCTCGGCGCGGAGGTCGGAGAAGGCCCGATCCATCTCGTTGTGGAGGCGGTGGCGCGTCTTGCGAAGCGCGATGTCTCGCTCGCGTGCGGCGCGCTCCTCCTCCCGGCGACCGGTTTCCTGGACGTCCCCTTCGGCACGCGTCAGGTCGCCGCGCGCCTCCACCAGCGCCAGCTCCGCTTCGCGCAGCGTGCCGAGGGCGCGGTCGTAGCGGTCCTTCGCGAGCCGGAACTGCTGCTCGGAGAATCCCTCGGCGGCGACCGCATCCGCCAGCTGGTGCACCCGCCGCTCCGCGACCGAGAGCGCCTGCTCCGCCAGCTCCGCCTCCCGCACCAGGCTCTCGGCGCGCTGCGCCCGCTCCTCCAGGGCCGCCGCCTCCAGCGCCACCGGCTCGAGCTTGAGCAGCTCGGCGCGCACCGCGTCGTGCCGGGCAGCGTCGTAGCCGCTGCGCCGCTTCGCGAGGCGCCGCTCGAGGGCGGTCGCGCGCCGCCGCGCCACCTCCAGCTCCCCGGCGGCCCGCGCCCGCTCTTCCGCCTGCGCGCGCAGCTCTCCGGCCCGCTCGCTCGCCCGGCGGCTCTCTTCGCGCAGCGCGTCGCGGTGCCCCTCGAGCCCACTGACTGTCGCGGGCGTGTCCGCCAGCTGTTCCAGCCGCTGCCGGAAGTATTTCCCGTCGTCCACGATCGCCTGGAGCTGCCGGTCCAGAATCCCGAGCACGACGGCGTGCTCGTCGCCGAGCGGGCGCCGGCAGGTGGGGCACTCGCCCTCCGGGCCGAGCTGGGCGATCCGATCGCGCTGCTCCTTGACCTCGTCGTACTGATTGAGCAGCTCCGTCCGCTTCGTCGCCGCGTACTCCGACTCACGAACCCAAGCGGCCCGCTGCTCCGCGGCCGCGGCCTCCGCCGCCTGGAGGCGCGCGCCGGTGTCCCGTGCCTCGCTCTCCGCCCGCTCCAGGGCGGCGGCGGCCGCGGCGAGATCCCCGATGCGCTGCTCGAGTCCCCGGATCGCGCGCGCCAGCTCGTCCCGCTGCGCCTGCTCCGCGCGGCGTGCCGCCTCCTCCCGCTGCAGCAGCTCGAGGTCGGCGACTTCGCGCTTGAGGCGTGCCACCGGCGCGAGCTCCTTCTCCAGCTGCTTCAGCTGCTCGCGCGCCTTGAGCGCATCGGCCAGCTCCTTGTCGAGCCGCTGGAACTCCTGGCGCCGCACGTCGACGCCCTGCTGCGCCATGCGGCGCTCGCCGTCGAGCGACAGGGTACGCTCGCGCCGAGCGGTCCACTGCTTCCAGCGCGGCTCCTCGCGCGCCAGCAGCCGTTGCGCCGCCGCGCGCGCCGCTTCGGCCGCACCCGCCGCATTCCGCGCCGCGGCGAGCCGCGCTTCCGCACTGCGACGCTGCGCGGCGAGGGCCTGGGGGTCGGGCAGCGCGGACTCGAGCCCGCGCAGCTCCGCCGCGAGCGTGTTGCGGACCTCGCGCACGCGCTCCTGCGCGAGCCGCAGCCGCTCGTAGCCCAGCACCTGCGACAGGAACGCCGCCCGCTCGGTCTTGCCGAGCGCCGCCATCACCTTGAGCTCCTTCTGGCCCGTGAAGTAGGTGCTGAAGAACTCCTGGTGCGTCATCCCCAGCGCCTGCGCGAGCTTGTCCGTCACGGTCTTGAGGGAATTGGCGACGAGCCGCCCGTCCTGGTGCAGCGCGGCCGTGGACAGGCTGCGCGTGACGCGGTATTCGTGGGCCCCAAGCCGGAATTCGAGCTCCACTTCGACGCCGGTCCGGCCTTTGGCGCCGATCCGCCGGATCGAATCCTTGTCCCCGCGCGCCGCCTGCGCGCCGTACAGCGCCCACGCGATCGCCTCGAGGATCGTGGTCTTCCCGGACCCGTTGGGGCCGATGATCCCTGTGATGCCGGCGCCGAACTCGAGCTCGGTGTCGGCGTGCTGCCGGAAGTTCACCAGGCGCAGCCGGTGCAGCTCCATCAGGCTGGCTCCTCGCGCTCGACGTGCTCCACGTAGTCCACGCCCAAGCGGACGAACTCCGCCCGGTCCAGGTCGGCATCGAGCGGGCGCCGCTCCAGGAAACCGCGGACCGTGTCGGGAATCGTCTGGCGGCGCCCCGGCGCGCCCGAGACCTGCACGCGCTGCACGTCGGGGCGCCGGAGGTCGAGCTGGAAATGGAGGGCGCGTGCCTTGTACAGGCGGATGGCCGCGTGGTCCAAGTCGCGCGCTGTGGCGCGCGACACGTCGAACGCGAGCTGGCGCACGACCTGGTCGTCGATCGGCGGCTTGGCGGCCGCGACCGCCGCGGCGATCCGCTCGTCCAGCTCCCCGGGGGTGAGGCCCTTCGCCTCGATCGGGGGCAGCTCGACGTGTTGCCGGCCGAGTGCAACGCGCCGAAACTCGGCTTTCGCTCCGCGTACGTCCACGAGGAGCCAGCCTTTCCCCGGCCGGCCGTGCTCCGCCTCGTCCTGCAGCTGACCCCAGGGGTTGGGCGGCACGTATTCGAGGCTGCCGGCATACCAGGCGTTGGGCGCCACCTGATGGGCGACGTGCCAGTGCCCGAGCGCGACGTAATTCCACTGCGCCGCGGAAATCTCCTCCGGGGTCACCAGAGCCCCGCCGTACTCCATCGTGCCGCGCTGCTCCCCGAGTCCGGGCAACAGGCCGTGCAGGACGAGCACATTGAAGGTCACCCCCGGCTGCGGCCGCAGCGCCGGACGCTCGGCTTGCGCCAGGGCCTGATGCGGCACAGCGAGCACCGAGCAGTCGAGCTTCGGGAAGCTCAGGCGTCGCGCTTCATCCATGACGACGTCCACGCCCAGCGCTTCGTAGAGACGGAGGATGGTGCCGGTCTCCGAGGAGCGCGGCGTGTCATGATTTCCGGCGATGAGGACGACCGGCGAGTCGGGGAGGGCCGCGCGCAGCCGCTGCAGCTCGCGGAACAGGAACAGGATCGCCGCGTTGGTGGGCCGGACGGAATGAAACACGTCCCCCGCGAACACGATCAGCTCGGGGCGCTGCACGACCACGTCGTCCACCGCGCGCCGGAACGCCTCGGCGACGTCGGCTTCGCGCTGGTTGCCGCCCCGCGGCGTGGCCCGTTCGAACTGGCGGAACCCGAGATGCAGGTCGGCGAGGTGGGCGAGCTTCATCCGTTCGCCTCAGTAAGGCTCATCCGAGATCGGATTGAGCGGCGGCACGGGCTCTCGCTGCCGGCTGAGTCCCGCCGCGGCGACTCGCGTGCCCAGAGCCTTCCGAAAGAAGGCGAGCGGCTCGGTCGCCCGCGCCCGCCGGGTGGCCGCGAGCGCGCGGCGCACATCGTCGGGCGAGCGATCAACGATGAGGTCGTGCACGGCGTTCGGCCGGATGCCGCGATCGAGCCGCACCAGCTGCCGCACCACCGCGTCCGCGAAGGGCAGGTCGGTAGCGGGCGGAAACCGCTCCACGCCGTCCCGCCCGCGCAACACCGCGGGCCGCGGGAACTGCACAAAGATGGGCTGGGTGAAATGGGGGTGGCGCACCATCAGCTCCCCGATGGGGAGCGTCGCCAGCTTGATCTTGGTCGCCGGGGAGAGCACCTGGTACCCCGGCGTAGCCAGCTCGTCGTAGTCCATGCGCCCGTATACGATCGTGCCAGCGTTGCCGACGACGCGCCGATGCACCTGCGACCGGAACTGCTCGGCGCCGAACAGCACCAGCCCCAGGTAACGCCCCCGCTCCGAGATGTCCAGCAGCATCTTGCGCACGTACGTGTCCGGGCCGTCCGCCGGGGCGTATTTGTTCAGCTCGTCCACGAAGACCACGACGGCGTCGACGCCCAAGTCGCGTCGCTCGAGGTGCTCGCGCAGCTTGGACACCGCGCGCGCAAACACGAGGTCCTGCCCCAGCGGGTCCACGTTCGCGAGATCGATCACGTAGACGGCCCGATCCTCGAAGTCCCCCCAGGGAAGGTCGTTCGAGGGGCCGTCGTCCGTGACGAGTCCCTTGCAGCGGGTCGAGATGTTGGAGAGGCGGTTGCGCACCTTGCGCATGGTCGCGATATGATGGGTGCGCCACATGTCGCTGCGGCCGGCGAGCTCGAGCCCGTCGAAGATCGACCGGAACAGCGCGTCCAGGTCCGCGAACGTCTGCACCCGGTGGCTGCCGCCGAAGCCATCCTCGAATGCCTTGTTGAGCACGCGGTCGGCGAGGAAGTCGATGAATGCGTCGGCCTTGGCGTCGATATCGTCGCGGTTCAGCAGCACCTCGGCGAAATCGAGCACCTCCTGGAGCCCCCACACCAGCGGCTCGACGTTCGCGACGAGGTCGGCGTGCGTGCGCAGCGTGTTGAGGTTCACACCATCGGCCTTGAAGGGCGCGTAGTAGCGCACCCGCGCGAACGGTTGCGCCGTGAGGCCGAGGCGCGCGTACCGGCGCCGATCCGCGTCGTCGAGGCTTCCGGGCTGATCGAGAAAGCAGAGGTCCGGGCCCTTCACGTTGAAGCACACCGCGGCGATCCGCCCCTTGTGGGCGGGGAAGCGTTGAAAGATCGACGACAGCAGGAACTCGACGGCGCTCGTCTTGGTGGCGAGCCCCGACACGCCCGAGATGTTGAGATGGGCCGCCTCGGGGCCGAGCAGGAAATCGGCGTCGAGATAGACGGGTGCCTCGAGCCCGCCCGACGTGTACAGGCCGACGGGGATGGCGGTGGGCGTGGCCCCGTGGAGGTAGGTCTCCATGCGCAGGGCGCGGGCCACGTCGGCGTCGGATGCCACGAACACGCGGCCGAGCGGCACGGGCTGCAGCGGCTCCTCGGGCTCCTGGCGCAGCACCGCCGCCGTCCACAGACGGATCTCCTGGCGGACCGTGGGGCTGTCGGCGGCGCGGGCGGGGTCGCCGTCGGCACCGACCACGTCGTGCAGGGGGGTCGGCAGGTCTGAATACGCGAACCCGTCTGTCACCACGCCGTAGACGACCTTTCCCCCTTCCCCTTTCCCGTTTCCCCCGTCTTCCACGCGCACGATCGCCCCGATCCCGATTGCCGTCTCAGTGGCAGTCCAGAAATGGAATTGGTGGGGCGTCGCGGGCTTGAGCTCCGTCGCCACGACCCGGCCGATCGGCTCGGGCGCTCGCGTCTGAATCACGAGGCCGCTCGCGGGAGCCGGGAGGCGGGAGCCGGGAGAAGATCCCTGGGGGCGCGAGCTCTCAAGTAGGTCTCGACGTCATGGATAGGATAAAGTAAGCGATCCCAGCGGGCGTCGGGGGTCGAGACGGGCGCGCGCTCGCGCACGAGCCAGGCGCTCGTCGCCGACGCCGCGGCCACCACGGCCGGCGCGGGCGCCCCCTCGATGCGCAGCAACCCGAACAGCAGGTCATTGCCCTCCCAGGGCCACAGGCGCAGGTACCAGGAGCACACATCGTGGTGCGCGCGGCCGCGCGGGCGAAACACCGACGTGCGGTGCAGCGCGGGGAGCGTGAGCGCGCGCTTGAGCGCATCGCCTTCGAAGTACTGCGCGCCATGACTCTTGACCACGCCGAGCGCGCGCGGGTGGGCCGCGAGCCGGGCCGACTCGGAGAGCACGCCATCCACCACCAGCCATTCCTCGGCCTCGAGCGCCGCCACGTGACGCTCTCCGAGCGCCTTTTCGAGCGCGACGCGCGCGTTCTCCACGGCGCGGCGGGCCGCCTCGAGCGCCGGTCCCGGCTGTCCCACGGCGTCCTGCGGGAGGGGGACGTCGAGCAACTCCACGCCGCTCGCCTCGAGGGCGGCGCGCACGGCCGGCCGCAACGCGGCCCGGGGGGCCGCGTGAAACGCCCGCGTTGCCTCCCCCACCGTCCGCAGCCGGCGCTCGCCGGTCCGCCGCCGCACGGCCGCCGCGACGTACGCCCGCACGATCGGCACCACGCCGTCGTAGTAGCTGACTTTCCAGCGCTGGATGCCGTCGAGGAAAGACACGGCCCCAGGGGTCGCGCCGGCGACGCTCAGCGAATGGATCCGGAGCTCGGCGTCCTCGACCAGCTCGGCGCCGGCGATCTCGGTGAGATCGGCTCGGCCCAGGGCTTCCTCGGGCACATGCGATGCCGGCACCGCGCCGGCCGCCACGATCGCGTCCGCCCAGCGGAGCATCGCTACCGCGTCCGCAGCGCCCAGCCGATATAGGTGATCGTCGTGTCGTCTACGAGGGAGCGGCTCCCGTCCGGTGCGCGCGTCACGCCCTTCACCTCCTGGACCACCATGGCGTGACGGGCGAGACCGTCGGCGAGCTCGGCGGGAGTGATGAACCGGGCGAATTCGTGGAACCCTTCGGGCATGGAATGGCGCACGTATTCCTCGTCCCAGATGAGCTCGAGGAACGCCGCGAGCGTGCGGTTGTGCGTGAGGAAGCCGAGCGCGCCTCCCGGGGCGAGGACCGTGGAGATGGCATCCAGGGTGCCGTCCAGGTCGTCCACGTGCTCCAGCACGTCCACGGCGAAGACGAGGTCGAACCCCGCCCCGAGCCCGCCCGACGCGAGCGCTTCCGCGGTCCCACGCCGGTAGTCGATGGAGAGGCCCGAGCGACCGGCATGCTCGCGGGCCGCCGCGAGCGATTTCTCCGACGGATCGACGCCGGTCACGATCGCGCCTTCGCGGACGAGCGCTTCCGACAGGATCCCGCCACCGCACCCCACGTCCAGCGCGCGCTTGCCGCCGAAGCCGCCGAACGCCGAGCGGAAGTAGTCGACGCGCAGCACGTTGAGCTGATGCAGCCCGACGAACGGCCCCGCGCCACTCCACCAGAGGCCGGGAACGCGCTCGACGAGACGGTCGTATTTGTCCGGCTCGGAGAGGCCGCCGACGCGCGGCAGAGAGTCACTCATGTGGGACGGGGTCGCGACCAAACCCGCGGGTCACGCCGTGGCTTCGGCGTCCACGTTCGGGAACGGGGGCACCTCGAGGAACCACAGGCCCGCGAGGCGGGCCTGCTTGTCGACCTCCACGAGCAGGAGATCGGCGACGCGCACCACGCTGGCCGGCCGCGAGCGGCCGACGCGCAGATGAAACACCGACTCCGACGGGTTCTTCTCGACCGTCAGCGCGGTTTCCACTTCCACCGCGGCGACGCCGGGCTGCGACAGGCGGGTGGGGAACGTCACCCGCCCGTCCTTCGGCTCCGCGGGGGTCGCGAGGTCGGCGACGGTGCGGACGTCGTCGGGCCACGACACGACGTCCACGCCTTGCAGCGCTCCGCCCGCGACGTCGATGACGACGAATGACCCGTCGGCGCCTTCCAGATCCACCGTGCCGTTCAACCCGTTCGACTTCGCGCCGCCCTTGCAGGCGACGGACAGAATGTCCGTCTCGAGATCCCAATGATAGCTCACCTTGGGAAGCCTGCCGCCGAGCGGCTCGATGCGCGCTTCGAAGTTCATTGGGATGCGACGCCTTCCAACTGCTCGGGAGGGCGGGTAATATAGGCCGCACGCGGGGGAGGGGCTAGCGATGCAGCGGCGGGAATTCGTCACAGTGGCGGGGGCAGCGCTGGTGCGTAGGCGGTCGGGCGGTCGGGCGATAGGCGGGTCGGCCGGCTCCGAGACCACCGCCCCGCAGGACCCCGGTCTGAGCCCCGAAGTCTTCTCCCGCCGCATCGCGCGCGCGCAGGCCGAGCTCAAGACCCGCAAGTGGGATCTCCTTATCGCCACGCCGGGCACCACGTACCGCTATTTCACGGGTTACAACCCCGGCCGCAGCGAGCGGCTGATCGCCCTCATCGTTCCCGCCGTGGGCGATCCCGCGATCGCTTGCCCTTCCTTCGAAGTGGAGCGCATTCGCCGACATACGGCGATCGCGGAGATCGCGGGGTGGGAAGAGCAGTCGAGCCCCTACAGGACCGTCGAGAAGATCGTCACTGCCCGGAAGCCGCGCCCCCCGGGGACCATCGCGCTCGAGTCTTCCACCGCCTTCGACACCTACCTCGGCCTGAAGGACGTCCTGGGGAGCTGGAAGTTCGCCGATGCCGCCCCCGTCACCGAGCGGCTGCGGATCGTCAAATTCCCCGAGGAGATTCAGCTGATCCGCCGCGCGATCGCGATCACCGAAGACGCGATCGCGGCCACCTTCGCCCAGCTCGCGGTCGGAGCCAGCGAGCACGACGTGGCGGGGGTGCTCGAACGGGAGATGGAGCGGCGCGGCGGTGAGGGCGGCGGTGGGCTGGTGCAGTTCGGCCCGTCGACCGCGCTGCCGCACGGCGGGCCCGCGAGCGCGACGCTCGAGCGCGAGACGGTGGTGCTGATCGATTGCGGCTGCCGCGTCGCCGGGTATACGTCCGACATCACGCGGACGATTTGGTTCGGCGACCACCCATCGGACGAGTTCCGTCAGGTTTTCAACCTGGTGCACGACGCGCAGACGGCGGCGATGCAGTTAGGGCGGCCGCTCCGCACGCAGTGCCAGGAGATGGACCGGGCAGCGCGCAAGGTGACCGAGTTCACGCACCGCCTGGGCCACGGCATCGGCCTGGACGGTCACGAGCCCCCGTATCTCGTCGAAGGGAACGAGGTGCGCCTCGAGCCCGGGATGGTGTTCACTGTCGAGCCGGGGATCTATCAGACCGGGAAGTTCGGCGTGCGGATCGAAGACGATTGCCTCATGGCCGAGAACGGAGTCGAGGTACTGAGTCACCGACCTTCGAAACTGTGAGCGGGACGAGGGACGGGGGACGAGGGACGAGCGGTGCCCAGGCGGCGTCGCAGGCTGTAGATGAGTCCGATCAGGAGTCCCACCACCTGATTGCTCAGCACGAGCGCATCGTCCACGGATTTCCTGGGCGCTAGATCGAGATCCCGCACCAATTCGAGATGGGTGCACAGCTCCGTACCCGAACCGAGGGCGACTCGAAGGAACCGGATGAACTGAGGCGTCGTGCCGAGGGCGTATCCTTCAGCGATGTTGGCGGGAATCGACGCAGCAGCTCGCCGGATTTGATCTGCGAGGCCGAAGTGGCGGCTCAGGGGCGGTTCCAGGGTGAGGCGATAGGCGATACGGGCGACGGCACGACCGCACGTCCAAGCCTGCAAGGAATCGAGCTTTCGCACGACTGGAAGGTGGAGTGTCGGCTGATATGGTGCGCACCCATTCTCGTGCACCAATGGTCCTTTTACCGCCACACTCGTCCCCCGTCCCTCGTCCCCCGTCCCTAGTCTCCGAGCTTCTTGGCAAACCCCACGATCTTCTCGAGCGCCCGCTCGATGTCCCCCGTGGCAGCCGCATACGACAGCCTGACGTAGCGATCGTCGCCGAACGCAGAGCCGGGTACGAGCGCCACGCCCGACTCGGTAATCAGGCGCGTGCAGAACTCCGTCCCTGAGAGCCCGCCGAGCGAGTCCACGCGGAAGAAGAAGTAAAACGCGCCGAGGGGATCAACGAACTCCACGCCCGGCAGGTCCCGGCGGAAGCGGCCCACGACGAGGTCGCGCCGCTTGCGGAACTCGGCCACCATGCGCAACACGTCCTGCTCGACGCGCTCCTCGCCCAGGGCCGCCGCCGCGGCATACTGCGCGGGGTGGTTCGCGCCCGTGGTGGTGTGCGACTGCAGCGCGGCCATGGCCTTCGCAATCTTCCCCGGCGCCAGCGCGATGCCGATCCGCCAGCCGGTCATCGCGTAGGCCTTGCTGACCCCGTAGATCAGCACGACGCGCTCGAGCAGCTCGTCGGGAAGGTCGAGGAAGGAGGGCGCGGGACCCGGGCCGTAGTGGATGCGCCGGTAGATCTCGTCCGCGATGACCCACACCTTCCGCTCCACGGCCCACTGCGCGATCGCCTTGATCTCGGCGTGCGTATACACGCCGCCCGTGGGATTGCAGGGCGAGCACAGGATGAGCCCCTGGGCGCCGGGCACGACGCGCTCGAGGTCGCGCACGCCGACCTTGAGGCTCCATTCCGGATCGCCCGACACGAGCACCGGCCGGGCGCGCGTGAGATGGACGATCTGGGGGTACGACACCCACGCGGGCGCCGGGATCGCCACCACGTCGCCCGGGCCGAACAGGCTGAAGCAGACGTTGAACAGCGATTGCTTCGAGCCGTTCGAGATGACGACGTTGTCGGCGTTGACCGGCCGGCCGCCCGAGAGGAGCGAGAGATGCTTCGCCGCCGCGGCGCGCAGCTCGAGGATTCCCTCGTTCGCGGGATAGTGGGTCTTCCCCTCGCGGATCGCGCGCATGCCGGCATCGGCGGGAATCGCTGGCGTCGGGAAGTCGGGCTCCCCGGCGCCGAGATCGATCACGTCTTCTCCGGCGGCGCGACGTCGCTTCGCCTCCTGCGAAATCGCGATGGTCGCCGACGTCTCGAGGTGCTGCAGGTTGGGCGAGAGACCGGACGCTGGGCTCATGGACGACACGATAGCCAGGGGCGGCGGGGGCACGCAACGCGTCGCGTTGCCTTTTCCCCGGCCGCGCGCTAGCATCCCGGCAGCCCAAGTCGCCCTTTGACAACCGAGGATCGTGTGATGACGCTGGACGAGGGTCGAGCCGCGCTGGAGCGCGGCCGCCCAGTGGTGCTCGTGACCCCACCGGCGCCCGAGCACGCAGAAGCCGTGTGGGAGCTGGCCCCGGGACTGAGCTCGGGAGCCGGCACACCGCTGCTGATCGCCTGCGGGGATGCCGCGAGCGCCGCGGCATGGGCCGCCGTCGCCCCCGCCGGCCGCCGCGCGCATGCGGTGACCGGCCTCGCCCGCGCCACCCGCGTCCTCAAGGAGCACCCTCCCGACGTGCTCGTGGGCGCCGTGGACGACCTCGCGGCGCTGCTCGCGCGCTCCGCCCTCAACTGCGACGCCGTCACCACGCTCGTCGTCGCCTGGCCCGAGCTGCTGCTCGCAGGCGACCAGGCGGGGGGCCTCGACACGCTGCTCGGCGCGGTCCCCGACGCACGCCGCATCGTCCTGAGCTGGAATCCCGGCGCCCTGGGCGACTTCCTCGAGCGACACGCCCGGCGCGCCGAGGTGATCGGCACTCTGCCGCTCGCGCCGGCCGGGCCCGCCCGCTACGCCGTCGTCCCTCCCTCACGCCGGCCCGCGGCCCTGCGGGACGCGCTCGAGCTGCTCGACCCCAAGCGGCCACACGTGTGGCGGGGAGAACCCGTTGACCCCTCGACCAGCGCAGACGCGGTGTTCTGCCTGCAGCTCCCGACGCGGGAGCAGCTGGCGGCGCTGGCGGCGCTCGGGCCCGTCGTTGTATTCGTGACCGGGTCCCAGCTTCCGTATCTCGCGGCGATCGCGGCGCCCCTCACTCCGATCCGGCTCACGGCCGCCGTCGAGCGCGCGCAAGACCGCACAGACGCGCTGCGCACCCGCATCGTCGCGCAGCTGGAGGCCCGGCAGCACGACGCAGAGCTCACGCTGCTCGACCCGCTGTTCGAGCGATACGATCCGGCGGAAGTCGCGGCAGCGACCCTGGCGTTGCTGCGGGACGAGGGACGGGGGACGGGGGACGGGGTTGCTCCCCTGCCCGCCCCGCCCGCAGCCGGATGGGTGAAGGTCTTCGTCAACGTGGGCAAGAAGGATCGGGCGAGCGCCAAGGACCTGGTCGGGGCCCTGATCCGCGAAGTGGGTCTCGCCAAGACCGAGCTGGGCCGCATCGACGTGCGGGAGACGTTCAGCGTGGTCGACGTCGCCGCCGCGGTCGCCGACCGGGTCGTAAAAGAATTGACCGGAGTGACGATCCGGGGCCGGCGGGCCATGGCGCGACTCGACCGCTACGGCTGAGTCGCCACCTGGCAAGGGTTGCGCTCGATCCGGTACAGCGCGAGGTCCCGGTTGGCCATCATCTCCCGAAAGTCGCCACGGAAGCGGGAGACGAACTGCCGGAGGTATTCGGCGTCCGCGTTGAAGGGGTCGGACGCCGGTCCGGTGACGAGATACGAGGCCCGGATCTCGCTCAAGTAGCGCCAGAGTTCGCACGGGTCGGCTGGCTGATATGGGGCGGACGCGTTGCGCCCGGTGTATAGCGCTAGCGCACGGGGCCTGCTGAACACGAACACATCACCCGGCGCTGTCGCCGCCTTCACGAAGTCGAACAGCTCTACGCTCTCGCGCTTCGCGATTCCCTCGTCGAGCGGACCGAACCCCAGCGTCGAGTAGCGGCCGGCGTACGACGTCAGCACCGCTGCCAGGAAGGCCCCCAGGACAATCGGCCTTCGACCGACGCGTGGCTCCACGGCCGCCTGCACGCGTTGCACACCGAGAAGGCAGTAGGAGAAAACGAACGGCACGACAGGGATGAGGAACCGCGTCCCCTGGACCGCCGGCCACAGGAGCACCGGGATCAAATAGAGGGACGGGAACAGGTACAGCATGCCCGTGTCGCGGCGGCGTGACGTAGCGAATCCAAGTGCGGCGAGCGCGCCGCTCGCGACAAAGGCACCCTTCTTCACGGCGCCGCAGTAACCGTTGTCCCAGAACTCGGACAACGACCGCAGATACCCGATCGTGTTGCTTACAACTACCCCCCCCGTCGGCGCGAGTTGATCGAGGTAGCTGCTGTCGTGGATCCACAATACGTACTGCGCGCCCGCCAGCACCAGGAACACGCAGCTCGCCAGAACCGCGTTCCAGCCAACTCGCTTGCGTCGCAGCAGATCATGCGCGATGAAGCAGGGAGCCAGGACGAGCCCCAGCACCCGCGTGGCGTAGGAGGCGTATGCCGCCACACCGGCAAGCACGGGAAGTGCCAGCCTGGCGCGCCTGGAAAGGTCGGGCGCGTCCGCCTGTTGGAAGACGTACAGACTCAGCAGCGAAAAGAACAGAAACGGGATGTCCGACAGAACCTGATCCTTGAATTCCCAAAAAAACGGATTGAGGCCGGTGATGACCACTAGGGTTGCCGCGTGGGCGGGCGGGAGTGCGGCGCGGAAAAGGCCAAAGAGGACGATAAGCGACCCGACGAAGAACGCGACGACGAGGGTCTTCATCGGTCGCAGGTCGAGCCCGAAGACTCTCACAACCGGCGCCAGGAGGACCGGAAAGCCTGGCGGATACACGCGCGGGCCGATCGACGGATTGTGCGGATTGTAGATGTAGCCTGTCTCCGCGTACGGAAGCCCGTTCGCGAGGTTCTCGGCGTGATGGATGTACATGCTGAAGTCGTCGCCCCAGTCATGCCCTTCCCTGAGCGTGACGACGTGGAACGCGCCGATGAGGGCGGCGCAGAGAAGAGCGACGCATAGGGCCCGGGACCGTCCGGGAGCCGGGGTCTCCGCGATCTGGGAAGCGGACATCGAATGCGCTCCAAACGCCGACGGGCCGTCCAGCGGGGCGGCCCGTGATCAGCATCGTCCGACGCTGACTGCTACTTCATTCTGTTATTCACCACCATCTTGAGCTGCTTACCGGCGCGAAACGCGGGGGCGATCGACGCCTTGATCTGGATGACGCCGCCGGTCTTGGGATTGCGGCCGGCGCGCGCCGCCCGCTTACGCGCCTCGAAATTCCCAAAGCCCGTGATCTGCACCTTCGCGCCCTTCTTCAGCTCACCCGCGATGATGCCCTTGTCGTCGAACAGGGCTTCGATCGCCCGGCCGGCATCGGCCTTGGACATCTTCGTCCGCATGGCCAGTGCCGTGGTCAGCTCGGCTTTGTTCACGGAGGTCTCCTCTAGGGTGAAGGACGGGGCCCAAAAAACGCTGCAACGCTGCCCACTTTCTCGGGGGTGTCCCCGAAAACCCGCATAACTTGGGCACTATATTGGGATATCCCCCGGAAATCCGCAAGATACGGGCATTTCCTTGACCCCCTCCCCCTCCCAAACTACCCTTCCACCCCGGCCTCGCCTCAACGTGAGAACCAGCATGTTCCATGGGACCCGTCCAGGGTGGATCGAGGTGATCACGGGCGTGATGTTCAGCGGCAAGAGCGAGGAGTTGATCCGCCGGGTGCGGCGGGCGGTGATCGCCCGCAAGCGGGTCCAGGTCTTCAAGTCTCACCTCGACGCCCGCTACGCCGGGCTCTACACCGTGGCCACCCACGACGGGTCGATGGTCGAGGCCGAGCCTATCGACTCGGGCGCGGAGATCCTGCGGCGGACGCACGAGGCGACGGAGGTGGTCGCGGTGGACGAGGCTCAGTTCCTGGACGATTCCGTGGTCGCGGTGGCCAACAGCCTGGCGGACCGCGGCGTCCGCGCCATTCTCGCGGGCACCGACACCGACTTCCGGGGGGAGCCATTCGGGGCCATGCCGACGCTCATGGCGATCGCCGAGATCGTCGACAAGTTCCAGGCGATCTGTGTGGTGTGCGGCGGGCCCGCCACCCGCAACCAGCGGCTGGTGGACGGCAAGCCGGCGCCGTGGAACAGTCCCGTCATCCTCGTCGGCGGCCGCGAATCGTACGAGGCGCGGTGCCGGCACTGTCACCGGGTACCGAGGGCGGATGAGGATCAGAGAGCGCTTCTCTAACCCGTGCTAAACGTCGCCCTCACGGGCAACATCGCCGCGGGAAAGTCGACCGTCGTCGGCTTCTTCCGCCGCTGGGGTGCCACGATCGTGGACGCGGACGAGCTGGCGCGGGAGGCGGAGGCGCCGGGGACCGACGTCCTCGCCGCGATTGCCCGGCGCTTCGGGACCGACGTGCTGGCGGCGGACGGAGCGCTCGACCGGGCCGCCCTGCGCTCCAAGGTGATGGGCGACGACGCCGCCCTCGCCGACCTGAACGCGATCGTCCATCCCGCCGTGCAGCGCCGCCGTGCCGATCTGCAGCGGGAAGCCCAGGAGCGGGGCGACGTCCTCGTGGTGAACGACATCCCGTTGCTGTTCGAGGTGCTCGATCCAGCGCAGTTCGACGTCGTCGTGCTCGTGGACGCGCCGCCGCCGCTGCGCCGCACCCGCTTGCGTGCGATGCGGGGCCTCTCGAACGAGGATGCAGACCGGATGATCGCTGCGCAGATGCCCGCCGTGCGCAAGCGGCCGCGCAGCCAGCTCGTGATCGAGAACGCGGGATCGCTGCCGGAGCTGGAAGGGCAGACGCGGACGGTATTCCGCGAGCTGCGCCGGCGCGCGGCCACGCACGCGCTCGGCAGTCCGGCGGAACGCCTGCTGCTCGCCGCGGGCGACGCGAAGGACGAGCCTCCCGCCCTCGCCGCCGCCGCCGCGCGCTACACGGAGGCCGGAGTGCAGGTGGAGCGGGCCGCCGGAAAGGCCGCGCTCGCCGCGATCACCAGAATCATGCCGCAGGCGATCCTCGCGACGTCGCGCGCGGCGGCGGCGACGCGCGAGGCGTGGGAGCGGGCGGGGCGGCCCGGCGCCCTCGTGTACCTGACCGAGGACCCCGATCCGGTCGCGGTACGCCTCGACCTCCGTCCCTGGGGTGGCGAGCGGCTCGCGCTCACCGAAGAGGGCGCCACCGGATCGGCGCCGCGCGCCGATCTGTTTCGGTCGGGCAACCCGTTGGCTTGACACGCCTTCCCGGCCCCGATAACCTTCGCCCCGACCGCGTCACCGAACGAGCGCTAGACCCCGCAATGTCGAAGATCCCGGACGGCCTGCTCTACACCACACAGCACGAGTACGTGAAGAAGACCGATGACACCGCCGTCGTGCAGGTCGGGATCACCGACTATGCGCAGGGCGAGCTGGGGGACGTGGTATACGTCGAGCTCCCCAAGGCGGGTAGCTCGTTCGGCCGTGGCGACGTGTTCGGCACGATCGAGGCGGTCAAGGCCGTGTCCGAGCTGTACTCTCCGGTCGCCGGCACCGTCATCGAGGTGAACGCCGCGCTCGAGGGCGACCCGGCCCTGGTCAACCGCGACTCATACGGCGCCGGCTGGATGATCAAGTTGCGCGTCAAGAACCCGGGGGATGTCGACGGGCTCCTGGGGAGCGCCGCATACAAAAAGCACGTCGGGGAGTGAGGGCTCCCGCCGACCAGTTCGCGTCGCGCCACATCGGCCCGCGCCCCGACGACGTGCGGGAGATGGTCTCGACCCTCGGTTACGACTCGCTGGACGAGCTGATCGACGCGGTCGTGCCGGAGGACATTCGTCTGCGCCGGCCGCTCGCACTGCCCCCGGGCCGCAGCGAGCGGGAAGTTCTCCAGGCACTGCGCGGCATGGCGGCCGCGAACCAGGTGTTCCGCTCCTTCATCGGCATGGGCTACTACCCGTGCTTCACGCCCCCCGTCATCCAGCGCAACGTGCTCGAGAACCCGGGCTGGTACACCGCCTACACGCCGTATCAGCCCGAGATCGCGCAAGGCCGGCTGGAGGCGCTGCTCAATTTCCAGACGATGGTCTCAGACCTCACCGGCTTCGAGGTTGCGAACGCCTCGCTGCTCGACGAGGCGACCGCGGCGGGCGAAGCGATGCACCTCACCGAGGCGGTCAGCAAGCACGAGGGCGCGCGCACCTACCTCGTGTCGGAAGGGTGTCATCCCCAGACCATCGCCGTCGTGCGTACCCGGGCCAGGGCGCGCGGCATCACGGTCGTCGTGGGGAATCCCGCGAGTTTCACGTTCGAGCCGGGTGTGATTGGCGCCCTGCTGCAGTATCCGGCGACCGACGGCAAGGTCGAGGACTATCGGGCGTTGTGCGCCGCGGCGCACGCCGCCGGCGCGCTCGTCGCGGTCGCGACCGACCTCCTCGCCCTCACGCTGCTCGTTCCGCCGGGCGAATGGGGCGCCGACATCGCCGTCGGGTCGAGCCAGCGGTTCGGGGTCCCCATGGGGTACGGCGGGCCCCACGCGGCGTTCTTCGCGACGCGGGACGCGTACAAGCGCCACATCCCGGGCCGCATCATCGGCGTGTCGCGGGACGCCGCTGGGCGGACCGCGCTCCGCATGGCGCTCCAGACCCGCGAGCAGCACATCCGGCGCGAGAAGGCGACGAGCAACGTGTGCACGTCGCAGGTGCTGCTCGCGGTCATCGCGAGCATGTACGCGGTGTACCACGGCCCCGACGGGCTGCAGGGCATTGCGGAGCGGGTGCACACTCTCGCCGGGTTGCTCGCCGCAGCGCTGCGGCGCCTCGGCTATCGCATCGTGCACGGGGCGTTCTTCGACACCCTGTGCGTCGAGGTGGAGCGCCTGGCCCTGCCGCGCATTCTCGACGCCGCTCGCGCGCGCGGGATCAACCTGCGGACCATCTCGCCCACGCGCATCGGCATCGCGCTCGGTGAGCCGACCACGCTCGCCGATCTCGCGGATCTGGTCACCGTCTTCGCCTTGAACGACGTGCTCCCCTTCATGGTCGAGGACCTGGGCGCGAAGCCGGACTCGGGGATCCCGGAGCCGCTGCGGCGCGCCTCGCCCTATCTCACGCACCCCGTGTTCCACCGCTACCGCTCCGAGACGGAGATGTTGCGCTACCTGAAGCAGCTCGAGGCCCGCGACCTGTCGCTCGCCGCGGCGATGATCCCGCTGGGCTCCTGCACGATGAAGCTCAACGCTACCTTCGAGATGGTGCCGCTCTCGTGGCGCGAGTGGAACCGCCTGCACCCGTTCGCTCCGCTCGAGCAAACGCAGGGCTACCAGACCCTGTTCCGCCAGCTCGAGGAGCAGCTCGCCGAGATCACCGGGTTCCCCAAGGTGTCGCTCCAGCCCAACTCCGGTGCGCAGGGCGAGTTCGCCGGCCTGCTCGTGATCCGCGCCTATCACGAAGCGCGGGGCCAGGGACATCGCACGACGTGTCTGATCCCCGCGTCGGCGCACGGCACCAACCCCGCGAGCGCGGTGATGGCCGGGCTCTCAGTCGTGCCGGTCCAATCGGACGCGCACGGCAACATCGACGTCGCCGACCTGCGCACCAAGGCGGCCGCGCACCGGGACACGCTCGCCGCCGTGATGGTGACGTATCCGTCCACGCACGGGGTGTTCGAATCGTCGATCCGCGACATCTGCGCGATCGTGCACGAGCACGGCGGGCAGGTCTACATGGACGGCGCGAACATGAATGCCCAGGTAGGGCTGTGCCGCCCCGCCGACTTCGGCGCCGACGTCTGCCATTTGAACCTGCACAAGACGTTCTGCATCCCGCACGGGGGCGGGGGACCGGGGATGGGCCCGATCTGCGTCGCCGCGCACCTGGGGCCGTTCCTCCCCGATCACCCGGTCGTGCCGCTCGGCCGCGCGCCCGCAGCGGGCACCGTATCGGCCGCGCCGTGGGGCAGCCCGTGGATCCTGCCGATCTCGTGGGCCTACATCGCGGCGATGGGCCGGGAAGGGCTCACGGAGGCGACCAAGGTCGCGGTCCTCAATGCCAACTACGTGGCGCGGCGCCTCCAGGGCCACTACGAGCTGCTGTACGCGGGCCGGCACGGCCTCATCGCGCACGAGTGCATCATCGACACCCGACCCTTCAAGCAATCGGCCGGCGTGGAGGTCGAGGACATCGCGAAGCGGATCATCGACTATGGTTTCCACCCGCCCACGGTGTCGTTCCCGGTGCCGGGCACCCTGATGATCGAGCCGACCGAAAGCGAGTCCAAGGAAGAGCTGGACCGGTTCTGCGATGCGCTGATCGCGATCCGCGAGGAGATTCGCGAGATCGAGGACGGGCGCAGCCCGCGCGACAACAACCTGCTCGGCAACGCCCCGCACACGCTGGAAGATCTCCTGGCCGACCGCTGGGAGCATCCGTATTCGCGCGAGCGTGCGGCGTTTCCGTCGCCCGCCACGCGGCGTTTCAAGGTGTGGCCCTCGGTCGGGCGCGTGGACGGGGCATACGGGGACCGGAACCTGGTGTGCGTGTGTCCGCCGGTGGAGGCGTATGCGGAGGCGGTGAAGTGAAGACGGCGCAGTCTTCGTGGCACGTCGTGGTGGATGACGTCGGCCGTCCCGGATTCCTCAACATGGCCCTCGACCGAGCGCTGCTCGAAGACGCCGACCGCTCGGGACGCGCGACGCTCCGCCTGTACTGCTGGACCCCGCCGTGCCTCTCCTTCGGCCGCCACGAGCCCGCCAGTCGCCGCTACGACCGGGCGCGCGTCGAGCAACTCGGGTTGGACGTGGTGCGCCGGCCCACCGGGGGGCGCGCGGTGTGGCACGAGCACGAGGTCACTTACGCTGTCGCAGCTCCGGTCGATGCCTTCGGGTCGCTCCGCGCGGCCTACCGCACGATTCACGAGCGCCTCGCCGCCGCGCTGCGCGCATTGGGCGCCGACGCAACCCTGGCACCCGACCGCCTGACCGCCCGACCGGCTGACCGCCCTGGTTCCTGCTTCGACGCCCCGGTAGGGGGCGAGGTGCTGGTCGCCGGGCGCAAGGTGATCGGCTCCGCACAAGTGAGGCATGGCGGGGCGTTCCTGCAACACGGGTCGATTCTGCTGGGTGGGTCGCAGGAGATCATTCAAGCCGTCAGCCGTCAGGCGTCCGCCGTCGGTGGGGCGACGACGCTCTCCGGGGCGCTGGGGTGGGCTGTGACGTTTCAGGAAGTGGTGGACGCGATCCGCCGCACCTGGGGAGAGGGCCTCACCCCTACCGCCCCTTACCGCCTCTTGCTGCCCCTTCCCGCTCAGTTTTCCGACCCCGCCTGGACCTGGCGTAGCTAGACCTGGCGCCGCCAACAGCGTCGTACAATGTTAGGCGCCATGCCGACCCCTAAGCCGCACCGCTGCGACCCGCGCCGCTGGACCGCCCTGGGCACGCTGCTCCTCTGCGCCACGCTCGGCGGGTGCTCGCGGCGCGGGGGCTGCACGGGGGAATACTGCGGTACGCTCGTCTTCGCGTCCGTCGGGGAGCCTGAGGGGCTGCTCCCTCCCGTGGCCCAATCGTCCGTGGCCCGTGATGTGAGCGATCAGCTGTTCCTGAAGCTCGCGGATTTGGGACCGTCGGCCAACACGATCGGTGACGAGGATTTCACGCCGCTCCTGGCCGAGCGGTGGGAATGGGACGGCCCGCTGACGCTGGTGTTCCATCTCGACCCACGCGCGCGCTGGCAGGATGGGCGGCGCGTCACCGCCGCCGACGTGGTGTTCACGTACGACGCGTACAACGACCCGCGGGTGAACTCCCCCTTCCGCACGGGGCTGCGTTGGATCAGTGCGGTGACGTCGCGCGACTCGCTCACCACCGTGTTCCGGTTCCGCCAGCGGTACCCCGAGATGTTCTACGACGCCGTTTACCAGATGCGCATCCTGCCCGGCCACTTGCTCCGCAACATCCCGCGCGACCAGTGGCAGAGCACTCCGTTCGGCCGCGCTCCGGTGGGCGACGGGCCGTACCGCTTCGCCGCCTGGAAGGCGGGCGAGAGCCTCGAGCTGGTGGCGGACTCGACCTGTTTTCTCGGGCGGCCGCGCATCCGCCGGCTCATCTGGCGCTTCACGCCCGACCTCCAGGTGGCGGTGACGCAGATGGTGGCGGGCGAGGCCGACGCCGTCCCTCAGCTCGTGTCGCCGGATAACATCGAGCGGGTGCAGGCGGCGCCGCAGCTCGCGACGTATCCGTACAAGGGGTCGGCGTACGGGTACTTCGGGTTCAACCTGGCGGCGCCGGGGGACTCGACCCGGCCGCACCCGCTGTTCGCGGACCGCGACGTGCGGCGCGCGCTCGCCATGGCCATCGACCGCCAGCGGCTCGCGAAGAGCGTCTTCGGCGACCATGCCAAGGTGCCGCCCGGGCCGATGTCGCAGCTGTGGTGGATCTGGGACCCGGAGACGCGAGAGCTGCCCTACGATACGGCCCAGGCCAAGCGTCTCCTCACGGCCCGCGGCTGGTTCGACTCGGACAGCGACGGGGTGCGCGATCGCGCCGGGACGAAGCTCTCGTTCCGTCTGCTCGTGCCCACGACGAGCGCCGTGCGGCGCCAATACGCCCGTCTGCTCCAGGAGGAGCTGCGACGGCTCGGCGTGGAAGTGCTGATCGACGAGGTGGAGTTCAGCGTGTTCATGGAGCGGGCGCAGAGCGGTCGCTTCGACGCCCTGCTCCAGGTGTGGCAAACGGACCCCACGTCGTCGTCAGGGATAGCCCAGACGTGGACCCAGAGCGGGATCGGCCGCTCCAACTACCTGCGCTACGCGAGCCCCGTGTTCGACCGGCTCGTCGAGCAGGCCAGTGCGACCTTCGACCGGGCCCAGGCGCGGCGCGGCTGGCGCGCCGCGATGGAAGTCTTGAACCAGGACGCGCCCGCGGTGTTCCTGTTCGCGCCCGAAAACGTCGCCGCGATTCACCGCCGCGTCGCCGACGTCACGATCCGCCCCGACTCGTGGTGGGCGCTGGTGCGCGCCTGGCGCATCCCGCCCGACCGGCTCATCGATCGAGACCGCGTGGAGCGATAGGTGGCTGCGTGGCTGGTGCGGCGGATCGCCGCGTCGGGCGCCATCGTTTTCGCCGTCGTCACGTTCACGTTCCTCCTGCTGCATCTCGCGCCGGGCGAGCCGTTCCTTCCCGGCGCTGACACGCCGATCGATCCCGCCGTCGTGACCCAGTTGCGCCGCCAGTTCGGGCTCGACGCGCCCCTCCCGGTGCAGTACGCGAAATACCTGGTCGCGCTCGCACACGGCCGGCTGGGCGAGTCGTTCGCCTTGCACCGCCCCGTGGCCGACGCGCTGGCCGACGCGATCCCCAACACGCTCGCGCTCGCCGGAGCCGCGCTCGCGCTCGACCTGCTCCTGGGCCTGGCGCTCGGCGTATACCAGGCCGCTCACGCGCGCCGCTTGCCGGACGTAGGCCTCGGCTACGCGACGCTGTTCCTCAACTCCGTCCCCACCTTCTGGCTGGGGCTGCTGCTGCTGCTCGTGTTCGGTGAGTGGTTGGGCTGGTTTCCGGTCGGCGGGGTCGTCGATCCCGTGGTCCATGCGTCGCTCCCCTGGGCCGGCCGCGCGGCCGACCGGCTCTGGCACCTCGCGCTTCCGGCGCTCACGCTCGGCTGCGTCGGGGCCGCGGGGACGGCGCGGTACCAGCGCGCCGCGGTGCTCGAGGTGGTGAACCAGGACTACGTGCGCACCGCCCGCGCCAAGGGGTTGCCCGAGCGGCGCGTGCTGCTGGTCCACACCCTGCGCAACGCGCTGCTCCCGCTCGTCACCCTGTTCGGACTGTCCTTCCCCTTCCTGCTCACCGGCGCCGTGCTCGTGGAGTCGGTGTTCGCGTGGCCGGGAATGGGCAAGCTCGCCGCCGACGCGATCTTCCGGCGCGACTACCCGATCGTCCTCGCCGCCGCGATCGCCGCCAGCGTGATGGTCGTGCTCGGCAATCTGCTCGCCGACGTGCTGTACGCGGTGGCCGACCCGCGCATCCGGGTGCACGGCGAGTGAACCCGCGCGCCGCGTTCGCGCTGCTCGGCGCGGTGCTAATGGCGCTCTTCGTGGTGGGCGAGGTGCGCCGCCGCGCGGGGCTCGGTGCGGCGGGGCGACGCTTCTTCCGGCACCCCCCGGCGGCGTGGGGCCTGTTCATCCTCACCTTCTTCCTGACCGTGGCCCTCGCCGCCCCCTGGGTGGCCCCCTACGGTCCGTCGATCACGCTCGAGATCGTGGCGCTCAAGAACCAGCCACCGTCGTTGCTGCACCCGCTGGGCACCGACCTGTACAGCCGCGACGTGTGGAGCCGCCTCGTGTACGGCTCACGCGTCTCGCTCTCCATCGGCGCCCTGGCGATGCTGGTCGCGGTCACGGTCGGGGCGGTGGTGGGAGCCGTGGCGGGCTACGTGCGCCGCTGGGTGGATACCGCGCTGATGCGCCTCGTGGACGTGGGGCTCGCCGTGCCGCGCATCTTCCTGCTGCTGATGGCCATCGCCCTGTGGGAGCACCTGCCGCTCGCGCTGCTTGTGCTGTTGATCGGGCTCACGGGCTGGTTCGGCACGAGCCGTCTGGTGCGGGCTGAGGTGCTCACGCTGCGCGAGCGCGACTTCGTGGCGGCGGCACGGGCCGCGGGTGCCGGGGCGCCCCGCATCATTTTCCGCCACGTCCTGCCCAACGTCGCCGCGCCCATCATCGTCTCCGCCGCGCTCGGCATCGGCAACGTGATGCTGCTCGAGGCGGGCCTCTCCTTCCTCGGACTAGGCGTGCCGCCGCCGATGCCG